>BBPD01000396.1_pt1 | contig 13131 bp, 12 predicted proteins | sample 1344911 | NCBI WGS metagenome assembly BBPD01 (sample SAMD00019088, study PRJDB2971) | groundwater metagenome | biome: freshwater biome; feature: mineral spring; material: ground water | place: USA: CA, Sonoma | collected 2011-09 | depth surface m
GTACCGCAGCAGCTTGATATTGAGAAATGGCATGTCGCAGGCGACCACCACGCTGTGATGGTCCCTGGAGAGTTTTAATCCGGAATATATACCCGCCAGAGGTCCCTTGCCGGGATGCAAATCCGCAGCTATCTTCACATTCCTGGGATAGGACAGAAAGCGTTTCCCCTGGCCTTGCGCCAGCACCAGGATTATCTCGCCGTCGAGCTGGCTGAGGCAGACAATCAAACGCTGGAGCAACTCCTCTCCGGCAAGAACCAGCGAGCACTTATCCTGCCCCAGGCGGGAGCTGTGGCCGCCGGCGAGAATGATGGAGCTCATTTTTGGCGCTACTGGTCGGCATTGAATACGGGACAACCTATAGTATAAACTAGAGAGGGGAATTATTCAACATAGGGGATAAGGGATAGGGGATAACCCCTAACCCGTAATTATAGTCAATTGCAGAAATCAGTGCACAGTTTTTCCCGTCATTGCGAGCGAAGCGAAGCAATCTATTCCATCCTAGTTTGAGATTGCGGAGCTTGTTCCGAGCCTGTCCAGAGATTGCTTCGGGACTTTGTCCCTCGCAATGACAGGCGAGGAATCACGCTCCTCGCAATGACATAGTGCAACTATTTTTGCAAGATCTATAGGTGGGCTTTTGAGGACTTGATGCGTTATCCGGGGTTGGTCGTGCTGGTTTTTATGATTGCTTCTCTGCTGCCAGGATGCTCTCCAGGTTTCCATGGCGAACTGAGAAGTCAGGTGAGTTCCTACGAATTTAGCCTGGCCCGATGGGTGCTTATTACCTTAATCAGGCGTGTAAAGCCATCCTTTACCGTAGGAGGTCTAAGCCATGAGGAAAAGGTGGCCATAGTCGGTGAATTCTTCACCCTGGTAGGGCAGGCAAAGGCCTACCGACAGCACATCTCCCAGGAAGAGAACGAGGCAAAAAGGGGTACTCTTCAGGAAGAACTCTTGAGAATTCAAGAGAAAAAGGCTGAACTGGAAAACAAGGTTGAGCGAATCCTTGAAGAGCAGATAAGGGGGGTTCTGCAGGGGCAGGGGGTCTACCATCCCTGGTTCAGGAGGCTTCCTCTCAGGGTATTCTTCCCGCCGCCACGGCTTGAAATTGACCCGGCACCCTATTTGCTGGTGATTTCGCCGAGAGAGCGGATAATACCCATAGCTCAGATCATACTCAAACCGGATATTGACTGGCAGATTGCTGAGGATTTAGAAAATCGGATTGAGAACAAATTTAATGTTTCTGCTTTAGTCACGGACAGACTCAGTGGTCTGGCAACTTTCCCTATCCTGATAGCTGATGACCGGGGGCTCAGAACTGCAATAAGGACGATCGCCGATGAGTGGACCCACCATTACCTGTTTTTTGCACCCCTTGGCCGTGCCCTGGCTTTTGATTTCTACAATTATGATCTGAGGACGGTGAACGAAACAGTAGCCTGTATCGTTGCCGAAGAGGTAACCGATTTGGTTATCCAGAAATACTACAGTCACATTGTAGATGAGGAAGAGATAAGAGCCCAGGATGAAAGGCAAGACAAATTCCATAGCGAACTGAGAATAATCAAGAAAGTGGTTAACGAGTATCTTCTGCAGGGCAAGATTGATGAGGCGGAGAAGTTTATGGAGGATAGCCGACTTGGTCTGCTGGAAAAAGGCTTTTACGTCCGCAAGCTAAATCAAGCTTTCTTTGCCCGTCGGGCTCCTTATATCTCAACCCCGGTCACCGTAAATCCCCTGGCCGAGATAGTGAAAGAAATTCGAAAAGGATCACCAGACCTGGGAGAATTCCTGAAAAGGATGGCGCAGATAGTGTTGACATATGATACTCCTCTCAAATATAATGGGGCAATCGTAATTATTCAGGTTCGAGATTCCAGGGTTCACCTGAGTAGTTACAAAGGAGAAGCGATAAGGGGGGTTAAGTCTCGTGAAGTCCCGGATATTGAAACTGCTTTGGATCGTGAAAGAGGGGACGGATGAAGACTGAGCGAGGTGATAATATGCTGCGAGCAATGGAACATTGTTACATTGTCACAGACGATGAAATTTTAAGCGGAGAGCCAATCATCAAAGGAACTCGCACGCCTGTACGGGCAGTAGTTGAGACGTGGCGCCTCGGTATCATACCTGAAGAGATCCCAATCCATTTGCCTCACTTAACGCTTGCTCAAGTGTTTGATGCGTTGAGTTATTACAGCGACCATCAGGCCGAGATCAACGCGTACATTGAACGCAACCGCATTCCAGATGAGTTGATTGATCCACTGGTGAAAGATCAGTGAGCAGCCTTTTCATTGAACTTTATCTGGATGAGGATGTGGACGTACTAGTGGCAGAGTTGATACGCGCACGAGGTTTCGTAGCAACCACCTCAATAGAGGCAGGCCAGTTCCGAAAGAGCGATGCAGAGATGACAACCGCGCCTAGCGTTAGCCCGCTTCTTTACAAGACAGCCCAGTCGAGTATATTTTTAGCACCTCTAAGGTGTAATCAATATCATCGGGGGTGTGATCGGCATTGACTTGGAACCTGATCTCTTCATCACCTCGGGGAACAACCGGATAGGTAAGACCGGTAGCGAGGATACCGCGCTGCATAAGATAATTTACCAGGTTGGCGGTCTTCCCAGTGTCTCTTACCATTAGAGGGACAATAGGATGGTCGCTCACTATAATCTCATATCCTAAGTCACCGAGACCCTGTTCAAACCTCTTGGTCATTTGGTAAAGGTGCTTTAGAATTCCTTTTCCTCGTTCACTATCCAATATCTCCAAAGATTTTAGGGCAGCACTGGCCTCCGCTGCAGATATGGGGTTAGAATAAATGTAGGTTGGCGCAGTCTCTCTCAAATAGGTAATAATTGTCTGGGATGAGGTGACATACCCCCCATTTACACCAAAAGCCTTGCCCAGTGTCCCGATCAATATGTCCACCCCCTCTGCCCTGGTATATTCCTCGGTGCCTCTTCCCGTTTCACCAAAAGCGCCCACACCATGGGAATCATCTACGACAAGGATCACATTTTCAGGGAATTCGGGGTCGTACTTTCGAGAAAGATTGGAGATGATATCCAGGGGAGCAAGGTCGCCCCGCATACTGAATATTCCATCAGTAACAATGATCAACCTGTTGCCATTATGAACAGATTCTTTTACCTTATCTTCAAGATCATTCATGTCAAGGTGTTTATAGATTTTCTTGTCTTTTGGCCTGGAAAGCCTGATGGCATTAATTATGCTGTTGTGATTCAGTTCATCACTTATGATGATAGTACTCGCAGTTATAAGGGGAACTAAAACCCCTACCACCGTGGAGTAGGCAGAACTAACCAGCATAGCATCGTCCCTCTGGTGAAATAGCGCCAATCTCTTTTCCAGCTCTCTATGAGGCTTGAATGTTCCACTAATAAAGCGAACCGCTCCTGGCCCAACGCCATATTCGCCGGCAGTTCTTTCCTCTGCCGCCAAGAGTTCATCTCTGAAGGACATTCCCAGGTAGGAGTTGGAATTCATTCTGATGAACTCCTGTTCCCCTTTCCCTTGTAGAAAATACCGTGGCCCTTTGGAACCGGCTGCCCTTTTTACCCCGGTTATGATGCATTCCTTACCCTTTAACCTTCCCTCAGCTTCCAATTGTTCCAGATCACGCTGCAATATCTTTTCTATGCCCTTTAATCCCATTTTTCCCCTCCTTACCCTCATGGGCGGCTGCCCACTAAAAGGTTATTTCGAAGCTTAACCTTAAGCTTTGCGATCATATCCTCCACCATTGTTTCCAGATCATAATCGGGAGACCATCCCCATTCTTCACGGGCAGCGCTGTCATCCACCTTATTTGGCCAGGAATCAGCAATCGCCTGTCGCACCGGATCGATTTCGTAGTCCATAACAAAGCCCGGAATGTGCTTCCTGATCTCATCGGCGATATCTTCTGGAGCAAAACTCATCGCCGTGACATTAAAAGCATTACGGTGTTTCAATCTATGGTGATCTGCTTCCATGAGATCGATCGCTGCTCTTATGGCATCAGGAATATACATCATATCGAGGTAAGTCCCCGGTTTTAGGAAGCAAGTATATTTTCGCTGTTCGACAGCCGCATAGAACATTTCTACAGCGTAATCTGTTGTTCCTCCGCCGGGTGGGGTCTCGGAAGAAATGATACCGGGCCAACGGACGCCTCGCGTATCCACGCCGAATCTTTTATGGTAATAGTCACAAAGTAATTCGCCGGCAACTTTGGTAACCCCATACATTGTATCGGGGCGCTGAATAGTATCTTGAGGGGTATTATCCCGGGGGGTAGTGGGGCCAAAGGCGCCAATAGAGCTGGGGGAAAAGACAGCACATTTAGATTCCCGGGCGATCTCCAGGACATTGTAGAGCCCATTGATGTTTACATCCCAGGCAAGTTGTGGCTTAGCCTCCGCCGTTGCTGAGAGTATAGCCGCTAAATGGTAAATGGTATCCACACTATATTCTTTCACCAACTTCTTGACTGCACCGATATCAGTGCAGTCAATGACTTCAAATGGGCATGACTTGAGAAGTTTCTCGTCGGGCTTTCTCTTGTCACCAGCTATTACATTGTTATTCCCATATCTTTCCCGTAAAGCTAAGGTAAGTTCAGAGCCAACCTGTCCTCTAGCTCCGGTCACTAAGATTCTTCTCATAAGAAGCCTCTCCCTATCCGTAGAAAGTTTATAGTTATCGCACAACAGGCGAGGATAGCTGATGTTCCTCCCTTGCAAATCATATCTTTTCCATGCCTCCACTGTCAAGCTGTAGGTAGCGCATAGCGTGTAGCTTCCCTACCCCCTACACGCTACACGCTAGCACGCTACAATGATACGCTGAGCCATCGTTTGGTGGTAAAATACAGGTAATGCAGCCAAACTACCTCCGACTGTATAAGAGCGGCGAACTGGATGAGCGAATAGCCCAGCTCTACGGGGTCCTCGAATGCTGTGTGCTGTGTCCCCGGGAGTGCCGCAAGAATAGACTCAAGGGTGAAAGGGGATACTGCCGGTCAGGGGAGGAATTGGTGGTTTCGGCGATCCACCCCCACTTCGGGGAGGAGGAGCCGCTGGTTGGTCGGGGGAGGCTTTGGGGGGTGGGGGGGTCGGGAACGATATTTCTAACCGGATGCAGCCTGGGCTGTGTCTACTGCCAGAATTACGACATAAGTCACCTGGAGCAGGGCCGCCCGATCGGCGCCGCAGAGTTATCCCGCGGCATGATCGAGCTGCAGAACATGGGCTGCCATAACATAAACCTGGTAACCCCCACGCATTTTGTTCCCCAACTGGTGAAGAGCATTAGGGTCGCTATCGAAAGTGGCCTGCAGATTCCCATAGTTTACAACTGCGGCGGCTACGAAAGCGTGAGCACCATCAGGTTGCTGGAGGGCATAGTTGATATCTATATGCCCGATATAAAATACAGCGATTCCCAGAATGCCCGGAAATACTCCAATGCTGCGGATTACTTTATCCACTGCGAGGAGGCGGTCAGGGAGATGCACCGTCAGGTCGGCGATCTCCAACTCGATAGCAGAGGTATAGCGCAGCGAGGCTTGTTGATAAGGCATCTGATCCTGCCCAACGATCTAGCGGGAAGCCGGGAGATTCTGAGGTTCATCGCCGAAGAGATCTCCAAGGATAGTTATGTCAACATAATGTTCCAGTATCGGCCGATGTTCAAGGCAGGAGAGTATGAAGAGCTGAACAGGAGACCTACGTTGGACGAGTACAGGAGAGCCGTCGCTATGGCTCAAGGTTTCGGACTGCATCGCGGCTTCGGGAGTTAGTCCCTTAAATCTGAAGTCTTGCACAAAATGGCAAAATAGCGAACCACGGAGACACCGAGGCACTGAGAAAGCACAAAAGGGTTTATACACTAATGTTATATGAAGGGAGTCTAACAGGAAAAATAGTTGGGGCCGCGATTGAAGTACATCGTCATTTGGGGCCAGGGCTATTGGAATCCGCTTACGAAGAGTGTTTGTGCCGTGAACTGGAATTGCGAGGACTTTCCTTTGAACGACAAAAGCCTCTCCCACTCGAATACAAGGATATTAAGGCGGTTATCGGATTGATGTAATAGTTGAGAGTAAAGTGGTTCTGGAGTTAAAGTGTGTAGATGCGATTGCTCCTGTTCACGAAGCACAATTGTTAACATACTTGCGACTTTCTGGTCTCAAAGTAGGCTTGATTCTCAATTTTTATGTTGCGGTGATGAAAGACGGGATTAAAAGATTGGTGCTATAACAACGAAAAACACAAAGAATTCTCCGTGTCTCTGTGCCTCCGTGGTGAATAGTCACAATTTTGGTTCCGGTTCGTCCGGGTTGGGGGAGGGGAGGGCTTCACGCCGTCAGACCGGCTCCAGGCGGGCAAGGAAGTGCCGCAACACCGGCGGAGCATGCACAATTCTCAGCCCCCTTATCTGATTCCGCCGCTCATAGACACGCTTGAGTCCCTCTGCCACGACGTCCATATGCCGATCGGTGTAAACTCTGCGGGGAATGGCCAGACGCAATAATTCCATTCTGGGGAAAACAGCCTCGCCGGTTCTTTCATTAGGTGTGCTCAAGGCAAGTGCTCCCAGACCTACCGCTCTCACTCCAGATTCGAGATACAGTTCCACCGCCAAGGCATCAGCGGGGAAATGACTTTGAGGGATGTGAGGCAGAAAAGCCGCCACATCCACAAAGACGGCATGTCCTCCTACCGGCTGGACAATCTGTATTCCTGAATCTGCCAGCAGTTCCCCCAGATATTCCACCTGTCGGATGCGGTTAGCTATTAAATCATCATCGGTCATCTCACGAAGACCTCTGGCCACCGCCTCCAGGTCTCGGCCGGCCAACCCGCCATAGGTAATAAAACCTTCCTGCGCAATTAAGAGCGGCAGTATCTTGTGATAAAGCTCCTCATTATTCAGTCCGATGAGGCCACCGATATTTGCCATGGGGTCTTTCTTACAACTGAAGGTACAGCCATCGGAATAAGTAAACTGCTCTCTTATGATTTCGGCGAGGGCTTTATTCTGGTAGCCGTCCTCCCTCTGCTGGATGAAGTAGGCGTTCTCGGCACAGCGAGCAGCGTCTATAAAAACGGGGATATTGTATTCGGTGGCCACCTCTTTTACTTCTTTAAGGTTGGACATTGCAACCGGCTGGCCTCCGCCGGCATTATTCGTGATGGTCAGCATAATAAAAGGTATTCTCTGAGCGCCCACTTCGGTTATCAATGCCCTTAATTTCTCCAAATCAATGTTTCCCTTGAAGGGATCGACGGCCTGCGGTTCATAAGCGACATCAGCCACACAACTGACCGGTTTGCCAGCGAGCGACCTGATACAGGCATCGGTGGTATCGAAAGGCATATTGAATGGTATAATATCCCCATTCTTGACTACTGCCTGAAAAAGCAGCCTCTCGGCTGCTCTCCCTTGATGGGCGGGCACGACATAGTTGAACCCCAATACATCGTGAACCGCTTCCTCGAGGTGCCTGAACCCTCTGCAGCCGGCATAACTTTCGTCACCGAGCATTATCCCCGCCCACTGGTTATCGCTCATTGCCGAAGTGCCACTGTCGGTCAAGAGGTCAATATAAACGTCATCTGAGGCCAGGCCGAAGACATTGTAACCAGCCTCCTTAATCTTCCTTTCCCTCTCCTCCCCGCTGATCAGCCTGATAGGCTCAACAACCTTAATTCTGAATGGTTCGGCCATGACTTGCCCCTTTTTCATCCCAACCTCACTTTATTAGTCCCAACTCACCTGCGAGCGCTTGCCAGGCAGGCAACGAGTTCTCAATTGTTCTCTTCTCAACGCAATAGGCCAGGCGAAAGTAACCGGACCTGCCGAATCCCGTGCCAGGCACCACCAGGATGTTGTGTTTCAGGGCTCTTCGGGCAAACTCCACATCGTCTGCCAGTGGTGATTTGGGGAAGAAGTAAAAGGCTCCCTGGGGTTTAACCGTCTCAAAGCCAAGCTGCGTCAGACTCTGATAAAGTAAATCCCGGTTTTGACGGTATGTTTCTATGTCTATCTTCTCCCGCTGCAGCCCGGCGACCAGACGCTGCATCAGCGCCGGTGCATTTACAAAGCCCAATGTGCGGTTGCAAAACACCAGCGCGTCCAGCAATAGCCCCACATTATCTATTTTAGGGCTTACTGCTATATATCCGATACGCTCCCCAGCTAGCCCGAAATCTTTACTGTGGGAAGTGACTATTATTGCGTTGTCAATGTATTTGAATACACAGGGCACCTCAACATCGTAGACAATTTTGGCATAGGGTTCATCGGAGATGACGTATATCGGCCGTCCCAACCCCTGTGATTTCGCAACTACCAGTCTGCCCAGCCGTGCTAGAATCTCCGATGCGTATACCACTCCCGTGGGGTTATTGGGAGAATTGATGATAATGGCCCTGGTCTTGGGGTTCATTGCTGCGGTGATGGCTTCCATATCGGGCAAAAAGTTAGCATCGGTAGCTACTTCACGGATGACCCCGTTGTGATTATCCACATAAAAGCGGTACTCTACAAAATACGGACTCAGCACAATAACTTCGTCGCCGGGGTCTAAAATAGACTTGAGGACCACATTCAGTCCACCGCCGGCACCCACCGTCATGATGATATGCTCCGGCCCAATAGCGAGGCCGCTATCCTTAGCGACCACCTCGGCCACTGCTCGGCGACTCTCTGGGTAGCCGGCGTTGCTCATATAGCGGTGCATACCGGTAATGGGATTCTCTGCCAGCCGCTTCAACTCCTGGTAAAACCTTGCCGGTGGCTCATGTACCGGGTTACCCAGGGTAAAATCGTAGACTTTATCCTCCCCCAAGATTTCGCGCAGGCGGTTACCCTCCTCAAACATCTTCCTGATCCAGGAGGCTCTGGTTAAGGACATTTCTACTTTTTTAGCAATTACATTCATCAGTGACACATCTGCGTAGCGTTGTGACTCCTGTCACGACGAAGAGAATTCGCTGCCACAGGAAGGGCAAGGCTCCGCACAATCGAGTTTTCTATTACGATACAAGATCCGGAAGCCATAGGGCCAGCGATGGAAAAACGATGACCAGTGCCACCCCAATCAATATGAGCAGGACAAATGGGATTACCGAGCGCAGTAAGTGCCCTGTATTAACCGCTGGGGGAGCAACTCCTCGCAAATAGAAAATGCCGATGGCGAAAGGCGGCGTCAGGAAGGACATCTGTAAATTCATACATATTAATATAGCAATCCATATCGGGTCAAATCCCATGGTATCTGCTATCGGCATGAAGACGGGAATAGCTATCATAAGGATTGCAAGCCAGTCAACAATCATCCCCAGCAGAAATATGAGACCCATTAGCACCGCTAAAAAACCCCACGGACCGACTCCGAGCCCCAAAATGAAGTCTTCTATGATTCTGCCCCCACCCATCCCCATGAAGATGCCGATAAAAGCAGTACTTCCAATAGCAATCACGGCGACCATGCCCATAATCCTGGCGGTCTGATAGACTGACCCCTTCACCAGTGACCAGGTGAGCCGACGGTTGAGAACGGCTACTATGAGGCTGCCGATAGTACCCATGGCACCGGCCTCAGTTGGGGTGGCGACGCCGAAGATGAGTGATCCTATGACCACGAAGATGATCGATAAGGTGGGCATTATACCGGTAAGGAGAAGGAGAAGCTTCTGCCTGAAAGGTATTCTCCTTTCTTCCTCAGGCAGCACCGGTCCCAGTGCAGGCTGTAACCCACACCTGATGAGGATGTAACAGATATATAGTCCGGAAAGCACAAGACCGGGCACAATAGCCGCCAGGAATAATCTCCCAACCGACAATCCTGCCCAGGCCCCGATGATAATCAGCATTATACTGGGGGGGATAAAGATGCCCAGCGAGCCGCCGGCCATGATAGTGCCAGCCGCCAGTTCGACATTGTAGCCACGCTTAAGCATTTGGGGGAGAGCAATTATCCCCATTATGACAACCGGAGCACCCATCACTGCCATGGCAGCGGCCATTATAGTGCAGGTGATCACTGTTGCTACCGCGAGACCGCCCCGCAGCGAACCCATCCAGACATGCAACCCCCCGTAGAGTTTATCGGCAATCCCAGCGCGTTCCAGCACACATCCCATAAGGATAAATAGGGGGACGGCGATCAGCTCCCAACTGGTCTGGAGTGCAAAGACACGCATTGTTAGCATAAGCGTCGCCACCTCACCGAAGTGGATTACGCCGAAGATTAGAGCGACGCCTCCGAGGACAAAACCAATAGGATACCCGAGAGCCTTCCCGATAGCTATAGGAAGTAACATCCACAGCGGATTCATAGCTATACCTTACCCCTGACGAGGATAATCAGATCTCGAATGAATCTAGCCAGGCACTGGAGCCCGAGCACGGCAAAGCCTATTGGTATCATTGTTCTTAAGGGGTATATTGGAGGATTCCACGGGGAGCCAGTGCCCATTCGCAGCGCCCAGGCGGTGGCAGCAAATTCAGCCCCTGATAGCACCAAAGCACCAACCAAAGTGAAACACAACACCAAACACAACATCAGGTCAACGAGGGCCTTAACCCTTGGCGGAAAGCGGTTGGAGAGGACGTCGAGCACGACGTGACCCCCCACCTTGTGGGTCCAGGCTGGAGTCATTACAAAATATGCTCCCCACAGCATAATGGATAGTTCAAAGGCCCACACTGTGGGGCGACCAAACAGCCCGCGCATCGCCACTTCATACAGGATAATGAGGACTACAACGACCATGAGCCAGCTAACGAATTTCCCCGTGTTCTCACTAATAGCGTCTATAACTCTGAGGATTGCTTCCAGCTTTCTCATTCGGGCGAATCTCCTTAGCCCAGAAATTTAGGGCGAGGCCGCTGAGGAGGTCATCCTCAGCGGCCTCCACTTCCTAATCGCCGATAGCCGCCGGCTCTAGAAGTCGTCAAACTCCCTCATTGGGTTCATAAACTCTGAGTACCGTAGTTGACTCTCCATTACTCGACGAAAGAGGTCAGACTTGGCGGCATGTTCCTCCATTACCTCCATTGCTGTAGCGCGTAGCGTTGCCAGGTCTTCATCGGACAGCCTTATAATTTGGGCGCCGGCAGCCAACATATCGCGGAGAGCGAGCGCATTATCATGCCGCGTGAACTGCTCATAGTGGGCGAAAGTGGCGAGGGCTGCCACCTCCATAATATGTTTCAGGTCATCAGGCAACTTAGCCCAAGCATCCTTATTAACAATTAGCAGCGTGAACAGGGCCGGTTCGTGCCATCCTGGCGATAGCATATAGGGTCCCGGCTCATGGAAACCGAGCGCCTTGTTTAGTATGGGACCAGCCCACTCAGCTCCATCTAATATACCCACCTCCATGGCGGCATATATCTCACCACCAGGCATAGGGACTACTCCTATGCCCAGGCGCGCAAAAATGGCAGCTTGCAGGCCAACAGCCCTCATCTTCCTCCCTTTGAGTTCCTCCAGGGTGCCCCACGGCTCTCTCATGTGTAAGGCCGGTCCGGCAGCTTCTACGAAGACAGCAACCACCTTTACATTAAGCGGGTCATAGAACTCTGCCATTAACTCCTTGCCACCACCCCTCAAATACCATGCCAAATAATCTTCATGGCGAGTACCGAAGGGCATGGTGCCTAATATGGCGGCAGCAGGGCCCACCCCCATATCAAAGGTAGACCACCACTTGCCCATCTCTATGATCCCCTTTGTTACGGCATCGCGTGTCTCCATGGCACCAACTATCTCTCCAGCACCGTGCGAGTGGATGATCAGTCGCCCGCCACTCAACTCTCTAACTGTGTCAACAAAGAAATCTTGAGAGTTCACCACCAGGGGGTGGCCAGCACTGATAAAGGCTTGCATCCTCCACTCAAACACCTCAGGCTCCGGCTCGGGTGCCGGTGCTACTGGTGCTACGGGTGCCGGACAAGCGGCGGCAACTAGGCTCACCGCAAGCAGCAACACTAAGCTGCAACCAAACAGTTTCCTTGACAGTCCTTTCGCTTTCACCTAAAACCTCCTTTGTGAATTTGTTCCCTGATCCCTGATCGCTAATCTACATGGCTCTCACCCCCCGGCTGTAGTGACCTGCCAAACTCGGCGTCCTCTGATATATATTCTCCCTTTTCGCTAAATTTATGTTAACTTCAGTATTTTTCCCTGGGCAACTGGCTCCAGCGGATGCAGCTCAAGGAGTTGACGTGACACAAGCGCATTCCTGCGCTATAATACTATCCAGATTGGAACGCAGGAGGTGCTCATGTCGGACAAAACGATTCAACGTGTTGATGATATCCCGCTGGTCGTCCACTGGCTGCTGCGGATGCGGGTACATGAGATTATTGACCACATCTTACCTTACCCACACTCTAACTGGCAAGGGCTCAGCTATGGTCAGTTGGCTCTCCTTTTCCTGGCTTATGTGTTGCATTTGCGCACCCATCGCCTGTGCCGGGTGGAAAAGTGGGTTCAGCAGCATCACCAGGTTCTGGAACAGGCGACAGGATGGACGATTGGGCTGAAAGATGCTACCGATGATCGACTGGGCAACTTGCTGACGGTGTTGGGAGAAGATGAGGAACGGGTGCTTGCCATACAGCAAGAGGCTGGGCAACACCTGATTCAGGCGTATGCCTTGCCCACCAAGGTAGCTCGCTTCGATACGACGACTTTCAGCGTGCACCATGCACCACCGGAGGCAGAAACGAAGGGTCAGGAGTTGTTGACCTTCGGTCACAGCAAGGACCGACGTCCCGACCTGGTGCAGTTCAAGCAAAGCCTGGGCACACTGGACCCAGCCGGAGTGCCCCTTTTGACCGGCACTTGGCCGGGGAACACCGCCGATGACCCGCTTTATCTGCCGGCCTGGCGGGAGATGGCCCAAATCATTGGCCATCGCCACTTCCTGTTCGTGGCTGACTGCAAGGCGGCAGCTTTGACCACACGAGCTGAGTTGGATCGGGCTGGGGGGAGTTACTTGTTTCCCCTGCCCATGACAGGTACGGTACCGAAGCAATTGCGCCAATGGGTGTTGGAGCCACCGGTATCCCCCACTCCCATCACCTTGAGGGA
>BBPD01004959.1_pt1 | contig 13111 bp, 10 predicted proteins | sample 1344911 | NCBI WGS metagenome assembly BBPD01 (sample SAMD00019088, study PRJDB2971) | groundwater metagenome | biome: freshwater biome; feature: mineral spring; material: ground water | place: USA: CA, Sonoma | collected 2011-09 | depth surface m
CCGCTGGCCTCAACTAATTGATCAATCGGCAAATGAAAAATAGTAGCTATCTCTTCTACATTTAAAACTGACGGCTCAAAAATATCCGCATAGGGAAAATAGGAATAAGAAGGGAAACTTCGACTCAAATAATTCTCATAAATATCTTTTTTTCTTTTCAAAAAAATCTGATTTCTAAAAAAAACGAAAAATCTCGGCTTTGAAGTTTTTGTTTTATCTTGAGGCTTTAAACCATTAAGAGTCCAATCTCCAAATTGACGAAAAGCGCCAAAAATAGCTCCTATGTTTTTTCCGGTGAAATCCGATTTTGTATCTATGTAAAGAAAACGAATAATTGTTTTATAGGCAAGTTTTGACATTTTGTTTAAAACGGCCTTAACAACCAATTCCTCGTTCGGGGCAAGAAATTTAATTTGAGGTTTTTCATCGCTTTTGCTTTCTTTAGCCGAAGAAGCCAATGAGCTATACAAGGCAACCACCAAGTCCTTTAAAAAACTTATTATTGAATCTATCAAAGTTATAATCGGTGAAGTTTTTTTGTCTTCAGCCTTTTTACCGATTATTTTATTAATTATTTTTTCGCCTTCTTTTTTTAAGACATCTTCAGCTGGTTGAATTAAAATCTGTATCCAAATTCTTTCATCTGATTTTAAATTAGACATCACTTCAGAAATAATAGAAATTGGGTCAGCTCTTTTTTCTTCGTTAATTGTTTTACCACCCTCGAAAAAATAAGGATAAGTTTTTATAGGGTAAGGGTTCGGAGCAGCCAAAACAAGATCAGCGCCGTATAAATCATATTCACCGTCCTGCAGATTTAACGGCATTTCTTTTGTATAGTCTTCAACTACATTGATTTCAATATCCGGATATTGAGAAAAAAACGAAGACTCAATAAGATTTCTTTGGTTATTTGGAGCATAAATAAAAAAACGAATTTCGTTATTTGAACTAATTATTTCCAAGGACATCCAAGGACAAACCTTGCCTTCCAACCATACTTCTTCAGGGTCTAAAGAAGCGCGCATCGCATAAAGACTGACTAAAACTTGCTCCATCGCCTTTGGAGTTTTTATATTCTGCTTTGGAATTTTTAATTCAAAAAGCTGCCAATTAAGCTTTTTTATATATTGTTTTTGAAGCTCTATTTTTCTCAAATTAACCAAAGCAATCAAAGGAACGACCCAGATAAGATAAACAAAAAAAGTTAAAGCTGTTGTTAAAACATCAATAATAATTTGAAAAATTCTACCAATTTCTAAAGTTTGGATTAATGTTTCAACCATTTTATATTACAAATTAAACTTTAATTTATCCTTTACAACCAAGAGCTATTTTTTGGTTGCAAGGGTATAAGTCCCGCGACTAACAAGTTTAAATTTTTCATTTTTAATAAGTTCATTGTGAACCGTCGGCGGATGAGCTTTAATTCTATCAGCAATTTCAGTAAAATGGAGCGGCTGATCGGCTTTCTTAAGTATAAGATAAGTTTTAGCCCTTACAGTCCTGGGGTTAATTTCTTCCCAATGGCTTAACCCCAAGTCCCCAAAAGGACCAACACCAATTTTTTTAGAAACAGACAAATAATTAACAGCTACCGATTCAGTTATTTTATAAGGCCTTATAACTTCAAACAACACCTCGCTAAAATGCTCAACTTTTTTAAGACGCTTAACCATCTCTTTATGAATTAAAAACATCTTTTTATATGTAATTTTTTCAACATACCAAAAATTATAATAAAAGCCGGTTTCTTTAAACAAATAAGGGGGGTCTTGAAATGTTTCATAAATAAATTTTAATTCATTGCTGAAAATCGCAAAATCTTCTGAAACTTTGAATAAAGAATAAAATTCATTAACCAAAAAATCGTGCCGCTTTAAGCCGCCAATCGCATTCAAAAACTCTTGAGTAAATAAAATTAATTTTTTTGCCTCTTCTATGTTTTTAAACTCTCTTTTTACCTTAACCAAAGAACTTTCTTCAATTTGCCTTACTCTTTCCCTAGTTATCTCATATTGATCTCCTAATTCTTGAAGGGTTAAAATTTGGGGAGAATTTAAACCAAACCTTGATTCTAAAATTTGCCGATTGCGGTCTCCTAAATTAGTTTTATTAAACACGCAATGTATCAAATCATTGACATTAAACTTAGTTTCATTCATTTTTAGTTTTTAAATACTACTACTTTTTTTTCTTAAAGTCAAGAGATTGCCAAACAACCAATAAGGGGCTGGCTAAAAAAATAGATGAATAAGTCCCGACAGTAGTACCTACAAGAATAGTTAAAGCAAAATATCCCATAGCCTTAGGTCCTAAAACATAAATAGATAAAAGAACAAAGAACATAGTAAGCGAAGTGTTTATTGATCGCCTCATTGTTTCATTAATGCTTTTATTGACGATTTGAGAAAATGGTTCATTTTTATATTTGAGAAGGTTTTCCCGAATTCTGTCAAAAACCACAATAGTGTCATGAACTGAAAAACCCATAATTATTAAAAGAGCTACTACAAAATTTGTATCAACCACCAAACCCTCAAAATAAGCCAAAACAGCGAAAAAACCAGCGGCAATTATAACATCGTGCCCCAAGGCAACTAAAGTTACAATTCCATATTTATAAGAACTAATAACCGAATAAGTCTTTCTAAAAACAAAAGTGACATAAAGCGAAATAACTAAAAGTACTAAAAAAATTGCTAAAAACGCTTTATTTTTAAGTTCCTCTGAAATCGTTGGCGAGGTCATCCAAAAACCAACCTCCTCTGCTTCCCCAAATCTTTCTTTTATTGCGTTAAAATAGCTGATTTTTTGCTCATGGTCTATTTTAGGCAAAGTAATTGAATAATAGCCGCCTAAATCGTCGTAAGAAACGCTGAAGTTTTGAACATTTAATTCATCTTTCAGTAAAATCCGAATATCAGCTTCGGTCGTATTGGGAATTTTAATCTGCCACAAAGAACCGCTTTGAAAATCAATGCCTAAGTTAAAACCAAAAAATAAAATTGAAAAAACTGACAAAGCAACGACGACGATCGATAATAAAATAAACTTTTTTTTATTGCCAATAATATTCATTTTTTTAAAATTATTTTTTAAAAATAAAAACTTTTAAAATATTTTTTGTAATAATAATCGCCGAAAACATACTGACAATCACCCCTATCATTAAAGTCAAAGCAAACCCCCTAACAAAGCTGGATGTCAAATAATAAAGAATAATAGCAGTTAAAATAGTTGAAATATTAGAATCTCTAATTGAAGACCAAGCTCGGCTGAATCCATTTTCAAACGCTTCAAGTTTAGATGCTCCGTTTTTAATTTCTTCTTTTATTCTTTCAAATATTAGAACACTGGCATCAGTAGCCATTCCAATAGAAAGAATAAATCCAGCCAGCCCCGCCAAAGACATAACAAAATTAGGAATTAATTTAAAAACAGCCAAAGTTAAAATAACATAAATAATCAAAGCTAAAGAAGCGATTACCCCAAAAGAACGATAATATAAAGTCAAGAAAACAGCGATTAACAACACTCCGATTATTCCGGCAAAAATCATTTTATCAAACCATTCAGCCGCCGCAGAAGCGCTAATATTCCTTTGAGTAATTAAACGTATGGGCGCGGAAAGAGCTCCCGCATTAAAACGACTAACCATTTCTGAAGCTACCGTTGAAGTAATCCCGCCTCCGGAAATTTGAGCTCTGCCTCCAGTTATTTTTTCCTGTACCAGAGGACAACTTGCTGAAAAATCATTAGGGAAAACTAAATCATTATCGATAAAAATACATAAAGGTTTATCTATATTATTTGCGGTAAGCTCTTCGAAAATTTCTGATCCTTCATTCGTTAATTCAAAAGAAACAACAAAACGATTAAGTTGATCTCTGTCAACGGTTGCCCTTGAAATATGGCGACCGCTTAAAGCTGTTTTCTGACATACTATAGTAACTGTTTCTAACTCTTCCTGATTTTCATTATTTTCCACATCAATATTATTTTCCGCATCAACATTTAAAATCTGACAATTATCTCTAAATTCTAAAACTGGCGTTTCCCCAATTTGTTGAATCGCCTCGTCAAAATCCCTAACCCCAGCCAATTCAATAATCAAATGATGATGTTCTTCTTTCCTAACTGTAAATATTCTTGGTTCAGTAACGCCGTAAATATTTATCCTATTTTCAATAACATCTCTTAAACTATCAACAACATCCTGATGTTCATTATAATCAATCCCTTCTAAATTAATTTCATAAACCAAAGCTGTGCCGCCAACCAAATCAAGACCCAAACGCCAAGGCAAATAGTTGTTTAAACGAAAATTAGGAACATTGATTTTTCCCAAAATAGACGCATTTGGTTCAGGCAAGACAAATAAAGCTGCCAGAACAGTCACAATAAGAATTAAAAATAAAAAAAGTATATTTTTTCTCATTATTTTATAACGCGTTGTACCCCGTGAGGGATTCGAACCCCCGACCCTCTCCTTAAAAGGGAGTTGCTCTACCAACTGAGCTAACGGGGCAAATCAATATTTTTCACCATATCCCTCAAAACTTTTTTAGTTTATCACTCTTCTGTAAAATCTTCAAGTATCTTTTTTAACTTAAGATTTATTTTTTTTGGAGTTTTCGGATTAAATTTTACAATTAAATTTCCGTTTTCGGTTATTCCTTCTCCTCTAATGATAAAATCTTCTCTTAAATTAAACCCCGGCGGAATTTCAATTGCAATTTCTTTACCTTTCAAATTCAGAACTTTAATTTTTTTACTTTTAAACTGTCCTGTAGCCACAGATTGCCCTGCGGCCAAAAGAACATCTATTAAATCTATGTCTTTATAAATTATTAAATCATTACCAATCCGTTTAAAAACAGAATGAGGTTTTATTTTAATTCTTATATACAAATCGCCCGACTCCGAGCTTTTTTCACCGGCCTCCCCTGACCCCTTAATTTTTATTATTTGATTATCCTCAACGCCGGCCCTTATATTCAAAACAACTTCCCTTTTGCCAATAACATATCCTTTCCCGCGACACTTAGCGCATATCTTATTTGGAATCTGTCCTATGCCGTTACAAGCATTACAAATAACAACTTGAGAAAAACTGCCAAAAAAAGTTTTTCGAGTTTCCCTAATTTCTCCCTTGCCGCCGCAAATATTACAAACTCTAAACCCCCCTAAATCATCAAGACCTTTACCCTTGCAATCCAAACACTGAACCTTAGTTTCAAAGCTAAATTTTAAAACTTTCCCGGCCGCTGCTTCCTCAAGTGTAATCTCCTGAATAATCTCTATATCCGACCCCTTACGATAAACCGGTCGGCGACTTTCTCTACCAAAAAAAACTTCAAAAATATCTTCAAAGTTGCCAAAGCCAGCGCCGCTAAAACCAAAATCGGCAGAATCGCCAAAGGGAAAAGGGCCACCACCTTTCTGCCATCCAGCGTCTCCCTCAAAAGTCGCTCCAAACCTGTCATATTGTGTGCGTTTTTCTTTATTAGATAAAACGCTGTAGGCTTCGTTTATTTCCTTAAATTTACTTTCATCTCCTCCGGGTTTATCAGGATGATATTTGTGAGCTAAGCGACGATAAGCTTTCTTGATTTCTTCTTCAGAAACATTTCTGTCAACGCCTAAAATTTTATAAAAATCTTTTGCCATAATTATTAACTCATCTTTTTAAACGAGAAAACCGAAATCTATTGTAAACTTTTTATTTTTATTTTAACAGAACAATTTCGCGACTTCTGGTTTCTAAACTTACTACCGCAAAATTAGTAATCAGTAAAATTTCATAAATTATAAAAGCTAAAAACATTACAATAAAATTCATAATAAAAACAAAAACAAAAAACCTAAAAAGTAAAAACATCAAAGCGGCGATAGCCAAAGAAATATAATACGATAGAAATGTATCAAACAATAATTCAACCAATCGTTTAAAAGCAAAATAAAAATTTTCCGATAAAGATTTATCAAGATTTAATGGCGCACCAAGATAACCCTCGAAACTTTTAATTAAATCTTCACTAATGCGTTTAAAAATTTGTTGTTGCGCCGCCGGAGACAACATTTCTAATTCTTTATTAGCGCTAACTTGTTTTTCAAAAATATTTTTCGTCCACTGATTTATAAAATCCCCAGCTTTCATTTCTAAAGAAAAATCTTTGACATAAATTCTGAAAACCGGAACCGCGGGCTTAATTAAATAATCAAAAACTCCTCTGGAAGTTATTATGTTTTGATCAATCGAAAAACCAAACATCAAAGAGATAAAAATGCTTAACCCCAACCCGGCGGCCGGTAAAACAGCATAAGCGATTCTTGAAAATTTTATTTTTAAACTATTTGCTGTTGCTATCATCCCTTGATAATGACCGATTAAAACAAAAACAAAAAAAATCGAAGAAGCGCTGATTAAAACAGATAACGAAAAATCACGATAAAATCCGATTATTAAAACTAAAACCGCTGTTTCAATCAACACCCCAAAAGCTATTTTGCTAAAATCTTTAATTAATAAAGATTGGAGAACAAAAAAAGATAAACTAAGAAAAGAAAAAGTAAACGAGAGTAAAAGATTATTATGAGAAAAAAAATAAGCGAATGCGGCAACAGACAAAACCGTTAAGCCTATTAAAGCCGTTATTTTAAGAGAAGAATAGTCAACTTCCGCTTCGTTAATTATTGGTTGGCTCTGGCTCTTGAGTATCATTATTTTGCTGATTTTGATTATACATCGACGGACCAATTTTTTGAAGCTCTAAAGATAAATCAGAAATTTTTGATTCAATTTCCTCCCGGTTCTCCGAATTTAAAGCCTGTCTTAAATCAGAAATTTTTGGATTGATTGAATCTTTAATTTCTTGAGAAACTTTGTCTCCGGCATCTTTCAACGCTTTTTCGGCGGTATAGATAAGCGTTTCTCCGCGATTTTTAGCATCAACTAATTCTCTTTTTTTTGTATCTTCTTCAGCATGTTGCTCCGCCTCCATTTTTAATTTTTCTATTTCTTCTTTAGTTAAAGCGGCCTTAGCCTCGATTCGGACAGACTGACTTTTGCCTGTTGCCTTATCAACCGCCTTAACGCTTAAAATACTATTGGCGTCAATATCAAAAATAACTTCAACTTGAGGAATGCCGCGAGGAGCTGGCGGAACTCCATCTAAAATAAACCTAGCCAGCGTTTTATTATCTGAAGCCATTGGTCTTTCCCCCTGAACAATATGAATTTCAACAGAAGTTTGACTATCGGCGGCAGTAGAAAAAATCTGCGTTTTAGCTGTTGGGATGGTGGTATTTTTAGAAATCATCGGAGTAGCTATCCCTCCTAAAGTCTCAATGCTCAAAGTCAAAGGCGTAATATCCAAAAGAAGAATATCTTTAACATCGCCTTGAAAAATACCAGCCTGAATAGCGGCGCCCACAGCTACCACCTCGTCTGGATTTATGCCTACATGCGGGTCTTTACCAAAAAGTTTTTTAACCGCCTCTTGAATAGCCGGCATTCTTGTTTGTCCACCAACTAAAATAATTTCATTAATGTCTGAAATTTTAAAACCAGCTTCTTTTATCGTTTTTTCGGTAAGAGAAATAGTTAAACTAATATATTCTTTAGTTAATTCTTCAAGTTTGGCCCGGCTTAGTTTCATCAAAAAATGCTTTGGGCCAGAAGAGTCAGAAGTAATATAAGGAAGATTAATGTCGGTTTCTAAAGAAGACGAAAGTTCGTGTTTGGCTCTTTCAGCCGCTTCCTTAAGGCGTTGAATCGCCAAAGGGTCATTAGAAATATCTATACCTTCCTGTTTTTTATATTCGGCAACTAAATATTCATTAATTTTTTTATCAATATCATCGCCTCCCAAATGAGTATCTCCGCCAATAGCTTTAACTTCAACCGTGTCATCGCTAACCTCTAATACCGAGATATCAAAAGTTCCACCGCCAAAATCGTAAACCACTATCTTCTCGTTCTTTTTTTTATTAAAGCCGTAAGCCAAAGCCGCGGCTGTTGGTTCATTTAAAACTCTCCTTACTTTAAAACCAGCTATTTCTCCAGCGTCTTTAGTAGCCTGTCTTTGAGAGTCGTTAAAATAAGCAGGTACAGTAATCACCGCTTCTTCTATTTTTTCTCCTAAACGCATTTCCGCGTCCATTTTCAATTTTGAAAGTATCATTGCCGAAATTTCTTCCGGCTTATACCACTTGGCTTGCCCTGATTCTGTTGAAGAATCTCCCATTTTAATTTCCACTCCGCCGAAACTTGATTCTTTTAATTCATAAGGAAGCCATTTAATATCGCGCTGGACTTCAAGGTCAGTCCATTTTCTACCAACAAGTCTTTTAACGGAAAAAATAGTATTTTTTGGGTTAGTCACCGATTGTCTTTTAGCCAAAACGCCGACTAATCTTTCTCCGGCTTTGCTAATAGCGACAACCGAAGGCATTGTCCTGTTGCCCTCTCTTGTCTCAATAATTTGAGGTTCTCCGCCGGCTTGAATATAAGCCATTGCCGAGTTGGTTGTTCCTAAATCAATACCTATAATTTTTGCCATATTTTTAATTTAAAAAATTTATATTTATTTTTAAACGAAATGATAAAATAATGCCTTGTAAACTTAACAAATAACTCTCACAATTAATCAAGGCGTTTTGAAATTTTAACTCGGGCCGGCCTAATAACCTTTCCGTAAAGAAGATAGCCTCTTTCAACTTCTTCTACCACTGATTCAGCCGGCAAATTTGACTCCACCCCTGCGATTGCCTCCTGCAAATGAGCGTCAAACGGCTGACCGACTAAAACAATAATTCTTTCCAGCCCGAATTTTTTCAAAACATCTCCAAACTGACTTCTTATCATATAAAGACCTTTACTTGCCAATCCTTCTTTTTCTAAAACAGACAACCCCAAATCAAAACTATCTAATACGGGAATTAAATCTTTTATCAAATCCTCATTAGCAAACTTCGCTATTTCATTTAACCGCTTAAGTTCGTCTTTCTTGTAATTAATAAATTCCGCTTTTGTTCTTTTCCAGCCGTCTAAATACTCGTCTTTTTCTAAAACTAATTTTTGAACTTCAGCCCCTAATGCTTTATCATCTAAGTTTTCAAGAGGCTTCTTATCGTCCTGAATTTCAGGAGACTTTTTATCATCCTGAATTTGATTTGCTTGAGAATTATTTTGCGCTTGATTTTGTTTTTCTTCTAACATTTTTAATTAAAAACTTGAATTATTCTAAATTAATAATTTTAATTGTCAAATATTAAACTTATATTATATATACCACAAATTTCCAAAAAATCAATAGTATGTATAAAAATAAGTTTCGCTACTAAACAAATAAAATAGAGTTTTACAAAAGATTGTAAATTCAGTGAATTTTATTATAATTTCCCTATGACCAACGGACAACCTCTGGTCAACGGACAATCTCTGGCCAACGGACAATCTCTGCTCAATAAACAATCTTTAGTTAATAGACAATCTGTGGTCAATGAATAATTTATAATCAAAAAAATAATTTATGATTAAAAAACAACTATCTATTTTTAATACCCTATCCGGCAAAAAAGAAAAGTTTAAACCATTAAAAGGTAAAACCGTGAAAATGTATGCCTGCGGTCCAACTGTTTATTGGCACGCCCATCTCGGAAATTTTCGCACCTACATCTTAAGCGATATTTTACGGCGTGTTCTTAAATACAACGGCTACAAAATAAAACAAGTAATGAATATTACCGATGTTGAAGATAAAATAATCAAAAAAGCCAAAGAAGAAAAAAAGGATATTTTTAAAATAACTGAACCCTACACAAAGTTTTTCTTTGAAGATCTTAAAAAATTAAATATTGAAAAATCTGAATTCTATCCGAGAGCCACTGACTATATCAAAGAAATGACTGATTTAATCGAAAAACTAATGACTAAAGGATTTGCTTACAAAGGCAATGATTGTTCAATTTACTTTAAAATATCAAAATTTAAAAAATACGGCGAATTATCAAGGCTTCAAAAAAGAACAATTAAAATAGGAGCCAGAATCAGCGCCGATACTTATACCAAAGAAGAGGCTCAAGACTTTGTTTTATGGAAAGCCGCCAAAACCCAGCCCAAAAAAGAAACAAGCCGTTCTTTAACCTTAAAAACAAGAAAAAAATATATTTTAATAAACGGCGAACCAGCTTGGCCTTCAGCCTGGGGATGGGGCAGGCCTGGCTGGCACATAGAATGTTCAGCGATGAGTATGAAATGCCTTGGGTCAACCTTAGACATTCATTCTGGCGGCATTGATTTAATTTTTCCGCACCACGAAAATGAAATCGCTCAATCAGAGGCCGCCACCGGAAAAAAATTCGTCAACTATTTGATTCACGGCGGGCATCTTCTTGTAAACAACGAAAGTATGTCTAAATCGCTTAAAAATATTTATACCGTCAAAGACTTGCAAGAAAAGAAAATAAATCCCCTTGCTTTTAGATATTTAATTTTAACTTCCCATTATCGATCAAAACTCAACTTTACATGGGAGTCTGTCCAGGCAAACCAAAACGCCCTTAATAGTCTTTATTCTGTATTTCAATCAACTTATCTTTTCCAAAATTCAACCAGAAAAAATACAAATAACAAAAAAAATAAAGAAAAAACAGAGACTTATAAAAAAGAATTTCTTAAGGCAATAAACGACGACCTTAATCTGCCCAAAGCCCTTTCAATTGCTTGGCAAATAATTAAAGACGACAATCTTTCGACTAAATCAAAAAAAGAAATTCTTATTGATTTTGATAAAGTTTTCGGCCTTGGGTTCAATAAAATAAAACCGTTAAAAATACCGCAAGAAATAAAACGATTATTAAAAGAACGGGAGGAGTTAAGAAGTAATCAACAGTTTATTCAAGCCGATCATTTGAGAAAAAAAATAGAAGGGTTAGGATATAAGATAGAAGACTTAAAAAAAGGAATAAAAATTTTTAAATAAAAATATGCTGAAAGAAGAAATTAAACTTCCTCCCCAAGACCTGGAGGCAGAACAATCTGTTTTAGGAAGCTTGATGATTGACAAAGAAGGGGTTCTAAATGTCGCAGACACATTACTGCCAGAAGATTTTTATAAAAAATCAAACTCCGAAATTTATCAAGCGATATTAAAACTATGGAGCAAAAATGAACCTATAGATATTTTAAGCATCACTTCCGAGCTTAAAAGGACCAATAAATTAAAAAATATCGGTGGAGCAAGTTATCTTACAGAATTAGTCAATTCCGTTCCAAGCGCCAGCCATGTTGTCCATTACGCTAAAATAGTAAAAGAAAAAAAAATTCTTAGAGATTTAATCAGCGCTTCTCAAATAATTACCCAAGATGTATTAAATTCCCCGAATGACCTGGAAACATTTTTAGACGATATTGAACAAAAAATATTTTCAATATCCAAACAATCAACCGCCAGAAACTTCACTTCCATTAAAAACGAACTAAAATCAGCTTATGAAAGAATTGAAAAAATTCACCAAGGTCAAGGCAGACTTCGCGGAGTCCCCAGCGGTTTTACAAACTTAGACCACCTTTTATCCGGTTTTCAAAGAGCAGACCTAACAATTATCGGCGCCAGACCATCGTGCGGAAAAACCGCTTTTGCTTTAGATATAGGAAGATACATTGGGACCAAAACCGACTACACAGTCGGTATCTTTTCCTTAGAAATGTCAAAAGAGCAAATAATTGATCGGCTTATTTCAGCCGAAGCCAGAGTTGATTTATGGAAACTTAGAACCGGAAGATTGAACGATCCCTTAGAATATGAAATGATACAAACTGCCTTAGACAGACTTTCACAAACTAATATTTTTATCGACGACACTCCTTCCCCAAATATTATTGAAATGAGAAGAATAGCAAGAAGACTTCAGGCAGAACAAAAAAATTTGGGTATAATTATTGTTGATTATCTTCAATTAATAAGGCCTCGCCGAGATTATGACAGCACAGTCCAACATGTCACCGAAGTTTCCAGAGGACTTAAGGCAATGGCAAGAGAATTAAATGTTCCGGTTATTGCTATTTCCCAACTTTCAAGAGAAATCGACAAAAGAGACACAAAAATTCCAAGATTGTCCGATTTAAGAGAGTCCGGGTCAATTGAACAAGACGCGGATATTGTTTTATTTCTTCACTCCCATTGGCGCCATGCTCAAGAACAAGGACTCGATCCTTCGGGGCAAGAAGGGCTAACAGAAATTATAATATCCAAACACCGAAATGGACCCACCGGATCGATTAAAGTCGCTTTTGATAAAAATACCGTCAGCTTTCAAAACATTGACATCACCCACGAAAACTCTTACCAATAACGAGTAATATATCGCTCGATATATTAAGTTTAAATTTTAATATGGCAAAACAAATCTTCAATATTTAACCTCGCTTTATATATCAAAACTTCATTTTACTATGATTTATAAATAAAAAATATGAAATATGAAAATTCCAGACTCAATTAAAAAATTCGCTGAAGTTTTTTCCGAGATTCCGGGGATTGGGCCGCGGCAAGCCATTAGGCTCGCTTTTTATTTTATCAATCAAGGGATAGGTTTTAATGAAAAAGTTATTCGCGCTGTCCTGTCCATAAAAGACATCAAACTGTGCAGTCAATGCTTTAATATCCATCAAAATAAAACCAACCCCCGGCCAGAGGACAACCTCTGTGAAATTTGCGCTGACCCAAAAAGAGACAAAAATACCATCGCGATAGTGGAAAAAGAAACTGATCTTTTGTCTATTGAAAACACATCTAAATTTAAAGGTAAATATCTTATTTTGGGCGATCTTAAAAAAAGCGGCGTTCTGGACATTCAACAAAAACTTAGAATAAGCTCTTTGAAAAGTTTTGTTAAAAAACAAAATTATTTATTTGAGGAGATAATTATTGCTGTTAACCCGACAACTTACGGCGATCTTAACGCCGATATAATCGCCAAAGAACTAAAACCTTTCGCAAAAAAAATAAGCCGATTAGGTAAAGGAATTCCAACCGGCGGAGAAATCGAATTCGCCGACAAAGAAACTTTAAGCGAAGCAATTGAAAGAAGAAAATAGTTT
>BBPD01004394.1_pt8 | contig 13082 bp, 13 predicted proteins | sample 1344911 | NCBI WGS metagenome assembly BBPD01 (sample SAMD00019088, study PRJDB2971) | groundwater metagenome | biome: freshwater biome; feature: mineral spring; material: ground water | place: USA: CA, Sonoma | collected 2011-09 | depth surface m
TTGAGGCCAACCCGGGCTCGCCGGATGGCTCGCGAAATGGCTCGCACCGCTTCTTCTTGACCAATAATGCGCGTGTGCAACGTCTCTTCCATATTCAAGAGGCGCAGTGATTCCGACTCGGTCAGCTTCGAGACCGGCACACCTGTCCAGGAGCTGACCACATGGGCGATGTCTTCTTCACCGACAACAGGTGTGTCTTCACGCTCGGCCAGTTCGGCTTTCTTGGCGGCGGCAATCGCCCGGATCTCTTGCTTGAGCTCCATTTCGCGATCACGAAGTTGACCCGCTTTATCAAAATCTTGCGAGCGTACTGAATCATCCTTCTCCTTCAGGACCTTTCGCAACTCGGCATCAAGATCTTTGGCGGCAGGCGGTAACTGCGAATTGAGCAACCGTACCCGCGAAGAGGCTTCATCAATTAAGTCAATCGCCTTATCGGGCAGGAAGCGGTCCGAAATATAGCGATCCGAGAGCTTAGCTGCCGCATGGATGGCATCATCAGAAATCGTCAGCTTGTGGTGCTGCTCGTAGCGCTCCCGCAGACCAAAGAGAATCTCGATAGTTTCATCTACGGTCGGCTCACCCACCATCACAGGCTGGAAGCGGCGCTCGAGGGCCGCATCGCGTTCGATGTGCTTGCGATACTCATCGAGCGTTGTGGCACCAATACACTGCAGCTCACCCCGCGCCAAAGCCGGCTTGAGGATATTTGCCGCATCAATCGCCCCTTCGGCGGCACCGGCACCAATGAGGGTATGCACTTCATCGATCACCAGGATGATGTTGCCGGCAGAGCGGATTTCATCCATGATCTTCTTAAGGCGCTCTTCAAACTCACCCCGATACTTGGTACCGGCCACAAGCAGGCCAATATCGAGGGTAACAACGCGCTTATCACCCAAAATATCGGGTGTATCGCCTTGGATGACGCGCTGGGCCAAACCTTCGGCGATCGCAGTTTTACCCACACCGGGCTCACCGATCAAAACTGGATTATTTTTGGTGCGGCGCCCCAAAATTTGAATCACGCGCTCAATTTCGCGCTGACGACCGACAACAGGATCAAGCTTGTTGTCTTGGGCGAGCTGCGTCAGGTTAGTGCCAAATTCGTCGAGGGTCGGCGTCTTGGTACGGCCTGACGAACCCGAGGCCGAAACCTCAGCGGTTTCACCCAACATCCGAATCACCTGGGTGCGCACCTTGGCGAGGTCAACACCGAGATTTTCGAGGACGCGAGCCGCAACGCCTTCGCCTTCACGAATGAGCCCCAGCAATAAGTGCTCGGTACCGATGTAGTTGTGACCCAGTTGGCGGGCTTCTTCAAGCGAGAGCTCAAGAACGCGCTTGGCACGGGGGGTAAAAGGAATCTCGACGGCAACAAAGCCCGATCCCCGACCAATGATTTTTTCGACTTCAATACGAGCATCTTTGAGGTTGACCCCCATCGATTTTAGGACTTTTGCCGCAACACCGGTGCCTTCCCCAATGAGGCCAAGCAAAATCTGTTCGGTGCCAACAAAGTTATGCCCCAGGCGGCGTGCTTCTTCCTGGGCAAGCATGATCACTTTTATGGCTTTTTCTGTAAAGCGTTCAAACATGGAGCGATCCCCTTGGGCGGGCTGGTAGTCGTAATCCTAGCATAATGCCAATTTCGCCCCAGGTTGGGGAACCCGCCCCTGATCAAGGGGGAAAACGCGCCTGGAAGGATTCGAACCTCCGACACCGTGGTCCGTAGCCACGTGCTCTAGTCCACTGAGCTACAGGCGCATGCAACTGCAAACGCACTCGCGGAACACAATATAGCACAGACTCTGGGCGCAATAGCAATGGGGCTGTGCCGAAATTGAGCACATTCTCGAAAACCGTAGCCGCAGCTACGGCAATAAGGGATGATCCCCGCCTAGAGGTTGCTGTTATAGGGCTTACCGTCTGCCACGCTCTAGCCTGATCGCGACCACAAGAAAAGCGCCTGCAAACAGCCGGCAACAAAGCCCAAGGCACCACCAAGATTGACAATGGCCTGAAGTTCTTTGCTCACAATGGCCTGAATGGCACCCTCAAGATCTTGGGGAGGGGTCGCCTTAACCCGCGTGATAATAACTTCTTCCAGCTTGAGGATGGGGATCACACTCACCATGAGATTTTCGAGATCGCGATCAAGATAGCGCTTCAAAATCTGGGTCAGATCAGCACTCACCTGATCTAAAGTTTCGTTGAGGATCGCTGACTTTTGCAGGCGACCAATCACCAGCCCCGCGACATTGGACCAGTCAATCGAGCGGTTGAGCGTTTGCAGCAGCTCCGGCCCCTGGGAGCCAAGATACTCGCGCACGCTGTCACGCATGGTTTTACGAACTTGGCGCAGGGTATAGAGGGGTAGATTTTGCAGCGACACATCCTCTAGTAAAGTCATCAGGCGTCGCTCAGTACCCAAATCACTCAAGACTTGGCGTAGGGCTGCTTCGGCTGCTGCTGGCTCTTCAAGGCAATAGCTCCGCAGGCGTAACAGGGCATTTTTAAGACCAAAAACATTAGCAACAACCCAGTAGGTACCTGTAGCCCGCTCGCGAAACTGCTCATCTAGGGCGGTGATATTGCGATCAGTGAGAAAATCAACCAAGCTCTGCCGTAATACGACAGGCGGAATCACCTGCTCTAGCAGCCAAGCCGATGCTTGTTTAGCTTGCTCTTGATTGAGGCGCACATCAAGCAAAACCTGATCAAAAATCTGATTGAGCTGGGCTTCGAGAAAGTCGTCACGCCGTGCCAAAGCCCGAATCAGGCGCGGTAGCGATTCGCCAAACAAATCTGCCAAGACATTAGCAAGCACTTTGGTTGCCCGCACCTCTTGCTCGGGATCTTTGAGCCGATCAAGAGCTAGGGTCAGCACCCAACGAATGACAGACTCAATACGCTCGGGTTCGAGAATACGGCGAGCAATATTACGCAGCTCTTCGGGCGTCAGTAGCGAGCCCATGATCGCATCGGCAATCCGCTGGGCTAAGCGGCCCTGGTTTTGGGGAATCACACCCGGCGTAAAGGGCAGTGTGAAACCGCCCAGGCGGTAAGGGCGGTAGGGCCGAAACAACATGCGGATGGCGATGTCGTTTGTAAAATAACCAATCACCAAACCAGCGAGGGGAGGCAGGGCGTAGAGCCAAAGTTGCACGGGGCCACCACATGTGTCATGTTTCGATCTTAAAGCCTCGGTGATCGGTGGCCCGCTGATCCTCAAGCGTCCAATAATGATCGCGGCGCCGATCCTCAGCCTCAGAGCTCGCGATCAGCCCCGCCTTACCTCTCGTTACAAGAGCCTAGACCAGTGCCTGACGTGCTTCGAGGGCCCGCGAGAGTGTCAGCTCGTCTGCCTGCTCAAGATCAGCACCGACGGGCAGGCCAAAGGCAATCCGGGTAACGGCCAAGCTGGGGCTAATTTGCTTGAGGTAATCGGCAACAACATGCATCGTTACCTCGCCTTCAACACTGGGGCTGATTGCCATGATGACCTCGCTCGGGCTGAGACGGGCAACCCGCTGCACCAAAGGCCGAACATTAAGCTGATCGACACCGATGCCATTCATGGGCGAAACCAACCCCCCTAAAACGTGATAGAGCCCTTTGTACTCCCGAGTACGCTCGATCGCGATCAGGTCGCGTGAGTCGGCAACAATACAAATTTGGCTTTGCAGACGTTGAGGTGAGCGGCAAATGTCACAGGGATCTTCTGCTGACAAATGAAAACATTGCGAGCATTGTTTGACCTGCTGCTTAGCCTCCAGAATGGCATGGGCCAAGGCTTCAACTTCAGCATCAGGCCGATCTAAGATATGCAACGCCAGGCGTTGGGCTGATTTTGCACCGATACCCGGCAGTTTTTGCAACGCTTCGATGAGTCGAGCTAAAGGACGGGTGTACACACCCTAGCCCCCTAATCCTGGCAGGTCGATGCCACCCGTCAGCTCTTCCATCTTGCTGCGCATAACTTCAGTTGATTGGGTGTAGGCCGTTTGCAGAGCTTCAAAGATCAGGACTTCGAGTTCAGCCGTTGATTTACTGGCTGCATCGGCTGAGATCGAAACCGCGCGGGGCTCTTGATTGCCGCTGAGAGTCACCTTGACCAAGCCGTCGCCTGCTTCACCGACAATTTCCATGCTGTCGAGGTCTGCCTGGAGTTGCTGTGCCCCTTCACGCATTTGCTGCGCTTTCTTCAAGGCTTCCTGAATTTTGCCAAAGCCAAAGCCACCAAAGCCGCGTGTCATTAGGATGTCTCTGCACGAACAGCCCTCATATTAGCGTATGCCGGGACTCACCACGTCGGGTCATTCCAGAGTTCGATGCACAGGTCGTGATCGGGGATGGCTGTGATGCAGGCGCAGATAGTACCCCAGCAGTCACTTTCGACAACACAGGCATGGCAGGAGCCGCGCAGACAGCCTGTGGGAATCGACTGACCCCCACGACGGGCAACCTGCAACAAGGGCTCCCCTGGCGCGGCGGTAACTACGATGTCATCCGGTAAGAAGCGGACATTAACCATAATCGTTACCTGTAATGGATGCTCGACTGATCGTGAATGGATGGTGATGAGATCGCTTTGCCGGTTGGCAGGATCCTTGAGAGCCTTCATCACGATTGCTTTATTTCAGTAAAACCCTGATCAGGCACACCCTGATTAGCCAAACCTCAGCCTGTAAAGCTTTAACCCGCTCAGCCTCAACTCGGGAGCCCTGACTGGTGACGCTCAGACAAGCAAAATGGGTCGTGGTGGCGGTCTGTGTCTGATGGATTGGGTGCGCGTTGAGCTTAGGCGGCTGTTGAATAGGTTGATGATGCGGCAACACCCAAAAACTGAGCCATGAAGCGATGACTAAAGTGATTGTAGGGGCGAATGTTGTTGGCCGTTGCTGCGGCAATGTGGCTGAGTTGGTCGCGATCATAGCCGCACTGCTGGGATACCTCTTTCAGCCAGTTGCGAATGACATGGCTGTCTACTTCGAGATGAAACTGAATACCCCACGCCTGCTTGCCATAGCAATAGGCTTGGTTACGGTAGCGATCACCCTTAGCAAGGCGCGTTGCCCCTGTCGGCAGATCGAACGTGTCGCTGTGCCACTGAAACGCGGGCATCTGGGTGGGTAAATCAGCAAAGAGTGGATCGCTGGCGGCAGCGGCTGTCAGCTCGACCTGGTGCCAACCCACTTCGCTGCCGGCTGTGCCGGGGTAAACACGGCTGCCGAGCACCTGGGCTAAAAGCTGCGCCCCCAGACAGACGCCCACGAGGGGAATAGCTTGGTCGAGAGCGGTTGCAATGAGCTGGCGGTCGTAGTTCAAAAAGGGGTGTTTTTCACTTTCGTAGGCCCCCATACAGCCGCCTAGGATCACCACATGGCTGTAGTCACTGAGGGGGCGCTGGAGACGTTCGCCTGCTGCGGTTGCCAAGTAGTCGAAGGGAATCTGCTGCTGTCGCATGACCTGAGCAAAGGCACCCAGGTTTTCATGGCGCTCGGCATAGCGCTGACGCAGCTTAAGAATTTTGGGTTCGTCGTGCCGGACTGCGAGAACGCGCATGAATTCAGAGTTCGCGAGATTTGCCTGCTATTATGCTACACGCAAATCCTCGGAAAATCACCCCTTTCTTGATGTATTTACGAGAGATTAGGACGGGCGCTTAGCAGCAACTATTGAGCCGCTATGTCATGCCCTGCCCCCGCGGTAGCCAAGTCTGGCAGACTGTGGGCAAAACTTGTCAATCTTTAGCCCAAGAACTCTTTCGTAGCTGACGCTTGGGGGCAGCCCTCAGTCGCCCTAATGCCTTACTGAGAGAGCATCTAACTAATACAGACTAAAAGAGTCTGATATATTTGACAGGCTGTTTTTAGAGGTGCTACAGTATGCCTCAGTGGATAGGAAAACCCGCATGACCGCAACCTTACAGACATCTGTTGCTAGTCAGGTTAATCACCTTCGGTGTCGTGAATGCGGTGCCACCTACGAAGCTAAAGCCATGCACGTCTGCGAGCTGTGCTTTGGCCCGCTTGAAGTGGCCTACGATTATGAGCAGATCAAGCGCACTGTCAGCCGCGCCAAGATTGCTGCTGGCCCCCTTTCCATGTGGCGTTACCGCGACTTTTTGCCAGTAAATACGGATACACCGATTGATCTGGGTACGGGCTTGACGCCCCTCATCCGGGCAGATCGCCTCGGTCGCCGTTTGGGCCTCAAGAATCTCTACATCAAAAATGATGCTGTCAATATGCCCACCTTGAGCTTCAAGGATCGAGTTGTCTCGGTTGCACTGACGCGCGCCAAAGAGCTGGGCTTTACGACTGTTTCTTGCGCCAGCACCGGCAACTTGGCCAATTCGACGGCAGCAATTGCCGCTCATGCTGGCTTGGAGTGCTATATCTTTATTCCGTCTGATCTGGAGGCGGGCAAGGTGCTAGGTTCGTTGATCTATAACCCCACGGTGATGGCGGTTGAAGGCAACTACGACCAAGTTAATCGTCTGTGCTCCGAAATCGCCAACACGTACGGTTGGGGCTTTGTCAACATCAATCTGCGTCCCTACTACTCTGAAGGGTCTAAAACCCTGGCCTTTGAAGTGGCCGAGCAACTGGGCTGGAAAATACCTGATCACATTGTCGCGCCGCTAGCGTCAGGTTCGCTCTACGGTAAGATTTACAAGGGCTTTAATGAGCTGATCAAGACCGGCCTTGTTGAAGAAAAGTCGTTCCGCTGCAGTGGTGCCCAAGCGGAAGGCTGCTCGCCAATTGCCCAAGCACTCCGCGAAGGTCGCGATTTTATCACCCCCGTGAAGCCGAATACGATCGCGAAGTCGATCGCGATCGGCAACCCGGCTGATGGCATCTATGCCCTAGATATTGCCCGCAAAACCAATGGCAGCATTGACAGCGCTAACGATGCTGAGATCATCGACGGCATCAAGTTGTTGGCGGAGACCGAAGGTATCTTTACGGAAACAGCTGGTGGTACCACCATTGCTGTGCTTAAGAAGCTGGCGGAAGCGGGCAAAATTGACCCCGAAGAGCTGACAGTTGTTTACATCACGGGCAACGGCCTCAAAACCCAAGAAGCGGTGCAGGCTCATGTCGGTCAACCGTTCTTGATTGCGCCGCGTTTGGATAGCTTTGAGCAAGCCTTTGAGCGAGCCCAAACCCTTGAGCGTCTTGATTGGCAAGAAACAGCTGTCTAACTGAACGGCTGTCTAATTTTGTGTACGGCTGTCTAATTTTGTGTTGTTTACTGTTGGGCTGAGCACCACTATGGCTGTTAAAGTTCTGATTCCGACCCCGTTGCAGAAGCTAACTGGCGATCAAGCTGTGATTGAGTGCAGTGGCAGCACCATTCAAGAATTGCTTGATTCGCTGGAAACTCATTGCCCTGGTATCAAGGCACGGCTATGTGATGAAACGGGCGAGCTGCGCCGCTTCGTTAACTTCTATGTAAATAGCGAAGACATCCGCTTTTTGGAAGGCAGCCAAACAGCTTTGAGTGACGGCGATGAAGTCAGTATTATCCCGGCGATTGCGGGTGGCGCAGTTTAGACGATAGAGGGGATCGCGGCGACTCGTTAATAAGCTGATTTTCTCGAAGCTTAAGTTGAAGTGGGTATGCTTTATGCAAATATTGACTCTGATCTTCAGCATCAAGACGTGTTGGCCTCAGCAAAACACTCTGCGCTTGGGTTACGGCAATAACTCTTGACTCACCTCTGCCGCGAGAAAGCGCCACCAGCGTACAGCGAGCTGTAGTTCGGTGAAGGGCAGCTCAAGCTGCTGCGGCAGAAGCACCAAGGCAATCTGTCGCCCGTGTGGTTTTTGCTCGGGGATAATCCGCCACTGCTGCGCATCGACTTGCAGCACAATGGCTTCGACAGCCGCCAAAGAAAGCGACTGTTCGGCTGTAATGCCCCGCCATGTCGGTTTCCCCCATACTAAGGTGGGTTGGCGATACCCCAAGACTAGGAGCGGGTCATATTTAGCCTGCTCAAAGGCTTTGGCCCAGACTTGATAGTGCTGCACGGCTTGGAACGCGCGCCAGCCGGCGAGGCCAAGACCCAAGAAGACAAGCAGCGTTAGGCTGCCGATAAGACCACGTTCCATTAGCGTACCAATCCGGCTCGGAGGGCGCGGACAGCGGCTTGAGTTCGGTCATCAACACAGAGTTTGGCCAAAATGCTACGTACATGGGTTTTGACGGTGCCGATCGCGATTTGCAGATCTTCGGCGATTTGGGTGTTGTTGGCACCGGCCACAATTTTAGTCAGTACCTCCAGCTCGCGCTCGGTGAGCGGGCTTACGGGTAATTCAGTGTCGGCTTCTTCGAGGCTGGGGCGCTGGCGCAATTCTTTGAGGACAACCTTCGCGATCGCGGGATCGATCCAGCCTTGGCCCTCGCAGACACGCCGGACTGCGACGACGACCGATTCAAGATCGGCATCTTTGCAGCAGTAAGCATCGGCACCGGCAGCCAAGGCCGCCAAAACCATCGCATCTTGATCGTGGTTGGTTAAGATAATCACCGCAACCTGAGGATAATGCTCTTTAATCTGGCGCGTTAGCGCAATACCGTCACTGTCGGGTAGGCCAATATTGGCAATCACACAGTCGGGCGTCTCGGCTGTGAGGGCGGCCAAACCGGAGGCAGCGGTCTCACAATCGGCCAAAACGATAAACCCCTCGCTCTCCAATCGCGATCGGAGGTAGAGCCGCATGGCTGCTTGATCTTCAATCACCACGAGACGGGGCATAGCGGCTAAACTAGAGATTACGAGGGATTAAATGTGTAAAAGTTAGCGCGAACTTGTGCTATCAGCTTTGCACAAAACCGCCTACCTCGGTAGTTCAGAAATGTTTATAACGAGATTAACGCAAGCTTTTGTCGGGAGAGTTGCCGTGCGCTGGATGCTCAGAATACTACTGACGCTCGGTCTTAGCCTACCGGTTGCGGCCCAAACTGTTGAAACGGCCCCTGTCGGTGGTCTGCGGCGCGAACCTGCCCCAGCTCCTGAAAATCCGCCAGTGTTTCAACTGGATATTCGTCAGCAGAGTGAGACGGGTGAGCCCGGTGGTACAACCGATCTGGGCCGCCCCGGTAATGGCGGCAGTAATGAGGGTGTGGGTAGTTCGGGAACGGGCAGTGGTGATGGTTTTGGGACGGGGAGCGGTACGGGCGGCGGCTTTGGCAGTGGTAATGGCGCAGGTGGCGATGGCGGCTTTGGCTTGGGTTCGCAGCAGCAGCAGCCCCAAGTAACGGGGCTTATTGTTGATGCCCGCCAACTGGACTTTGTGCCCAGTATGTCGATGCGGCTGTTTGACCCCGATGGCAACCAGATTTACACCACACCCACAGCGAATCAGAACCTCAACACCCAGATGGTGGCTGTTAACGGTACAGCCCTCTATGCTACCTCTGAGTCGCAAGCTCTGTCGCTGATTAACCGTATTGGTGAGCGGCCCCATTCGATCACGGCGGTGCGGACACGGGGCTATGATTTGGTCGTCTCGACCCAGGATGCCTGGGATTTGCGGCAAAAAAACCAGGCTGATGGCTTTTTAGATAATTTTGCGGTGGTGGTGATCTGGAATCCACAGATGGCCCGAATGCCCTAGGATAGATGCCGTATCGCCAGAGTTGAACACTATGGATGCCGAAGCGTTGTTGCTGAGCTTGCGGCGTAAGGAGGGTAACTGGGTTGCCTGGGGGCAAGCTTGTCAAGACCTCCAGAAAGGGGGCTACTCGCCTCAGGCAATTTTTGAAGCAACCGGCTTTGAGCCGATTCATCAAAATCAAATTATTGTCGCGGTGCAGGTTTATCAGGCGATTACTGAATCGGCGGTGCAGACGTATTTCTCGGAGCGGGGCAGTGATAGCCTCTACGCGCTGCGAATTTTGCCGAATCGCGATCGCGACGCGGTGGCCTCGCTACTGATGGCGATGCAGCTCGACAGCGAAGCCGCCCATGAGGTGGCCAAAGCCGTCAAAGATTACAGCTTTCTTAAAACTAAACCCTACAGCGAACATCCGGGCGATGCCGTTGCCTACCAGTCGTGGCGGCTGGCGAAGCAACAGGCTGATCTGCAGGTGCGATCGCGACTGATCGCCAGGGGTTTGAAGTTTGCCCACAGTGAAACAGCCCGCCAAGCCCTCGAAGCCCTGCTTACTGATTTCAGCATTACCAAAGAAGCACCTGCCCCCTTTTTGCCGACCTATCGCCTCGAAGCGGATGATGAGCTGCCCTGCCTAATTCCGGTAGTCGGAAAGTTGCCGCTGACACTCACCGATTGGCAAGCCACACCCGTGCTGGCACCCCTCGAACCCTTTGGCATTGTGCCCTACAACGGCATGGGCGCCTTTGTGGCGATTCCGGGCTGGAAGGCCGTGCTGGCCGCTCGGGATCCGGTGGCCTTTGGGGCCTTGGGTGAAACCCTACCCGGTGAGTTGACGGGGGAGGTGATGGTGGTTGCCGATCGCGAGATCAGTCACTGGGATGGTGAGGGCTACAGCGTTATCGTCCGGGCTGATCAGTTGTCTGTTGTCTGGGCACCCGAAACAACTGATCGTGTGGTTGGGCGGCTGATTCTGGTGCTGCGGCCACCGCGCATTGTCGATAGCAACGCCACTAAAGATCCCTGGCAAACAGATGAATAAGGTGTGGGAATCGCCATGCTAGCGCTGCTGTATCTGTTGCTGTGCGGGCTGGTCGGCTGGTCGGCGCTGCGGCGGCTGCCGGCCTGGGAACGGCTGCTTTGGTCGTGGCCCCTCGGACTGATCCTTTTGCCGACGCTAACCTTTATGCTTGCCCTCTGGACGGGGAGTCATACGTTGGCGCTGGCGCTAGGGGTCGGGTTGGCGGTTGTGGGCATCGGCGTTGGCTATCGTGAACCGCTCAAGGCTCTGGGCGATCTGAGACAATGCCCGTCTGATGCCTGGGCCTTGCTTGGGAGTTGTCTGCCCTGGTGGGGGTTTACAGCCTGGGTGGGGCCACGGCTGTTATTTGTTAACGATGTCGGCGATTTGGTTGCGGGCTGGCGGATTGTCTGGGCCGATTGGGCGGTTCACGCCCGCAGTAGCACTTTTTTTGCGGCGCAAACACAGTTCAATCTCAACAATCCGCTCTTTGCCGGCATAGAGTTCCGTTATCCCTATATTTCGGCCTATTTATCGAGTCTGTTGCAGCGTCTGGGTTTGAGTGTGGCCGAATCGTTGGTCTGGCCAACGCTGATTCTCTTGGCGCTGCTACCGGCGTTGCTCTTGGTTACGGGGCGGCAACTGGGCCTCAATCGCGCGGCGGCGGTCTTGGCGGTGTATTTATTTTTGGGGGCGGGGGGCGCGGGGATTGCCGAGTTCTGGGCCGATTTGGCTCAGGGGCGCTGGTTTTGGCAAGCTGGCCCTTTCGCACCCCGGCTTTATACCGATATGGAGCCCTGGGCAAACTGGCCTAATAGCCGGATCTGGTTTATGAATTTTGTTTCGGCACAGTTTTTACCCCAACGCGCGTTCTTAGCCGGTATTCCCTTAGCCTTGTTCGTGCTGTATCTCTGGCGATCGCGATCGTTGAGGCGGCGCTGGCTGGCGGGCAGTTGCCTGGGACTGTTGCCGCTGGTACATACCCATTCCTATATCGCGATCGGCTTTGTCACCGCGGTCGTGGCGGCGGCTGATCTCCTGCAATGCTGTGAGATCAGGTCTTACCTCGAACGGTATTTCGGTCTGGGGCCTTTGAAATCGGAAGCAGCCCCTCTCCGGCAGATCTTGCGTGAGCTGCTCAGCTTCTTTGTGCCTGCGGTGGTTTTGGGCTTTGGCCTCTTGTTTGGCTTGGTCTTTAACCCCAGTGATGCCGGGAGCTTTGTGCGCTGGATTCCGGGCTGGCTGCCGGATCACAGTCAGGCGACAACGCCGCTCTCGTTTTTGGTGTTTTGGGGGCGCAACCTGGGCGTAATGCTGGTGCTGGCGCTTTTGGCTTACCGCCATCTATCAGGGTATTGGCTAGCGGCATGGTTATTATTTATCACCTGCAACCTGATCAGCTTCCAGCCCTGGCACTGGGACAACATGAAGTTATTGACCTACAGCTACTTGATCTGGGCTTGGTCAGTGGCGGCCTTGCTCACGGCGGCTTGGCGCTGGCGGCGGCTGTGGCTGGTGGCCCCCCTTGTGGCCCTCAGCTTGGGGGCGGGTTGGCTCGATATTACCTCGGTCGCGATCGCGAGTCGGCAGCCTATTACCCTGGTGCCGGCAGCGGGTATCGAATTTGCTGAGGCGGTAGCGGCAGCAACACCAGCCGATGCCATTATTCTCACGGCACCGACCCATGATCATCCGGTGTCGGTGCTCTCTGGCCGGCCCTTATACATGGGCTATCCGGGTTGGTTGTGGGCCTACGGCATCGACTATTGGGAGCGTGAGCAAACGATCAGCCGCTTTTATAGCGAGATGAGCGATCTCTCCGATGCCATTCGCTACATTGCCGTTACCCCTGCCGAGCAGCGATTTAACCCGACACCGGAGTTGAGCGCTCTGCCGCTTGTCGTTGATCTGAAGGGTTACCGCCTTTATCAGGCCCGTGAGTGAGTAGCGCTAGAACTGCGGTGAAGCGTGCGTTAGTCTAATGCACGCTGGAGCAGCTTGACCCACCCAGCACGCAAAACTGGCTACAGAAAGGATGGTTGAGATAGACGGCCTGCTCGGCGGCTTCGAGGGTGTGGCCCAGCTCAAATTGCGGGTCATAGGCCAAAAGGGTACAGGGAAGCACCACAGGCTGCGCCGCACCGCGCCGTTTAACGATCATCCGCTCATGAGCGCACATCACACTGCTTGGCGATTTGCCCAAGATCGACCAACAAGCGGTGGTAATTTCAGGCACGTCGCGGCGCTCGGCCATCTCAGGAAAAACCACGAGGTTGTGGCTACCCAGCGTCAACGGGATCGCTTCAGCCTCACACAAGGACTGGTAGCGGCTGAGGGCTTCGCTAAAGTGCGTACCAGCACCGGCACGTCCGGCAATCGACACCGGAAATCCTGCTTCGACGAGCCAGCGCAGCATCGCCACTGTGGGCGCA
>BBPD01003804.1_pt1 | contig 13071 bp, 12 predicted proteins | sample 1344911 | NCBI WGS metagenome assembly BBPD01 (sample SAMD00019088, study PRJDB2971) | groundwater metagenome | biome: freshwater biome; feature: mineral spring; material: ground water | place: USA: CA, Sonoma | collected 2011-09 | depth surface m
CTTGTGGGTTCTGCTTTTGATTCTATAAGTATTTCTTTTGCGGACAAAGGTTTTTTATAAAGAAATTCATTTGCATTTTTGTTTTCCGTAATCACACACCCTTCTAACTTTAATCCTACGAAAAGCCCCCTTGCCCTTGAATATGCAAGTATGCCGCTCTTAAACTGTATATCGGTTCCGACTTGTGCATTTCTTCCCAGAGGTCCTGCTGTTGCTGCTGCTCCTGCACCGAGTATAACCTTTCCCCTTAAAAATCTGTCAAGACTTTCATTCCCCATAATAACAAGTATAATGTCCGTTGCCTTTCCTCCTATCTGCCAGCCAAAACTTCCTCCTACGATATTAAATACAGCAGGACTGCTCCACTTGTTTTCATTTTTTGCAAGTAGCACACCCTGTCCGAATTTCCCCCCTATAACAAATCCTCCGCTTACTGTTCCAGGAAATATTGCAATTGCCCTGCATTTTTCTATTAAATAAATAGGGATTGCATTATCAGGCATATTATTCATATCATCAAGAACATCTACTGATTTTTTAATAAGATTTTCCCATCTTTCTTTGCCTCCTGCATACACAAGATCCGCCCACAGTGCAAGTGCCAATAATAGAATAACAAGTTTTTTCATTTTACCCTCCTGTATTCATTGTTTAATGTTTCTATAAAGACATCTGTTATCTCGGCGTCAAATTGTGTTCCCTTACATCCTTTTAGTTCTTCTATCGCCGATTCTTTTGATATTGCGGGTTTATATACCCTGCCTGATATCATTGCATCATAGGCATCTGCAATGGATAGTATTCTTGCCTCAATCAATATTTTAGTTCCTTTAACACCGGTAGGATATCCTTGACCATTAAACCATTCATGATGATGCCTTATTATTTTTCTTACATTTGACAGGAAAGGAATGTCTTTTAGTATTCTTTCGGATTCTATTACATGCTTTTTAACACAAGCATATTCTTCGTCTGTAAGTTTAAGAGGAAAAGGTTTGTTTAATATTGCATCCGGGATGGCAACCTTTCCTATATCATGTAAAAGCCCTGCAAATTGTAGGTCTGCCACTTTTTCTTTGCTAAGTTTCAGCCGTGCGGCCATTTCAATAGAATAGGTTACTACACTATCTGAATGTCCTTTTACATATTTATCCCTTGCTTCAATTATGGAGCATAATGTTTTTATAGTGCCCAAGTATCCTGACTTTGCCTCTGTATAAAAATGTGTTTTTTCAATTGCAATGAGCACAAGATTTACATATGTAATAATACCCTCAAGGTCATTTTCTGTAAATTCTGAGCCGTCATATTTGTTTGTGAAATTAAGAACTCCGATGGTGGGCCTTGATTTAAGTGAGATATTTAATGCATAAGATGTCTTGTATCTGATATTTAACGGCACCACAATAAAAGAACCAGGTTTATTAAGTATTTCAAATCTTTTGCTTGCGGATGCTTTTTCTATTGATTTTACAAGTACAGGCTTTCCTGTTTTCCATACATATCCGGATACACCTTCTCCAGGTTTTCTTATCTGTCCAATAACCTTTGGGTTTATACTTTCTTTTACAATAAGTGCGTAGTGTTTATCTATTTCTTCTGCAAGCATAAGAGATACATCTTTGCAGTGCAGCAGTTCTGCTCCTTTCTTGACAACCAACTTATATATGGCTTCCATATCATCTGTACTGCTTATCTCTCTGGCAATCTCAGTTATATGGAGTAGTTCTTTGTTTTTCTTTTCCCACTGTAAGGCCATTCCGCAGTAATGCGCAAGAGTTTGTGCAGTATTTAAATCCTTTTTTGTCCAATGCTTGCCCTGCTTCTTATCATTTATATTAAGAACAGCAACGGTCCTACCTTTTTCTATTATGGGAATTAGAATTGAACTTTGATGTTTTTTTAAGTCTGTTTTTTTAACTATTGTCGGATATTTTTTAAAGACTTCATCTATATTGTTTATAAGAATCGGCTTTTGTGTTTTTGCCACAACACCGGCGAGCCTTTTACATATGGGTATACTGCTAATAGTATGCCGAGGTATATTGTGTGCTGGGTCCATTGAACAGGAAACCCTTACCTTAAGACATCCGGTTTTGTCATCAACTATCATAAGAAAACCTCTTTGAGCACCAAGGCCATCAAGAGTCCTTCTTATTGTTTCTGTTATTTGTTCTGTTTTGGTCTGAATAGAATTTCTCATAAGTAGAAAATATTCTACTGAAAAAATAATTCATAGTCAAGTTATTTTTTAAAAGGACCTGATTCGTTTTCTTGCATTTCTTCAGACTATAAGGTAAAATTATAGTATGCGGTATGAAGAGATTTTAAGAACATTTGAGCAATATGTGATGGGAACATATGCAAGGCACCTTGCTGTTTTTGTAAGAGGACGCGGATGCGAACTTATTGATTTAAAAGGTAATAAATACCTTGATTTTTTCCCCGGTTGGGCCGTAAGCGGTATTGGACACTGCCATCCGATGGTTGTTTCTGCTGTAAAAGATCAGGTAAGAAAAATTATACACATTTCCAATAACTATTACTCTGTCCAACAGGGAAAACTTGCAAAAAAAATAATAGAAAAAAGTTTTCCAGGAAGGGTATTTTTTTGTAACAGTGGTGCAGAGGCAAATGAGGGGGCAATAAAAATTTCAAGAGCATTTGGCAATCCAGACAGGTATCAGATAATTTCAATGCAGAACTCTTTTCATGGAAGGACACTTGCAACACTTACAATGACGGGACAGGAAAAATATAAAAAATGTTTTGAACCCCTGCTCGAAGGATTTAAAACTGTTCCGTTCAATGATATTTTTGCAGTCCAAAATGCCATAACGGATAAAACAGTGGGAATAATAGTTGAACCCATACAGGGTGAGGGCGGAATAAATGTTGCACAGAAAGAATACCTGAACCAGATAAGACAGATATGCGATAAAAAGAATATACTTCTTATATTTGATGAGGTTCAGACCGGCATAGGAAGAACCGGAAAAATGTTTGCATATCAACACTACGAAATAAAGCCGGATATAATGACACTTGCAAAAACACTTGGCGGAGGACTTCCAATAGGTGCGGTTGTTGCATCAAAAAAGGTATGTGATGTTTTAAGTCCCGGGATGCATGCCTCAACCTTTGGAGGTAGCCCCTTGGTATGTGCGGCTTCTCTTGCTGTATTTAAGGCAATAGAGAAAGAACACCTTCTTTCAAATGTTTTAAAAATGTCAGAGTATATCTTTGAAAAGGTTGGCCTGTTAAAGATAAAACATCAAATAATAAAAGAAGTCAGGGGTATTGGCTTAATAATTGGAATTGAACTTAAATGTCAGGGTAAAACAATTGTTGAAAAGTGTTTTGAAAAAAAACTTCTTATAAATTGCACGCAAGGAAATGTTCTTCGTCTTATGCCTGCGCTTGTTGTAACCAAAAAACAGATTGATCAAGGAATTGGGATTCTTGATGAGGTTTTTTCCAGCATATAGGGACTGTGAGCACTCACCACACAAGGTTGCGCACCAGATCCTGAGTGGGTCACACAGCAGACTCTTCAAAAGAGTCTTGCTTTTTATATTTTATCTTGTTCTTTTTCAGGGTTTTTTATATTCTGAATATAAACAGCTTACTATTTTGCATACAAATGATATACACGGCCATATACTGCCGATGAAGGATATAAAAACAGGAGAATATTCAGGTGGGCTTGCGGCAATATACGGATATATAAAAAATGTAGAAAAACAACTCAGGGGTATACCACTTTTGGTCTTTGACAGCGGGGACTTTCTTGAAGGAAGCCCAGAGGATAAGAAAACAAAAGGAGAGACAATGATAAGGCTTTTAAGCAGAGCCGGTTATGATGCAGTGGCAATCGGTAATCATGATTTTGCATATTCAGAACGCAGGCTTTCATTTTTAGAGAGAATTGCAAGTTTTCCATTTCTTTCCTGTAATATATTTTTACGAAGGTTTGAAGTGCAACCTGATTATATTAAGCCTTATAAAGACTTTGATGTCCGGGGTCTGAGGATAAGGGTTGTCGGTATTTCTCATCCTGGAACTGCATTTATGAATGACCCTGCAAATGTTAAAGGTATAAAGTTTGTCAATCCGGAACCGATATTAAAAGATATTCTTAAGGAAAAGGGAAAACAGTTTGATATCTGTATTGTACTTTCGCATTTAGGTTCCAAAGGTGATATAGCCCTTGCAAATAGATTTGATAATATAGATGTTATATTAGGAGGACATGACCACAAAATTTTTGAAGAGCCGTTAAAGGTAGGCCGTCTTCCCACACTTATATGTCAGGCAGGAGCATATGGACAAAGAATAGGAAGGCTTGATATACAGATTGACACGGACCTAAACAGAATCATTAGTTATAAGTATAGTCTTGTTGAACTTAAACCAGAATTATATCCTCCAGATAAAGATATTTTGTCAGAGGCCGAATCTTTCAGGGCAAAAAATTATGATACTGTTATAGGAAAATCTGATGTTCACTTGTGGAGAAAGCGTGGAGTAGAACATCCCGCTGGTAATTTTGTTGCAGATGCCATAAGACAAATATCCGGTTCAGATATATCAATTATCTCAAGCAGCACAGTAAGGTATGGACTGCCGAGTGGTGAGATTACTTTAAGGGATATGTTCTACATATTCCCGTTTGAAGATAGTATAGTATCTGTCCAGATGGATGAGGACAGATTAAAACAGATTTTGGAAAAATCTCTTGATAGGGCAGATATATCGCTCCTGATAAGCGGAATAAGTGTAAGATGGGATATTTCTAAAAAGCGGGGCCATAGAGTCCTAAATATTTCTTTGCCCGAATTGCCTGAGGGAAAGGACCTATACAGGGTTGCGCTTAGCAATTTTTTCTACCGTCGTTTATACCGTCGTTCTAAGCCACCGCCTGAGGTTCTTATAAGGGATGCGATTGTTGAATATGTTAGAGTGGTTATTGATCATCTATACCGTCGTTTTAAATTTTCACATCGTCAGTTTTTCATTTCAATGACTGCAAATATCGTTGCAGATCATTTATACCGTCGTTCTAAGCCACCACCTGAGATTCTTATAAGGGATGCAATTGTTGAATATGTTAAAGGAGTTGGTAAGATTCAATCTGTCCAAACAGGAAGATGGGATATTGTTATTAGTAAAGTGAACATAAACAATGCAAGTATTAAAAAGTTGATGGGTCTACCCGGTATTGGCAAAACACTTGCAGGCAGAATAATTGAATACAGAGAGAAACAGGGAAAATTTAACCGTATAGAAGATATAATGAATGTTAAAGGTATAGGAAAGATTAGATTTGAAAAGATACAATCACAGATAACTGTTCAGTAGGCACAAAAAAAGGGGGTAGGGTTGAAAAAAGACTTTTTAAGTTTGAAGGATATGGATAAGGAAAATATAGAGAAAATTTTTGTAATTGCAGAAAAACTTAAAACAAACAGGTTTATGTACAAGAATATTCTTGAAGATAAATCGGTGGTTCTTATATTTCAAAAACCATCTACAAGAACCCGTATTTCATTTGCTATCGGTATAAAAGAACTTGGAGGATTTCCTGTCTATCTTGGTCCTGAAGAAGTGGGTATAGGGCAAAGAGAGGAGGTAAAAGACATTGCGAGGGTCGTTTCAAGATACGCACACTGTATTGTAGCGAGGGTTTTTTCTCATAATGATATTGAACAGATGGCTGAATATTCAAGTGTTCCTGTTGTAAATGCACTAAGCGACAGGGAACATCCCTGTCAGGCACTCGGGGATATATTTACTATGTTAAGGTTAAGAAGAAAGTTAAAAGGGCTTAGTTTAGGATGGATAGGAGACGGAAATAATGTTCTTCATTCTCTTCTTTATGGCTGTGCATATATGGGTATAAATATAGTATGCGCCACCCCTTGTGGGTATGAACCGATGAGTGATATTGTGAAAGATGTTAAAAAGATTGCCACCAAACATAAGTCAAGGATTGTCCTTACAAATAACCCAAAAGAAGCTGCACTGATGTCAGACTTTTTATATACTGATGTATGGACAAGTATGGGAATGGAAAAACAGGTTGAGGCAAGAAAAAAAGCATTCAAGGATTTTCAAGTTAATGCACAAATCTTAAAACTTGCAAGACCAACCTGCAGGGTTATGCACTGTCTTCCAGCGCACAGAGAGGAAGAAATAACAGATTGGGTTATAGAGGGGCGTCAGTCTGTGGTGTTTGAACAGGCAGAAAATAGACTCCATGTCCAGAAGGCTATACTTGCTATATTGATGGCAAAGGCCAGATAACCTGTCAAGTAAAAAAGGAAAATTATGGAGAAAATTAAAAAAATTGTTCTTGCATATTCGGGTGGGCTTGATACATCTGTGATATTAAAGTGGTTAAAAGAGAAATATAATGCAGAAATTATAGCCTTTTGCGCCGATGTAGGGCAGGAAGAAGAATTAAAGGGGTTGAAAGAAAAGGCAATAAAAACAGGTGCAGACAGGTGTTATATATTAGACCTTGTTGAAGAGTTCGCAGGAGATTTTATATTTCCTATGATAAGAGCCGGTGCTATATATGAAAATCAGTATTATTTAGGAACATCTATTGCAAGGCCTTTGATTGCAAAAAAACAGATTGAAATTGCAAAAGCCGAAAAAGCAGATGCCGTAGCACATGGTGCTACAGGGAAAGGAAATGACCAGTGCAGATTTGAATTTACATATTATGCCTTAAAACCCGATATAAAGATTATCGCCCCCTGGAGAGAATGGGAATTCAGGGGAAGAAAAGACCTTATAGGATATGCCAAAACACATAACATTGCCGTTCCTGTAACGAAACAAAAACCATATTCAACGGATAGGAACCTTCTTCATATATCATATGAAAGCGGTATTCTTGAAGATCCCTGGAATGAGCCTCCTGAAGATATATTCATACTTTCAGTATCACCGCAAGATGCCCCTGATAGATTTGAACATATTACACTTGATTTTGAGGACGGCAATTGTATTGCCTTAAATAATAAAAAAATATCACCAGCAAACATAATAAAAAATTTAAACAAAATTGGTGGGAAAAATGGCATTGGTAGAACAGACACAATAGAAAATAGATTTGTGGGTATGAAAAGCAGAGGCGTATATGAAACCCCTGGTGGTGCAATACTTCATTTTGCACACAGGCAGATAGAAACCCTTACACAAGACAGGGAGATTATGCACTTGAAAGATAGCCTGATACCAAAGTACTCAGAACTTATATACTACGGGTTTTGGTTCAGTCCCGAAAGGATTGCTCTACAGTCCTTTATTGATTGCACACAAAAAAATGTGACTGGAACTGTTCGGCTAAAACTTTATAAAGGAAATATTATCTTAGCGGGAAGAAAATCAGTTTTTTCGTTATACAATCCCAGGATTGCTACTATGGAATCTGACAAGGGCGCATACAACCAAAAAGATGCAGAAGGATTTATAAACTTAAATGCAATAAGGCTAAAAGCATGGGCAAGGGTGAGAACAATAGCAGATAACCTGCCTGATGACGCCTGAGAGGTGGAGCCTTCAGAGGCGAAGTTTTTGTTGGGCCTGATCAAGGATTGGTGGCAAGAATTCAAACAATTCGGCAGAAGATTATCGATCGTGCATACTACCTTTCAATTCACGTGATATGTAGGTTTAAGAAGAATGCCGACGTCATTATTATCACAGTATACACGTTAACTTGAGGATCTATGATTTGCGAGTTTTGCGGTGGTGGCACCGAAAAAAAGAAGGTTAAACGCCAGCATTGGCTGCGTGGCCATCTTTATATCGTTGAGAACGTAGAGGCGGAAGTATGCATTGAATGCGGTGAGCGTTATTTTCATGCCACCATTCTTGATGCCATTGACCACTACCTGTCTACGGAGCATCACGTGAAAGATCGGCTTAGTGTCGAAGTAGTGAGCATGATTTAGCCTATCTGGTTCAACAAGGCATTGCACCGGAGTGTTTCTATCGTTGCGCCCGGTAAGCTAATTTGATATGTAGTAGGTAGGGGGAAAAATCTTAAAGATGTCAGACAAAAAAGCAGAAACAAGAGAAGGCTAAAATAGAGGAGGAAAAATGTTTGATAAGATAAAACAGGCAATGGAGATGCAAAAAAAAGCAAGAGAGATACAGAAAGAACTTGCAAGTTCAAGAACAGAAGCAGTCCGTCTTGATGGGAAGATAAAGGTTGTCATAAGCGCTGATTATAAGGTTCAAGATGTGACAATAGATCGATCTGTTCTTTCACAAGATAACAAGCACATTTTAGAGCAGGCAATAAAAGAATGTTTTCAAGAAGCCTTGAAAAAAGTACAGGATATAGCAATGGCAAAAATAAAAAAAATCACAGGCGACGTTGATATAGGTTCATTATTAAGGTAAAAATGATATATCCGGAAAGGAAAGAGTTCTTAAAACTTTCAAGACAGGGAAATCTTATACCTGTTTATAGAGAGATTGTTGCAGACCTTGAAACCCCTGTATCTGCATTCTTAAAAATTGACAGATCCCGGTTTAGTTATCTTCTTGAGTCTGTTGAGGGTGCAGAGAAGATTGCAAGATATTCGTTCATCGGAACACAACCCTCACTTATGGCATATTCTTATAAAGATACAGTTATATTTGAAAAAAGAGGCAAAAAAACGCAGGTTAAAACTGCCGACCCTTTGAAAACAATTATAAGTTTAATGTCTGTCTATAAGTTTGTTTCTTCTGGCACACTCCCTCGTTTTTGCGGCGGACTTGTAGGATATATAGGGTATGATATGGTAAGAACCTTTGAAAAATTACCAGAAAAAAATCAGGACACACTGAATCTGCCGGACTGTGTCTTTATGTTAACAGATACCATCCTTATATTTGACCATATAGACCACAAAATAAAGATAGTCTGCCTTGCATATACAGATAAAAACCCTGATGAGACCTATAATAATGCCATAAAAAAAATAGATATAATAATACAAAGATTAAGAAAACCCCTGTATCTTAAAACTACACATTCAATAAAAATTACAAATGCCAAAGTGAAGGCAAATTTTACAAAAAAGAGTTTTGAGAAACAGGTAAGAAAAGCAAAGGCTTATATAAATGCAGGAGATGCAATTCAGATTGTTCTTTCACAGAGGTTTGAGACGCCTGTCAAATGCCCGCCTTTTGATATTTACAGAGCGCTTCGTTCGGTTAATCCTTCTCCGTATATGTATTATATAAAAATGCCGCAGGTAAATATTGTTGGTGCTTCCCCTGAGGTTTTTGTAAGATGTGAAAACAAAATTGTAGAGGTAAGGCCCATTGCTGGAACAAGACCGCGCGGGCTGAGCGAGGCAAAAGATAAAAGACTTGAAAAAGAACTGCTGAATGACCCGAAAGAATGTGCCGAACATATTATGCTTGTTGATTTAGGGAGAAATGATATTGGAAGAATATGCAGGTATGGTTCGGTAAAAACACTTGAGTTTATGGTTATTGAAAAATATTCACATGTTATGCATATTGTAAGTGATTGTAAAGGGGAACTTTTAAAAGGCAAAACACTTATAGATGTGGTAAAGGCTACATTTCCCGCAGGGACTGTAAGTGGTGCTCCCAAAATAAGGGCAATGGAAATTATTGAAGAACTTGAAAATGTCCGACGCGGCCTTTATGCGGGTTGCATAGGTTATTTTAGTTTTTCGGGAAATCTTGATACCTGTATTGCAATAAGAACAGCAATAATAAAGAATAACAGGGCTTATGTGCAGGCAGGCGCCGGTATTGTTGCAGACTCTGTTCCTTCAAAAGAATACTATGAAACAGTGAATAAGGCAGAGGCAATGTTAAAGGCAATAAAAATTGCAAACGAAGGGTTAGAATAATAATATGCTTATAATGATAGACAACTATGATTCATTTACATACAACCTTGTCCAGTATTTCGGTGAATTAGGACAAAAACTGAAGGTGTTTAGAAACGATGTGATAACCGTAAAAAATATTGCATTATTAAAGCCAGCCGGCATTGTAATATCTTCCGGTCCTTGCACCCCGAAACAGTCAGGAATTTCCTGTGATGCAATAAGAGAATTGGGCAAGAACATACCCATACTCGGTGTATGTTTGGGACATCAGTGTATAGGAGAGGTCTTTGGAGGAGAAGTTGTAAAAGCAAAAAAACCTGTGCATGGAAAAACATCAAAAATTTATCACGATGGAAAGGATTTATTTAAAAAAATAGAAAACCCATTTGAGGCAACAAGATACCATTCACTTATTGTAAAAAGAGAAACACTGCCTTCTGTTTTAACGATAACTGCATGGACAAAAGAAGGGGAAATAATGGGATTGAAACACAAGGAATTCCCGATATGGGGTGTCCAGTTTCATCCTGAGTCCATACTTACAAAGGTTGGGAAAAGTGTGTTAAAGAATTTTTTGAAATTAAACAAGTAAGGTATGAAATTTTATAATAAAAATATCAAAAGCGACACAAGTACCTGGCTTCTTCTTATAGTATTTGCTGCACTTGTGTTTGCGCTGTATCTTATTACAAAGTGGGATGCGCTAAAAACCGACCCTCTTTCACAGGCTCTGGAGGGAAAAATTACGGGGCAGTATGCCGAAGAATACAATAAAGAAAGAATGAAGATGTTGCAGCCGACGGATAAAGAAAAGATAAAACAGGCAAAGGTAGGATTAAGGGACGGATATTTCTGGATAAAACTCGGAACAGATATGCAAAAAAAAGCACAGCAACATAAAAAAAGGGGAATAAAAAGTTCGTTCTGGGATAACTATTATAATGATATTGAAGACAGAGGCAAGAGGTATGAAAAAAAAGGCGGCAGATGGTGAAAAACGCCGAAAAAACTTTAAAAGAACTCAGATAAGAGATTGTTGAAAAACCCCAACAATCTCTGATTACGCAGATTAAAACTGATTACACAGATTAAACTCCGACGACAAAATCGGTGTAATCTTTCAAAAATCTGTGTAATCAATAAAACGCAAGTATTTAATGCGTTTTATATAAAAGGATTTATTATGATAAAAGAGGGCATACAAAAACTCGTAGAATTTGAAAACCTTACACAAGAGCAAGTATATCAGATATTTAATGAGATTATGAAAGCAGAAGCAACCCCTTCTCAGATTGCATCTTTTATAACAGCATTAAGAATGAAGGGCGAAACAGTTGATGAGATTACAGGGGCTGCGCTTTCTATGCGTTCGTGTTCATATAAGGTTCAGACACCTGTCAATGACATAATACTTGATACCTGCGGAACAGGAGGGGGAAAAACAAGCACATTTAACATATCTACTGCTGTTGCATTTGTTGCCGCAGGATGCGGTATATATGTTGCAAAACATGGCAACAGGGCAGTAACAAGCAGAAGCGGTAGTGCAGATGTGCTTGAGGCGCTTGGTGTGAACATACAGATGCCGATTGAAAGGTCAGCCGAATGTCTAAAAAAGGTTGGTATGTGTTTTATGTTTGCACCGCTTTATCATCCTGCTATGAAGTATGCGATGCCTCCCAGAAAAGAGATAGGAATAAGAACAATATTCAATGCGCTTGGTCCTCTTTCAAATCCTGCAAATGCGAATGCCCAGCTTTTAGGTGTTTATGAGCAGAAACTTACCCCCGTTATGGCGGGTGTTTTAAAAAATCTTAAATCCAAAAGAGCATATGTGGTATATGGAACAGATGATGGTGTTGATGAGGTTTCTATTACAGGAAGAACACAGATTTCCGAATTAAAAGAAAACTCTGTTAACACATATACCATAACACCTGAACAGATTGGAATTAAAAGGTGCGCTATAAAAGATATAGAAGGTGCAGATGCAAGAACCTGTGCAGAAATAATAAAAGCAATACTATCAGGTGAAAAAGGAGCCAAAACAGATGTCGTAATTGCAAACAGTATATTTGCAATCCTCTCTGCCGGGAAAGCACAAGACATAGAGGATGCAAAAAGACTCGCTCAGGAATCCATATCTTCGGGGAAGGCTTACGGGAAATTAAATAAACTTATAGAGTTCAGCAATATTTAGTTATACGCCATTGGTCGCTTGAAAAAGGAAGAAAAGTTTAATAAGATGTTATTGGGAAAATTAAATATTAAAATGAGGAAAAAACATGATTAAGAGCACTGAACCGAAAAAACAAACTACCATGTTTGGCACTCATGAGCTTCCATCTTACGAAGAGATAATGGATGCTTATGCTAAAGAATTTGCAAGCTATGTTGTCCCCAAGGGTGATACAATTTTTGGCTTTTGGATGCAGACCTTAGCCGATTTGGAATTTTTAGATTTGGAATTACAGGGTTTAACGGAAGAATATACTATTGACCCAGTAAATAGAGTGGTTACTTTCAAAGGCGATGATGATTTTATGAGATTAAGAATCGCCCATCTTGAAAAAGTAAAAGGAAAGACAACCCTTTATACTGACTTAGTAGATAAATTCGGCGATACTAATGCTTATGCGTTTCATAATCTTTATCCCTACAAAGGTAAATTTTATCCTCGGGTAGTGAGGACTTTAATCAATGTTTTCAAGTTAAAGCAGAATTCACTTCTCTTAGACCCTTTCAATGGCTCTGGAACTGCTACACACGAGGCTTCTCTTATGGGAATTAAAAGTGTAGGCATAGATGTTACTCCGATGGGAATCGTTTTATCTGAGTTGAAAAATGATTTACTTTTTATTGATGAACAGAAATTGAATTTTGTACCAGAGGAACTACAAGATATTTTACAGGCAATAGAAAATAGAAAATGGGAACATCCTGACCCTTTAATTCATAAGTTAATGTTGGCAGTATATTTTGATACGGTTGACGCCTTTGTGAGGACTTCAAGATATAACAGGAAGGGAAAAGTAGGTCTCTTTATTGAAAAATTAAATTACCTAAGAGACTGTTATAAAAAGACTATGGAGATTAAAGAGAAATACGGACTTAAATTTAAATCCGCCAAAATCATGGAAGGGGATATACTTGAACTTAAAAACATCGGTGAAATGGAAGAAAAGTTTGATGC
>BBPD01006342.1_pt5 | contig 13058 bp, 11 predicted proteins | sample 1344911 | NCBI WGS metagenome assembly BBPD01 (sample SAMD00019088, study PRJDB2971) | groundwater metagenome | biome: freshwater biome; feature: mineral spring; material: ground water | place: USA: CA, Sonoma | collected 2011-09 | depth surface m
AATGGCAATAAAAAGAGGAGAGGCGCACTTGGCAGGTATACATCTACTTGACGAAAAGATGGGCGAATACAATGCATCATACGTAAGAAAATATTTCCCGGATGCAAATATAGCTTTGGTTAAGTGTGTCAAAAGAATTCAAGGTATTTTGGTTGCCGAGGGAAATCCCAAAGGCATAAAATCTTTAAGTGATTTGCGGGAAAAAGGAATACGGTTTGTCAATAGACAAAAGGGCTCGGGGACAAGGGTGCTTTTTGACTTTTTGCTCCAAAAAGAGGGAATTACCCCGCAAAGTATTGAAGGATACGACAGGGAAAGCTATACGCATATTTCCGTCGCAACCCTCATAGCGTCAAAAGATGCTGATGCCGGACTTGGTGTTTATACCGCCGCTAAAGCGTATGGGCTTGATTTTATTTCGATTTGTGACGAGGAGTATGATTTTATAGTGCCCGAAGAATTCCTCGATCTTGACAGGATTGATTGCTTTATGGAGATTTTAAAGTCTGCCGAATTCAGACAGGCTCTTGATTTTATGGGCGGCTACAGGATTGATAAGCCCGGTGATGTCATAACTTTTCGCAATGATGCTTAAAGTTATTTACATTGGGATTAGATTGCAAAAAGGCGTCTTTAAAAGCCTTAAACAGGCAAGTGTCAAGGTTGGACTTGGAATTTCGGGAGATACGCTTAATGTTGATCCGGACAGGCAAATCAGCATTTATGTAAGACGAGTTGATAAAGCTATTGTGGACGATAAGGGCGGATTCTGCAGGACCAGATTTAAACCTAATCTTATTCTTGAAACGATAGAACCGCTCGAAATACACGTAAAAGACAGACTGAAGGCAGGTAGCTGCGAGCTTGAAATAACCGTCGCGGGCAAAGATTGTCATGCCCTATGTCCGCTGTCTGAGGAAGATAGCTCATGCGATATTCACCGGGACATTTATTTCGCAAAAGTTGTGAAGAACGGTGAAATAAGCCTGTATGATGAAGTTGTGAAAAGATAGGATTTTTAGACATGAAAGATTTATTGGGCAGGGAAGTGTCTTATTTAAGAATATCAGTTACCGACAGGTGTAATTTGCGCTGCAGGTATTGCATGCCTGAAGAGGGTGTGCCGCCTAAAAGCCATGATGATATATTGAGCTATGAAAAGATTTTGCACTTTGTTAAAGCTTGTGTACACCTTGGGATCAAAAAAGTGAGAATTACCGGGGGAGAACCTTTGGTAAGAAAGGGAATCGTCGAATTTGCCGCACGTCTAAAGGAGACTAAAGGAATTGATGAGGTCAATCTGACTACGAACGCCGCATTGCTGCCGCAATTCGCAAAAGCTCTCAAAGATGCTGGTATTAATAATATCAATATAGGCCTTAATACGCTTAAGGCTGACAGATACAGACATATAACGAGGTGCGGCGACATCAAAGACGCTCTTTATGGGATTGACGCTGCGCTTGAGGAAGGATTTGACAGGGCAAAGATAAATGTCGTAATGATGAGAGGCTTTAACGACGATGAGGTGATGGATTTTGTCAATCTGACTAAAACAAGGCCTTTACTCGTGCGCTTCATTGAGCTTATGCCGATTGCTGAAGCGGGCAATTATCCTGAAATGTACCTGTCTTCCATGGGAATACAGGACAAAATTCCGGGTCTTGAGAAGGTTGATAAAAGATTTGGCAGCGGACCTGCCATATATTATAAAATCCCAGAATACCAAGGTTTTATTGGATTTATTAGTGCTGTGAGCGACAGATTTTGTGGGTGTTGTAACAGGATACGACTGACGGCGGATGGGAAACTGATTACTTGCCTGCATTCGGGAGAGGAATTTGATATTAAAGGTGTAATAGATAATGCAGATACCGTTTATTTGGCAAATGAAATAGCTCATATACTGAAACGCAAGCCGGAAGGACATAGTTTTACGCTTGAAAACAGATTTTTTGGCAGATCGGATTGCTACAGGTTTATGTCGCAGGTAGGAGGCTAAAGGTGGATTTTACACATTTTGATAAGTCGGGAAGGCCTAAAATGGTTGACATTAAAGATAAATCTGTAACACACAGAATGGCTTTAGCCGAAGGCTCAATCTTCATGAAAAGAGAAACCCTTGATTTGATCCAAAAGGGAGGATTAAAAAAGGGCGATGTGCTTTTCACCGCGCAGCTTGCGGGGATAATGGCAGCTAAGAAGACGTCCGATCTTATCCCTATGTGTCATAACATAACGCTTGACGGAGTGGAAATTGATTTTGATATAGATATGGCTGAAAGCTTTGTTACGATAAAGGCGATGGTTAGTACAACAGGCAAAACGGGTGTTGAGATGGAAGCTTTAACTGCTGTGACGGCAGCTGCGTTGACCATATATGATATGTGCAAGGCAGTTGATAAAGAAATGGTCATCTCTGATGTAAGACTGCTTAAAAAAACTGGGGGTAAGAGTAATTATGGGGAAGATAGTATCGATTAACATAAGCGAAAAGAAGGGCACGGTAAAGCAGCCGGTTAGTTCCGCTCAGTTGAGAGAGGACTTTGGGATTATCGGCGATGCTCATGCGGGGGATACCATAAGGCAGGTAAGCTTACTTGATAGCGAGAGTATAATAGCCGCAAAAGAGCAGGGGATTCCAGTGGATATGGGAGATTTTGCTGAAAATGTAACTACTGAGGGGATAGAACTATTAAGCTTAAATGTTGGAGATAAGCTGATGGTCGGAAACGGCATATTGGAAATCACTCAAATAGGTAAAAAGTGCCATCAAATGTGCGAAGTGGGTAAAAGAATCGGGGACTGCATAATGCCTAAACGAGGAGTTTTCGCAAAAGTTATAAAAGGAGCAACAATATCAGTAGGCGACGAGATCACCCAATAATGGGGACGGTTCTGTCGATTGCGAAATATTTAACAAATTAATATATAAAGAAATAAAATCTTTTAATATTCCGTATTTACAGCCCGATTCGGACACAAATCTAACAGGGCTGTTTTTTTGTTCTGTTCCTTCAAAGCAGATCTGTCCCATCGATAGAACCGTCCCCAATATTAGGGATTGATTATTAAAAAATGATAATATATAATAATAAATGACAACAAAGCTTATCAAATAAAATCTAATTAAAATCATTTAGGGGGAAGAGACAGATGTTCAAGGGTGGATACAGATTAAAATTACTGAGGATTGATTTGTCTTCGGGAACTGCCAGGATTGAAGACATAAAAGAAGATGTGGTAAGATTGCTTTTAGGGGGGAGAGGCGTTGCGGCAAGATACTATTATAACGAGATAGGTTCCGATGTATCGCCTTTATCAGAAGAAAATAAGCTCATATTTATGAACGGGCCGCTTACGGGGTCTCCGCTTTATTCGTCAACAAAGTTTCAGGTAGCTACAAAATCACCATTAACCAACATTTATCTTTGCTCCAACTCTAGCGGTGATTTTGGTCCGCAGCTTAACAAAAGCGGTTATGACGGGATCATAGTGGAAGGAAGATCGGAAAAGCCTGTTTACATACTGATAAAGGATGATTTGGTGCAGATTAAGGACGCTCATGAACTATGGGGAAAAGAGACCACGAAGGTAAACGAGATTCTTAAACAGGAGTACGGAGATCCTCATCTAAGCGTCATGAGCATAGGCCAAGGCGGAGAGAACCTTGTCAGTTACGCATGCATACAGGTTGATGACAGAAGTTTTGGCCGCGGAGGTGCAGGGGCTGTTATGGCTTCTAAGAACCTGAAAGCAATAGCGGTCAAAGGCACATCAAAAGTAAGGCTTGCGGATGAAGCAGCGCTCAAAGAGCATGTAACGACTAACATGAAAAAACTTAAGGAGTCAAGGGCAGGACACAACAAATATGGTACTGCCCAATATACGGAAGTTATAAATACACTGGGGTGTTACCCCACGAATAATTTTCAGACAGCTGTATTTGAAAATGCTGAATCGGTGTATGCAACCACAATGGTTGAAAAGTACAAGAAAAAGAATGCTGCCTGCTACAGATGCCCGATAGCGTGTGCGCAGGTGTGCGAGGTGAAGGATGGTGTATTCAAAGGAGCGGTGAGCGATCCGGAATTCGAGACGATTGGAGCGTTCGGAGCTCAATGCGGAGTAAGGGATTTTGCCGCAATTATAGCCGCTAACATGCTTTGCGATGAATATGGCATAGATACCATGCAGACAGGAACTGTAATTGCTTTTGCCATGGAGCTTTTTGAGAAAGGACTCATAACGAAAGAAGACACGGGCGGACTTGAACTTACATTCGGAAATGGCGAAGCGATGGTTGAAATGGTGAAAAAAATAGCGTTCAGAAAAGATTTCGGTGATTTGCTCGCTGATTCATTCTGGGAGATAATAAAGGTGCGTCCGGACTTTGAGTATTATTTCATGCATGCTAAGGGTATGGCATTTGCAGCGTATGATCCCAGAGGCTTTTTTGGAATGGGGCTTGCATATGGCACATCAAACAGAGGGGCATGTCATAACGTGGGCGGATGGACTATAAGAGATGAGCTAATAAGCGGTAAATACGACAGGTTCGCGCTTGCAGGCAAGGGTAAGCTTGTGATGGACATACAAAATACGCGAGCATACGTGGATTCCATAGGTATATGTACGGTTGTCAGGGGAGGACTTGGATTCAGCGATAAGCCCGAAGGGAAGATAATGGAATATGTGACTGGTGTTGATTTAACTCCAGAACTTATGGAAATGGGTGATCGCATTTATACGCTTGAAAGAGTAATACTTAACAGAGAAGGCATAAAAAGAAAGGACGACTACCTGCCGGAAAGGATTATGACAGAGAAATTACCTCAAGGCATGGCTAAGGATAAAGTTCTGACAAAAGAAATGTATGATGTGATGCTTGATGAGTACTATGCATTGAGAGGCTGGGACAAAGATGGTGTTCCGACCGCTGAAAAGCTTGAAATGTTGAGTCTAAAGGGGATTTTGAGCGATGAAGATAGCTGTAAAGATTCTAGTTCTGCCTGGAATTAACAAAAAAACTATTGAGAAAGATATTGATAGTGGTGAAGGGCAAACGCTGCAGGATTTGTTTAAGACGATAAAAGAATATTGTGAAATCGACCTGCACGAGGCAAAAAACTGCTTGTTCATTCTTGACGGAGAAGCTGTCAGTACAGAGCGGCCATGGGAGATAAGCATTGAGAAAAGCAAGCAATTATGGGTTATGCCAATGATTTCAGGGGGTTAACAGGGTTTACACGAGAGTCGCCGGTATAGGCGGCTTTCTTTTTTGCTTTTTTAAACTTGTCGATGCCTTAATCGCACGTCTTGGCCCAGGAATTTTATGAGCATTGTATTTGTTGTATCGAACAGCCTTGAAGTTATCCGATCCGAATATCTTTCGCGAAGCTCCGGCAACCCAAGATTTGTCGATAGAAATGTATGTTTGTTTTTTATCAGTCTTTCATTAAGTATATTGAAGAGATCTTCTGACGTGAAGTTGTTTCGCTGTATTTCGGTACCTAAATCATCGATTATAAGAAGGTCGGCATCATAAAGACAACTTAAGAGGTACTGATTTTCCTCGGTATTGTGGAATAGGCTTGAAAAAAGTCTGTTAGACAAGGTATAGGCGGACATGCGTATCGTGGCATATCCTTTTTCCAATATGATTTTTGACATGCAGTTTAACAGGAATGTCTTCCCAAGCCCGGTCTTTCCTGAAAAAAGAAGCATTTTTCTTTCGTTTGAAGGAAAATTCAGCGCGTAGCGCTGCAGGAGTTCTTTTAGTTGCAACATGTATTCTTTCTGATTGAGCTTATTCCCTTCTAGCTGTATTTCGGGAAATACATCAGGATCGAAAGTTTCAAAGTTCTGGCGTTCAAGTTCACCGAAATCCGATAATTCGTAAAGCTTTTCAAGCAGCCTTTGGGAAAGACAGGAGCATTTTTCTTTGATAGGCCAACCCTTAAAACCTGTATCCATGCACTTTCTGCAGCGGTACTCAGGCGACAGGTAATCTGCGGGAAAACCGTTATCGCACAAAAGCCGAGCTTCGCGCATCTTAAAATCGGCAAGCGTTTCTTCGGAAGTTAGTGGTTTGTTTTCGGTATGCTTTGCATTTTGTATATTCTCTTTAAAAGTCTGAAGCATCAAATCAAGATAGGCTTTGCGAAGCTCTGCTAACTGTGGAATTTTTTGAAATACGTTTATCTCGCGTTCAAGCAAAGCCTTTTCGCTGCGAGATCTCAACAACTCATACTCTTTTAGAATCTCTTTAAGTATGGTTTCTCTCAACATTGGAAACTCCCTGTAAAGTTCTTCAACCGTTTTCTATGTTCTCAAACAGGTAATCAAGCTCACTCTCGGTATAAGGATGCTGTTCAAACCTGTTAAAATCAACTTTTTTCTTAAGCGATCTGTTTTGCTCGGATGATTCGCTTGATTTTACATGACGCTCATGATCAAGCTTAGCCTCGCTTATTGTTGTGATTTTGCTCTTATGCCAGGAGGATAGAATCTTATTCATGAATGTAATCTTATTTTCAGCCATTATAGAATATTCCGCAGCTAAAAGTACCAATTCATGTGAGAGACGCCACTCGCGCGTCCACTTCTTAAACAATATCCTGTCAGCGGGAGTAAGATCGCGCTTTTCACCGCAACGCTCGAAGATGGCCATTACCTGCTCGTCCATGACTTGCCTGTCATTAAGGTATGTCTTGACATTAGTGGGTGTAAGCAGCCCGTTATCCGCCCATTGTTTAAGTGTTATATCAAGAGTAGCAAAGCTGGCCGCTCCTTTTTTGCGAACGCATTGTTTGCATGCTAACAGTATGCATTCGTGGTCAAGATGCCATTCTTTTGTCCATTTCAAATAATGCGCTTGATATTCCGGCGAGATCGCAATCTCTTTGTGCCCTGCCTGGAAGAGTACTTCCTTAATCTTATCGTTTATGAGTTCTCTTGCCGAAAGGTACTCTTCTATCTGACGCACCGTTTTCATTCCGACTAAATGCAGATTGTTAAGAATCTTGTCAAGGTAGGCAAAGCTTGGTGAAGCAGTTTTGGTGGTCTCTTTGCAAGCGTGAAGAATAGAATCAAGGGTAAAATTCCAGACCTGCTTCCATTTGCGGTTAAGCTCAAGTTCGGCCTTGGTCGGTGCGCGCTTAACCCCTAAATACTTAAGTACTGACACGGTATCTTGATAGCAGGACTCCAGGGTTTCTATGTATTCTTCAGCTTTTTGAAGGGAATCAATGCCGTCTTTAGCCCATTGTTCGGCTACCTTATCAAGATAATTGATATTGAGCCTATGACCCTTTTTGGATAAGTAAAATTTAACCATCATCAATACGACCTCTTGAGGGAGGTGCAGAAGCTCAAGCCAATCATAAACTTTAAGGTACTCCTGAGGAGAAAGCAGTCTGGCTTCAAATATTGACTGAAGATTCTGGTTAAAGTCGCGGTATTTGTATAATGTCTTGTCGGCTTCAAAGTTTTTGTTGTATAAAACGTCCTTAATATTGAAGTACTCCACATTGATGTTATTGCCTGCCGACTTGGATACTTTGAGTATGCCCTGGCGCTCCCAATAATGGAAAGCATTTTCTACAACTTTTTCTTCAAGTCCTAACGCATGTGCAAAGCCTGAAACAGAATTGTCAGACCCTTCCGGATGGTAGCATTGGCTTATGCCGTAAAGGTAGACCTTTACGAAATCGCCTGGCGCTTTCAGCATAAATTCCTGAATGAAAAGATTTTCAACCGGGGTTACATCAAAAATATGATGGTTGCTGGTAAAGTTGCATAGCGCCATACGATCAATCCTTTTTTAAACATCCCAGGCCTAAGGGTATTTTGTCCAATGTGAAGCTTGGGTAGACAAGAATATTATCATACTCACACAGAATTTCAATGATACCCATGACTCATTTTATGTCAAAATTCAAGGTTACACGCGGTTTTTCACCACCTTTCCAACAAGTTTGATAAAGCTTACGGCAGCTTTATGAGGACTATTGGTGCGCAAACAATGCTGTTGCTTTTTTGCTCATTTGATTGTATGATCTAAAAGAGAGGAGGTGTCGGCATGGCACTTATCACAAAGGATATGACTATTGCGGACGTTTTGCGTCAGGATCGCACCACAGCGCCTGTTTTCATGAGATTTGGGATGTATTGCTTAGGTTGCCCTGTTTCTACAAGCGAGAGCGTTGCGGATGCAGCTTCGGTTCACGGAGTTGATGCGGACGAGCTTATTCAGGCGCTTAACGATCATTTGAAAGATAAATAATTTTCGCTGTTAATTACTATTACTTAAAAGCCCTTCTTTATGATTTTTTATCTTAAAAGAAGGGCTTTGGAATGTAAACGAGAAAGAAGGTTGAACAGTGGAGCAATACGATGTGGTTATAGTAGGGGCAGGTCCTGCGGGTATATTTACAGCCCTTGAGCTTTTCGAAAAAGATGCCGGGCTAAAAGTTATGATGCTTGATATGGGAAGAACCATAAGTGATCGCGTTTGTGTTGCCCGCTTAACGAGTAGATGCGTAAACTGCCAGCCCTGTGCGGTAACCAGCGGCTGGGCAGGGGCTGGTGCTTTCAGTGATGGGAAACTGAGTTTAAGCCCCGAGGTAGGGGGCAGGATGCTTGATTATTTTGACGTGAAATCAGTCTATGAGTTAATAAACTACACAGATGATTTTTATCTTAAGTTTGGGGCGGATGACCTTATATACGGAGCGGAAAGCGCGAAAGTCGACGAGATAAAATACAACGCTGCGAAGCACAACATACAGCTTATTCCATGCGGGCTAAGGCATCTTGGCACTGAAAAAGCTGCAAAAGTACTCGAAGCTATGTATGATCATCTTATTTCGCAACAAAATTTTACTTTCAACGAATTAACGCAAGCTTGCGATCTTTTGATTGAAGACAGAAAAGTTATTGGTCTGGTCATAAAAAGAGCTGACGGAAAAGAAGAATCTATATTGTGCAGGTACATTGTTGCGGCACCGGGCAGAACAGGAGCGGGATGGCTTTCGGAGCTTGCGAAAAAACACGGTATACAGACGTTTAGCAACGAAGTGGACATAGGCGTAAGAGTAGAGGTGCATAACTCGGTGATGGAACACCTCACAAAAGATCTCTATGAAGTAAAGCTTGTATATTACTCAGATACTTTCGAAAATAAAGTCAGGACTTTCTGCATGAATCCCGGCGGGATCGTGAGCGAGGAACACTACGATGGCAGGGTTGCCGCCGTAAACGGGCATAGTTATGCAGATCCTGCGCTTAAAACAGACAATACGAACTTCGCTGTACTGGTGTCAACAAAATTCACCGAACCATTTAATCAGCCGATTGACTATGGGATGTATGTCGCCAAGCTTGGGAATATGCTGACCGGCGGAGGGATCATGGTGCAACGTCTTGGCGATCTATTGGCAGGCAGAAGAACCGACCACAATCGTCTGAAAAGATCAACGACTATCCCGACCCTAAAAAGTGCGGTTCCGGGCGATTTAAGCTATGTCTTGCCGCACAGATATTTAGCATCGATAGTTGAATCTTTGAAGGCTTTTGACAAGATAGCTCCGGGTCTTTACAGCAAGGATACATTGCTTTACGGAGTTGAAGTTAAATTCTATAGCAGTAAGATCGAAGTCGATAACACCTTTGAAACCCACCTTAAGGGATTTTATGCGATAGGTGACGGAGCAGGCATAACGAGAGGGCTGATGCAGGCCTCCGCAAGCGGTGTTGTCGTAGCGAGAGGTATAGCGGCAAAATGATTTGAGGAGAGGTACTCATGGCAACGCAGCAAGCGGGAAGATTTTTTGTCATGAACGCGATTTGCGAAAAAATATTTTAGTTGACACAAAATCTATTATTATATATTATATACCTTGCCGCCAAAAAAGCGGTACGACCCATTAGCTCAGTTGGTAGAGCACTTGACTTTTAATCAAGGTGTCCGGAGTTCGAGTCTCCGATGGGTCACCAGATGGCCCCTTGGTCAAGCGGTTAAGACACCGCCCTTTCACGGCGGTATCAGGGGTTCGAGTCCCCTAGGGGTCACCAGATTTCTCCTTAAGCTGATAGAGTTTTTCAGCTTAAGATTTTTGGCCCGGTAGTTCAGTTTGGTCAGAACGCTAGCCTGTCACGCTAGAGGTCGAGGGTTCGAACCCCTTCCGGGTCGCCAAAATTTTATGCTGGTGTAGCTCAATCGGCAGAGCAGCTGATTTGTAATCAGCAGGTTGCGGGTTCAAGTCCCATCACCAGCTCCAGTAATTTGCGGGTGTAGTTCAACGGTAGAATTCCAGCCTTCCAAGCTGGCCGCGTGGGTTCGATTCCCATCACCCGCTCCATTTTAAGCGCCTGTAGCTCAGTAGGATAGAGCAACGGACTTCTAATCCGTAGGCCAGGGGTTCGAATCCCTTCAGGCGCGCCACATCGGCAATATTATTTTTCGCGGTGGGTATAGCTCAGGCGGTTAGAGCGCCAGATTGTGGCTCTGGAGGCCGTGGGTTCAAGTCTCACTACCCACCCCAATCGTTGGGGCGTAGCCAAGTTGGTAAGGCACGGGACTTTGACTCCCGCATCCGTAGGTTCGAGTCCTCCCGCCCCAGCCATTCTAATTTGGGAACATACCGCAAAACTCCGACTTGCGAAAAAGCGGTGTGTTGCTATACATTATAAGCGGGCGTGGCGGAACTGGCAGACGCGCCAGACTTAGGATCTGGTGAGATATCTTGTGTGGGTTCAAATCCCTCCGCCCGCACCAATAATTTAAAAATTTCAAGGGCCATTAGCTCAGTTGGTAGAGCACCTGACTCTTAATCAGGGTGTCCCGGGTTCGAGTCCCTGATGGCCCACCAGTAATATCAAGGAAAACAAGCCTTGATATTTTTTTGCAAACACCATTTTGCAAACATGCAATTATTGGAATATTTTGTCCAGCTTTTGGACTGCTGCTTTTTGTATTTCCATTGAAATGTTCGCAACATGATCAAGAAACTGTGCGGATTAGGAGAAAAATATTATTCCGACTTATTTCATCATAATAATCCAGTAAAGTGAATATTACAAATAAAACAGAAACATATTAACCCAAGTTTCGACTTGTAGCCCCAAAAACCCATCCAAATCAGCACTTTTGAAATTTGAATGGTCACTACAATCTCAAATGTATACTTTGCTTATTTTTTTTAAGAGGATCTTTAACTTTAAGTGATTTATATATCTCCAAATGTTGGGATTCAGGAGTGCCTGAAACTCTTATATGCCAGGTCATATCTTTCCCCGACATAACAACTGTATTACGCACATGTGTATTTAACAACTCTTTAATGGTCTTCCATTCACGAGTGTCTCCCTTAGCTTTTAATGCAGTCTCAATAACGTTTAATATATGATAGGCCAACACTCCGATAAAAAGATGTGACTCGGTTCTCTTGTCTGTCTGATGGTAAACAGGACGCATTCCTAGCTCGCTTTTTAAGTCCTTGAATACACTCTCCACCCTATTTAAAAGCATATATTGTTCCCATATTTGCGGACCTGTAAGATGTTGCTGTGTTGTTTCGATTACGTAACAGCCGGACAAAATATTCCTTTGCTCGCGGCTGGGTTTTTTGTCCCAACATATTTCCGTAACCTTTTTTTGATCTTCAGATAGCTTAACTTCTATATCGTAATATTTACATATCGAAGGATATTTTTGCCTGATTCGTCCGACTCTTTCGCTTATTTTACCGGGAATAAGTATATTGCCTTTTTTGAAAGAAGTAAGCAAACGGCCAATATCTTCAAGGAATCTTTGTTCTTTAAGACTATCCATGCTACGTTCCTTCATAGAACGTCCCGAACTTGCTACAAGAAGATTGCATGTGTCCTGACCGGATAGCTTCTTAACCAATACATTCCCGAGTTTATCAGCCTTTTCCCAACCATCTGGAACTTCTGCTTTATCTTCGCTGTCCATATATTGCTTTACAGTCGTAAAATCATCTTTGTATTTCTTTTCGTTCTTTTTACGGCTAACCAAGGTGTAATCATATTGTCTTTGCCGAATAATTTCAATATTATCACTCGTAGCAATGCCTCTGTCCATAACAAGTATAGGCTTTTGGTCTCCTGCGTACACCTTTACATCGGCTTCTAGTCTATCAAGCACTTCCGGAAGAGTCTGAGGCTCAGACTTGTTTCCCGGATAGATTTGACTGAAAATCGGAAAACCACGCTCATCAACCATAACAGCCAGCGCTACCAACGGACAGTCATAGCGATTCTCCTTTGATACTCCGAATTCTGCATCCGGGTTGTTTTTTGCGCTGCCTTCAAAATAGGTGTTGGTAAGATCATAAAGAAAGATACGCTTTTCAAGCATGAACATTTTCTTTTCGCGCTCCGACAAAAGCTGCTCAATTTGCTTTTTATGCTCAAGTAATAAATCGCCGGTTTCGTAAAACGCATCTTTGCCTATGTTTTTAATGTCATAATCCATCATCTCCCCCAGCGAAGTATTATTATTAAACCATCGCCAGGTTTTAAGCTCGCTTCCTGGACTGATAAGTCTTCCGAGTATGAGAGCTTTTGCTATGGAGACTTGCTTTGGTTCAAATCTGCACTCTTTTAATGTTTCATCCATACCCAGTCGCTCCCACATGGTGTTCGCGACAATTTCAGGTCCCAAAGTTCTCGTGGTGGTCGTGCTTACGGAATCTAAGTTTACAAGGATTAAATCATCCCTGTTTTGTTCGGTAATTACTTCTTCGCGCTTCTTCTCTTTGAAATATTGATGTTTTATCAATGAATCGGCTAGTTCAGCCAGTTCATTGTCCTTTTCTATGATGGACATTTGTCCTGAGATACGGCACGTCAGCAGATGAGCAAGCTCTTTTTGCTTTATTTTAGGCAAGTTAAGAGTGCCCAGATGCATGATGATCCTTTGGCGTACCTTCTTACCATCCCTATATGCTTCCACCAAGCGATGTGTCACATAGGTGGTTTTAGTTTTTTTGTTTTTGGTTTTATACTCTCTTATATACATGAAATTAGCA
>BBPD01000348.1_pt1 | contig 13044 bp, 10 predicted proteins | sample 1344911 | NCBI WGS metagenome assembly BBPD01 (sample SAMD00019088, study PRJDB2971) | groundwater metagenome | biome: freshwater biome; feature: mineral spring; material: ground water | place: USA: CA, Sonoma | collected 2011-09 | depth surface m
CGCTCCACCGGTGCAGTCGGCGGGTCGGGCGGGAAGGCACCCAGCGCCAGCAGCCCGGCGAGCGCGGCAATCACCAGAGCGATCAGGATGAGCGGCAGCGGCCGTCGAAGCATGGTCTCGGCAGCGTCCCCTCGCGCGCACTCGGCGGTGTGCTAGCTTCGCCGCCAGTGTCGCGCAACCTCGCCCACCAGCCGAAAGCCGAACCTGACGCGGCCGCATTCCCGCGCGCCGTCGCGCTCGTCGGCATGCCGGGCGCGGGGAAGTCGGCCATTGGGCGGCGGCTCGCGCTGCGGCTTGGCCTGCCCTTCGTGGACGCGGATGCCGAAATCGAGCAGGCGGCCGGGCTTGCCGTCGCCGAGCTTTTCACCCGCTACGGCGAGGCGGAGTTCCGCGAGCTGGAGCGGCGCGTGGTCGCGCGCGTCCTCGCCGGCCCGCCCGTGGTGCTGGCGACGGGCGGCGGCGCCTTCGCGCAACGCCGCACGCGCGGCGCCATCCATGCCTCCGGCGCGCTCTCGGTCTGGCTCAAATGCCGGATGTCCACGCTGCTGCGCCGCGTCGCGGGCCGCGAGCACCGGCCGATGTTCACCGGCCGCGACCCGCGGGAGGTGCTGGAGGAGCTGGCCGCCGCGCGCCACCCCGCCTACGCCGAGGCCGAACTGCACGTGACCTGCACCGACGAGCCCGCCGAGATCACCGCGCGCCGCGTCGCCGACGCCGTGCTCGCCCACCGCCCGCCGGAGCGGCTCACGGTCGCGCTCGCGCGCGGCAGCTACCCGATCCTGGTCGGCGATGGGCTGCTTTGCCGCGCGGGCGCTGAGATCGCACGCGTCTGCGCGGGCCGGCGCGTGTTCGTCGTCAGCGACGCCTCGGTCGCACCCCTGCACCTGCCCGCGCTGCGCGAAGGCCTGGCCGATGCGGGCCTGCAGCTCGCCGCGGAGATCCTCGTGCCCCCCGGCGAGGCATCGAAGTCGTGGGAGCAGTACGCGCGCGTGTGCGAGGCGATGCTGGCCGCGCGCCCCGACCGCCGCGCCGTCGTCGTGGCGCTCGGCGGCGGCGTCGTGGGCGACCTCGCGGGGTTCTGCGCGGCCAGCGTGCTGCGCGGCCTGGACTTCGTGCAGTGCCCGACCACCCTGCTGGCCCAGGTGGACAGCAGCGTCGGCGGCAAGACCGGCATCAACACGCCGCACGGCAAGAACCTGGTCGGCGCGTTCCACCAGCCCCGGCTCGTGCTCGCCGACACGGCGACGCTCGCCACGCTGCCGCCGCGCGAGCTCCGCGCGGGCTGGGCGGAGGTGGCGAAGCACGGGCTGCTGCACGGCGCGCTGTGGGAGTGGTGCGAGCGCGAGGGCGCGGTGGCCATGCAGGGCGACCCCGCGGCGCTGGCCCACGCCGTGATCGAGAGCTGCCGCCTGAAATCCGCCGTCGTCGCGGAGGACGAGTTCGAGACGAAGGCCGATGGCGGCCGCGCCCTGCTCAACCTCGGCCACACCTTCGGCCATGCCCTCGAAGCGGAGTGCGGCTACGGCGCCGCGCTGCTGCACGGCGAGGCGGTGGGCATCGGCCTCGGCCTCGCCGCCGAGCTGTCCGCGCGGTTGGGGCTGCTCGGCCAGGAATGGCCGGGCCGCGTGCGGGAGCACCTGCGCGCGATCGGCCTGCCCGCGCGCGTCGCCGACCTCCCCCGCGGCTTCTCGGCCGAGCGGCTGCTCGCGCGGATGCGCGCCGACAAGAAGGCCCGCGAGGGCAAGCTGCGCTTCGTGCTCTTCCGCGACGCGGGCGATGCGTTCACGTTGGATGCGGTGGGGGAGGCATCCGTCCTCGCGCTCCTCCGGGAAGAGGGCTGCGCGGCATGAGCACGTCAACGGGCACGCACGAAGCCAACCTTCGGGTGCTGCTCGCGAGCCGCCCCGACGGCGAGCCGACGGAGAGCAACTTCCGGATCGTCGAGGAGCCGCCGCCGGTCCCGGGGCAGGGCGAGGTGCTGGTGCGCGCGAGCTTTCTCTCGCTCGACCCCTACATGCGCGGCCGCATGAGTGCGGCGAAGAGCTATGCGAAGCCGGTCGAGATCGGCGAGGTGATGGAGGGCGCCACGGTCGGCCACGTCGTCGCCTCCAACCACCCCGGTTTCGCGCCTGGCGACGCGGTGATGGGCGGCCCAGGGGGAAACGGGGGCTGGCAGCGCTTCTGCGCCGTCCCCGGCGACGCCGTGCGCAAGGTGGACACCTCCGAAGTCTCGCTGTCCGCCCACCTCGGCACCTTCGGCATGCCGGGGCTGACCGCCTGGGTGGGTCTGGAGGACATCGGGCGGCCCAAGCCGGGCGAGACCGTCGTCGTCTCCGCCGCGTCCGGCGCGGTGGGGCAGATCGTGGGCCAGATCGCCAAGGCGCGGGGCGCGAAGGTCGTCGGCGTCGCCGGCGGGCCGGCAAAATGCGACTTCGTGGTGCGCGAACTCGGCTTCGACGCCTGCCTTGACCACCGCCAGCCGCTCGACCCGCAGCTCGACGCAGCCTGCCCGGAGGGGGTGGACGTGTATTGGGAGAACGTGGGCGGCCAGGTGCAGAAGGCGGTCTTTCCCCGCTTCCGCGACTTCGGGCGCATGGTGATGTGCGGGATGATCGCGCAGTACAACACGGCGCCCGGCGCCGATACCTCCGGCGCCGAGGCCGGCCCCAACCTCGGCGCGTGCGTGCGCAAGCGCCTGCGGATCGAGGGCTTCATCGTGTTCGACACGGGCTGGCCGCGCTACGGCCGCTTCCGCGAAGAACTGCTGGCGATGCGGCGCGCGGGCCGGCTGACGTGGAGGGAGGACGTGGTGGAGGGCCTCGCCGCCGCGCCGCGCGCCTTCATCGGGCTGCTGCGCGGCGAGAACTTCGGCAAGCTGGTGGTGCGCGTGGACTGAGCTACGCGGCGCGCTCCGACGCGCCGTCGCGCTCGATCATCCGCCGGCGCATCTCCGGCGGCACGGGCGCGCGCTCGCCCGTGCTGTTGACGAGGCACACCAGCACCGCCTTTGCCTCGAAGCGCAGCCCGCCCTTCCACAAGGCGTATTCGTGCGTGAAGGAGGTGCGGCCGACCGTGTCGGGCCGCAGCGTCAGCAGCACCTCGTCGCGGAAGCCGACGGCGGCGCGGTAGCTTGCCTCGACGCGCGCCACGACGGGGCCGACGGCGTCGGGCGAGAGGGTCCCGCCCAGCGACAACCAGTGCGCGATCCGCATGTCCTCGAACATCGTGAGGTAGGCCGCGTGGTTGACGTGGGCGTAGAGGTCGCACTCCGCCCAGCGGACGGTGTGGCGCTTCCACAGCGCCCACTCGCCCTCGACCGAAAACTCCGCCCGCAGCGCCGCGTCCATCCGTCGCCTCCGCCCCCTGGCCCCGCCCGCCTCGCGGGGGCGGTTATGGCGTCAGGCCGGCAGCGCCGCCAGTTCCCGCTCGAGGCGCCCCTCCAGCGCGGCCAGCGGGGCGGAGGTGGCGCGGGCGCGGGAGGAGCAGCGCAGCGCGCGCTCGATCTGGAGGAGCGGCGCGATCAGCCCGTGCAGCCGGAATTCGGCGGCGAGGTCGCGCATGGCGCGGGCCTCGGAAAGCGCCGTCGGCGCGTCCGCGGCGGCCAGCGCGCGCGCCAGCCGCGACAGCGCGGCGCGCAACTCCGCGGCGCACAGCCCGCAGGCGGCGCGCATCGCCTCGCGCGCGAGGCGGTCGGCGTCGGGAGGCACCATCAGGCGCGGCGGCGGGGCGTGGCGGTGCTTCCAGGCCGGGCGGGCGTTCTGCATGTCCCCCCTCCGTTTCTTCGTTCTGGCGGCGCCACGATCACGCCACGAACCCGGGTGCGGCGCAAGGGATTTCCTCGCCGCCGCCTTGTCGCCCCGTCCGCCCGGTGCTTTCTATCACCGCGCAAGGCTACCGAGCGGGCAAGGAGCACATGGCCAAAATCCAGGTAAATACCCCCGTCGTCGAGCTCGACGGCGACGAGATGACGCGCATCATCTGGGGGTTCATCAAGGACCGCCTGATCCTCCCCTACCTCGACATCGACCTCGAGTACTACGACCTCGGCATCGAGCACCGCGACCGGACCGACGACCAGGTGACGGTGGACGCGGCGAACGCCATCAAGCGGTACGGCGTCGGCGTGAAGTGCGCGACCATCACGCCCGACGAGGCGCGGGTGCGCGAGTTCGGCCTCAAGAAGATGTGGCGCTCGCCCAACGGAACGATCCGCAACATCCTCGACGGCACGATCTTCCGCGAGCCGATCATCTGCGCCAACGTGCCGCGCCTCGTGCCGCACTGGTCGAAGCCCATCGTGATCGGCCGCCACGCCTACGGCGACATCTACCGCGCGGCGGAGGCGAAGATCCCCGGCGCCGGCCGCGTGACGATGACCTGGACGCCCGACGACGGCGGCGAACCGCTGACCGTCGAGGTCACGCAGCTCAAGGGCCCCGGCGTCATCATGGGCCAGCACAACACCGTCGCGTCCATCGAGGGCTTCGCCCGCGCCTCCTTCAACTACGGCCTGGCGCGCGGCTACAGCGTGTACTTCAGCCACAAGAACACGATCCTCAAGGCGTATGACGGGCAGTTCAAGGACATCTTCCAGGCGATCTTCGACGCCGAGTTCAAGGGCCGGTTCGACCAGCAGGGCCTGGTGTACGAAGACCGGCTGATCGACGACATGGTCGCCTCCGCGCTCAAGTGGGGGGGCGGCTACGTCTGGGCCTGCAAGAACTACGACGGCGACGTGCAGAGCGACATCGTGGCGCAGGGCTTCGGCTCGCTCGGCCTGATGACCTCGGTCCTCCTCAGCCCGGACGGTTCGACGGTCGAGTCGGAGGCCGCGCACGGCACGGTGACGCGCCACTACCGCGAGCACCAGAAGGGCCGCGAGACGAGCACGAACCCCATCGCCTCCATCTTCGCCTGGACGCGCGGCCTCCAGTACCGTGGCCAGTTCGACAACACTCCCGACGTGACGGCCTTCGCCGAGACGCTGGAGCGCGTGTGCGTGGAGACGGTCGAGGGCGGGCAGATGACCAAGGACCTCGCCATCATCATCGGCCCGAAGCAGCCCTGGCTGAACACCCAGGCCTTCCTCGCCGCGCTCGACGAGAACCTGAAGACGGCGATGGCCAAGACCTGACGCCGGAGCCGGCGGGGGGCGATGCTGGTGGACTACTTCTTCTCGCTCGCCTCCCCATGGGCCTATCTGGGCTCCGCGCGCGCGGAGCGGATCGCCGCGCGGCACGCGGCGGGGCTGCGGCCGCATCCCGTGGACTTCTCCCTCATCTTCCCCGAGTCGGGCGGGCTGCCGCTGGCCAGGCGCGCGCCGCAGCGGCAGGCGTACCGGATGGTGGAGCTGCGCCGCTGGCGCGACTTCCTCGGCGTGGAGCTGGTACTCCAGCCGCGCGCCTTCCCGATGGACGAGTCCGGCATCGCCGCCGCCTGCGTCGCGCTGCGCGAGCGCCACGGCCCCGGGGAGGGCGATGGGCGCTGCCTCGCCCTCTCCCACCGCATCATGCGCGGCCTCTGGGCCGAGGACCGCGACCCGACCGACGCCGCCACCTTTGCCGCCCTCGCCGCCGAATGCGGGGAGGACGGCCCGGCGCTGCTGACCGCGGCCGAACACTTCCGCGACCGCCGCGCCGCCGACAGCCGCGAGGCGCTGGCCCGCGGCGTGTTCGGCGCGCCCTCCTTCGTCACGGCGGACGGCGAGGTCTTCTGGGGGCAGGACCGGCTCGACTTCCTCGACCGCAAGCTCGCGGCGGCGCGGGGATGAGCGCGGCGGGCCTCACCTGGCTCGACCTCGTCGCCCTCGCCGTCTTCGCGCTCTGCTGGGTCGGCTACGCCGCCGTGGTGGACCGCGTGCCCGCCATCCGCGCGCGCAGCGTGATCGCCGCGATGGACGAGCACCGCCGGCGGTGGATGCTCGCCGTGCTCGAGCGCGAGAACCGCATCGGCGACATGGCGATCATCGGCAACCTGATGGCGAGCACCTCCTTCCTCGCCAACACCTCGATCTTCCTCCTCGCCGGCCTCGTCGCGCTGCTGGGCGCGCCCGATCTCGGGCGGCGGGTGCTCGCGTCCCTGCCCTTCGCCGAGCCGCCGGCCGGCGACCAGGCGTGGGAGGTGCGCGTCGCGCTGCTGATGCTGATCTTCGTGCGCGCCTTTTTCGAGCTGACCTGGGCGCTGCGACAGTTCAACCACTGCTCGATCCTGATCGGCGGCCTGCCCTTCGGCGCCGAGCACGCGGCCCAGGCCAGGGTGGCCGCGCAGGTGGCGAACCGCGCGGCGCGCCACTTCACCACGGGCCTGCGCGCCTACTATTTCGGCTTGGCGACGCTGGCGTGGATCGTGCACCCGCTCGCGCTGGCCGCGGCATCGCTTCTTGTGCAGCGGGAGCTGCACCGGCGCGAGTTCCGCTCCGTCGTGCGCGAGGCGCTGGCGGAGTCATAGAAGCATAGGGCCGGCGTCACGGGACCGTCATCGGCATTTCGTGAATCGCGGTTAAGGACGCGGCCAGCGCATCGCCAGGAATCCAACGCATGTCCGTCACGCTCGCCAACGTCACCTTTGCCGGCTTCAACGCGTCCGGCTTTGCGCCAAGCCCCGCCGCCGGCCAGCTTGACAGCGACCTGTGGAGCGTCGCCGTGTCGGCGGCCAATTCGCTGGCGTTCGGCGGCTCGGCGAGCAGCGGATTTCTCGCGCGCGGCGCCACCGGCGCCGCCGTGACGACGGGCGGCATCTACGCGGTGGACCGGGGCGCGGGCGACACCGGCTTCCTGATCCAGCCCTCCGGCAGCGACTTCACGACCTCGGCGAGCAACTTCGTCTATCTGCGGCTGCGCAACGAGAGCGGCTTGGCCCTCACGTCGCTGACGCTCGACTACGACGGCATCTTCCGCAACGACCAGGCCCGCGACACGCGCGTGGGCTTCGCCTACGCCGTCTCGTCCGCCGCGGCGCTTCCCGCCAGCTTCACCGCGGTGGCCGGCCTCTCCTTCGCGACCCCGGCCGCGGCCACGGGCACGGCGCTCCAGACGCAGTCGCTCACGGCGCAGACCGTCTCCGCGGCGGTCGCCGCCAACGATTACGTGTTTCTCCGGTGGAACATCGGCGACCTCTCCGGCTCCGGCGCGCGCGACGAGGTGGGCTTCGACAACATCCTGGTGACCGGCACCGGCGGCGTCACGCCGCCGCCGACCCCCACCGTCTTCATCGCGCCCGCCTCCCTCTCGCTCCCCGAGGGCAACGGCGCCGCCACGGCGTTCGCCTTCACCGTCGCGCTGAGCGCGCGCGGCGACGGCCACGCGACGGTCCCGGTCACACTCACCGGCGGCCCCGGCTTCGACGCCGCCGACCTCGCCTCCGTCACCGTGGGCGGCGTGGCCGTGCCCGGGGTCGCGCTCGGCGCGGCGTTCGACGTGACGTTCGACGACGGCGCGACGAGCGTCGAACTCGTGGTCAACATCGCGGGCGACGCCGCGGTGGAGGACGCGGAAACCTTCACGCTGACGCTCGGCACGCCGTCGGCCGGCTTCGCGCTCGGCGCCCCCGCCTCCGCCACCGGCACGGTGACCAACGACGACGCGGCGCCGCCCGCCCTCACGGCCATCGCGGCCGTGCAGGGCGCGGGCCGCGCCTCGCCCATCGTCGGCGCGACGGTCACCATCGAGGGCGTCGTCACGGGCGACTTCCAGAACGGCGACGGCGACGCGACCCGCAATCTCCAGGGCTTCTTCGTCCAGTCCCTCGCGCCCGACGCGGACCCGCTGACCTCCGACGGCGTCTTCGTGTTCCAGGCCTCGGGCACGCTGGACGTGAACGTGGGTGACGTGGTGCGGGTGACCGGCACGGTGGCCGAGTTCGCGAGATTCGAAAACCAGCGGGCCGCGAACCTCACCGAGACGCAGGTCGAGGTCGGCCCGACCGGTGCGATCCAGGTGGTGACCGCGGGCGCCTACACGCCGGCGCAGGTGAACGCCACCTTCGCCGCCGAGGTGCTGCTGCCGGCCGCCGGCACGGTTGCCAACGCCGCCGGCGCGCGCATCGTCGACCTCGAGCAGGTCGAGGGCATGCTCGTGCGCTTCCCCGAGACGCTGTCGATCTCGGAGATGTTCAACCTCGACCGCTTCGGCGAGTTCCGCGCGATCGAGGGCGGCGTCGCCTACCAGTTCACCCAGAACAACCTGCCCGACGTCGCCGGCAACCTGGCGCATCTGCAGGACGTGGCGGCCCGGACCATCACCGTGGACGACGGGCTGCGCGTCCAGAACCCGAGCCCGATCACCGTCCTCGGCACCGCGATCACCACCGCGAACGCGCCGCAGATGGGCGACAGCTTCGCGGGGCTGGTCGGCAACGTGCGCTTCTCCGACGGGTCCAGCGGCGCCAGCGCGGACAACCTGAGCAACGCCACGTCGAACGTGACGCAGACCTACCGGATCCTCCCGCAGAACAGCCCGGCCGTGGCCGACACCCAGCCGCGCGAGGCCGCCCCGGGCCGCGACGGCGGCGAACTCAAGGTGGCCAGCGCCAACCTGCTGAACTACTTCACGACGTTGAACGCGGGCGGCAACCGCACCGGCCCCGGCGACGCGTTCGTGCCGCGCGGCGCCAACACCCCCGCCGAGTTCGCCCGGCAGGAGGAGAAGCTCTTCGCGGCGCTGTTCGAGCTCGACGCCGACGTGATCGTGCTCAACGAGGTGGAAAACAACGGCTTCGGCACGGGCAGCGCGATCCAGCGCCTCGCCGACCGGCTCGACGCGAAGTACGACGCGAACGGCCGCGCCGCCGCCGACTGGACCTTCGTGGACCCCGGCACGCCGTTCCTCGGCGGGGACGCCATCTCGGTCGGCATCCTTTTCCGCGCCGACAAGGTGGCGCTCGCCGCCGGCTCCAACGTCGCGGTCCTGGACGACAGCGACCTCCCCGCGCTGGTCACGGCCGGCCTGCTCCCCGCGGGCTTCCTCGAGGGGAGCACCATTGACCGCGTCTTCAACGGACCCGACACGAGCCGCGCGATCCTCGTCGCGAGCCTGACGGAAACGGGCACCGGCGAGACCTTCACCCTTGCCGCCGTGCACAACAAGTCGAAGGCGGGCAACGGCACCGGCGCGGACGCCGACCAGGGCGACGGCGCGGGCGCGTGGAACCAGCAGCGCCTGCTCGCCGCCCAGGCGCTCGACGCGTTCCTCCAGTCCAACCCGACCGGCGTCGCGGACCCGGACCGGCTGCTGCTCGGCGACTTCAACTCCTACGCGCGCGAGCCGTCCATCCGCTACCTCACCGAGACGGCGGGCTTCAACAACCTGATCGAGCAGCGCATCGGGCCGGACGCCTTTTCCTTCGTGTTCGACGGGCGGCGCGGCTACCTCGACTACGCCCTCGCCAGCGGCAGCATGCTGTCCGCGGTGCGGGGCGTACACGAGTGGCACGCGAACAGCCCCGAGCCGGACGCGATCGACTACAACCTGGACTTCGGGCGGCCGGACGGCATCTTCGATGGCGCGACGCCCTGGCGCTACTCCGACCACGACCCGGTGGTGGTGAACCTGCTGCTCGACCCGGGGCTGATGGTGGTGCGCGGCGGCGCGGACGTCGTCGGCTCGCGCGCGTTCGCCGACGCCACGGCGCTGGCGCGGGCGGGCGACACGGTGCAGGTCCGCGACGCCGCGCGCGTCACGGACGGCGCGGACGCGCGACTGGGGGCGGACGACCTCACCGTGGCGCTCGGCGCAACGGATGGCTTCGCCTTCTCCTTCGGCACGGCCCCGCCCACCGTGGACAGCGTGACCTTCACCGGCACCGGCGGCTTTCGCTTCGACGGCGACGCGCGCAGCGAGACGGTGCGCGGCAACGCGGGCGGCAACACGCTGAACGGCGGCGGCGGCAACGACACGCTGCTCGCCGGCGACGGCGACGACGTGGTCGACGGCGGCGACGGCAGCGACCTGCTCGACGGCGGCGCGGGCAACGACACGGTGAGCTTCGCCAGCGCGGCGCTTGGCGTGCGGGTGAACCTCGGCCTCGCCGATCCGCAGCGCACGTTCGGGCCCGATCTCGACACGCTGCTCGGCTTCGAGAACGCCATCGGTTCCGCGTTCGGCGACTCGCTCGTCGGCACCTCCGGCGCCAACGATATCCGCGGCGGCGATGGCGACGACCGAATCGCCGGCCAGGGCGGCGCCGACCTCCTCGACGGGGGCGCGGGCAACGACGACGTGCGCGGCGGCGCGGGCCTGCAGGAGATCCGCGGCGGCGACGGCAACGACTTCCTGTTCGGCGGCGCGGGCGCCGACCGATTCGTGTTCGACCTGGACGACGGCGCTGACCGCGTCGGCGACTTCCTGCGCGCGCAGGGCGACCGGATCGTGCTCGAGGGCGGTTCGATGTCCGACCTCGCGATCGCCGGGTCGTCCTTCACCTTCGGCCTGACCGAGGTGCGGCTTCTCAATTCGCCGCCCCTCCTCCTCTCCGACTTCCTCTTTGTCTGATTTTGCGCACAGGACACACAACATGACCGCGAAACCCAACCGGCGCGCGGCGCCGCTCGCCTCGGCTGCCGCTCTGGCAGCCCTCGTTCTCCTCGCGCCGGGACGCGCGCAGACGGCCCCCGTGTTCGGCCTGGGGGCGATCTGGAGCGGGGTGGACGCCAACGGCGACCCCGCCAGCGCGCCCTTCGTCGTTGTCACTGAGACGGGCAACGACCCGTTCAGCCACCCTTGGGCCTTCTCGTCGGGTGGCCGCGTCTGGGCGATGCCCTCGCCGGGCGGAGGCACGACCGACTTCAACCCCGTCGGGCGGGACTTCGTCGCGACCGGCCTGCGCCTCACCATCGCGGGCACAGGCCTGCCGATCTCGGTCACCGGCACCTTCTTCCAAACCTCATTCGGGGACTGGGATGTGTCAGTGGCCGGCGACACCGTGATTTTCTCCGCGCCGGTTGGGCTGGAGCTGGTGGGCGACCCGTTCTTCCCCAGCGCCTTCGCCGTCCAGGTCTCGCTCGCCCCGGCGGCGCCGGTGCCGGCGCCGCCCGCCGCGCTGGCGCTCGGTCTCGGGCTGCTCGGCCTCGCGGCCGTCGCGCGGCGGCGGGCAGGCTAATCCGGCGGGCTGCGGCCGGCGCCGCGCCGCGCTAAGCTCCTCCCCGCAGCAGCGGCGGGAGGCACGGCGTGGCGCGCATCGGTTTTGTGGGGCTCGGCAACATGGGCGGGCCGATGGCCCGCAACCTGGCGAAGCGGGGCCACGAGGTTCGCGGCTTCGACCTCAGCCCCGCGGCGCGCGAGGCGGCCGGTGTGCCGCTCGCCGCGTCCGCGGCGGAGGCCGCGGCGGGCGCGGAGTTCATCCTCACCATGCTTCCCGCCGGCGCGCACATCCGCGACGCCTGGCTTGGTTCAGGCGGCCAGGGGGGCGGCATGGCGGCGGCGAGCGACCCCGGCGCGGTGCTGCTCGACTGCTCGACCATCGACGTCGAGACCGCGCGCGACGTGGCCGCCAAGGTTGGCCGCCCGATGCTCGACGCGCCCGTCTCCGGCGGCACGATGGGGGCGGAGGGCGCGACGCTCACCTTCATGGTCGGCGGGCCGGAGGGGGCGTTCTCCGCCGCGCGGCCGATCCTCGAGACGATGGGCCGCACCGTCGTCCATTGCGGCGGGTCCGGCGCGGGGCAGGCGGCGAAGCTGTGCAACAACATGCTGCTCGCCATCTCGATGATCGGCACCTGCGAGGCCTTCGTCCTCGCGGAAAAGCTCGGGCTCTCCGACGCGGCGCTGTTCGAGGTCGCGTCGAAATCCTCGGGCCAGTGCTGGTCGCTCACGAGCTACTGCCCGGTTCCGGGCCCGGTGCCGGCGAGCCCGGCGAACCGCGACTACCGCCCCGGCTTCGCGACGGCGCTCATGCTGAAGGACCTCGGCCTGTCGCAGGAGGCCGCGGCGGCGGCCGGCGCGGCCACGCCGCTCGGCGCGCGCGCGCTCGAGCTCTACCGGCGCTTCGCGGCGGAAGGCGGCGCGGAGCGCGACTTCTCCGGGATCGTCGAGATGCTCCGCGGGTGACGGTCCGCAACGTCCTGTTCGTGATGTGCGACCAGCTCCGCTGGGACCACGCGGACGGGAGCCACCCGGCGCTGCGCACGCCCAACCTCGACGCGCTCGCGGCGCGCGGGGTGCGGTTCTCCCAGGCCTATGTGCAGTCCGGCATCTGCGGCCCGTCGCGGATGAGCTTCTACACGGGCCGCTACGTCGCCTCGCACGGCGCGACGCACAACCGCGTGCCGCTCTCCTTGGGCGAAGTGACGCTGGGTTGGCACCTGCGCGAGAGCGGGCGGCGGCTCGCGCGCGCGGGCAAGACCCACGCGCTGCCCGACGCGCGGGGGATGGCGCGGCTCGGCCCGGACGAGGGCGCGCACGAGCTCGCCGCGCTGCTGCGCGAGGGCTGGTTCACGCCGCTCCCGGCCCGCCACGACGGCCACCACGCCGAGCCGCACGGCCCCTACGCGGCGTTCCTGCGCGAGCGCGGCTACGCGAGCGACGACCCGTGGACGGAGTTCGCCGTCGGCGTGGAGGGGCCGGGCGGCGAGGCGCTCAACGGCTGGAGGACGCGCCACGCCCGCCTCCCCGCGCGCATACGGGAGGAGCACAGCGAGACGGCGTGGACAACCGACCTCGCGCTGCGCTTCATCGAGGAGCGGGGCGACGAGCCCTGGGTGCTGCACCTGTCCTACGTGAAGCCGCACTGGCCCTACGTCGCGCCGGCGCCGTACCACGCGATGTTCTCCGCCGCCATCGCGCGGCCGGTGCGGCGCCACGCCGCGGAGCGGCGCGAGGCCGCGCACCCCGTGCTGCGCGCCTTCCAGGGGGAAGAGGTCTCGTAAAGCTTCCCGCGCGACGACTGCGTCGCCGCCGTGCGCCCGACCTACATGGGCCTCGTCGCGCAGCTCGACGCGCATCTGGGCCGGCTTTGGGCGCTGCTCGACCGGCTCGGACGCTGGCGCGACACGCTGGTCGTGTTCACCTCCGACCACGGCGACCACCTCGGCGACCACTGGCCCGGCGAGAA
>BBPD01001723.1_pt1 | contig 13043 bp, 14 predicted proteins | sample 1344911 | NCBI WGS metagenome assembly BBPD01 (sample SAMD00019088, study PRJDB2971) | groundwater metagenome | biome: freshwater biome; feature: mineral spring; material: ground water | place: USA: CA, Sonoma | collected 2011-09 | depth surface m
TCGAAACTGGGTGGCCGCACCCCCGCCGAGATCGCCGGCCAATGGCGTTGGGGGCATGCCCCCAACGCCGTTGCCATCACATCAACCATCAGCCATCAAAGCAAAGGACGCTACTTCTGAACGGTACCAATCAGGGGTGCACGTCAAAAACCACCCGGTCAGGGCACCCCATCACGCCACCCACAGCCGTCGCATCGCCATCACGCCAGAAACCATAAGTTCTTCGAGGCGTCCAGATGTCCAGGTTAAGTGGACACATGATCAAAACCCGGGATCAGCTTAACTTCGCCGCCAAACTGACCAAACAGCCGGGACAACCTCAGGCGAATATTGCCGAACTACCGATAAAAATCGTCAGGGCGGCTAGAGCGAACTGCAGTATGCGATTGGCGTTTGTGAGAGTGCGTGCAGCATAGGTTAGCGGCCAGAGGATTACGACCGATAGCAATGCCATGCCAACCATCGAGCCGATGCCGAACAACAATATATATGCAATCCCTACCATCGGATTATCTATCTGTGTGACAGTCAGCACCAGCAGCACGGCGGAACCTGCCAAGCCGTGTATCAATCCTACGAGCAGTGTTCGCCACTGAAATTTGTGGACATGGTCATGTCGGCTCAGTTGGTGCGGCAGATCTTCCCCCTTGTGGCTATGGGCGTGAAAGTGCACCTTTTCGGTGTCATGACGGTGACCATGAAAATGTACCCGATTCCGGTAGAGCTTCCAGAGTAGATTGATACCAAGCGCAACTAACATTACTCCAACCAACGCTTCGGCATGATTCTTGACGAGCGGGGGGATGGCATTTCCCAGCAGCATCGCTACGCCGGCAAAAATGAACAGAGTAATCGTATGGCCCAATCCCCAGGTCAAACCGTGACGAACCGCGCGTCCTCGATCTTTTTCTTCCGAAATGAGGGTAGAGACGGCAGCGACATGATCAGCGTCAAGCGCATGTTGCATCCCAAGGACGATGCTTAACCCCAATATTGCCCACATCACCCGCGCTCCCTGTTCGTTATGGTTTGGCCAGAACTATGGTAGCACCCGACGCCTTGGCATGTGCGGCGCGAATATAGCCATACCATTCGTTGAGACCTTCGCCCGATTTGGAAGACAACCTGATAATATGAATGGCAGGATTGACCGCACGCGCATTGGCAATGGCGAGATCGGAATCGAAATCCAGATGAGGTAGCAAGTCGGTTTTACTGAGGATCATTGCCGACGACGCCTGGAACATGTGTGGGTATTTGAGTGGCTTGTCTTCACCCTCGGTCACCGACATGATCGCGACTTTCGCCCATTCGCCGAGATCGAACAAAGCTGGACAAACTAGGTTGCCTACGTTCTCAATCATCAAAAGCGCGCCGACCGGCGGGCGCAGGCCTTCTACGCCTTTCGCGACCATGTCGGCTTCAAGATGGCATCCAGTGCCGGTATTTACCTGCACCGCTGCTGCACCCGCCGCGCGGATCCGTTCTCCGTCATTGCTGGTCGCCTGATCGCCCTCGACAACATAAATCGGAAATTCATGTTTCAGATCACGAATTGTCCGTTCGAGGAGTGTGGTTTTGCCTGAACCCGGTGAGCTCACAAGATTGAGCGCAAGTATCTCGCGCCCCTGAAACCAAGCGCGATTGCGTGCCGCGAGCGTGTTGTTGCGACCAAGGATCCTTGCCTCAAGCGCCATGGCACCATGATCGTGTTGATGGCCGTGATCGTGGTCATGATCGTGCGGATGGTGATGATCGTGCGGATGATCATGATCATGGCTGTGTTGTTTTTCGTGATGGTGATGCATCACCTCTTGTCCACCGGTCGATATGTTGGTGATAGTCGCGCGCTCATTTCCGGCGCAGCCGCAGGTTCCACACATCAGCTTAACTCCTCGAATTCGATGCTTCGTACATTCAACTCATCGCCCGAAAGGCGGGTAATCTTGCGAGATCCACACGGACAAGCTGCATAAATTGTCGCCATGGCAAACTCATTGGCACATTCGGCACAGCGCCCGCGCGCTTCGATTTCAGTTATGTTCAGTGCAGCTTCGGCAAGGCCGAATTCACTTGCCAGTGCCTTGAAACAAAACGCCACCGCGTCTGCCATAATACCTGATTGGGTGCCGATATCGACATTGATCGCCCGCAGCAAACGCTCGCCGGCAGCCTCTTTCGCGATACCAACGATACTGCGGGTTATGGCCATTTCGTGCATCAGCAGATCCTCGGCAGCTGTTCGCCGACCAGCATGTCGACGATCCGCTGGCTGCCAAAGCTGGTGCGCATAGTAACGCGTCCTGCCGGTGCGGAGTTGACCTGACCGATCACTACCGCGCCCTCGCCACCGGGCTGCCTGCGCAGTGTCAGAAGTGCAGCATCAACTTCGGCCGAGGGTATGACAGCGACAAACCGCCCTTCATTGGCGAGGTAAAGTGGATCTAGCCCGAGAATTTCGCAAAAACCGCGGACATCGGTGCGCAACGGGATTGCTGCCTCGCTAATCTCGATCGAGACGCGTGACGCGCTAGCGATTTCGTTCAAGACTGTCGCTATCCCGCCCCGCGTGGCATCGCGCATCAGCCTAGTGTTAGGTGCTGCGGCGAGCAGCGCCTCGGCGAGTTGGTTGAGCGCGCAGCAATCGCTGGAAATATCGGTATCGAGTATCATGTCGCCCCGTGCGGCCAAGATCGTCGCCCCGTGCTGGCCCAGTTCGCCATTGACGATGACCGCATCGCCGGGAGTGGCCGCATCAATCGCCAGCATGCGCCCCTGTGGAATCACGCCGATCCCCGAAGTCGTCAGGAACAGCTTGTCGCAGGCCCCCCGCTGAACCACTTTGGTGTCACCAGTGACAATCCGGACACCCGCCGCACGCGCCGTTTCTGCCATCGATCTCGCCACCCGGCGCAGAAGGTCGACATCCAGTCCTTCCTCGATAATTGCCGCGCAAGAGAGGTAGAGCGGCACTGCGCCAGACATTGAAAGATCATTGACCGTGCCGCAAACGGCAAGCTTGCCTATGTCCCCGCCGCGAAAATAAAGCGGATCAACGACGAACCCGTCGGAAGTGAACGCCAGCCGGTCCCCCCGTTCCGCCAATACTGCCAGCTCGAAAACTGCAGAATCTTCGAGCGCTGCCCCGTCACCATCTGAAAAAACGCTGATGAACACGTCATCGATCAGATCTTTCATGGCTTTGCCACCGCCGCCGTGAGCCAGCGTTACGGTCTTCGCGCGCGTTTCTCCGATCTTGCGTCCGGCTGGGATGGCGCGGGCGGCGGTCATACAGGCGCGGCCTGATGGTCGGCGGTGTGCACACGTTCGGGCTGGTCGCGGCCACCACCGTACTGATAATAAGCAGCGCATGACCCTTCGGACGAGACCATCAGCGCACCCAGCGGCGTTTCAGGTGTACAGGCCGCGCCGAACAGCTTGCACTGCCACGGTTTGATTGCGCCCTTCAGCACTTCGCCGCACTGACAACTTTTGGGATCGGCAACGCTGATTCCGGGCAGGGCGAATTTACGCTCTGCATCGTAGGCGGCATAGGCTAGCCGGATACGCACGCCCGAATGATCGATCGATCCAAGTCCGCGCCATTCGAAATACTCGCGCAGCTCATAGACCTTGGAAATTGCAGCTAATGCCGGTTCGCTGCCGCCATCATGCGCAATTCGTCTATACTGATTTTCAACCCGTGCTTCGCCGACATCAAGCTGATCGAGTACCATGCGGATCGACTGGAGGATGTCGAGCGGTTCGAAGCCTGAAACCACCATCGGGCGCTTATAGTGCTCTGCGATAAAGGTGTAGGGCGCAATGCCGATCACCATCGAAACATGCCCGGGGCCCAGGAAAGCGTCGATCCGGATATCTGGGCTGTCGAGCACTGCTTTGACCGTCGGAATGATCGTGATGTGGTTGCAAAACACAGAGAAGTTGGTGAAGCTTTCAGCCTCCGCTTGCAATATGGTCAATGCAGTCGACGGCATGGTGGTCTCAAATCCGAGACCGAAGAACACAACTTCGCGGTGAGGGTTGGCACGCGCCAGCGCCAGCGCGTCCATTGGCGAATAGACCATTCGCACGTCGCAGCCGCTCGCCTTGGCCTGTAGCAGGCTCATTTTTGATCCAGGAACACGCATGGCATCGCCGAATGTCGTGAAAATTACGCGTGGATCTTGAGCGATCGCCACACAATCATCAACCTGGCCCATCGGCAGCACGCAGACCGGACAGCCGGGGCCGTGAACCAGTTCGATCGACGGCGGCAGCAGGCCCTCCAACCCGTAACGGAAAATCGAATGCGTGTGGCCGCCGCACACCTCCATGATTGCGATTGGTCTGCCCAGCCGTTGCGCAATGCGGTCGGCACGGCCAACGATGCCCGGCATCAGCGCCTTGACCTTGTCCGCATCGCGGAACTCATCGACATATTTCATTGTAATTCTCCCGCGCTGCCGCGCCGCCCGGCCAACAGGCTATGCACGAGATCCCAAAGCACATGGTAGGCAACAAGGTGCGATTCCTGGATGCGGTGCACCGATGAGGATGGCACGATCAGGCAGTGGTCGATGGCTGCCAACGTCGCCATTTGTCCTCCATCTCCTCCGGCGAAACCGATGGTGGCCATGCCCCGTTCCTTTGCCGCGATAAAAGCATTCAGCAGGTTGCGCGATTGACCGCTGGTTGAAAAGCCAGCGAGAATGTCGCCTGCTGTCCCACTCGCGACAATTTGCCGGGCGAAGGCATTCTCGAAACCTATATCGTTACCCAGCGCAGTCAGCAGTGTCACATCGGCTGTTAGATTGACTGCGCGCAGCGCCGGTCGCCCGGCTGTGATGGGATGCATGAACTCGACCGCCAGATGCGCCGCGTCGCACGAAGAGCCGCCATTGCCCAGGGTATAGAGCGTTCCGCCGAGCGCAAACCGATCGGCCATGGCCTTGGCTGCAGCCAGCAGCGCCGGTGCCTGGTCAGCAAAGAACCTGGCGTTCGTTTCGCGCGAAGCCGCTGCCTTGTCGGCAATCGAGTGGAGCAGCCTGTCGTCCAGCGCGGCGCTACCCGCGCCATCGTCCGCGCCCTTAACTGTCAGAAACGGGTAAAGTTCATCGAGTGCACTGGCTTTGCTCATTGCAAAGTATGGCCAGCCGATTGCCGCATTGCGGCAATTTCGGCTTGCGCCTCACCAAGTTCGATCAGCACTTGCAGCGTCAGCTCGGCTTCCTTCTCACTGATCCGGCTCATCGCAAAACCAACATGAACCAACACCCATTCCCCGACGGCATCGTCAATCGCCAGCGTCTCATTGATTACGCAAGCAAGGTTGACCTGCCGCCGCACTCCGGCCACATCGACCGTGCCCAGTTTGCGCAGTCGATCATCGACGCTGATGATCTGGCCAGGAATACCTAAACACATTTTCTATCCTTTCGCTTTCGTTTGGTCAGCAATCAGCGAGGCTGCAGCAATTGCTGCCTGTCCCAGCGCCAAACCACCATCGTTAGCAGGAACGCGGGTGTGGCTAAGCACGGTAAAGCCTTCGATGCCAAGCCCGTCGCGGACGAGACTGTGCAGTATGGCATTCTGAAAACAGCCGCCTGACAGAGCGACGGTGGTAAACGCGGCTCCCTCTGCGCTGTCACGCCGAGCAAGTTGCACCGCCATGCGCACGATCGCCCGCGCCAGCCCGCGGTGGAATCGGGCCGAGATCACGCCGCGCGGTGTCTTGAGTATCAGATCACCCAGTATGGCGTTCCACATTGCCAGCGGTTCGATATAGGGAAGGCGCGATCCTGGAAGCATGGGTATCGAGAAGGGATATGCCAGTTCCGCCCCTTCATCGATCAGGGCGCGGTGATCGATCACTGCTTCCAGCGCCATCGCAGCTTCGGCTTCATGGCCTTGCCGATCAAAACACAGCCCGACAGCCGCTGCGACGGCATCGAACAGGCGCCCGCAGCTGCTCGCAGTCGGGCTGTTGAGACCTCTTCTGATCATGTCGTTGATTTGCGACAGCGGTTTGGCCCGAAGCTGCTCAGCCAGCGCCAGTTCACCGAAATTCATTGCAAACGCAGCCCAACCCATTTCGGCCATCAAGTGTGCATGGAGATTGCGCCACGGTTCCCGGATTGCGGAAACGCCGCCGGGCATTGCGACCGGCTTGAAGCTACCCGCACGAACAAATCCGCGATAGTCGCCGATCAGAAACTCACCGCCCCAAAATGTTCCGTCAACGCCCCAGCCCAGCCCGTCAAGCGTGATGCCCAGCACCTCTGCGCCGTCCAGTGCATAACCGTTCTCGACCAGGCAGGCCGCCATATGGGCGTGGTGATGCTGCACTTCGATCAGCGGCAAGGCCGCGGCCTTGGCGGTCTCACGACCCCATTTGCTGATAAGATATTCAGGGTGACCATCGGCGACAAAGGCGGTTGGCACATGATTATAAATCGCATTGAACAGCGCAAGATTGCGCTGATAGTCATCGAATGTTGCAACGTTCTCCATATCTCCTTGATGTTGCGAGAGAATTGCTTCTCCATCACGGAGTAAACAGAAAGTCGCCTTCAGTTCTCCGCCCAGCGCGGTAAGCGGCGGCGCAGCGGCGAAGCCCTGCGGCAGGCGCAGCGCGGCAGGCGCAAACCCGCGCGCCCGGCGCAATATCCGCATGCCGTCTGGATCGACCCGAACCACACTGTCATCAACGCGGTTCTCGATCGGCCGATTGTGGATCAACGCATATTCTGCAATTCCGCCCAGCCGCTCTGCCAGCTCGGAATCGTCGATAACTTGCGGTTCGTCCGCGCGATTTCCACTGGTCATCACCACGGGGCGCGTCATACGCTGCAGCATCAGCAAATGAATGGGGGTGGTTGGCAGCATGAAGCCCAGCCGGTCGGTACCCGGGGCAACCGAAGCCGGCAGCCGCTCACCATCAATACGCAGTTTAAGCAGAACAATCGGCGCCTCAGGGCTAGACAGCACCGCCGCTTCTTCATCGCTGACGCTGCAAAAGCGCTGGATCACTGCAAGATCGCGGGCCATCAGGGCGAACGGTTTGGTCTCTCGCTGTTTGACGCTGCGGAGCCTGGCGACGCTGTCGGCATTGGTCGCATCACAAGCGAGTTGATATCCGCCCAATCCCTTGATCGCAACGATCATTCCCTTTTGGACAAGACTGCCTGCTGCATCGACATCGTCGAGCATGGAATGCTGATCATAGGATGTGGCGCGCCCATCAAGCCGGATCAACCGCGCCAGCGGACCGCAGACATAGCAGGCAATCGGTTCGGCATGGAATCGCCGGTCGGCCGGGTTGGCATATTCGGCCGCGCAATCGCTGCACATCGGGAATTCGGCCATTGCGGTTTGGGCGCGATCATAGGGTATCTGCCGCAGGATGGTCAGCCGGGGACCACAATTGGTGCAATTGGTGAAAGGATAACGATACCGCCGAGCGAATGGGTCCAGGGTCTCTGCCGTGCAGCCACTGCAAATAGCGGTGTCTGGCGCGATCTGGGTTCGCGCAGCACCGCCGATGCTGTCGATGATGCGGAACCCATCCGGTAGTGGTTCGTCGCAAGGCGTCACTTCAATCGTTTCTATCCGAGCCAGCGGCGGCTGCTCCGCTATTAGCCTGGTCTTGAAAGCTGCGACTGCAGACACGGTGCCGCACAGACGAATTCGCACGCCTTGTGCATCATTTCGAACATCTCCCGAAAATCCCAGTTCCCTGGCAAGTCGCCAAACTGCAGGACGAAACCCCACGCCCTGCACGCGCCCAGTAACCTGCAGCGCGATTCGAGTGATCGCTGCCGCGTCATTTGCCATACTATCCGCTGTGCTGACCATCATGCCGCATCCCACAGAAGCACGCGGTTGTTGCCTGAATCGGCAATCGCGACGCCGTTTGCGTCAGCATCGATACCATAGGGCCAGCACAAGCTATCGCGCGTGGCAAAACCCCAGCGGTTGTCACCCTTATCTTTGAACAGCCGCTGCCCAGCAAGACGGGTGGCTGCGCCGTTATCGACCAGCGCGGCGGCGGTGAAGCCGACCAGGCGTGAATTGGCGGTATCGGCGACCACCAACAGATCCCCCATCACAGCATGCGAATAGGGCATGTTCAGCGCGCGCTCATCAGGATAGTAACTGGAATGATTGTGGTCCGTGCCGCTTGCATCCGGTTGACCGAGAACGAAATCTGCCGGAGTGCCGTTGGCGGTTGGAATGTTATGCCAGCCCGTGATCCGGTTGTTGCCAGCATCGCTTACCAGCAGTTTGCCCTCGAAACGGACGATTCCGTGCGGCCAGCGCATTCCGTGCGCGTTGGTGCTGCCTCCTGCGTTTTCATCGCGGGTCACGAAATCGCGTTCACCCAGCACCAGATCAGCCGGGGCGCCGTTTTCCGTCGGAATGCCATGCCACATCAAGACCCGGCGGTTGCCGGTATCGGCAACGAATAGGTTGCCGTCGATGATCGCCACGCCGTAGCACCAGTTGAGCCGATCTGCTGCGCACTGCGATTTTCCGCGATTGGCCAGATTGCCGGCGAAGTCAGCTTGCCCCAGCACGACGTCGGCTGGCTGGTTGTTGCGATCAGGCAAACCGTGCCAGATCAAAATGCGATGGTTCCAGGCATCGGCAACCGCCAGCACGCCGCCGCTTACTGTAACGCCGGTTGGTACATTCAGCGTCGATGCGCCAACATCGCCATTGGCGTTGCGCCCTTCGCGGGAAAAATCCGGCTGACCGATCAGCAGGTCGGCGGGCTGAGAATCGCTTGCGGGGGTGTCGCACCAGATCATAAGCCGGTGATGGCCGGTATCGGCCACAACCAGGCCGCCGCCCGCAACCAGTGCGACCCCGCGTGGACCGAACATCGAGGTTGCATCCGGGATGACCGGCTGCACCGGACCGCCGGGCTTGACGGGACTGCCCAGAATGACCCGAGCGCCGGACTGCTCCAGCAGCATGGGCGGGGCGGCGTCAGCCGGATTGAAGCGCCGGTGCTCAGGGGCAAGGGAGACTTGCGTTACAGTCATTGCAACCGCACCTCGATATTGGCACCAAGCAGACGAACCTGATGAGGATACAATTGCACCTCAGGCACGGTCAGGCATTCGCCGCTGGCCAGATCATAGCGAAATCCGTGGTGGGGACAGGTGATGATGCCATCCGCTATGCTGCCATTGTCCAGTGTCAGCCCCAGATGCGCGCAAGCGTTGTCATAGGCCGCAAATGTCCCTTCCACCCGAGCAATGAGCAACTTGCGGGTACCGTGGGTGGCCGCAATCACGCCGCCCTCGGCAACATCCGAGATACAAGCGACCGATACCCAGCCCTGCTCGTCATCGGATGCAGCGAAGGGGCTGGAAATGCTGGGTTGGTGCAAGGACGAGGCCTGGCTGCTCTTGACCTGGACGATGTTGGTAATTTCAGGGCAGGCCTGCTCGATCGCCTTTTTGACCCCGGCGTGAAAGGTCAATTCCGAAGCCGGACAGCCATTACAATTGCCCAGGAACCGTAGCTTGAGCGACGGAGGTTCGATCGCAACCAGTTCGACATCTCCGCCATGGCCAGCCAGCATCGGGCGGACACCATCCAACGCCTGCTCAACTCGCTCCGTCAGGCTGGGCTTGACGATCTGATGCTTGCGCAGAACGGTGTAGACCAAAGGATCGGCGACCGCATCACGCAGCGCCGCCTTTGCTTCTGGCACCGTGCTGACAGTCCGGATGATCCGGCGCAACGCCTCGGCATGCAACTGCTCGACTGCGTCGAGATAGGCATTCGCGGTAGCGCGCGGTCCTTCGTCCCATCCTTCGACGACAGCGCCAAGACGGCTGATCGCATCCAGCGTGCGGTTCAAATCATCAGTCTGGTCAGGCCTGGCCGATTGGGAGGCGGGAGCATTCACGCGCTGTTCAACGGAACTTGAGATTTTTGTAAAGGATCGGTTGGACATAGCCCGAGACAGCACCGCCTAAAATCCCGGCCAGCCACCACAGGCCGGTAAACCAGGCGACCACGATGAACAAAATCGCGCCAAGCAAGCTACCCAGCATCAATTGGAGCATTGCGGTTTTGGTATCGGTGAACAGCTTGCCCTTTAAAAACAGCCCGGCCGCATTTCCAATCATATCCAGCATGATGTCTGTCTCCTAAAAGCGAAGCAATATGAGAGTGCCGACAACGCCGACACCTACAGCGCTCGCACCCGCCAACACTCCATACAACGAACCTATGTAGCGAGCCATTTGGATTCCCAGCGCCTCTGCGCCAATGCGCTGGCCGCTAAGTGCTCCGGCCGCGGCCGCCGAAGCTATGCCCAACACAATTGCAAGAACTATATTGATTGCCAGCATCTATTTCTCCTTTTGTCCTTTGGTGTTTACCGTTAGCAATTTCGCAATTTCGCTGCCGTTCTGGCCATCGCCAATTCTTCGTAAACTTGCTGCAACGAAGCTTCGGTGGTTTCGGCCTTACCTTGCTCACCATGGCTTTTGAACAGCTCCGCTGCCTCGGAATAGAGCTCTGCCACACGCGCCAGATGATCGACCTCGGCGGTGCCCTGCCCTTGCTCAATCGGAATATTCCACAGGCAGTTTGCCATATTGGCGATCGTATTGGCATATTCCAGCGGTGTGTCTTGTCGTGAGCGCACCTTCAGCGCCTCGTCATAAGCGTCAAGCGCCCGCAGATTATTTTCCACGACATGGCTGGACGAAGCATATTGAAGCGCATTCCCGAGATTGTTCTGCAACATCGCATACTCGGATGGATGGTCGATCAATGTGATGACTTTCAGGCCCTGTTCAAAGGCTTGAACTGCCAGCGCCTCGCGCATTCTGCCCCGCTCATCGGTCATCGGCATTGCCAGAAATGCGATCGCCAGATTGTTCTGAAGGATCGCATAATCAGCGGGGTGTTTGTGCGCATCGAACGTACGCAGCGCGCGTTGATAGGCTGAGATAGCGGCGGTAATAGGCACCCGGTGCGCTGAGGCCAGAGACTGCAGCGTGACCCCCAGATTCATTTCCAGCTCGGCAATCTCTTCGGGCGTGCCCTGGGCTTCGATCAGGGATTTTGCACGTTCGTAGCAATCCTTTGCCGCTTCCAGCGATGCCAGTCCGTCGCCATCAGGCGCAGCGTTCATCGGCATCGCTTGCCAGGCTGTGCCCATCCGGGCGGCGATGCGAGCCGCTAGCAACGGGTCGAGCGGCGCGGCCAACTCTTCAGCGCGCTGGTAAAGTTCGACAGCTGCGGTAATGTCGCTTGGAAGTTTGGGCCGTTGCTGAAGGCCCATGGCGATTTCCATGAGCATTTCGGCACGCTCGCCCACTGCGATCGTCGCGTCATTCGCAACGGCGAGCGCAGCAGCGACCTCTTCATCCACCCGGCTGATCAACATCCGACAATCCTCTCCCGTACTGCCGTTGATCGGCAAGCAGGACCTGAGGCGCGTCTCTACCTCGCGTTGCTGGAATTGGCTAGGCGGCGTGGCCAAACAGGTTGACATGACACCCGGTGGTTGTGCCAGGGCTTCCTTCTGGATGGCAAGGCGCCCGGTGCCCGGTCGCGGCTCGATGATGCGCAGCGCCGTGCGCTTGTGGAGACGGTGGAGCGCGGGCCGATCCCGGCGAGATCCATGGGGTGGTGCGCTGGCGGCTGTGTGATCTGGTTCAGTGGCTGCACCAGGCGTTTGCCGTCTCGCCCGACGCGACCACGGCAGGGCGCGAGCCCGAGAGGCTGGGCCATGTCAAGCTGACCGCCCGGCCGCGCCGGGACTGTCAGGATTTTCGTGTGTGGGCGGACGGTTGCACATTATGCTGCCATGGCCTTGATGAAGCGCTTGCCGAATATGACGGTGAACTGGGCCTTGGCCATGGACCTCTCACGCGGTGGCATTTTCCACTCTTTCTCGGATCGGTTCGAGATCAGATAGAGCAGCTTGGTTGCGGCCTCGTCGCTGGGAAAGTGGCCACGTGCCCGGACGGCGCGGCGCAGCTTCGAGTTCAGGGCCACGATGGCATTGGTCGTGCAGATGATCCGGCGGACATCGCCCGGGAACGCGAAGAACGGGATCACTTCGCTCCAGGCGCGTGGCCAGCTCTGGCCGATGGCGGGATAGCGCTGGCCCCAGAAGCTGGCTTCGAACGCCGTAAGCGCCGCTTCGGCGGCAACAGCATCGGTGGCCCGGCAAATGTCCTTCAGGGCAGCTGCCAGCCCTTTGCGATCGTTCCGGGATGCAAAATCCATCGAGTTGCGCAGGAGATGGACGATGCAGGTCTGCACGATCGCGTCGGGGAACACCGCGGTGATTGCGTCTGGAAACCGGGTCCAGCGGCCGTGGCACGCCAGGTGGTGATTTCGTCGAGCACGGCGTCCGTCACCGTGCTGATCAGGTCGGCTGACACGTCGATGCCCTACAGGTCGCGCAGGTGCCCGGTGATCTCGCGGGTGCTCATGCCGCGCGCATACATGGAGATGATCTTGTCATCGAAACCGGGAAAGCCGCGCTGGTACCTGGCGATCAGCTGCGGCTCGAAGCTCGCCTGCCGCCCGGACACGATCGTCAGCGACAAGGGCACCGAATACACCTCGAACGCGATCCTCACTTGGGCGGACGAAACCCGCGTGGGCTGGCATTGCATCGCGCCGGGCAAGCCGCAGCAGAATGGCTTCATCGAGAGCTTCAATGGTCGCTTGCGCGACGAGTTGCTCAACGAGACGCTGTTCCGCCCGCTGCCGCATGCGCGGGCGGTGCTGGAAGCCTGGCGACGCGACTACAACGAGGAACGGCCGCACTCGAAGCTCGGATGAATGACGCCGCGCGATTATGCCGGGGCGATATCCGAAGAGCCCGGCCGGGGCGCTGCGCTACGCCAAGGCTCCGCGCCCCGGCCGATAGGCCGAACTCGATGAGACTTTATCATCGAGACTTGGTATAATCAGGCCAGAGGTAATTCAGCAAATTTTTTGTTAAAGTAAGAATTATACCAACCTGCGCTGACGCTGACTCGTTGTGGGGGGAT
>BBPD01003713.1_pt1 | contig 13040 bp, 11 predicted proteins | sample 1344911 | NCBI WGS metagenome assembly BBPD01 (sample SAMD00019088, study PRJDB2971) | groundwater metagenome | biome: freshwater biome; feature: mineral spring; material: ground water | place: USA: CA, Sonoma | collected 2011-09 | depth surface m
TTCCGGATATATTAAACAAAAACATAATTGATGAGATAATTCCTGTTTCAAATGAGGATGCAATAAAAACATCAAGACTGCTTGCAAGAAAGGAAGGAATATTCTGTGGCATATCATCCAGGTGCTGCTGTGTGGGCCTGTTTAGAGATTGCAAAAAGAAATGAAAGCAAAGGCAAGACAATGGTTGTGATATTTCCTGATGCGGGCGAAAGGTATCTTACCACTGAATTGTTTCTTGAAGAAGAAATTTAGGAGGGCTCAATGGCAAAAACAATTACCGAAATAAATGAAAAGATAAGAAAAGGGCAGGCAGTTATAGTAACTGCTGAGGAGATGATAGATATTGTTGGCGAAAAAGGCGCATCAAAAGCAGCACAAAAAGTTGATGTTGTGACAACAGGGACATTTGGTCCTATGTGTTCATCGGGTGCATACTTTAACATAGGACATTCAAAACCAAGGATAAAGATCGGAGGAGGAGAAGCCACTATTAATAATGTTCCTGTATATGCCGGTTTTGCTGCTGTTGATATACTGATAGGTGCAACTGCTCTTCCCAGAGATGATCCTAAAAACAGCATTTATCCGGGTGAATTTAAGTACGGGGGAGGTCATATAATACACGACCTTGTTGCAGGAAAAGATCTTAAACTCGTAGTTGGCACCTACGGGACAGACTGTTATCCTAATAAACACCTTGAAACATTTATAAACATAAAAGACTTAAATGAGGCCGTTCTTTTTAATCCAAGAAATTGTTATCAAAATTATAATGTTGCAGTAAATCTTTCTTCTGACAGAACAATATATACATATATGGGTATATTAAAGCCAAATCTTGGGAATGCCAATTATTGCAGCGCAGGACAGCTTTCACCCTTGTTAAAAGATCCTCATTACAGAACAATCGGTATTGGAACAAAGATATTCCTTGGCGGGGGAACAGGGTATGTTGTATGGCAGGGCACGCAGCATAACCCGACGGTGAAGAGAAAAGAAAACGGTGTTCCACAGGCCCCTGCAGGAACAATTGCTGTTATGGGTGACTTAAAACAGATGAGTCCGGATTGGTTAATCGGAGCATCTTTTGTAGGATATGGCGTAAGTCTTAGTGTTGGGATAGGAATACCGATACCTGTATTAGATGAAGGGGTTGCAAAGACAACTGCTATAAAAGATGAAGCAATATGGACACAGATTGTTGATTATAGTAAGAACTATCCTGAGTGTGTGCCCGGAAGTTTGGGTGAGGTAAATTACAAACAGCTAAGAAGCGGAAAAATCATAGTTCAAGGAAAAGAGGTTCCTACCGCATCTTTCTCAAGTTATGCAAAGGCAAAACAGATTGCAAACATCTTGAAAGAATGGATAAGAAAAGGTGAATTTCTTCTTACAGAATCGGTTCAGAAACTTCCCGATGCTAGCAGCGGTATAACATTTAAGATGCTGAAAGAAAGACCGATAAGATAACTGATTATATATATAGGAATTTCAGTAAATTCCTGCATAATGGTTAGGGGGTCTAATTATATGCTTTGTTATAATTACAATTGGTGGAATGGTTAAGGTTCAGGCCTTCAACGCCTGCTTGCTATCTGTCTTCTTGTCACAGGCGGGACTAGGCTCGGGGCGGATATTTATTTATAAGTATTGTTTTGAGCATATAGTTTTAAACACACAGTTAGGGCATTCTTTTTCAGGATTTTGTGTCGGATAAAAGTCAATACCAGGTTGAAGGATTTCTTCAATGAGCTGGGATATTGCTTCTTTGTATTGTTGAAAAATTTGCTCTCGGATACTTCTGACTTGTTTATTTTCAAACAGCATTTTTTCTTCTATATCTGCTCTTGATAATTCAACAAGCAGACTGTTTATGTTTTCAATATTATGTATTTTATTATTTTCCAAAAACAGAAATATGTAAAATGGAAGTTGAATAGAATTAAGTGTTTTTGCCCAAGTTTCTCTTTCTGTAATTGAAAATTTTTTGTTTGGTATTTTAACAGTCGAACCTGTCTTATAATCAATGATAAATATAGCATTATCTCTTCTGTCAACCCTGTCAATCTTTCCTTTCAGGGTTATGGTTTTAGAGTTTATTTTTATACCTGCATAATATAGTTTTTCACATTCCTGGATAACTATTTTTTCTTTACCGCTTTGGACATATTTTAGATAGTCTGTCATTCTTTTTTTAATCTGCATCTTTATCAAATACAGCCTTCCTTCTATGGATTTTCCATATTCTTCTTCAAATACAATATCTGTAATCTGTTGGATTTGTTTATAATCTTCTTCTCCTATCACAAGGGGCTTTAACTTTCTTGGTGTGAAGAATATATTTAATATCCTGTGAACCGCTGAACCTATATGTTTCTTCTCTATTTCTCCTATTATTTCTTTCTCTGAAATCTTTAAAATATATTGATAGAAGAATTGGACAGGGCAGTGAAGATATGTATCAATTGAGGATGGGGAAAACTTAAAATTAAGAAGAAAGTCAATATAATCCTTGTTTTTTTTGATTGGCTCTGTGTTTTTCTGACTAAACTGAACAGGAAGAAATATATCTTTACAGTTTGCAACCTCTATACTTTGGGCTTGTTTTTGTATATTCCAGATTATCTGTTCTACAAATCTGCTTTTTTCTTTGTCTTTATTTTCAATATAAAATATATGGACATTTTTTGAAGACAGTATGAGTGTGTCAAGATAATGTTTTGAGATTATTTCCCTTTGCTCATATGTCGGAAGCCCGAGATACTTTCTTATACTATGTGTAAGTATTGTGTCTTCTTTTTTCGTATCCGGAATTACTCCTTCATTTACATCAAGTATGTAGACATTTTCAAATTTTATATTTCTCGTTTCAAGAAAACCGAGAACCTGAAGTCCTTCAAGCGGTGTTCCCTCAAACGGAATATTTATTGTTTTTATATAATTTTCAAGAAGGTTAAAATAACCCTCAATATACGAAAATTTTTCTTCTGATAAAAGATTTATTTTTAAGTCTTCTAATGCTTCTATGGCTGTCTTTATAAACTCAACAGCATAGGGGTGATAATTTATAGGACTTTGTTTGGATATAAAATATATCAGGCTTTGAATTTTTTCTGAAAAGTCCCTGATATTGACTATTCTAAAAAATGGTTTTAGTGCGGTTGAATGTATTTCCCGTAGATGTTTTTTAATATCTTCATATTCTATCTCTTTTATTAATGCATTTTTAATCTTCTCATAGCTGGTTTTGAGAATCTTTTCATCATTTTCTATGCTATCCAATCCTATGAACCTGTTTCCATTATCTATAAGGCAATCTTCTATTGTATGGAATATTATACGAGAAGCGGTGCTTGACTGTTTCAGGTATATGTTTTTTATATATGGATGCAGTACAAAAAGAAGATACTGCGGAACAAATACCTGTTCTTCTTTTCCCTTGGAAGTCTGTTCTATACGAACAGACTGCATTGTTTGTATTGTGTTTTTTAAGATATTCAACAGAAGAAACAGAGGTGTTCTAAAAAGAGGGTATCCCATTGATATGTTGTGTTTTATTCCACCCGGCAGAAGAACATACTGCAAAAGAGGAAAAAGTGTTTGCACAGAAGGGATACATATCACATCAGAGGGGGCACCCTGCCTGTCGGCGGAGGGGTAAGATTTTTGGCTAAAATGTTTTTTAAGCTCAAATATCTGTGAATGGACATCAAATGCCCTGTAAAAATGGAATACCGGTTCTGTATCGTTTGTGTCTGAAATGTAACCAGATTCAGCCACCTTAAACATTTTTCCTAATGACTCTGATTTTTGGAATATAAAAGTTGAATTATCCAGTGTTTTTATTTTATCAAAGATGGTCTTTTCACAATCTGTAAGTGCAAAAAATCCTGCAAATATTATATTTTTAAATCTTTTTAAAAGAGCGGGCTGAATTTGTTCTGAAATCTCTTTATACTTAAAAGACCTTGTTGCTTTTTTATTCTCCAGGATGTATTGATAAAATTTTTCATAGCAGGCTGAAAAATTTCCGAACCTTTCTTTTATCTGTTCAGGAAATGTTTCATCCAGTATGGTCTCTATTTCTCTTATCTTTCGGGTTTTTGTATTTTCAATATACATCTGTTCAAAATCTGAAAATATCTTAAATCCCCATGGTATAAAAGATTCAATTGTGTTTTCACCTTTCATGCCAAAAGGTTGTATTTTTAAGATGATTGATATAGCGTCAAGGGGTGTTATATCTTGAAACCCTGGCCCTATTTTTTTGAAAGCATCCTCTATAAACTCATCCATTGAAAATATGGTTTGAGGTGAAACATCCCCTTTTTGTAGAAGCGTTTTTCTTAGGAAATGGCCCGGCCTTTTGCCCGGAAATACCACAAGACTTTCAAAGTGTTTGTCTTTCAGTATAATATCTGCTGTATATTCAATCAGATTATACGAGGGTGTTAAGATTATGTTTTTATGCTCTTTGTCCATTTTCATACTCGTCAAATATACTTAAAAAAGCATCCGCCTTTGTAGATTTTATAACTATGTTGTATAATTCATCTTTTGCCCTTGTTGTTGCCACATATAGTGTGTTTAAAAATTGGATTCTATCTTCTGTTTGTTTTTCTTTATAGATAGATTCAAGAACAGGAGATTTTTTAGCAAAACTGTTGTTTATATAGTGGACACTTATTGCATTTTCTGTTTTTTTAAAGTAGATTGCATCCCGTTGTCTTTGTTTGCTGTATATAAGATTTATTACAACGGGGAAATCCAGACCTTTTGATTTATGAAAGGTCATAACCCTTATTGCATCTATATAATCCGGAAGCGTAATATCAAGGATGGCTTCTTCTTGACTCTGTCTGCCCTCTATTATTTTTAATAGTTCATTTATACTGTTTTTCCCTTTCCCCTCAATTGTATTTATTGCTTCAAGGTATTTCATAAGAAAACCGGTCTGGTCTTCAAAAATTTCAAGTACTTCAAATTTATAAAAGATAAGCCAGATAAGATCGTATGGGGGAAGAAAGCCCACATTCTTAAAAAGCACATCAAAATATTTGTTCCATACATCTTTAAATAAATTACTTTCTCTAAACAGGACATACAGGTATTCAGATTTTTTTTTGTCTTTTGAATCAAAAAGGAATTTCAGAACATCATCTCCGACTGTTTTTGTTTTTTTAACAAATATATCACCCAAAATAAAAGTGGCAAATGAAAGGTCATCGGTTGGTTTATCAAGAAATTTTAGAAGGCTTGTTATTTCCATTATGATTTTTCTTTTTCTTATATCCAGAGAGCTGTAAGAACAGGAGGGAATCTGTTTATTCTGTAGCCATTCAAGTATTGTTTCAACATCTGTATTGGTATTTGAAAGTATTGCAATATTCCTATAACTATGCCTTTTTTTAATATCTTCAATTAAACCATAAAGCACATCTTTTTCCGTAGAGATTTCCTTTTCCTCTTTGATAATTTTTGTAAGAACATATCCTTTGTTCTTTTTTTCTTCAAGCGGATACTGGGTATATGTTGTAAGATTTGTTCTATCATCTTCTATGTATTGTTTTAATTTGTTTTTAAACAAATTTTCTACATATTGAACAATTACACTTCCACTTCTAAAATTTTTTTCAAGGTCTTTAACCCGGCATTTATTTGAGATGTTGGTAAGATATTTGTAGTGTTGAGAATTGTTATTGATGGTGTTTATAAACTCTGACATTATTCTGTAATCGGCATTTCTAAACATATATATTGCCTGTTTTAGGTCGCCCACTGCAAAAAGTGAGCCGCCCCGGGAAAGTCCTTCTTCTATAAGCGGTGTTATATTTTTCCACTGGATAATATCCGTGTCCTGAAACTCATCTATCATAAAATGATAAAGATAATCTCCAAGCCCAAAATATACCATTGGAACAGTATCTTTTTTTATATAATCAGAAAGCATCTTGTTTATATCGCTTATATATATCCATCCTCTTTCTAATTTGATCTTTAGAAGCCTTTCCTTAAAATTTTTATATAGCCTTAAATACGGTTGGTATCTGGCAATGGAAAGATATTCGGCAATTTCTTTTAAGTCTTCATTTATTGATTCCCATTTGACTTTTGCTTGTTCATATATTGGGCTTGTTGTTTTTTTAACAGGCATTGTCCGTTCTGAAAATGTTTTTGACATAAGAGCCTGAAGGTTTTTTTCCTCTATTATTTTTTTATAATCTTCTGGATTATGGGAGGATTTTATAAGAGAAGGATTGTTTATAAGATTTTCTACAAGTTCAAATTTTTTTACAAACCTGTCAAAGGCGTTATCGGGCTTTGGGTTTTGTCTTTCAACCGTTATTTCCCCAAGATTTTTAGCCTCTTCTTCTAAAAGTGTATTGAATATCTTGGTTATTTTAAAAACAGGATCCCACACAAATGTATTTTTTTCTATAAGATTAATAACAGAAAGAAAATCTTCAAAATCTTTTTTAATTTGTGATTCTTCAGACCCAACAACCTCTTTTAAGATTAATGAAAGTGTATAGTCTATCAGTTCAAAATAAGAGGTTGTAATTTCAACCGATGGTGGAAGTCCGATATCAAAAGTGCAACAGTTAAGCACCCTGTTCATAAAACTATCTATTGTTTGAATTCTAAAATCCGAGTATCTATTAAGTATATTTTCAACTGTATCCGATGCTTTTTTTGATAGGTCTTCTTTTATTTGAACAATTTCAAGAATCTCCGGGTCTTTTTTATCGGATATAGCAATATTTTTAAGTTTTTTCAATATTTTTTGTTTCATTTCAAGTGCCGCATTGTTTGTAAATGTAATTGCAAGTATACTGGATATGTCATTGTGTGCGATATTATCTGAAAGGATATACTGAAGATAACGAAGCACAAGTGTATGTGTTTTTCCTGAACCAGCAGAGGCCTGAATAAGAAGTATATCAGGGAATCTCAAAAATTTATCTTTTTCCAATATCGCCATATTTTTATTATATTCTTTATTTTAAAAAAATACTATGCATTTTTCCTCATCTTTGCAAAAGACAAGTTAAGAACTTAAAACCCTGCCATACACACTGGCGAGAAGTCCTGTCACCTATCACCTGTTTTCTCAACCTTAACCTTATAATCTCTTCTCATTCCTAATATGAGATTGTTGAAAAACCCCAACAATCTCTGATTACGCAGATTAAAACGGATTACACAGATTAAACTCTGACGACAAAATCGGTGTAATCTTTCAAAAATCTGTGTAATCAAGACCGTTGATGACTTTTAGCGAAGCGTCAACGGTCTAAATATGTATTTTTATGAGTTGACAGGTATAATAATTGATTTTATAATGTAGTGGAAGGACCATTATGGGATTTATAGAAAAAATAATCTACGGTAATAAAAATTAAATTGGTTATAACTGTAAGCGTTTTGATATTTGTAGCATTTTTCTTGTGGTGTGCATCGTTTGATAAAGTATATTATATCTTAAAAAATGGTCCTCAACTTAATAATCAGTCTGTTCGTATAACAGGCATAGTAAAAGATAGTATATCTATACCGTTTGTCGGAAATATCTACAGAATAAGCTACGGAACAGAACAGATATGGATTATAAGCAGAAATGACTCTTCAGTTGAAGGTGTGGTAAGTGTGGGCGGGATTGTTAAAAATGGTATAGACTCGATTCTTAAGTCGGACCTTTTACCGCCAGCAGTAGAACCTATAAAAGCATATATTAAAACAGATACCCCTTTTATTATTGAAAATTCAAGAGAAGGGCTGGTGCAGAGTTTCAGGTTCACATTTGCGAAGAGGCAGATAAGATAGATGTCTATTATATTTATTGCAGATGGTTATAATATATTGCACAAAATAAAAGAATGCGAAAATATTTCACTGGAGCAGGGAAGAAGATTGGTTATCCAGAGGCTTAAAAATTGTGCCGGAAGCGAAAGAAACAGGTTAGTAGTTGTTTTTGATGGCAAAAGCGGCGTAATAGGAATAGAAAGACATAGTGGTTGCAGTGTTATATTTTCAAGAGATGAGCCAGCAGATAATGTTATAAAAAAGCTTGTGAACAAAGGCAATCCAAAACAGATGGTATTTATAACAGATGATATTGCAATAAGAGAATTTGTAAAAAAAAGCGGAGCCAGGGTTGTAGGTGTTCAGGAATTCCTTTCGCAAAGAACAAAACAAAAATCTCCTCTACATATAGGCGGAACAGAAAAAACCACTGATACTGATAAGGTGAACATAAACACGCCTTTGGGTTATAAAATAACTGAAGAATTTAAAAAATTATGGGTAGAAAAAGTGTAAAGTAGATAACATGGTTTATTGTTACAATTGATACTTTTGTAATAGGATGTTAGAATACCTAACTCTGCAGGGGCTTATCGCATAACCCCGATACAACATCTGCCTACCGCAGGCAGGAGGCCTTGGAATAAAAACAGGCAACTGGTGCTCCGGGCAAACAAGGAGGAGGTGATTAAAGATTTCTAGTTTTATAAGGATTAACACACAAATAAGGGCACTTCAGATTCGTCTTATAGGTGCAAATGGTGAGCAGATTGGTATTGTTACGTTATCAGAAGGATTAAGAATGGCAAGAGAACAAGGTCTTGACTTGGTTGAGGTTGCTCCCAATGCAACACCCCCTGTTTGCAGGGTAATGGATTTTAAAAAGTTTAAATACGAGCAGGAGAAAAGAACAAGAGAGGCAAAAAAGAAACAACACTCTTCTGATGTAAAAGAGATAAAAATCAGGCCAAAGATTGCAGAACATGATTATCTTGTAAAACTTAAATATATGGAAGGTTTTATAAAAAAGGGCAAAAGAGTGAAGATAACAATGACTTTCAGAGGTAGAGAAATGATACATATGGAAAAAGGGCGGTTAACTCTTGACAGGTTTATCCAGGATTCTTCCGGGTGGACTGGAATTGAAAAAGCACCTGTTCAGGATGGTAGGAATATAGTTGTTGTTTTAAAACCCAAATAAGGGGGGATTTAATTGAAAAAATTAAAAACTGTAAAAGCAGCTGCTAAAAGGTTTCGCATTACTGCAAGGGGGAAGATTATTCATAGCAGGTCCGGGCACAGACATCTTTTAATATCAAAAAATAGAAAAAGAAAGAGAAAAATTTCCGGTGTAAAACAGATAAGCAATGTTGAGAAAAAACGGATTCTTTCATTGCTACCATATTAATCAATACTATGTAAATAAAATTTGGAGGATAAAATGTCAAGAGTAAAAACAAATGTAGCAAGACTAAAAAGACGAAAAAGACTTTTGAAAAGTATGAAAGGTGCATATCTTGGAAGGTCCAAACATTACAGGCATGCACTCCAAACAAAAAGAAGGGCCCTTGTTTATGCCACAAGAGATAGAAAGGTAAAAAAAAGAGATTTCAGGCAAAAGTGGATAGTTGCCTTAAATGCCGCATGCAGGGCGAATAATATTATGTATAGTAGTTTTATAAACGGACTTAAAAAAGCAAAGGTTGAATTAGATAGGAGGGTCCTTGCCCAGATAGCACTAAACGACCCCTCTTCATTTACAGAGTTAACAAAAACTGCGACATCTGCAAAGATATGACCATTGGTATTGATAAAATAAGAGAGTCTGCATTGCTTGAAGTAGAGTCTGCAAAAAATATAAAAGAGTTAGAAAAGATAAAGATAAAATATCTTGGCAGAAAAGGTGTTATTTCTGAAATGCTAACAGGTATCGGTAATCTTCCGGTTGAAGAAAGACCTGTTATTGGAAAAGCAATAAATATCTGGCGCAAGCAATTAGAACAAACTATCAATGATAAATTATCCGCTCTTCGGCACGATGAAGAAAAACCTTTCATAGATATCTCAATGCCGGTTGTAGGTTTTCAGGGAAGTGTCCATCCACTGTCAAAGGTTATAGATGAAATATGCGATATTTTCATAAGAATGGGCTTTTCTGTTATAGAAGGTCCTGAGGTAGAATCTGAAAAATATAATTTTACAATGCTTAATATCCCCAAGAACCATCCCTCAAGAGATGCCTTTGATACATTCTATCTTGATATTCCCGCGCCTGATAAAGAAAATAATCTTTTATTAAGAAGTCAGACCTCAACTGTTCAGGGAAGGGTGATGGAAAAAATAAAACCTCCCCTGAGGGTTGTATCTCCGGGAAGGGTCTACAGGCCTGATGCAGTAGATGCAACCCATTCTTTTATGTTCCATCAGATAGAGGGGTTTTTTGTGGATAGAAATGTGCGGTTCACAGATTTAAAGGCAGTTATAGAGGTTTTTCTTAAATCACTTTTTGGAAAAGAGGTAAAAACAAGATTTATTCCACACTATTTCCCTTTCACAGAACCCAGTGCGGAGGTTGAGATGTCCTGTATATTTTGTTCGGGAAAAGGTTGTGGTGTATGTAACGGAAGCGGATGGAAAGAAATACTTGGTTGTGGAATGATACACCAAAATGTTTTTCAAAATGTTGGCTATTCAAAGGCAAGGTTTACCGGTTTTGCATTCGGTATGGGGGTTGAAAGAATTGCGATGCTTAAATACCTTATTCCCGATATAAGATTGTTTTTTGAAAATGATATAAGATTTTTAAGACAATTTTAAAACATGAATATCTCATATAACTGGTTAAAAGATTATATTGAATTTAACTGGACAGCTGATGAGCTTGCAAAAAGGCTTACCTCTTGCGGTTTAAAAGTAGAAAAGGTAGAAAGCCTACCTATGTTTGGAGATTTTTTACTTGAAGCAGAGGTTACAACAAACAGGGCAGACTGTTTAAGTATGGTCGGTGTTGCAAGAGAGGTAGCAACGGTTTTGGGCAAAACAATAAAAGACCCTGTCAAAGAAGCAACCCTTCGGTGGGAAACACTTAAAATATCCAAGCAAGAAACCCTGTCTGTGGATATATCTTCAAAAGAATCCTGCCACAGGTATACGGGTCAAATTATTAAAAATGTCCAGGTTGCAAAATCCCCTGAGTGGCTTATTAAGAGAATAACATCTGTGGGTTTAAGGGCTATAAACAATATTGTTGACATAACAAACTTTGTTTTAATGGAAACAGGACAACCCCTCCATGCCTTTGATTCTGACCTTATACAGGGTAATTCCATTTATGTAAGGTTTGCAAAAGAAGGTGAGACGATAAAAACACTTGACGGTATTGAGAGAAAACTTTCAAACAATTTTCTTGTTATTGCAGATAAAAATACACCCCTTGCACTTGCTGGCATTATCGGAGGAACAGGCTCTGAGGTTACAGAAAATACAAAAAATGTGTTTCTTGAAAGTGCGATGTTTAATCCTGTTTTAATAAGAAACACAGGAAGGTCCATAGGGCTTTCAACAGATTCTTCATACAGGTTTGAAAGAGGGGTTGACCCAGGTTGTGTTCTTGGTGGCTTAAGAAGGGCTGCTCTTTTGATATCTGAGATTGCAGGTGGAAAGATTGTTGGAAAAACATTGGATGAAGGGAAAAAACCTTTAAAACCAAAAAAAATATTATTTAATTGCAAGTGGGCAGGCAATTTTCTTGGGAAAAATATTAAACCTCAGTCTGCAAGAAAGATATTCAAAGGGCTTGGTTTTGATATAAAAACAGTATCAAGAGAAAAACTGTATGTAAGCATTCCCCCAAGAAGGCAGGATATCTACACGGCACAGGGCCTTTGTGAAGAGGTTGCCCGCATATCGGGATATGATATCTTCAAATCAACACTTCCTGTAACAAATTTTAGAGACACCTTGTCGGTTGAAAAAATATCAATTGTAAGACAGGATACACTTTTATCAGGAGATGAAGATTACGTCTTTCTTAAAAACATAAGAATATATCTATCCGGCATAGGATTATATGAGGCTTATACATATTCACTTCATAGCCTTCAAACAGTTCAGAATTGTGGCATTGATAAAAACATTGTTGTTTCTGTATTAAACCCTTTAAGTTCCGAACAGGGGGTTTTAAGACCTACGATAATACCGGGTATACTGTCAGGAGTATCAAGAAACCTTAACAGAGGAATTGAAGGTGTAAGGTTGTTTGAGGTGGGGCACTGTTATATTAAAGACGATGGTTATATAAAAAAGGTTGAAAAGATTTGTATTGGAGTTTCCGGTAGGACACAAAAAAACTGGAAAGAAAAGCAAAGACAGATTGATATATTTGATTTAAAAGGTATCCTTATTTCTTTGCTCGGATACTTAAAAATAGAAAATATCAATTTTACAAAATCCGAATTTCACATGTTTGAAGAAGAAATGTGTTGGAATATTGAACACGGCGGCAAACATCTCGGGTATTTAGGTAGGGTAAAAAAAAGCGTGGCCTGTTTATTTCAGATAGATATTGATGTATGGATGGTAGAATTAGACATAGATTCAATAAAAAGCAACATCAACAAAAACATTGTATTTACCGAACTTCCCAAATATCCTTCTGTTACAAGAGACATTTCATTTGTTATAGATAAAAAAATAGCAGTTCAGGATGTAACAGAGTGTGTAAAAAAAAACGCAAACGATTTTATAGAAAATGTATTCGTATTTGATGAATATAAGGGAAAACAGGTATTTGGAAAGAAAAAAAGTCTTGCCCTTTCAATAGTATATCGTTCAAAAAACAAAACACTTACCGACAAAGAGGTGGATGATATGCATAACGGCGTAAAAGATAACATTGTTAAACAATTAGGTGTTCAGATAAGATAAAGGAAAAATATGGCACTTGATATCGTATCAAAAATACAGGAAGCAGAAAATAAAGCAGACCAGATAATCTCATCTGCCCACAGGGAAGCGCACAGAAGAATTACATCTTCAAAACAAAAAGCAAAACAGGCCATAGAAGAAGCAATTATAGATGCCGAAAAAGAAGCAGAAAAAATATCAATCCAGATTGATGAGGAAGGTAAAAAAGAAATTGAAAAGATAAAACAAAAGATACAGAATCAGATAAAAGAAATCAATACATCTGCAAATAGAAATAAAAAAAAAGCAGTTGAGTTCATAATCAGTGAATT
>BBPD01001181.1_pt1 | contig 13035 bp, 13 predicted proteins | sample 1344911 | NCBI WGS metagenome assembly BBPD01 (sample SAMD00019088, study PRJDB2971) | groundwater metagenome | biome: freshwater biome; feature: mineral spring; material: ground water | place: USA: CA, Sonoma | collected 2011-09 | depth surface m
TTCATGGACCCCTTCAGCCCGCCCAACGAAGCCCAGGTGCGGCACACGCAGGCCATGCTGGACGACATCCACCAGCAGTTCATCGACGTGGTGCGCAAAGGCCGTGGCGAGCGCCTGCGCGAAACCCCAGAGACCTTCAGCGGACTGATCTGGAACGGTCAGCGCGCAGTCGAAAAGGGTTTGGCTGATGGCTTTGGCAGCGTCGAGCACGTGGCCAGCGAGGTGATTGGGGCGGCGCACATCATCGATTACACCCAGCGCGAAAACGTGGCGCAGCAACTGGCGCGGCGCCTGGGCGCGGGGGCGGGCGAGAGCGCCCTGCAGACGCTCAAAGAGTGGGGTTGGGTGCTGCGTTGAGTTTCGCTGCACCTAGGGTTGCCGTGTGCACAGGGGCGAGGGGGTTGCATGGACGCTGAGCGCTTGCTGATAGCCGGCGGGGGCTTGGCCGGACTGGGGGCTGCGCTGGCGCTGCGCCAGGCCGCGCCGGGTTTGAGCCTTGATTTGCTGGAACAGGCCGACGCATTTTCTGAGGTGGGTGCGGGCGTGCAGCTCGGGCCCAATGCGGTGCGGGTGTTGCGCGATTGGGGGCTAGAGGGTGGGCTGCGCGAGGTGGCGGCGTTCCCGATCGATTTGCAGGTGCGCGATGCCACGGGCGGGGCCCTCTTGGGTGCCTTGCCGCTGGCGCAACGGGCCGAGCGCCGCTACGGTGCGCCCTACGCCACCCTCCACCGCGCCGACTTGCACACCCTGCTGTTGCAGGCGGTGCGGGCCGAGGGCGGCACCGGCTTGCACTTGCAGCAGCGCATCGGAGCCCTCGAGCTGTTTCCAGACGGTGGGCTGCAACTGCGCAGCCTGGGAGGACCAAGCTGGCCGGCGGCGGCGTTGCTGGCTTGCGATGGCTTGCGCAGCCAAGTGCGCGAACAACTGCTGGCCGACGGGACGCCCCAGTTCAGCGGCCATGTGGCTTACCGCGGCATGATCAACATGGCGCGCTTGCCGCCCCACCTGCGCCACAACGGCGTAACGGCTTGGCTGGGGCGGCGCATGCATGCGGTGCATTACCCGGTGCGGGCCGGCCAGTGGCTCAATGTGGTGGTGGTGGTGGAGGGCGATTTGCCCGACGGGCCGGTGGGCTGGGACCATCCGGCGCAGCCACAGGCGCTGTGGCACAGCCTGGGCCTGTTGCCACACCGGGATTTGCACCAGGTGTTGGAGGCGGTGCCGCTGTGGCGGCTGTGGCCGCTGTTTGGGCGCCCGCGTGTAGCCCGTGCCGCCGACATGGTGCGTGGCCCGGTGGCGCTGTTGGGCGACGCGGCACACCCGATGCGGCCCTATCTGGCGCAAGGCGCTGCTATGGCGCTGGAAGACGCATGGGCCTTGGGGCGCCTATTGGCGGCACAAGGGGGCGGCGCTGCACCCGATTGGCCAGCCTTGCTGCAGCGCTGGGCCCAGGCGCGTTGGCGCCGCTGTGCGTGGGTGCAAGCGCGTTCGCAGCGCAACGGCACCATCTTTCATGCCGGCGGGCTGTTGCGCTGGGGCCGCGACAGCGCCATGCGGCTGCTGGGCCCCAAGCTCATCGACGTGCCGCGCCTGTACGCGGGGCCGCCACCAATCTGAGGCTGCGCCAGCCCTAGGGCGTGGGGGCACTAGTCGGATGGGTCGGCTTCCACGTCGGGTGCGGCCGGGTCGCGCAGCAAGCGGATGCCCACCCGCACGATCTCGCCATCTTCCATCCGGCGCACACTCAGTTCGGCCGCGCCCAAGTTGGCGTGGTCGCCCTCGATCGGTGGCCGGCCCAGCGCCTGCGTCAGCCACTGGGCCGCGTCCAGATGGTCGTCTGGCACCGGCGGCCAGCCATAAAAGCCGCACAAATCGCTCATGCGGGCGTTGCCGGGCACCTCAAAATCGCCATACACCTGCCGCGCCAACGCCACGTCGTCGTGGTTGGGCAGCACCACGCCGGTGCGCCGTGCGCTCCAGGGTATGGTCGAACCTTGCAGCACCAACGAGGCCATGACCACGATCAGGGCCACGCTGATGAAAATCTCGGCCCCTTCCACCCCCGCCATGACCGGGAAAATGGCCAGCACGATCGGCACCGCGCCGCGCAGCCCCACCCATGAAATGAAGGCGATCTCGCGTTTGTCAAAACGCAGCGGTTTGAGAATGATCCAGACCGAGAGCGGGCGCGCCAGCAGCATCAGCACCGCCACCACGCCCAAGGCCGGCAACAAAGCCGCCAGCGCATCCGAAGGCGTGACCAACAGCCCCAGCAGCAAAAACATTGAGGCCTGCGCCAGCCAGGCAAAGCCGTCCATGGCCGACAGCGAGGGCGCCACGCACTGCGTGGCCCGGTTGGCCACCAGCACGCCAAACAGGTAGACCGCCAAAAAGCCCGAGCCCCCGACCCAAGTGGTGAGGGCAAACACGCTCAGGCCCGCCGAAGTGAGCAACAGCGCGCGCACGCCGCCGCTGGGGCGCGCCCACACGGTGAGCCGGCGCAGCAGCAGGGCAAAGGCCCAGCCGGCGCCGATGCCCAGCGCCGCGCCCCAACCAAACTGCAGCGCCAGATCGCGCAGCGGCCACCACCATGCCATGTCGGCCCCAGCGTTTTGGGCATCGAGCAAGACCCAGCCGATCAGGGCCAGCGTGAGGTAAACCGCCATCGGGTCATTGAGGCCGGATTCGATTTCGAGCGTGGCCGCGACCCGTTCGTTGAGCTTCACGCCGCTGGATTTGAGCAGCGCAAACACCGCTGCGGCGTCGGTGGAACCGACGATGGCCCCCAACAGCAGCGCCATCGGCCAGCTCAGGCCAAGCAAAAAATGCGCCGCCACCCCGGTCAACGCCGCCGTGACCACGACCCCGAGCGTGGCCAGCCACAGCGCCGGTTTGAGCCCGGTGCGAAAGTTGCGGTATTGGGTGCGCAGGCCACCGTCGAGCAAGATCACCGCCAATGCGACGTTGCCGACCCAGAAAGCGAGCTCGAAATCCTTGAACGCCACCCCGCCCGGGCCGTCTTCGCCCAACAACATTCCGGCGATGAGAAACACCACCAAGAACGAGAACCCGAGCCGCACCGAAAACAGCCCTGCCAGCAGGCTGACAAAGACCAACCCGGCAGCGATCAGCAGCGGGATGGCGAGAAAATCGAGTGAGAGCAGCATAACGGCCGTACCTTAGCAGAAAACACGCCAAGGTTTGGCCCACCGCCGCCCGCAAGCACCCGTTTTTACATGCGCCCGCGCCCGCCAGTCTGGATGTACTGCTGCAACTCCATCTCGTGCTCGGCCAGCGTGGTCACCACCGCATGCACGCGCTTGACCACGGCGCGCATGAAGTTGTAAACCAGTTGCGGATGCTGGGTGATCAGCGGCTGGATATCGCCGGCCTTGAAGCACAGCACTGCGGCATTGCCCAGGGCGCGCACCGAGAGGTCGTGAGGAGTCTGGTCGATGAAGCTCAGCTCGCCGACCAAATCGCCTTTTTCCAGCACGTGGACGGTGATTTCGCGCCGGGTCTCGGTTTTTTCGCGCACCAAGCCCAGCCGGCCTTCGGTGACGATGTAAAAGCTGTTGGTCATGTCGCCTTGGTGGAACAGGAATTCCTGATCTTTCACCCGCAGCTCGCTCCCGGCATGGGCGGCCATGATGGCAGCCCCGTCGCGGCCAATGTATTCACCCAAGGGGGCCTGGTAGATCAGGTTGGCGATGCGTTCAACTTCTCGTTCTTGCATGATGCGCTCCAATGGTAAAAGTTAAGTGGATTCGGTGGCACAAGCGGGCTGCAAATGGTGTTGGGCCGCTTGCAGGTTGAGCAGCGCGGGCGCGCTCAGGCCGGTTTGCAGTTCCCACTCGTAACCGCGTATGGCCAGCACATACACCTCGGGTGTGCGGCCAAAGCAGGTGCGGCAGGTCGCCACGATGGAGGCGATGGAAATGGCGTGCGAGGTGAAGCTGTAATCAAGCCGTGGCTCGACGCGCCGCAACTCGAACGATTCCAGCCCCGCTTCCACGCTGGCATCGACAAACAACACCCGCTCTTTGTGGCTGATCAGTTCGGCGTCTTCGAGCTGCAACTGGTAGTGGCGCATCAGGTCGGCTTGCGGACACAAGCCTTGCTCCTCAAGCCAGTCGATGAAGGCCCAGCCCAAGCCGTCGTCTTGGCGCCCAATGTTGCCAATGCCGTAGATGAGGGCCGAGGGCTGGTCGAAGTCGGCCAGCCGCAGGCTTTCAGCGGGCGCGTTCATCGACCAGGTTCCCGCTCGAATCAAACACCGTGACTTGCAGCGGCATCTTGCCCAGCGCATGGGTGGCGCAGCTCAAACAGGGGTCGTAGGCGCGTATGCCCACTTCGAGCGCGTTCATCATGCCTTCGGTGATTTCGGCGCGCCCGCCCAAGTAGTCTTCGGCCACGCTGCGCACGGTGCGGTTGATCACTTGATTGTTCTGCGTGGTGGCCACGATCAGGTTGGCCGAGGTGATCTCGCCGCTTTCATTGGCGCGGTAGTGGTGCAGCAGGGTGCCGCGCGGGGCTTCCACCACGCCCACCCCTTCGCCGCTCCAAGCCCCCGGGGCGGGGGTGAGCAGCAACTGGTCTTTTTGCAAGTCCGGGTCGTGCAGCAGGCCTTGGATGATTTCGGCGGCGTGCAAGATCTCGATCGCCCGCGCCCAGTTGTAGTGCAGCGTCATGTTGTTGGCTTTGCCCTTGGTGTAGGCATGGAAGCGCTCCAGCGCCTCTTGCGCCAGCGGCGTAGAGAGCGAACGCGTCACGTTCATGCGCCCCAGTGGCCCCACCCGCACCGAACCGCCCTCGCGCCCCAGCCCCTTGAGGAAGGGGAACTTCATGTAGCTCCACTCCTCCACGGCCTCGGAGAAGTGGTTCAGGTAGTCGTGGTAGTCGAACTCGGCCACCACTTTTTTCTGGCCATCGGTGACGCGCAGGTTGCCGTGGTAGTAGTCCACGTCGCCGTTGCCATCGACCAGGCACATGTCGAGCGCCGGCACCACGCCAAAGCTGTCCACCTGCTGGCGGTTCTTTTCGTGGAAGTCGTAGAACAACTGCAGGCCCTCGATCGAGTAATCGATCACTTGCTGCATGGAAAGCAAACCCGGCGCCCCGTTGAGGAAGCGGTCGCGCTCGGCAACGCTGAGGTTTTTGTTGACGCCGCCAGGTATGGAGCTGATGCCGTGCATCTTCTTGCCGAACACCGCCACCAGCATCTCTTGGCCCCATTTGCGCAGCATCACGGCGCGCTTGACCAGCTCCGGGTTGGCTTCGATCAGGCCTTCGATGTTGCGCTGCTCGGGTGCGGCGTCCATGCCAAACATCATTTCGGGCACGATCAGGTAGAAGTACGCGGTCTGGTGCGATTGCAGCATCTGCGCGTAGTGGCCGAGACGGCGCATTTTTTCGGCCGTCGGCGTGACTTGAAAGCCCTGCTTGAGGCCCAGCCCCACGATGTCGTCGAGCGCTTTGGCGCCGCACAGGTGGTGGCTGACGAAGCAGATGCCGCAGATGCGCTGCAGCAGCATCGGCGCTTCCCAGTAGGGGTGGCCTTGGATGAAGCGCTCGAAGCCGCGAAACTCCACCACGTGCAACTTGGCATCGACAACATTGTTGTCGTCGTCCAGATGCACCACCACCTTGCCGTGCCCTTCGATTCGGGTGACGGGGTCAATGACCAATTTTCTGCTCATGTTTGTAGCTCCTGCAGCGGTTTTAGTCGTAGCGGTTGATCGAGATCGGCAGGTCGAACGGGCGGCCGTTGACCAAATCGTCGAGCACCTTGAAGATGGCATCGCCGTCGGGCGGGCAGCCGGGGATGAAGTAGTCCATTTTGACCACTTCGTGGCAAGGATACACCTTGGTGGTGATGCGCGGAATGTCGGGGTGCAGCGGGATGATGGGCTTGATGCCTGGAACGGCGGTGGGCGAATCCACGTAGGCCTCGATCAGGCATTCGGACAGCGGCACCACGTTGCGCATGGCCGGCACGCCGCCCCACACCGCGCAAGCGCCGACCGAGATCAGCACGTCGCAATTCTCGCGGAAATGCTCCAGCGTTTCGATGTTTTCCTCGTTGGCCACGCCGCCCTCGACGAAACCGACCACGCAGCGCTCGGTGATGCGCTTCATGTCGGTGATGGACGAGCGCAGGATGGTCACCTTGTCGAGCAGCGCAAACAAGCGCTCATCGAGGTCCAGCAGCGACAGGGTGCAACCCCAGCAGCCGCACAGCCCGATGGTGGCAACTTTGATCTTGCCGGCTCGGCCGGCGATCAAAGCCGGGGCCAGCGGGGTGATGGGGAGGTCGTGCGAGAACTCCTGCCCGGCTAGGGCTTCAGCTGCGTGGCTCATTCTTGGCTCCTTCAATGTTGAGGCTGCGCGCGCGCAGCGTTTGAATTTCGTATTTGCGCTGTCCGATGGGCACATCGTGGCCCACGCGCTTTTGCAAAATGGTGCCGACTGGGCACAGTTCGACCGCCTCCTTGACCTGTTCCTCGCTCATGCGGTTGGCCAGTTCCACGTCCATTTCGATGCGCGACGATCCACCGCGGCCGCTGATGCTGAAAATCTTTTGGCCCGTTTCTTGGTCGCGCACGTACTCGACGCAGCGCTGGCAGAAAATGCAGCGGTCGCGCTCGAGCCAGATTTTGTCGCTGCCCGGGCTGTTTTCGCGCACCGGAAAGCGGTAAGGGAAGCGCGAGACCATCATGTCGGACTCGTAACCCACCGCCTGCAACTGGCAGCGCCCGCTTTTCTCGCAACTGGGGCAGTTGTGGTTGCCCTCGACGAACAAGAACTCGACCAACGATTTGCGCATGTCCACCATGGTCGGGTCGTTGACTTCGACTTCCATGCCGTTGGCCACGCGCACCGAGCAGGCGGCGTTGACGGCGCCGTTGACCTTGACCGAGCAGACCCGGCAGGTGCCCAGGCATTCTTTGCCCTGCACATAGCACAGCGAGGGTATGTAAACCCCGACTTCGGCGGCGACGTCGATGAGGGTGCGGCCAAGCTCGGTCTGCACCGGCTGGCCATCGATGGTGATTTCGACTTTCATGCCGTGGTCTCCGTGGCGGTTTGGGCGGTGGGCTGGCTGCGCGGGTAGGCGGCCAGGGCGGCTTCGAGGTCAAACGAGGGCAGCAGCGGCCCTTTGGGCTGCACCAGCTTGGCTTGATAGATTTCGGGGAAACGCTCGAGCGTGGTCAGGATGGGTTTGGGCGAGGTGCCGCCCAAGCCACAGCGGCTGGTCTTGCGCACCATCGTGCCCCACTGCACCACCTCGTTGAGGTCTTGTTGACAGGCGCGGCCGGCGCGCACCAAGTCCACCTTGTGCACCAGATCAACGTTGCCCACGCGGCACGGCACGCAGATGCCGCACGACTCATCGACAAAGAACTGCATGTGCTCGCGCACGATCCAGAGCAGGTCGCGCTGCTTGTTGAAAATCGTGAAGGCGCCGTTGCACGACAAATCCTCATAGCCGAGCAGGCGCTCACCGTCTTTTTCCACCGACACGCAATCGCCCGAGGGGCCGCTGATCTGCACCGCCATGGCACCGTAGGCGCCTGCCATGCGCAGCACCTGGTTGACGCTGGTGCCCCATTCGACTTCGTAAATGCCAGGCTTGCTGCAGTCGCCCGCTACGCTGAGCAGCCGCGTGCCAGAGGATTCGGCCGTGCCAAAGCTGCGAAACCAAGCCGCGCCCTCAGCCAAGATGTGGCTGACGCAGGCGAAGGTCTCGACGTTGTTGACACTGGTGGGCTGGCCTAGATAGCCTTTCTGGATCGGGTAGGGCGGTTTGAGGCGCGGTGTGCCGCGCTTGCCTTCGCACGATTCGATCAGCGCCGTTTCTTCGCCGCAAATGTAGGCGCCGGCCGCCATCTGGATGCGGATGTCGAAGTCAAACCCGGCTTTGCCGCCAATGTTGCACCCGAGCATGCCTTGGTCGCGCATTTGTTGCAACTGGGCTTCCAAGTAGTCTTTCAGGTAGTAATACTCGGCGCGCAAATACAGGATGCCGGTGCTGGCCCCAATGCCGTAGGCCGCAGCCACCATGCCAAAAAACACCTGCTTGGGCGAGCGCGTGAGCAGCACCCGGTCTTTGAAGGTGCCGGGTTCGGCCTCATCGGCGTTGCAGATGATGGTTTTGCTCTCGCCCCAGGCGTCGCGGCACAAGCGCCACTTCAAGCCCGTGGAAAAACCCGCGCCGCCGCGCCCGCGCAGCTTGGAGGCCGTCACCGAGTCGATCACCTGACTGGGCTCATCGGCGAGCATTTGCTCCAACGCCGTGCCCAAGTCGAGCTTGCCCCTAAAGAATATCGGGCGCTGGGTGCGTACGTTGGACTCGACCATCGATTCCACATAAGCCAGTTGGTCGGTGGGCAGTCCGGCTGGGTTGGCAATCTCTTCCGGGGTTTTGCCTTGCCTGAGCTGTTCGACGATGTCGGCGATTTTGCTCGGCGTCAGGCGCGTAAACACCACCTTGTCGAGCATCATGGCCGGCTCTTGGTCGCTCAGGCCGATGCAGGGCGTCTCGAACAAACCAAACAGGCCATCGGGGTTGGGTTGGCCAAAACGGGCTCCGGTTTCGCGCTCGAGCGCCTCGCGCACGGCGTCGAAGCCGTTGAGTTTGGCCAGCACCGAGTTGCAGAGGTAAAAAACGTACTTGCCCGAGGGTTCGAGCCGGAAAAAGTGGTAAAACGACGCCGTTTCACGGACATCGAGCACCGACAGGTTGAGGCCAGCCGCCAGCGGGGGCAGGGCTTGTGCGGGTATGTGGCCGTGTTGCCACTGCAACTCCCACAACATGTCGATCAGCCGGGTGCGGTCACTGCGGTAGCGCTCCAGCATCGATTGAATGGCTTGCTCCATTGGAATCCTTTCTGTTCTAAGTTGGGTGACGGCTTGGGCTGCGTGCGCTGCTCGCCTTGCGACCAGCTTGTCTCGCGCTGTTACCGTGTCTGGGTTCACGCAACAAAGGGGCCAGTTTGGGGGTGGTCCGTGTTTACCCCTGGCCAGTTTTTCAACTCCTTGTGGGATTTAAAGTTTTTTTTTCTCTGGGGTGCGCGCTAAGATAGCTCTGCTGCCCATGTGGAAACCAACCTTTCACTGTGGTGATCGGGTGGTAACAAGTTTAACCTTCGCTGAAATCAACAAATTTCACACGAACCATTCTTCCCTGTGCCGCCCTACAAAGGTTTGCGCTTGATCAAATGACTGCAACATCTGCCCCCCCATCATCCCTTGTCGCAACCGGCGGCCCCGACCCCGAGCGGGGTCGCTTGCCAACGCTGGTGCTGGCGGGTGGCTGTTTTTGGTGCACCGAAGCGGTGTTTGAGCGCGTGCGCGGCGTGCTGGAACTGGAGTCGGGCTACGCCAATGGCCACTGGCCCCAGCCCAGCTACGAGCAGGTCTGCAGCGGCCGCAGCGGCCACGCCGAGGCGCTGCGTTTGGTGTACGACCCGGAACAAATCGATCTGCGCAGCTTGCTGCAGATTTTTTTCGCCACCCACGACCCGACCAGCCTAAACCGCCAAGGGGCCGACGTGGGCAGCCAGTACCGCAGCGGTATTTACTGGACACAGCCCGAGCAAGCGCAGGTGGCGCGCGACTTGATGGCCGAGCTGCAAGCCGCCGACGCCTTTGGGGCGCCGATCGTCACCGAGCTCGTGGCGCTGCAGCGCTTTGACCCCGCCGAAGCCGAGCACCAGCGCTTTTTTGCCCGCCATCCGGAGCACGGCTACTGCCTGGCGGTGGCCGCACCCAAGGTGCGCCACTTGCGCCAGCAGTTTGCGCAGTGGCTGCGCTGACAGCCAGGACCATACGGGCCGTTCTTGGCCAAGGAAGCGTGCCGGGCTTGGCTACACTCTGGCGGTGGCTTTGACCGAACACCCCGTTTTTTTGTCGCTGACTCCGGTTTTTTTGCTGATCGGAGTCGGCTACCTGGCCGGCCAGATGCGCTGGATTCGCAGCGCATCGGTGCAGGATTTGTCGAACCTGGTGTTTTTGGTGCTGGGCCCGGCGCTGCTGTTTACCACCATGAGCACGGTGCAGATCGACGAGCTCGACTTGCGCCCGGTCGGGGCCTATTTTGTGGCGGTCGGGTTGCTGTTTGGGTTCAGCGTGCTGTTGCGCGGCCTGAGCTGCCGCAGCGTGGTGCTGGCCTTGGCGGGCACCTTCAGCAATTTGGTCATGATCGGCATCATGCTGGTCAAGCTGGCCTATGGGCAAGACGGGCTGGTGACGCTGCTGACGCTGATTTCGGTGCACTCGCTGGTGCTGCTCACGGCGGCGACGATCTTGTTGGAATTGGCGCAGGCGCGCGAGGAGGGCGCACAGCATGCCAGCCCCTTGACGCCGCAGCGCATCGTTCGGATCGCCGCCTCGGCCATCAAAAGCGCCCTCATCCACCCGGTGCCGCTGCCCATCATTTGCGGGCTGCTGTTTGCCCAGACTGGCTGGGCGCTGCCGCAAGTGGTGCAGCTGCCGCTGCAACTGCTGGGCAGCGCCTTTGGCCCGCTGGCGCTGGTGCTGGTGGGGGTAAGCCTGGCGGGCCTGAGCCTGCGCGGCCACTGGCAGCCGGCGCTGGGGCTGGCCCTGAGCAAGAACCTGCTGCTGCCCTTGATGGTGGGTGCCAGCGCCTGGGCTTTTGGGATCGAGGGCCTGGCCTTGGTGGTGCTGGTGGTGGCGGCCGGCTTGCCGGTGGGGGCCAATGTGTATTTGTTCGCGCAGCGCTACCGGGTGGTGCAGGATTTGACGACGGCAACGATGGGCGTCTCGACCCTGCTGGCGCTGCTCACGCTCAGCGGCTGGATGTTGCTGCTGTCGTGGCTGGTGGAGTTCTAATATTGTGGAAAAGCACCGGCCATCGGCTACAATCATGGGTTCCCAACGTTTCGCTGACCGGGTGGTCAGTTGTGTGTCTCAGGCGTTGCGAGGCTTTTTTGTGGTGCTTTGCTCCACCCGAAGGATTCAAACATGGTCGTCATTCGACTCTCCCGTGGCGGCGCCAAGGCTCGCCCGTTTTACAACATCGTAGTGGCCGACAAGCGCAGCCGCCGCGACGGCAACTTCATCGAGCGCATTGGTTTTTACAACCCGCTGGCCAAGGGCGGCGAAGAGCCGCTGCGGGTGGCCCAGGATCGGCTCAGCTACTGGCTGAGCGTGGGTGCGCAGCCCTCCGACACCGCCGTGCGCCTGTTCAAACAAGCCGCCAAAGCCGCGCCCGCAGCGGCTTGAATGGGCTGCGGCTTTGCCGTTGCTTTATCCCATGGCCGCTTTAACCGGATTGGTACCCGCCCCGCTGCCTGCTGATGCAGTGGAGTTGGGCCGGATACAAGAGGCGTGGGGCATCAAGGGCTGGGTGCGGCTGCATTGCCACAGCGCCAAGCCCGAAGCCTTGTTGCAAGCTTGGCGCTGGTACCTGCTGCCTCCCGAGGTCCCTTATGCCAAGGGCTTTGATGCCTTTGAGGGCAGCGTGGTGGTGCGGGTGCACAGCATCAAGCCCCATGCCGACGGTTTGGTGGCGCAACTGGCCGAAGTGCCCGACCGCAACGCCGCCGAAGCGCTCAAAGGCGTGCGCATTTTTGTGGCGCGCGCCGATTTCCCTGCCGCGGCGTCCAGCGACGAATTTTATTGGGTCGACCTGATCGGGCTCGAGGTATTCAACCGCCAGGGCGAGCCGATGGGCGTGGTGCGCGACTTGCTCACCACCGGTCCGCACAGTGTGCTGTGCCTAGAGTACCTGTCCGCTGAGGGCAAAGTGGCCGAGCGCATGATCCCCTTCGTTTCGGCCTACGTCGATGCGGTCGATCTGGCGGCGCGGCGCATCACGGTCGACTGGCAGAGCGATTATTGAGGCGCAGGCCGAGAGCCGCCATGCGCTTCGATGTGATCACCCTGTTTCCCGAGCTGTTCGAGCCCTTCATGCAGCACGGCGTCACGCGCCGTGCCTACGAGTCGGGGGCCTTGCAGGTGCGCCTGTGGCCCTTGCGCGATTTCGCCGAGGGGCCGTATCGGCGCGTCGATGACCGTCCCTTTGGTGGCGGGCCCGGCATGGTGATGCTGGCCGAGCCGCTGCGGCGCTGCTGGGAGACGATCCGCGCCGAGCGCGCGCAGCTCGGGTTGCCTGCGGTGCCCACGCTGCTGTTTTCGCCGCAAGGCCAGCGGCTGGAGCACGCCGTGGTGGCCGAGCAGGCGCAAGCCAGTGGGGCGATTTTGGTGTGCGGACGCTACGAGGGCATAGACCAGCGCTTCATCGACCAATGCGTCGATGGCCAGATCAGCCTAGGCGACTTCGTGCTCTCGGGTGGCGAGCTGGCGGCGCTGGCCCTGCTCGATGCCGTGGCGCGGCTGCTGCCTGGCGTGCTCAACGATGCCCTTAGCCACCAGCAAGACAGCTTCAACCCGGCCATAGCCGGTTTGCTCGACTGCCCGCATTACACCCGGCCCGAGCGCTGGTGCGGCCCCCAGGGCGAGGCCGCTGTGCCCGAGGTGCTGCTGTCGGGGCACCATGCGCGCATCGAGGCCTGGCGCTTGCAACAGCGCCGCGACGCCACCCTGCGCTTGCGGCCCGATTTGCTCCCGGCCCCTTGCGCCCCGGTTGCTGACTCCAAGCGCTGAAATCAGGCTATAATCTAGGGCTTTCGATCCTCTGGTCGGCCGCCCTAGGTCTGCACATGGCAGGCCAGCCTTGCACCTTGGTGTGCCGGGTTATGGGGCCTTTAGCGCAGCGCGACCACGATCGGTAAACAGGAAGCCATGAATCTGATCCAGATCCTCGAGCAAGAAGAAATCGCTCGTCTCAACAAGCAAATCCCCGACTTCGCCCCCGGCGACACGGTGATCGTGCACGTCAACGTGGTTGAAGGCACACGCAAGCGCGTGCAGGCCTATGAAGGCGTGGTGATTGCGCGGCGCAACCGTGGCCTGAACTCGGGCTTCATCGTGCGCAAAATCTCCAACGGCGAAGGCGTGGAGCGCACCTTCCCGCTCTACAGCCCACGCATCGAGCGCATCGAAGTCAAG
>BBPD01001016.1_pt2 | contig 12996 bp, 12 predicted proteins | sample 1344911 | NCBI WGS metagenome assembly BBPD01 (sample SAMD00019088, study PRJDB2971) | groundwater metagenome | biome: freshwater biome; feature: mineral spring; material: ground water | place: USA: CA, Sonoma | collected 2011-09 | depth surface m
GCGCGCCTGGCGGATTTCGCGCCGCAGCGCCTCTAGGTTGGCGGCGTCGATGAGGGCGCGCGACTTTGGGTCTTTCACGTCCAGGTGCTCGGTCTGCTCCATCAGGTCTGGGTGGTGGCGGCGCAGATCGACCGAGGACAGGGTGCCCACCGCCCCGAGCGCGGCCACACTGCCAGCCAAGCCCGAGGCCGACACCCCCACCCCCATGCCGCCTTGCACCACCGGCAACAGGGTGCGGCCAGCCAAGCGCAAAGGTTGCAGACCGCTTTCGGCGAGCCAGCTCGAAACGGAGGGGATGTGATTGAGTAGGCTCATCGGGAAACTCCGGGCCGCATGGTAGGAAGGCAGATAGCAAGGCGCTGCCGAGTCGCCTGCACGCTTTGCGTTGCCCCCATGTTACTGCACCCACGGCGTGGCCGCGGCTTCGTGCAGGCTCATGTTGCCCAAGATGGCCGGCTCTGCGAGCGCCCGTCAGCGCACGGTTCCTTGGGCAGTTTGAAGTAGCTCAGCACGGTTTCTCGGCACCGCGACGCCAGTAGTACCAGTAGTTCAGCGCGATACCGACGGCGTACAGGCCGGCAAAGAACCACAGCGCTGCGTTGGGGCTGCCGGTTATTGCGAACGAGTGGCCGAAGATGATCGGCACGAAAAATCCCAGCAGCAGCACCGACGCTGCGGCTGCGAAGCCCAACACCGGGCCACCTTGTTTGGGGTCAAAGCTCATGACGATCTGCTTGAACACGCTGGCGTTGCCGATACCCGCGCCAAGGAAAATGCCAAGCAGCAAGATGAAAAACAGCGTGAACTGATCACCCGAGGTCGGTGCGGTCAGGAAGGTAAGCCCAATGGCCGAGCTGCCCATCATCAGGAACACCAGCATCGTCATGTTTGATCCGCCCAACTTGTCGGACAGGACGCCGCCGATCGACCGGGCCAGTGCGCCCACCAGCGGGCCGATCCAGGCATAGGCCAGCGGGTCGGGGGCGTTGGGCAGTTGGCCGAATACCTCACTGATCAGCAACGGGGTCGAGGCAGCAAAGCCGGAGAAGGTGCCGAACGTGAAGGTGTAGAGGAGGGTCTGAATCCAGGTGTGTTTGAGCTTGACGATTTGGAACTGTTCCACGAAGGAGCCGCGCAAGGGGTGGTTCTTCATGCCAAAGAGCACCAGCACGGCTGTAATCAGCGTCGGGATCAGCCAGATATAGACTGCGTTTTGCGGGTACATCTGGATTTCGCGCACGGCTGCTTGGGTGTGCGGGTCGGTAACCTTAAAGACCAGCGCGTCGCCAGCAATCGCGCCGAATAGGCCGACGCTGACGGCCATGGGCACGAGGAACTGTGCGGTCGATACCCCCAAGTTGCCAAAGCCGACGGTGAAGCCCAGCGCGGTGCCGCCGATGCGCTTGGGGAACCACAGGCTGATGTTGGCCGCAGTGGACGACATCTGCCCGCCTGCGCACAAGCCGGCGACGCCGGACCAGAACAGCAGCGTCGCGAACGACGTGGTCGGATCCTGCACCGCATGACCGATGCCAAAGATCGGGATCAGCAGCGCCAGCGTGAAGATGAAGGTGGTCCACATGCCTCCGATCTTGAGCACCAGGAAGGTGTGCGGGAAGCGCGCCAGCGCACCCATCAGCAGCGCCATCGCTGGCAGCCAGAAGCGCTGGTCGACGGTGAGTTCAAAACCCAAGCCCGGCAGACGCACCACCAGCGCGCTCCAAGTAAACCAGACTGCGAAAGCCAAGTGCAACGCAAGAGCGGCGATGATCAGGGTGCGGATCGCTTGCCACTTGTGGCAGGCCCAAAAAACGGGGTCTTCAGGCCGCCACTCGGCGACGTCGGTCCATGCAGTCGGCTTCTGCGGGGCACCGGGTCGGTGGTTCATGCACTCTCCTGCTTGGTCTCGGGCTGGGTGCAGAGCCTGCGCATCCGCTTGCTGGCCACATGCTGCCGTGGGCGCTGCGGCTGCTGCGCTGGTATGGGCGTCCGCGCTTGGACGGGCGGCCGGGTTGAGCGGCCGTCCCATCCAAGCCCAAACGCCTTCAGCCAGAGGGCCTCAAGCCTTGGGCGGCCCGTAGTAGCTTTTTTTTGCCGCAGCCTCGTCTTGCAGCAGGCGCGCGCCGGCCACCACTTGGGGCGCTAGGCCGTGGGCGCCGGCTTCGATGTGCGCCAGCAGCGCCGCGCGCATGCGCGGCTCCCAGTAGCTACGCAGGTGGTTGCGCACGCCCTCGGCGGCGCGCTCGGGCGGGTAGGGGGCAAAGAAATCGCCGATCTGCCCGGCCATGGTCAGCAGGCGCTCGAGCTCCATCACGGCCGGCTCGGCGCTGGGTGGGGCGTGGAGGTGCGCGGGGCTGCTCATGCCAGCACCTCGCTGGCTTGGGTGCTGGCAGCGCTCACGCCCGCCGGCGCGGCGACGCGCAGCACCTCGACCGCCGTGACCTTGTACTCGGGGCAGTTGGTGGCCCAGTCGGAGCGGTCTGAGGTGAGCGCGTTGACGCGCGACTCGGCGTGGTGGAAGGTGGTATAGACCACGCCCGGGTTGACGCGCTGCGAATACACCGCCTTGAGCTGCGTGCTGCCAAAGCGGCTGCTCACTTGCACCTGCTCGCCGTCGCGGATGCCGCGCGCGATGGCGTCGGCGGCGCTGATTTCGAGCACGTCTTCGGGGTGCCATTGGCTGTTGGCGCTGCGCCGGGTCTGGGTGCCGGCGTTGTATTGCGTGAGGATGCGGCCGGTGGTGAGCAGCAGCGGGTAGCGCTCGCTGCTGCGCTCGGTGGTGGGCACGTAGCCGGTGAGCATGAAGGTGCCCAAGCCGTTGGCGCGCGGGAAGCGCTCGAGGTGCAGCACCTCGGTGCCCTCGGGCGCCTTGGCATCGACCGGCCACTGCGCCGAGCCGACGCGCTCGAGCAGCTCGAACGACAGGCCGCTGTAGGCGGGGGTGAGGCTTGCCAGCTCCAGCAGCACCTCGCCGGCGTCGCGGTACTGGGTGGCGTAGCCCATGGCGTTCATCAGCCGCACCACGACCTCCCAGTCTTGCAGGCCGGCCAGCGGCGGCACCACCTGGCGCACCCGACTGACGCGGCGCTCGGCGTTGGTGAAGGTGCCGTCTTTTTCGAGCGCGGAGCTGCCCGGCAGCAGCACGTGCGCGTACTTTGAGGTTTCGTTGCGGTACAGGTCTTGCAGCACCACAAACTCCATGTTGCGCATGGCGGCGATGACGTGGTTCTGGTTCGGGTCGCTCTGCACCGGGTCTTCGCCCATGATGAACATGCCGCGAAAGTCGCCGCCCACGGCGGCGTCAAACATATTGGGCAGGCGCAGACCCGGCTCGGGGTCTAGGGCCACGCCCCAACCGGCTTCGAAGCTGGCGCGCACCTCGGGGTCGGAGACGAAGCGATAGCCCGAATAGACGTGTGGCCAGCTGCCCAAGCAGCTGCCGCCCTGCACGTTGCCCTGCCCGCGCAAGGGGTTGACGCCCACGCCTTCGCGGCCCAGCATGCCGCAGGCCAGCGCCAGGTTGCCCAAGCACATGACGCCGGTCGAGCCTTGCGAATGCTCGGTCACGCCCAGGCCGTAGTAGATGGCCGAGTTGGGGCCGGCGGCATAGCGCCGCGCCAGCGTGCGGATGGCCTCGGGGTCGAGCCCGGCCTCGGGGCCGGCGACTTCGGGGGCGTAGCGCGGGTCGGATACCAGCGCCTGCCAGCGCTCGAACTCGGGCCACTCGCAGCGCTCGCGCACAAAGGCTTCGCGGTACAGGCCTTCGGTCACGATCACGTGCGCCACGCTGTTGAGCACAAGCACATTGGTGCCCGGGCGCAGCGCCAGATGCACCGTGGCCTGGCAGTGCGGCGACGACACGGTTTCGGTGCGCCGCGGGTCGATCACCAGCAGCGTGGCGCCTTGGCGCACGCGGCGCTTGAGCAGCGAGCCAAACACCGGGTGCCCCTCGGTGGGGTTGGCTCCCACCACCAAAATCACGTCGGCTTGCAAGATCGAGTCGAAATGCTGGCTGGCCGCGCCCGCGCCGATGGTGGCCGAGAGGCCAAACTGGGTCGGGGAGTGGCAGATGCGCGCGCAGTTGTCGATGTTGTTGTTGCCAAACACGGCCCGCGCCAGTTTTTGCGTCAGGTAGATTTCTTCGTTGGTGCAGCGCGAGCTCGAGACCGCGCCGATCGAGCGCACACCGTGGCGCTGCTGCACGCCGCGCAGGCCCTGGGCCGTAAAGGCAATCGCCTCGTCCCAAGACGCCTCGCGCCACGGCTGGTCGATCGAATCGCGGATCAGCGGGGTGCGCACCCGGTCGGGCGCGTGGTAATAGTCGTAGGCGAAGCGGCCCTTGACGCAACTGTGGCCGTGGTTGGACTTGCCCTCTTTCCAGGGCAGCATGCGCACGATGCGCCCGGCTCGGGTTTGCGCTTCCAGGCCGCAGCCCACGCCGCAGTAGGCGCAGACGGTGACGACGCTGCGTTCAGGTTGCAGTGGCAGTGGCATGATCGTAGGCTCCATCAAAAAGGCTTTTTTCAACCAGCGCCTGGCTCGGGCAGCTTTGCACGCAGGCCCCGCAACTGACGCAGTTGGACTCGAAAAACGGCTGGTTCTGGCCCGCCACCACCTGGGTCTCGAAGCCGCGCCCCTGCAGCGCCAGCGCGAACGTGCCCTGGATCTCTTCACAGGCGCGCACGCAGCGGCTGCAGACGATGCACTTGGCCGGGTCGAACACGAAGTAGGGGTTGGACTGATCGACCGGGGCCTGGGCGTGGCTGGCACCGGCCGACCCATAGGGGTGGCTGTGCACCCCGACTTGCTCCAGCGTTTGGTGAAACTCGCTCCAGCCGCCTTGCACCTCGTCGGCCGGAAAGTCGGACAAATACAGCTCCAGCACGCCCCGGCGCAGCGCCTGCAGCTTGGGCGAGGCGGTGCGCACCACCATGCCCGCTTCGACCGGGGTGGTGCAACTGGCCGGATAGCCGCGCTTGCCGTCGATCTCGACCAGGCAGACCCGGCAACTGCCAAAGGGTTCGAGCGTGTCGCAGGCGCACAGCTTGGGCACCTGGCACCCGGCTTGGGTGGCCGCCAGCAGCACCGAGCTGCCGGCGGGTACCGTCACCGGCACCCCGTCGATCTGCAGCGCCACCGGCGGGCCGTCGCGTGGCGGCGTGCCATAGTCGATATCGGCTTTGAGTTGACGCAGTTCACTCCACATCAGATGTCTCCTTGGCTGGGTCGGGACGGGGCAGGCCGAAATCGGCCGGGAAGAGCCGGATCGCCGAACGCACCGGGTACGGGGTCATGCCACCCAGCGCGCACAAAGAGGCGTGCTCCATGACTTCGCACAGCGCCTCCAGTTCGGCCGCGCGCTCTGGCTGGCCGGGCTCGCGCTGCATGCGCTCGATCAGTTCGCGCCCGCGCACGGCGCCGATGCGGCACGGCGTGCACTTGCCGCAGCTCTCGATGGCGGTGAAATGCATGGCGTAGCGCGCCAGCTCAGCCATGTCGGCGCGGTCGTCAAAGACCACGATGCCGCCATGCCCGACCATGGCCTGGTGCTGCGCCAGCGTCTCGTACTCCAGCGGCAGGTCGAGTTGGGCCGCGCTCAGATAAGCCCCGAGCGGGCCGCCGATCTGCACCGCTTTCACCGGCCGGCCGCTGGCGGTGCCGCCGCCAAAGTCTTCGATCAGCTCGCGCAGGCTCACGCCAAAGGCTTTCTCGACCAGCCCCGGCGTGCGCAGGTTGCCCGCGAGCTGGATCGGCAGCGTGCCGCGCGAGCGCCCGGCCCCGTAGTCGGCGTAAAACGCCGCCCCGCGCGCAAAAATCACGGGCACGGTGGCCAAGGAAACCACGTTGTGCACCAAGGTGGGCTGGCCAAACAGGCCGCGCACGGCGGGCAGCGGCGGGCGTGCCCGCACCAAGCCGCGCTTGCCTTCCAGGCTTTCGAGCAGGGCGCTCTCTTCGCCGCAAATGTAGGCCCCGGCCCCGACGCGCAACTCGATGTCGAAGGCCAAGTCGCTACCCGCTACCCGCTCGCCCAGCCAGCCGGCTTGGCGCGCCCGCTCCAGCGCCTGCCCCATGATGGCGATGGCCTGCGGGTACTCCGAGCGCAGGTAGATGTAGCCCCGGCTGGCTCCGACCGCGTAAGCGGCGATCGCCATGCCCTCGATCAACTGGTACGGGTCACCCTCCATCGCCATGCGGTCGGAGTAGGTGCCGGAGTCGCCCTCGTCGGCGTTGCAGACCACGTATTTGGGCGCCGCCGATTGGTCGGCCACGGTGCGCCATTTGATGCCGGCGGGGAATGCAGCCCCACCGCGCCCGCGCAACCCGGATTGTGCGATTTCGTCGACGCAGCCGGCCGGGCCCAGCTCAAAGGCGCGCCGCAGGCCAGCCCAACCGCCATGCTCGGCGTAGTCGTCCAGGCTGAGCGGGTCGGTCAGGCCAGCGCGGGCAAAGGTCAGGCGCTCTTGGCGGCGCAACCAGTCGAGTTGATCGACCAGCCCGATGCAGCTCGGGTGCGCCCCGCCATGCAGCAGGCCGGCCTCGAACAGGGCCGGCACCTGATCGGCGCTGACGCGGGCGTAGCCCACGCGCCCGGCCGGGGTGGCCACTTCGAGCAGCGGCTCCTGCCAGAACAGGCCGCGGCTGCTGTTGCGCACCAGCCGGATCGGGGCGCCCCGGCGCAGGGCGTGGAACTGCAAGGCGGCGGCGAGCTGGTCGGCGCCGAGCGCTTGCGCCACCGAATCGTTGGGCACGTACAGGGTGGTGCTCATGCGCGCAGCTCCTCGGTTTGCTGGATCAGGGCCTCGGCTTGCGCCAGCCCGACCCGGGCATGCAGTTGCCCGTCGAGCATCAGCGCCGGTGAGGCCGCGCACAGCCCGAGGCAATAGACCGATTCGAGCGCCCAGGTGCCGTCGGCACGCGGTTGGTCGAGCGTGCAACCCAGCCGTTGCTCCAGCCCGGCGGTGAGTTCCCGGCTGCCCATGGCCTGACACGACTCGGCTTGGCAGACGCGCAACCGGTGCTGCGCCGGCGGTTGGCTGCGAAAATCGTGATAGAAGCTGATGACGCCGTGCACCTCGGCGCGCGAGAGCCCCAAGGCACGCGCGATGCGCGGCACGGTGCTGGAGGGCACGTAACCGAAGGCGGCTTGCACCTCGTGCAGCAGCGGCAGCAGGCCGCCGGGCACCTTGCGCCAGCGCTCGAGCAGCGGAGTCAGCTTGTCGGGCGCCGCTTGGTCGGGATGGGGTGCGGCTGGCGCGGCCGCGGGGCTTGGTAGGGTGCTCATGCGTCTCCTTGGGCTAGTTGTCGATGGGGGCGGTGAGGGAGGTGTAAATGGGTTCGAGCGCGGCGATGCGCCCGGCCGCGCTGTAGGCGGTGAACGAGCGGCCACGGGCAAAGCCGATCAGGGTCTGGCCGCACTGGTTGGCCAAGCTGACGCCGAGCTTGGTGGGTGCCGACACCGCCACCAGCACCGTGATGCCAAAGGTGGCGGCCTTTTGCACCATCTCGAAACTGGCGCGGCTGCTCACCAGGGCAAAGCCGCTGGCCGGGTCGGTGCCGCGCGCGGCCAGGGCGCCGATGAGTTTGTCCAGCGCGTTGTGGCGCCCCACGTCTTCGCGCACGCAGCAGATGCGGCCGTCAGGCTGGCACCAGGCGGCGGCATGCGTGGCCCCGGTGCGGTTGCGCAGCGCTTGCAGCGGCTCCAGCTCGGTCAGCGCGCGCTCGATGGCCTCGGTACCCAAGCGCGGGCCGCGACCGCGCAAATCGGGCAGCGGCCGCAGCACGCCGGGCAGGCTTTCGGTGCCGCACAGGCCGCAGCCGCTGCGCCCCACCAGGTTGCGCTGGCGCAGCGCCAGCAAAGGCTCCAGCGCCGGTGTGGCGATCTCGATCGCCAAGCGCGCACTGCTGCTGCCCACCCAGGTCTGCACGGATTCGTATTGATCCTGCCGTGCAATGCCTTCGCTGAGGGTGAAGCCGAGCGCCAGATCGTCTAGGTCGGCCGGGCTGGCCATCATCACCGCGAAAGGCGTGGCGTTGTATTCGATGGCCACGGGGATTTCCTCGGCCAGTTCGTCCAGCGCAGCCCGGCGCGTGCCGTCGCGCCAACACCAGACCGGTTGAGTGCTTGCACTAGAATAGCTCATGGGGGAAACCCTAATTAACGCATTCAAAAACCAAAGCTTGTATTCGCGGATTTTATCCAATAAAAAAACCTGCCGTGTTGTGTGTCTTTTGTAGGGTCGCGAAAGCGTCAACAAGATTGGCTTGCAGTGCGGATGCAAATGACCTGGAAGTCGCGAAAAATTCAGAAAAAGCTTATATAGTTCTTTTCTGAGAACTTTAGTTCCGATTAAATAGATTGGGACTTTCCCTAGTGTGTTTTTGATGCTTCTAGGGCATATACTCGCACGTCCGCAGGGCAAGCCCAGCGGCGCGTTTAAGCTCTGGTCTTGCTGATCCATCCACTTGGCGCTGTTCGGGTTAAGTGTTGATGGGTGCTTGATGAATACCAGCAAGTCCCTGAATCACAAGGTTTTTTTCAATCAGATGTGGTAGGCGAACTGAGGGGCATCAGCTCACTTGTCCATGCCTAACCTGAACAGCGCCATCCACTTGAGGAGACACAATGAAATCCAACGCCTCCCCGGCCCCCACCTGGCTGGGAATCGATCTGGTCAAAAACCGCTGGATCTTTCCCTTGTTGGGCGCGCTCACCACCTTGATCGGTGGCGCCGCCTATGCCTTTAGCGTGTTTGTGCGCCCGCTCGAAGCCGAATTCGGCTGGACCCGCGCCGAAACCGTTGCCGCCTTTTCCACCGCCATGTTCGTGTTTGGCATTCTGATGTTCGTCGGCGGTTATTTCGTGGACAAATACGGCCCAAAAATCGTGTTCTTTGTGGGCGCGGCCTTTTTGGCCACGTCGCAGATTCTTTCGGCGCAAATCGACACCGTGGTTGAACTGGTGCTGACCTTTGGCGTGGTCGGCGGCATCGGTTTGGGCCTGACTTACACCGCGGCCACGGTGGCGGTGAGCTCGCGCTGGTTCCCGGACAAAAAGGGCACGGCGATCGGCTTTGCGGTGCTGGGTTTTGGTTTGGGGGCGGCGGTGGCGGGGCCGGTCTGGACCGCCAGCATCGCCGCCATCGGCTGGCGTGAAACCTATATGTGGACTGGGGCCGTGTTTGCAATCGGTCTATTCATCATCGGCACGGTACTGCGCTTTCCACCCGCCGACTGGCATTTCGTGCCCGGCCGCGGCTGGGAGCCCATGGACGATGCCACCGCCGCTGCCGCCCGTGGCAAAAACGAGGTCGCCATCAACCCGAACGACCTAACCTTCGCCGAGGCCGCACGCACACCGCAGATGTGGCTCACCGGAGCCATGTTCTTCCTGAGCATCTTTGGTGGCCTGATGGCGGTTTCGCAACTGGCGGCCTTTGCCCGCGACGCCCAGCCGACCGGCATCGGCATGGCCGCCGCCGCCGCCGGCTTGGTGGTGATGACCATGGCCATCTTCAATGGCGCGGGGCGCCCGACTTGGGGCGCCATCTCCGACATCATCGGCATCCGCAACGCCTACATGATCGTGATCTGCCTCATGATCGCCGCCATGCTGACCCTGAGCATCGCCGCCACGCCGACCGTGATGTTCGTGGCTGCTGGGCTCACCGGCTTTGCCTTTGGCGGCATACTGGCCCTGAACCCGATCCTGACCACGGCCTTCTTTGGCTCCACCTACGTCGCGCGCATCTACGGCTTGGTGTATTTGATCGGCTTTGGCGGCGGCGGCTTCTTCGGGCCGATGGTGGGCGGCATGGTGCGCACCCAAACCGGCAGCTACGACATGGCCTTCCTGAGCGCGGCCGCCACCGCCACCGTGGCGCTGATACTGGCCTACTTCTTGGTGCCCAAGAGCGGGCAGGAGCACCTCAAGCGCCCGGGCCCAGCAGCGGTGCCGCCGACCACAGTCGCTGCCTAAAGGCGTCGTCCGTTTACACTCCTACGGGGCGCATCCGGCGTGGCCGCACAGGCTGCGCCGGGTGCTGCCCGTCTGAGGCCACACCATTCATCGGCGGCCTATTGATCAACAGTCTTGTGGCGTGGCGCTGAATATGGACGTTTTGCTTGGTTTTTTTCATACTTTCCTGACCCAGTTTCAAACGCCCACGCTGGCGTTTTTGTTGGGTGGGATGTTGGCTGCTGCGCTGGGCAGCAAGCTCGATATACCGGATGCGATTTACCGCTTCTGCGTTTTCATGCTTTTGATGCGCATCGGTATTCAAGGCGGCATGGAGATTCGCGAAGGCGATATCGGGGCCATGCTGCTGCCGGCATTGTTCAGTGCCGTAATCGGCATGACGATTGTGGTATTGGGCTGGTTGACCTTGGCGCGCTTGCGCGGCGTGCGCATGGACGATGCGCTGGCCACGGCCGGTTTGTTTGGTGCTGTCAGTGCCTCGACCATGGCAGCCGGCATGTTCATGCTGGAAGACGAAGGCATATTTTTTGAGGCTTGGGTGCCCGCTTTGTATCCCTTCATGGATATTCCGGCCTTGGTGTTGGCGATTGTGTTGGCCAACCTGTATCTGAGCAAAAAGAATGGCGGTTCTGGTCAGCGGGTAGCGATCTGGCCCATCGTCAAGGAAAGCCTGCAAGGGCCGGCGCTGTCGGCCATGTTGCTGGGTTTGGCGATTGGCCTGTTCACGCGCCCCGAAGTGGTATTTGAAGGATTTTACGATTTGCTGTTCCGTGGCCTGCTGACGGTGCTGATGGTGACCATGGGCATCGAGGCCTGGCAGCGCTTGAGCGAATTGCGCAAGGTGGCGCATTGGTACATTGCCTACGCCTTTGTCATGCCCATCGTGCACGGCTTGATTGGCTTTGGCTTGGGCTATATTGCGCACCTGCTGGCGGGCTTTAGCCCCGGTGGCGTGATTTTACTGGCGATCATCGCCGCCTCGAGTTCCGACATTTCCGGCCCGCCCACGCTGCGTGCTGGCATTCCGACGGCCAATCCTTCGTCCTACATAGGCTCATCGACCGGGGTCGGCACGCCAGTGGCGATTGCCATCTGCATTCCGCTGTTCTTGATCCTGGGTCAAGCGGTTTTTGATCTATGATTCAACCCACTGATCGGGGTGTAAAAATGATGAACAAAGCCAAAAAAGTGGTGGTGGTCACCGAGAAAATCTTGCTCGGGAAAATCGTCGATTTGATACTGGCGGCCGGTGCGACCGGCTACACCGCAGTACTGGCCAGCGGTCAGGGCGGCCGGGGGGTGCGCACCGATGCCTTGACCGGGCACGGTGATATTTTTAGCAACATCAGGATTGAAGTCATCACCGTGAGCGACGAAGTGGCGCAAAAAATCATCGACCAGGTGATTGCGAAGTATTTCAACAACTATTCCGGCATCGCTTACATAGAAGATGTTTGGGTGGCCAGGAGGGATCATTTCTGAGCTTGAAGGTACGGTTTTTTGCTTTCACAGGGTGCGCATCCGCTCCTTGTTTCGTGCGCTGGTGTGGGCGGTTGGCTGCACCGCTGTGGTGGGCAAACGCTAGAACTTATGCAGGATCATCCCGTTTTAGATCGTGGGCAGTGGGCTCAGGCCCTGATACAAGGGCGGCACAGCACCTCGCCGCGGCGCTTGGGCGCGCCGGGGCCCGATGCGGCGCAGCAGCAGCTCATACTGGCCGCTGCGGGGGCTGCGCCCGATCACGGCCGCATCCTGCCTTGGCGCCTGATCGAGGTGCCGCTGGACCAGCGCGCGCGCTTGGGGGCAGCCTTTGCCGAGGCCTTGCTGGAGCGCGACCCGCAAGCCACGGCCGAGCAACTGGCGCAGGCGGCCGAGAAAGCGCAGCGCGCGCCTTGGCTGTTGCTGGCGCTGCTGCGTTTGGGGCACGCTGGGGCTGTGGGGGCCGAAATCCCAGAGCACGAGCGGCTGCTGGCCACTGGGGCGGCGCTGCAAAACATGCTGCTGCAAGCCAGTTCCTTGGGCTTGGGCTCCAGCCTGACCAGCGGCCAGGCGCTGCAGTCGGGCCCGCTGCGGCGTCTGTTTGGCTTGGCTGAAGAAGAAAAGGCGCTGTGTTTTGTCAACTTCGGCCATGTGGCGCAGCCGCGTGCGGTGCGACAGCGGCCCGCAGTGGCCGATTACTTTAGTCGCTGGGCTCCTGAACCGGGTCGGGAGTCACCATGACGGCGCCCACGCTTGGCCTGGCCGAGCCGGTGACGGCCTTGGTGCTGGCGGGCGGGCGCGGCAGCCGCATGGGCGGAGTGGACAAGGGCTTGCTGCGTGTGCAAGGGGCCCCGCTGGTGCAGTGGGCGCTGCAGCGGCTGCGCGCCCAAGCCGGAGTGGCCCCGGTTGAAATGGCCATCAACGCCAACCGCCAATTGGCCGACTATGCCGCCTTTGGGGTGCCGGTGTGGCCCGACCCGGTGCCGGGTTTTGTCGGCCCCTTGGCCGGTTTTGCGGCTGGTTTGCAGCACTGCCGCACACCCTTGCTGCTGACGGTGCCCTGCGATGTGCCGCAGTTCCCGCTCGATCTGCTGCTGCGTTTGCGCCAGGCCCTGCGGCAAGAGCAGGCCGACCTGGCGCTCGCGGCGGCGCCGGACGAGGCCGGGGCGACGCGCTGGCAACCGGTTTTTTGTTTGCTGCGCACCGGACTGCGCCAGAGCCTGCTCGACTCCCTCGAACAGGGCGAATGCAAGGTGCAGCATTGGGCGCGCAAGCACCGTTGCGCCGTGGTGAACTTCGATGCCGCCACCGACGACCCGCTGGCCTTTCGCAACCTCAATACGCCCGAGCAGGTGCGCGCCTTGGAGGCAGAGCGGGCTGATTAGCGGATCGGCAGCGCCTGTTCGCGCACCCGTTCTTCGACGTGGCGCAGCCGCGCATCGATGATCGACTGTTCGATGTGATCGACCGCGCCCGCCGTCTGCCCCAACTGGCGCGCCGCGCGCAGCCGCTCCAGCGCGCCGGGGGCGTCGAGCTGGGCC
>BBPD01005224.1_pt1 | contig 12979 bp, 10 predicted proteins | sample 1344911 | NCBI WGS metagenome assembly BBPD01 (sample SAMD00019088, study PRJDB2971) | groundwater metagenome | biome: freshwater biome; feature: mineral spring; material: ground water | place: USA: CA, Sonoma | collected 2011-09 | depth surface m
GGGTGAAACCCCTGTGAAATCGCAAGATTGGCCGAGTGGGTTTAACCCCTTGAGCTTTACCAAAACAAATTTGAGGAATGCTCCGCCTCGCCCCGCCGCCCCTGCCCCTAATGAACGCGAAGTGTTCTACTGCTGGGGTTTCTGCCGTAGCAATTTTTCGTGTGGAATTTTCAAGTGGTTCAAAACAGTTTCAAGCCTCCTGAATCCGCCGTCGCTTCTTAGCTTAACCCATTCAACTTTTCGGCTATTTAATTGTTTTTGTTAGTATCTGAAAATTTATCAGCCACAAAAAACCTTGCTGTCTCTGACTATGATTGTATCCTGTCTTGAAATTTTTTAATCAAGTTTTTTGCTTTTGATTTTTCTTATCTATGAATTTATTTTTTGTGCTTATTTTCTATAATTTTATTTTTGATACAAAACTTTTATTTTTCAAATACCAGTCCACCGTTTTTTTTAATCCGCTTTCTATATCTACCCTTGGCGTCCAGCAAAGAAGTTTCTTGGCTTTTTTTATACAGGCGCAGGTTATTTTCATATCTGCTTTATGAAAATTTTTGTAGTCTATTTTTGCTTTTTTACATAAATATTTTTCAATATTTTTTATTATATATTTTAATGATACAGGATTGTTATTGCCTAAATTTATAATCTGGTACCTTAAGTTTTTTAAACCATTTATTGTACCTTCTGCTATGTCATCAATGTATGTCCAATCTCTTCTCTGTGTTCCATCTCCATAAACTGAAATTTTTTTATCTTCATCTATCAATTTTATAAACCTGAAAATACTCATATCTGGACGACCAGCAGGACCATATACGGTAAAGTATCTTAATATTGTTACATCAATGTTATAAAGATAATGGTATGTATATGATATGGTTTCTGCAGACCTCTTAGATGCGGCATAAGGAGAGATGGGTTTGTTCACTTCCATACACTCCTTAAAAGGGACTGGAAGTCCGGCATACAATGAGGATGTAGAAGCAAGAACAAACTTTTTTATACCAAATTTTCTCATACATTCAAGAAGATTAAGGCAACCGATTGAATTGGTTGTAAAATATACATAAGGATTTTTTAAACTGTATCGGACACCTGCTCTTGCTGCAAGGTTTATAACTGCATCAAATCTATATTTTTTAAGTATCCTGTTAAGGCAGACACTGTCTTCTATGTCTGTTTTTTCAAATCGGAGGTTTTTGTGTTTTTCAATATCGTTTAGCCTATAATTTTTTAGCCTTATATCATAGTAGTTGTTTATATTGTCTATTCCAAATACGAAGAACCCTTTTTCAAGAAGCATCTGTGCTGTTTTCCATCCTATAAATCCACAACAACCTGTTAGAAGTATCCTTTTCATTCAACATTTTTTTGTTATAACGAAAATAATTTTCTCTGTGGTATTAAGTGGAAGCCTGTCAAGTATATAAGTAGCTGACAAAAACTTACAGGCTCTCGCCTTTTTTATAAAGGGAATCTTAAAAACTCTACTTTTCAAGTCTTGAAATTTTGTTGACTATGTCAAGATATGCCAAAGCGGAGGCTTCAACAATATCTGTGCTTGAACCTCTGCCATGATACTTTTTATCTTTATACACACCTATTGCAGAAACCTGTCCTACAGCCTCTGCTCCTCCTGGCATTGCAGAAAGTTTATAATCCTCTAACTTAATGTTAAAACCTGTGATTCTTTCTATGGCATAGATTGTTGCACTCACAGGACCATCTCCTGTTGCAGCTTCTTGAACAACCCTTGTCTTTTTCCCTTCCATTATAGAAAGTCTTACTGTTGCAGTAGGAATTATGTTTTTACCTGATACTGCATTTAGATATAAAAGGTCGTATTTATTTTTTATGTCTATCTGACGAAGTTCCACAAGTGCAATAAGATCATCATCATATACCGTTCCTTTTTTATCAGCCAGTGCCTTAAACCTTTCATAAAGTTTATTTATATCAAAATCTTTTTCACTGTATCCTAGTTCCATAAGACGAGTCCTCACCATATGGCTACCAGACCTTCCTGTAAGTCTCATCTGGCTTCCTTTAAGTCCTACTGACTGAGGCGTCATTATCTCGTAGGTTCTTCTCTCTTTCAGCACCCCATCCTGATGTATGCCAGAAGAGTGTGCAAAAGCATTCGCCCCCACAACTGCCTTATTGGGCTGCACCGGGACATTACATATCTGGCTTACAAGTTTACTTGTTGTATAAATTTGTTCCGTTTTGATACTGCTGAAAATATCGGGGAATATATCTTTCCTTGTATTTAATATCATTACTATTTCTTCAAGTGCAGCATTTCCGGCTCTTTCACCAAGACCATTTATTGTACATTCAACCTGACGCGCCCCATATTTAACAGCGGTGATAGAATTTGCAGATGCCATGCCAAGGTCATTATGACAGTGAACAGATACAATTGCCTTATTAATATTGGGAACATTATTTATAACACCTGATACAATGCTACCAAACTCTTCAGGATATGTATAACCCACAGTATCTGGAAGATTTATAGTTGTTGCCCCCTCTTTTATTGCACATTCTACTATTCTGTAAAGAAAATCTCTTTCTGTTCTTCCTGTATCTTCTGATGAGAATTCAACATCACTACAAAATCTTCTTGCCAGCCTTACAGAATCTTTTGCCATTTGAAGAATTTCTTCGTCTGTTTTTCTTAATTTCTTCTCCCTGTGTATGCGGGAGGTTCCTACGAATATATGGATACGCGGACATCTTGCATATTGAAGAGCATCTTTGCAAGTCTCTATATCTTTTTTAACACATCTTGCAAGACCGCATATAATGGGTTTTCTAATCTGTCTTGCCATCGTTGATACAGACTCAAAATCGCCCATTGAAGAAACAGGGAACCCTGCCTCTATAACATCTACCCCAAGTCTTTCAAGCTGCTTTGCAATAACAATCTTTTCTTTAACAGAAAGGCTTGCCGGAAGAGCCTGCTCTCCATCTCTCAGTGTGGTATCAAATATAATAATCTTTTCAGCCATAGTTAATATATTATCATTTACTATCTAAATGTCAAAAACAAAAATAAGAAGATGTGAATTTTTTGTTGACATTAAACCATTGCCGGTTATAATTATGCGCAGGAAAGACAAGCTAATAACTAACAGAAAGAAACACAAAAAGAGGGTAGAAAATAGACCTGTGGAGGAATTATTTGTTCTGTTAAAAATTCATTAGCAAAAAAGATAAAATCTAAGATAAGATGAAAGAGGTGAAATGAAAACATTGGTTATATATTATTCGTTAACTGGCGCAACAAAAATGGTTGCAGATTTAATTGCAGAACGCCTAAATTGCAAATCTATAGAAATATTAGAAAAAGAAAATAGAAAAGGAATAAAGGAATTTTTGTCTGGTGGGAAGGATGCTATGTTTAAAAAATATTCCCAGATTAAACTATCAGAACAGGCTGATATTTCATCGTTTGATACTGTCATTGTAGGAACACCTGTATGGGCATTTACAATGACACCTGCGGTAAGAAGTTTTCTTATGTTTAATAAGAAAAAACTCAAAAACACTGCCTTCTTTTGTACGCTTGGTGGTAGGGGGGGGCAGGAAAAACATTTAAGAGTATGGAAGAACTATCAGGACTAGAGCCAAAAACTACGGTTGCCATAAAAAGAAACAAAATCAAAAATAAAGTCTTTATTGAAAAAAATTAAATCTTTTACAAGCAAAGCACTATAAACCCTTAGAGAATAAATTAAAAGAAACAGGGTTTTCTATCATTCTACTTTCATAAAAAATGCTGTTTTTTATCATCTAAACAAGCCTGCTTGACATATACCCTCTATAAGCTGGCCCAGCTTTGTTGGATACCCTGATGCTCCCTGGTGAAACTTTTTTCCCACTTTCACCTAAAAAATTCCTACCATTTACAAAGAGAATTAGATTATCCTGCTTAATCCTTAATTGTTACATCGGGATTTATTAAAATTTCTACACAATAAAATGTGCCAGATAAAGATTTTTTATAAATTTTCTAAAAAGATTTAATAATAATCTGTCTTGTCTAAAATATTTTTTATGCTTTGTTTTTAATCCTAACAATTTCCAGTTTTCAAGACTGCTGTATTTTTTATACACATTTTTAAGTTCTACATCTGTTTATTATCTTAAGTTCTTTAACAGGGGTAAGTCTGTCAAACTCACCAGCAACTGAAAAATGAAACCTTGGCATTATAAGTAAATTAATACTTGCTGTTGTAAAAAATTTCAAATATCGGCAAAGCTCCCCACCCAAAAAATGGGCAAGGTTTTAAGCACCATAGGCAAGAAGGAGGCGAGGGCGAGATTTTCAACGCCGCAGACGGACAAGCACAAACACCACACCCCCAAGTGGGTACCTGTTTCTACTTTTTAGTTTAAAATTGCACTTCCGACCACTTTTTCCCTTCATAGTTTTAATAGATTATACGCTGCGCATACTTGTCCCCGTCGAGCGCAAGGATAAGTCTGTGGCTTCTGCTTCTGATAACATCTTTTTTACTTCCTTGTTGCTGTAATGTTTTTAAGTAAGGGTTGTGTCATTTTCTAATATTGTTCCAGAGGCTTAATTTTACACTTATTTATTCTTCCTTACATGCTTTTACAAATGCCACTATATTTTCTACTGAAACATCAGGTTCAAGTATATGTGTAGGCGCAAGTATTAATGCCCCATCATATCCAACTGTTTTTTTCATTTCGTCTACAACCTTTCTGATATCTTCAGGCGTTCCAAATGGCATTGTGGTTTGGGTCCCTATTGTTCCATCTAATACAAGTTGCTTCCCAAATCTCTTTTTTACCTCTATGGGGGACATACATTCAGGTTGGACAGGATTAAGTATGGTTATTCCAATTTCTATTAAGTCAGGTATAATTTCTGTGATATTGCCGTCACTGTGATACCATATCTGGATATCAGGTTTTATCTTCCTTGCCGCACTATAAATCTTTGCCCATCTTGGTTTAAGAAAATTTCTCCATACAGATGGCGAAAACATCATTGCTTTCTGGCTCGCAACATCATCGCCTGTTGCAATAACATCTGCTCCTGCCTCTGCCAAAAATGTCGCAAGTTCAAGATTCTTTTCTGCAAATTTATCCAATATGTATTCACACCACTGTGGCTGTTCAAATAAATCTATCAAAAATTCTTCATATCCTCTGACCTGCCAACTGTCTTCGTACATATGCCCCACAAAGCAGGAAGCAACCCTTCCTTCTTTATGAACATTATCTATTTTTTCTTTTATTCTAACTTTCTCAAATTCTTTTGAAGGGTATGGGAATCTTTGTATATCAGAAAAGCTTTTTGCGTTTCTTAAAGGACTTATATATCCAGTAAAATGATAGAATTTTGCAGGAATTTCAAGCACACCTAACTCATTTATAAATGAACCTTCTGGTTTTTCTACATCCTCAAAATATACATCGAAATCCGGCTTCTGTTTTTGAATCGCCTCTGGGAATATATTGTTACGATGATATATACCAAAAAAATCCCGTAGGTCGACATTTTTATCAAGTTTATACTTCTCTCTGATTTTTTTATCAACCTCAGGCGTAAACTCTGCATAAAATAAAAATTCTTTGTTCCCCCTGTGTTCAACTGTAGATTTAAATAATTCAAGATGTGTCACTGTTCTTCCTTGTATATTTCGTAAAGACACACAAACACTGATTGTCTTTGTCTTTTTTATCTTTATCTTGCTTTCATCTCCTAATCTAAGTTTAAAAATACTCTATACAATAAACCCAAGCCCTTCTGTCTTTTCCTGAAATTCCAACACAATGATTATAAGGATTAAACAGGCATTTCATTCCCCTGCCAGAATTTTAGGGACAGGGCACCACTATCTTTGTATTGCTCTTTTTATGACCTTCTGAATATTTCTTAAGTAGTATTTTATATCAAAACAATTGTTTAGTTCATTTTCTGTAAGAAGAGTTTTTACTTCTTGATCTTGCATAAGCAGGTTTTTAAAATCAAGACCTTGTTCTCGTGATTTCATTGCATTTTTTTGAACAACCTCATATGCTTTTTCTCTTGAAAGTCCTTTTTCAGAAAGTTTTAGCATCACCCTTTGTGAAAATATAAGCCCCCTTGTGTGACTTATGTTTTTTAACATATTTTCAGGGTATATATTTAGATTTTCAAGAACCTCCCTTAATTTAACAATTATATAGTCAAGTGCAATACAGGCATCAGGCAGTATGATTCTTTCAGCAGATGAGTTTGTAAGATCTCTTTCATGCCATAGTGAGACTGTTTCCATAGAGGTTAAAGCATACCCCCTGAGCACTCTTGCAAGCCCTGTTATTCTTTCAGATATAATCGGATTTCTTTTATGGGGCATTGCACTTGAGCCTTTCTGTGTTTTACCGAAAAACTCCTCTACTTCAAGTATTTCTGTTCTTTGCAGGTTTCTTATTTCTGTTGCAAATTTTTCCAATGATGCTCCTATTAATGCAAGTGTTGTAACAAAATATGCATGCCTGTCTCTTTGTATAATCTGTGTTGAGATTAAATCAGCATCAAGTCCTAGTTTTTTGCATACAATCTTTTCTATTCTTGTGTCTATATTAGAGAATGTGCCAACTGCGCCTGAAATTTTGCCCACAGATATTGTTTTTTTTGCAAGATACAACCTTTCTATGTGTCTTTTTATTTCCTGATACCATACTGCCATCTTAAAACCAAATGTTATGGGTTCTGCATGAACACCATGTGTTCTTCCAATCATTGGGGTGATGGTATATTTTTTTGAAAGTGTTTTTAACAAAGAAGATAGTTTGTTTAAATTTTTCAGAATTAGATCGGAAGATGCTTTAAGCCTGATTGCAAGAGCAGTATCTTCTATATCATAGGAGGTTAAACCGACGTGAATGTACCTTAAATCTTCTTTTACATATTCAGAAAGGTTTTTAAGAAATGCAAGTAAGTCGTGACCTGTTCCTCCTTTGCCGAACTCAATCTCTTCTATTTTTTTGACATCAAATTTGACATTTTTCTTTATCCTTTCTACAACATTTTTAGGAATACTTCCAATCTCGCACTGTGCCTCAAGTGCTGCAATTTCTACATCAAGCCAGGTTTTGAATTTATTCTGTTCAGACCATATATTTCCCATCTGTGGCAGTGTATATCTTGATATCATTTCCTCCCCCCTTTAACACAATAAAAGCCCGTCAACCTCACCTCAGCTGATGGGCTTTTATTGTTCCCGCAGGACTCTTGTCCTACTTTTTTTTGGGTTTTTTCTTTGAACATCCTCCGTCCATACACCCTCCTTTCCAACAAATATTATATCAATAATTGTTATCCTGTCAAACTTGTTAAACTGATAAATTTACAGGTAGTGCTCAGGTCTTTGTGCCTGTATTATTGAGGTATTTCCCACTTTTGATGAGATTCTAATTTTTTAATTGGGCCACTTCATTTTTCAGCCATTGGTTTAGGTAGTTTTTCACCCAGTCCTTTTTTTAAGAAGTCAGTCCAGCCCCCTTGAAAAATATTTTTTAGGGAAGGCCCAAGGTTATCAATTTTTAAAATGCTTATAACCCATTGCCTGTATCTTAATACTTTCCCCTTTTTCAAATTCTAAATACATCCCCTTGCTTTTAGGCAGGATTTCGCCTATATCTGTAATTTTAACTTCAATTTTATCTTTTGCCTGTTTAATAATGTTTTTTGCCTGTTCCTGATCTGCTGTGAACAGAAGTTCAAAATCTTCTCCATCGTTCAATGCCGAGTGAACATCTTTTGCATCCTTTGACAGAGGAATACTTTTTGCGTATATCCTGCAACCGGTTTTGCTTTCTTCGCATATCCTTTTAATATCAGAACCAAGTCCGTCTGAGATGTCTATCATAGAATTTATTTTAAAATTCTTAACAAGGCTCTGGGCCTCTTTCAAGCGGGGGATAAATTTAAGATGACGCCCTTTTATTGAACCACCCAGGGAACCTGTTACGAGGATTCTGTCTGCAATTTTTGCGCCTTTTCTTGTGATAAATTTTTTATTTTTTGTTTTCCCGATTATTGCAATTGTTATCTGCAAATATTTGCCTGAGGATAGGTCCCCGCCGACTACTTGGACATCAAATTGATCGGCAATATGTTTTATTCCTTTTGCAATCTTTTTTAAAATCTGCCACCCATATTTATCTGGAAGAACAACACCGACAACACAATACAGCGGAATCCCGGACATTGCGGCAATATCACTTAAATTTATTGCCAGTGACTTTCTCCCGGCAAGAAATGCGTCGTTTTTATTCCTTATCTTAAAATCAATACCCTCTACAATCATATCTGTGGCAAAAACAAGATGTTCGCTTGCATCCAGACCTATAACAGCCGCATCGTCTCCTATACCCACAAGGATATTTCTATCCTTTGTCTTAAATATGTTTCTTATTTTTGAGAGCATTTCAAATTCTTGCATATAATTCTTATTGCCTGTTCAGGAGTATCAACGATATGAAACAGTCTTAAATCGTCTTTACTTATCTTTCCCTGTTTTAGGGTTGTATCTGTGAGCCATTGTATAAGCCCATTCCAATACTTTTTGTTCACCAATACAATTGTTACAGGGGAAAGTCTTTTTGTCTGAAACAGTGTGAGTATTTCAAAAAATTCGTCTAATGTTCCATATCCGCCGGGTAAAAATACAAATGCCACCGCATATTTTACAAACATAACCTTTCTTACAAAAAAATATCTGAACCGCAAAAGATGTTTTACATAAGGGTTGGGTTTTTGCTGTGTTGGAAGTTCTATGTTCAGCCCTATTGATTCACCGCCTGCATTAAATGCGCCCTTGTTTGCCGCTTCCATAATCCCTGGACCTGCTCCTGTTATAACAGCAAGTCCTTTTTTTACGGCAATTGCGGCTATTTTTTGTGCAGTCTGGTAATCAGCATCAGATGGCACTGCCTTTGTTGAACCAAATATAGATACTGCAGGAGGAAGCACTGCAAGGGTTTCAAAACCATCTATAAATTCACTCATTATCCTGAATACTCTCCATGTATCTTCTGCCCTAAAATCTGACGAAGGTTTTATCTTTGACATATGCCCCCTACTTAAATCTAAAACAAATTTTTGCCTTTACCGCCCCCCTGGGACAAATCTCTTGACAACAAAGACAGGATATACACCTGTGGACATCAAGAGATAGAAAGTTTTTCTTAAAAACAATTGCACCTTTCGGACAACTCTTTACACAAAGACCGCACTTAGAACAAACCTGTTTTTTAAAAACGGGCATAATACTTATAAACCTGCCAACTAACTTTAATGTTGCCGAAGGTATTTTCAATATTATACCTGATTTTGGTAAAATAAAACCAGGGATAGGTTTTGCAAAAGTGCTTTCGCCATCTATTTCTATATCTTCCATTTTACAGTTTCCGATGCCTCTTACATCTGCAATTCTTAACATCGGGATATGCAAGGGGTCAAGTCCCATCATAACAGCCATAACGGTATCTAATGCCACAACATCTCTTGAACACAATATTAATCCTATGTTCCGTGCTTTGCCGGCTGAACCGGGTCCGTCGCCTTCAAGCCCTATTATACCATCCATAATTGTAAGGTGTGGCTTTACTTTTTCAAGTATATCTATTAAAAGTTTTGAAAATTCTTGTATTGAGGGATAGTCGCTGTGGTAATTTATTTTCTGCGTACCGGGTACGATACCAAACATATTTTTTATTCCACCTGTAAGTATTGTAAGATTATGTGTCTTGAATTTAGGAAGATTTATAATAACATCTGATTCAAGAGCAATACTTGCCAGGGGTATTTTCCAGTCTGTCACCTTATTGAAAAATATACATTCTGCATTTTCCTGCTCACATATCCTTTTTACCCCCGTTTTTTCATACACCTCTTCCATCCTTACACTTCCATAGCATGAATCTCCAATAATTGCTTTTGCACCCACACGGTGGACTATTCTTACAACCGCTCTTATAAATTCCGGATGTGTTGTAATGGCTAAAAATGGCTCTGATGCGGAAAGCAGGTTTGGTTTAATAAGGACCCTGTTGTGTTTTTTAACAATACTTTCTATACCCCCGATATCAGTTAAACACCTTTCAACTGCCTGTTGCACATCGTCTATGTGATATGTTGGACACCTGTGTATAGAAACAATACTTTTCATAATGCTCATATGTCCTTGCAAAGTCTATAGCCCACATTGTGAGTTGTTTCTATGTATGTTTTACCTGTGGTTTCTATTTTACTTCTTATCCTTCTTACAGGGGCATCAACTGTTCCTGTGTCTTTGTAGAGGCAAAGTCCCAGACCTTGCTCAATAATGCTTCACAGACATACCATCAAGTCCTACGCTTAAAAATATTATAACAGAATTTCAATAAAAAAGCCTCCTGTGTTAAAAAAGGAGAAATTAAATATTTATCATATATTTTTTGTAATGTGTTATAATTTGAATATGCTCCAGAGGCTTCTTATTAAAAATCTTGCCATTATTGAGTCTCTGAACATAAAATTCTATCCAGGATATTGTCATATATTTAAGAAACTACATAGAGAATATCTCATTTGACCCACACAAGATTGATGGCGTGATATCCTCTAAATTTCAAATTAAGAGTGTTGTATAACCACAAGCGTTTACAGGAGAACAGATGAACCCAACTGTGAGGGTAACAGTACTTCCAGAGGAAAAGGAAATATTTGTAATCCCAGGGACAAGTATTCTTGAGGCGGCGGCATCAGCAAATATAGTAATGGAAGCCCCCTGCGGCGGTAAGGGACTGTGTGGAAAATGCAAGATAAAGATTATTGAAGGGCAGATGTCTGCAAGCCCAACAGAGGAAAAGGTATTGGGAAAGGAAGCTGTATCTTCCGGTTTCAGGATGTCCTGCCAGTCTAAAATAAATTCGGATTGTAAAATACTAATCCCGGCACAAACAAGGTTGTCGGCACAGAAGATACTTACCCTGGGTATAGAGGGCGAAAAACAGATACATCCAAGCGTATGGAAAAAGTACACAGAACTTTCCCCCGCCACACTTGATAACCAGATATCTGACCTTGACCTTATCAGAAAAAATGTGGGTGAAAAATTCTGTGTAGATATTTACATATTAAGAAAGATTCGCAATTTTTTAAAAAAACAGGATTACAAATGCACCTGTGTGTTTTCAGACGGAGAACTTATAAACCTTGAACCGGGCGATACAACGGGGATTAACTACGGCGTTGCATTTGACATAGGGACATCAACAGTTGTTTCTGCACTTCTTGATGCTAATACAGGAAAAGAGATTGCACTTACTGCAAGAATGAATCCGCAAGCAATATACGGGGATGATGTTGTATCAAGAATCCAGTTTATAATCAATAATAAAGACGGTCTTGAAAGACTTCACCTTTCAATTATAGGGACAATGAATGAGATGATACAGGAAATGGCTTCTTCTGCGGGTATATCAGTTGAACAGATATACAAAATAGTTCTGTGCGGTAATTCAACAATGCAACACATAGTATTAAAAATATCCCCCGAAGGACTTGGTTTTGTTCCATTTTCTCTTGTGTTTCGTGAAGGCACAGATGTAAAAGCAAAAAAGTTAGGACTCCAGATAAGTCCCAATGGAACAGTATGTGTATTTCCTAATATAGGGGGATTTGTAGGAGGAGACACAGTCTCTGTGATACTTTCCACAAGACAGCATGAGTCAGAAAAAATAAGGCTCTCGGTTGATATAGGAACAAACGGAGAAATAGTTCTTGGCAACAGAAAAAGACTTATCTCTGCCTCAACAGCAGCAGGCCCTGCATTTGAAGGGGCACGGATATCACAGGGGATGAGAGCATCTGCTGGTGCAATAGAAAAGGTTATTTTTGCAGAAGATGTCCTTGTTAATACAATAGCAAACCAGCCCCCTTGTGGTATATGTGGCTCAGGGCTTATAGATGCGGTTGCAGAGATGGTCCGAACAGGTGTTATAGATAAAACAGGGAGAATACAGTCGCCGGATGTTCTGAAAGGAAAGATTCCTGAAAAAATTGCTGAAAGGATAATTTCTTCAAAAAAGGGGTTTGATTTCAGACTTGTTAATGCAGAAAACACAAGAGCAGGGCATCCTGTGTATATAACACAGAAAGATATAAGAGAATTACAGCTTGGGAAAGCTGCAATATTTGCAGGTATAAAGATACTTGAAAAACAATATGGTATAACAGATGAAGACATATCGGAGGTATTTCTTGCAGGCGGGTTCGGAAATTTTATAAGAAGAAGCAACGCAAAAAGGATTGGTCTTATCCCTGATATTGCTTCTGAGAGGATAAGGTTTGTAGGCAATGCCGCACTATCGGGGGCAAGGCTGCTCCTTCTTTCAAGAAAGCTTCACGGTGTTGTTGAGGATATATCAACAGAGACAGAGTATATAGAGCTTTCTGTTTCAAGGGATTTTCAAGACAAGTTTGCAGATGCAATGTTGTTTTCTGCCTGTTGAAAAGAATGCAGGGAAATAAAAGAAATTTAAAAGGGTGGTTTAATAAGTGGTGCTGATTTTGACAATCCTGTAGTAAGTTTGTGTAACAGAGCCCATTGCACAACCCCAATCCCACTAATTTCAAATGCACCAGAACACCAGAGCACCAGTGCACCCTGCCTGTGCTGTGCTACAGCACGCAGACAGGCAGAACACCAGAACACCAGAGCATTAGAACACCAGAGCATCAGAGCACCAGTAGTGCATCAGTTGCTTTTTAAGTTTCACGAGCCTGCCCGCGACAGGTAGGTCTAATGGGGTTAGGTGGGGCGGTCATGCAAGAGGCTCTCCTAAGAAAAAACAGCCAAAATTTTCTTGCCCGGTAGTGTAATGGTAACACAGCGGCCTTTGGAGCCGTTACTCGAGGTCCGAGTCCTCGCCGGGCAGCCAATTTCTGGTTTGAAGAAGG
>BBPD01001632.1_pt1 | contig 12917 bp, 22 predicted proteins | sample 1344911 | NCBI WGS metagenome assembly BBPD01 (sample SAMD00019088, study PRJDB2971) | groundwater metagenome | biome: freshwater biome; feature: mineral spring; material: ground water | place: USA: CA, Sonoma | collected 2011-09 | depth surface m
CTTTCCAGAACTATCGCCAAAATTTGGGTGGAACATCCGCTCCAAACCAATTCTGCGACACGCTTTACGTAGGGGGTAGGGAAGGGGCTACACGCTACCTACTACACGCTTCCTCTGATCTGGGCACGATGGGGATGTGTTGGTCCTTCATAGACCTTTAGCTTCCCGAACATCGCCCGGCCCAGCGGATTCTTGGGCAACATGCCTTTCACGGCATGCTCGATAATCCATGTAGGGTGTGTAGCGATCAATTTCTCGAAGGTTATTGCCTTTAGACCTCCGGGGTAACCCGAATGCCGGAAGTAAACCTTCTGACGGGCCTTATTCCCGGTCACCCGCACCTTCCCAGCATTTACCACGATAACGTAATCGCCGGTATCGAGATGGGGGGCATACATCGGTTTATGCTTTCCCTTGAGAAGGTGAGCAACCTCGGTAGCCAAACGGCCCAGCGTTCTCCCGGAGGCATCAATTACGTGCCAATCTCGCTCGATATCTGAGACCTTAGTGCTGTATGTTTTCATAATTAGCAAATCCAACATCAGAATAGTTGACCCTCATCAGGCAAAGCCCATGCGGCGGTGCCACTATCTTTGCTGCTCCGATCAGGCCGGAGGTTGCCATCTCCCAGAACTCGCCCACTTCCATATCTCCCGAACCAATCCTTACCAGACTCCCTACTGTACGACGTACCTGCTGAGGAAGGAATGCATTGGCCCCCATATCAAAGAACATGAAATCGCCCTCTTTTCTCACCTCAGCTCTGAAGACGGTACGCACCGTATTCTTCGCTCCACCTTCATTGTTGGTGAAGGGCGCAAAATCGTGTTGGCCAAGCAATATATCACAGGCCTTACTCATTGCCTCAGCATCCAGTTTCCCTCTCACAAGATAGGCCCACCTGCGATACCGTGGTGAATGCACCGAATTATTGAGAATGCTATAGCGATATTCCCGACTAATCGCATCCCTGCGGGCATCGAAACTTACCCCCACATTGCAGGCGTCCCTGACTGATATATCGGGTGGCAGATAAAAATTTAGCGCTCTTACGAAGGTCAGTGGTGGCACTGCTGAAGCGGTCTCAAAAGTTGCCACCTGTCCCCCGGCATGAACCCCGGCGTCGGTGCGTCCAGCCCCGCGAAGACGAACTGCCTCACCCGTAACTTTCAATATCGCCCACTCCAGCTCCCCCTGGATTGTGGGCACGTTATTCTGGACTTGAAATCCATGGTATCTCGTGCCCTCATATTCGATAAGCAAGGCGATCTTAGCCAATTCTAAACTAGCTCAAGCTGGGTCTCCGGAGCCCCATCGCCCGGGCGCGGCCCCAATCTCGCCATCCTGGTGTAGCCACCGGCTCTATCGGCGTACTTCGGCGCTACTTCATCGAATATCTTCTTAACCACGTCCTTATCCCTGATGAACGCCAGTGCTTGACGGCGCGCATTGAGGTCACCTGCTTTACCTAAGGTGATCATCCTCTCGGCCAGGGAGCGAACCTCCTTGGCTTTGGCCTCAGTAGTCACGATCTTCCCATATCGCAGGAGATCTCTCACCTGATTACGATATAACGCTAACCGATGGCTGGTACTCCTCGAAAGCCTCCGTCCCGCCACGCGGTGTCTCATTTATCCTCCAGCACAAGAAACCTCTCCTGCAGTTTTTTCATCATCGCGTCACGCTCTAAATCCTCGGGAACCTCCTCTTCTCGGGGCATCTGATTCCCCCCCTCTCCCTCCCTCAAAAGCCCGACGGCCACCAGTCGCCCCTCGACCTCATTCCACGTTTTCGGACCGAGAAGCCTTGTATCGATGAACTCTTGCTTGGTCTTTCCCAGAAGCATCTCCAGGCTGGCGATCCCAGCTCGCCGGAGGGTCCTGTACGTCCGCAGACTAAGACCCAATTGATCGAGAGTCATATTAAGTTTCCCCGCCGGCAACGATGGCTCCTTTGCCACGGCAACCGCTTCTGGTGGCCTACCTAGATTGCTGAAGATGGAGAGCTGTTGGGTCAGAATCCGAGCGCTAGTGGCCACTGCATCGTCCGGGGAGATGGTACCATCGGTCAATACGTCGATTACCAGTCGATCGTAGTCACTCCTATCCCCCAGCCTGGTCTTCTCAACATTGTAGTTCACCCTTCGGATTGGCGTAAAGACAGCATCCACGGGTAAGACCCCTATGGATCCATCGCCGCGAGCGGCGCGGATGTATCCTCTGCCGATCTCAACGGTGAATTCGACATTCAGTTTCGCCTCGGGCGAGTCCAGGATAGCCAGATGATGGACCGGGTTTGCGATTGCAAAGGCGGCCGAGGATTTTATATCGCCGGCACGAACCTCTCCCTCCCCACTGGCCTCAAGAAAGAGTTCGCCGGACCGATTTGAGAGATAGCGCAGTCGTATTCCCTTGACATTCAGCAGGAATTCCATAGTATCCTCCTTCATATGAGGGATGGTGGAGAATTCGTGCTGAATCCCATCGATCTTGACGGCAGTCACTGCGGCACCAGGCAACGAGCCCAGCAGAACCCGTCGCAGAGCATTGCCCAGTGTGAGACCATATCCCGGATATAGCGGCTCGATGACGAAGTGTCCGTAGTTCTCAGAAACCAACCGGTAATCTATTGAAGGACTTACAATCTCAGGCAACTCTTAGACCTCCTGTTTAGCGAATAGTGAATAGTGATTAGTGATTGGGGGGTGGGCGGGGACTAATCACCAATCACCAATCACCAATCACCAATTTGGGAGGGGGCCTACCCGCTACCTACTACACGCTACCCGCTATCTTATCTGGAATAGTATTCTACAATGAGCCTTTCGTTGATGGTGACCCCGATATCCTCCCGCGACGGGAGGGTTAAAACCTTTGCGGTGAGCGACTTATCATCTACGCTCAACCATCCTGGTATGTGCCTGGAGCCGATATCTTGCAAAGCAGCCTGATAGGGAATAAGCGCTTGCTTGCTGGTCATCCAGGCAATAACATCACCCGGTTTGACCATACACGAAGGAATATCGGTTTTGCGTCCGTTGAGGGTAAGATGTCCGTGTCGAACCAATTGTCTCGCTTGACGGCGGCTCTCAGCAAAGCCAAGTCGATATACTACGTTATCCAGCCTCATTTCCAATATCCGCAGCAGGTTCTCACCAGCGAGCCCGGGAACTCTCTCGGCCTCGGCGAAGTGTCTGCTGAGCTGCCGTTCCAGGATGCCATAGATATGCTTGGCCTTCTGCTTCTCCATCAATCGAATGCCATATTCGGACATCTTCTTCGGACGCGAGCGTTGCCTCTGCCGCGATGGTTTCTGCTTTCGCTCCAGGACACACTTCGGAGTAGCGCACCTCTCGCCCTTGAGCATCAATTTTTCACCCTGACGTCGACACAGCCGACAGACGGGCCCTGTGTAGCGGGCCATACTTTCCTCCTTAAATTCGTCTCTTCTTCGGGGGTCGGCAACCGTTGTGAGGTGTGGGTGTAACATCCCTGATGCTTAATACATTGAGACCATTGGCTTGTAGCGTACGGATAGCAGCCTCACGCCCGCTACCGGGACCCTTTAGGTACACGTCAACCTGGCGTAAACCGTGCTCTATCCCTCGCCGTGCCACCTCGGCGGCAGCCCTTTGCGCGCCGAAGGCGGTTCCTTTACGTGATCCCTTAAATCCAACGGTGCCCGAACTGCCCCAAGTGATTACATTTCCCCTCTCATCAGTCAGGGTGATCATGGTATTGTTGAAGGTTGACTGTATGTAAGCGCGACCTTTCACTTCCCCCTTGCGCTCACGTTTTCTGACCCCGGTGCTCTTCTTTCTTACTGCCATCATTACGAGGTAATTAGTGATTGATAATTAGAGCCTCGTAACCCCAATCACCAATCACCAATCACCAATCACCCCCTTATTTCTTCGTCATGCCCCGGCGCCGACCTCTGCCAGCCACGGTCTTGGCCGGCCCGCGCTTGGTCCGAGCATTGGTCTTGGTCCTCTGACCATGAACAGGAAGCCCTCTGCGGTGTCTCAACCCCCGGTAACTCCCCATTTCAATGAAGCGCTTGATATTGAAGGTGACTTCTTTCCTTAAGTCACCCTCGACCTTGTATTGTTTATCGATGACTTCACGGATGCGGTTGAGCTCCTCGTCGCTAAGGTCTCTAACCCTGGTGCTGGAATTAACGCCGGTCTGGGTTAGTATCCTCTTACTCAACGTGGGTCCAATTCCATAGATATAGCGAAGGGATATCTCTATTTGTTTGTTCGCTGGAATGTCAACGCCTGCAATACGTGCCATCTCTACTCCTCTGAGTAGCGTGTAGTAACTAGCGGGTAGCGTGTAGCCTCCCTACCCCCTACACGCTATGCGCTACACGCTAATTGTGAACCTGCCTATCCTTGCCTCTGCTTATGCTTGGGATTAGAGCAGATAACCCGCACCACACCCTTACGTTTCACAATCGTGCATTTGTTGCAACGGGGCTTAACCGAAGCTTGGACTTTCATTTGAATTTATTCAGCCACAAAGCACGCAGAGCGACCCCTTAAAGATTGCCTACTTCTGATTCGTGATCTCTGTGGCTATCCTCATGTTACTTAAAACGGTAGGTAATGCGTCCTCGTGAGAGATCGTAAGGCGAGAGTTCCACCAAAACCCGATCCCCCCGCACGATCTTAATGAAATAGCGCCTCATTTTCCCCGATGCATGGGCTAATATCAGGTGCTCGTTGGGCAGCTCCACGCGAAACATGCCACTGGGCAAGGGCTCGACCACCGTACCCTCAACTTCAATGGCTTCTTTTTTCGCCATAAATCCTCTTGCTGGACCTCCCTAAATTTACAATTTACAATGCAGTGAGTATCTCTGGTACACCATTGGTGATGGCAATGGTATGCTCGAAATGTGCCGAAAGGCTGCCATCGGCCGTAACCACCGTCCAGCGATCGGGGAGCACCTTTGTGGCCCAGCCGCCGGCGTTGATCATCGGTTCCAGGGCCAGGGTCATGCCTCGTTTCAATATCGGCCCTCTGCCTGGCGGCCCGAAATTGGGAATCTCTGGTTTTTCGTGCATCTGTCGGCCGATCCCGTGCCCTACATATTGTCTTACCGGCGAGAAGCCGTTGAACTCGGCACAGAACTGGATCGCCGCTGAAATGTCGCTCAGACGAGCCCCTTCGCGGGCTGCCGTGATACCCGCTTCCAGAGACCGGCGAGTGGTATCAATGAGACTTTCCGCCTCGGGGCTTATCTGGCCCACTCCCACGGTTATCGCCGCATCTCCCTGAAAACCATTATATATCGCTCCCACATCGATGGCAATCAGATCACCTTCTCGAAGGACTCTCCCCCCCGGCCGGCCATGAACCACCTCTTCATTCACTGAAGTGCAGATAGAGGCCGGAAAACCTCGGTACCCATTGAACGACGCCCGCGCCCCGTACTCTTGAAACATCCGTGTGGCAATAGCATCCAGCATCCCGGTGCTTATGCCCGGCCTTATCTCTCTTTTCAAGACAGCGAGAATGGCAGCTACAATCCATCCTGCCTGGCGCATTTTATTTATTTCGTTTGGCGACTTAATTATGATACCCATTGTTTCATCACTCATAACTCCGCACTCTTCAGAGCAGCGAGCATCTCCTCACTCACCCTCTCTACACTCGGAGTACCCTCTATCTCCAGGAGCTTCCCTTTCTGAGCATAATAGTCGCCCAGGGGAGCGGTCTGAGAGAGATAGCCCTCTATGCGTTTTTGTATGGTCTCCTCGGCGTCGTCAGGACGCTGGTAAAGCTCTCCCTCCGCAGTGATCGCACTTGCCCGCCACTTTCGAGGGCTTAGTGATTGCGTGATACGGCGCCTGGCAATCGCGGCAAATCCAGCATCCGGAGAGTCGCCGGACCAGCTCCTCCCTCGATACCTTGACGTAAAGCACTCTGTCTATGCCCTTATTCTCCGCTCTCAAGGCTGCCTCCAGCGCCTCAGCCTGCTGCAGGGTTCTAGGGAAAAGCCATCCAGAATGAAACCTTGGCCACAATCGGGTGCGGCGATACGTTTCAGAACCATTTTAACCGTCACCTCATCGGGAACCAGGAGGCCTCTCTCCATATAAGACCAGGCGATCCTATAGTCGCTAGTCGATAGTCCGGAGTCTGGAGTCCGGAGTCTGGAGTCTGGAGTCCCACTCCCCTCGACTCTCGACTCTTGACTCTCGACTGATTCGCCGACTGCCGACTGATTTGTGCCTGTCGAAAAAGATCACCGGATGCGATATGAGCCAGCCCCAAGCCTTTAGAGATTATCTCTGCTTGAGTTCCCTTGCCTGCCCCGGGGGCACCAAGAAGAATGATGTTCATTTAATAAATCCTTCGTAGTGACGCATCAGGAGCTGCGCCTCCATTTGCCTCATGGTATCGAGAATCACCCCGACCGCGATGAGCAATCCCACTCCGCCGATGATCATAACCGGCATGCCGGGCGGCGCACCGGCAGCCCACTGGGCAAATATCGGCGAGATCGCTATGAATCCCAGAAATATCGCCCCGCCCCAGGTTATCCGCATAAGAACTCCATTAATATACTCTGCCGTCGGCCTCCCGGGGCGAATACCCGGAATAAAACCCCCTTGTTTCTGTAAGTTCTCGGGGATATTCTGCTGCTCGAAGGTAATAATGGTGTAGAAGAAGGTAAATCCCACTACAAGGAGGAAAAGAAAGCTATTATACGCCCACCAGATGCCTCCTGCGGGATTAAAGGTATCTTGAATCCAATTAGCAAGGTTGGGATCCTGCCCCACGGGATTAGCAAAGAAGGCTGCTATCGTGGGGGGAAACATTATGACGGCCATAGCAAAGATGATGGGGATCATGCCGGCGGAGTTTACCTTAAGAGGAATGTGCGTCCCCCCGCTCTGTCGGTAAACCCTTCCGCCACGGAAGGCACTTCGTGAATACTGAACCGGAACGCGTCGATTGGCCTCAGTTATAAACACTATCAGCAGGGCAATGGCAACCATCAATATAATCAGGCTAATCACACCGCCGACCCCGGCAACCTCGTGTGTGCGCATCATTTGCTCAGGCATCCCGGCCACGATCCCGCCGAAGATGATTATCGAGATGCCGTTGCCGATGCCGCTCTCGGTGATGCGTTCCCCCAGCCATACAAGCAGCATCGTGCCCGCCGTGAGGGAGAGCATCATCGATAGCGTGGGGAGCAGGTATTCGAGGCCGACGCCAACGATGGCAGGTGGTATCCCCGGCACCAGGGGCCGACTGAAGAGGACCAGATGCCCATACCCTTGAAGCATAGCCAGGGGGACAGTCAGCCAGAGGGTATACTGCTTCAGCTTGTTTCTCCCTCCCTCTCCCTCTTTAGACAGCGCCTGAAGTTGGGGAATCACCGGCACCAGAAGCTGCATTATGATCGAGGCGGTTATGTAGGGAAAAATCCCCACGGCGACTATGCTGAAGTTCCGTAGCGCCCCGCCGGTGAAGAGGTCGAGCATACCTAAGAGTGGCATCTCTCCCGCATCGAAAAGCTCACGGAGTGCCCCCGCATTCACCCCTGGCAGCGGAATATGGGCCATAAGGCGAAAACTCACCAGAATGCCGAAGGTGAAAAGCAGCTTCCGCCTCAAGTCGGGGTGACGAATGGAGTCCATCACCGCCTGCAGTAATTTGGGCATCCCGCCCCCGGAGCGTTGCATCAGATGATCACCTCCGCTCTTCCCCCAGCACCTTCTATCTTATTCTTAGCCGTCTGTGAGAACTTGTTGGCCTTGACCACTAAATGGTGAGTGAGCTCACCTTGCCCCAGAATCTTGATCGGGTCCCTGAGCCCTTTGAGTATCCCCGCGGATACCAGCACCTCAGGGGTTACCTCCTCACCCTCAGGAAAGACATTTAATCGATCTACATTAACGATGGCATATTCCGTACGGAAGATATTGGTAAAGCCTCTCTTGTAGGGCAATCGCTTCGCCAGGGGGTTCTGTCCTCCCTCAAAGAGTGGGCGAACCCCGCCCCCGGATCGAGACTTCTGTCCCTTGAGTCCACGGCAGGAATAGGTGCCGTGGCCACTGCCGAGGCCACGGCCCACCCTCTTCCGTTTATGTTTGGAGCCCGCCGGGGAACGCAACTCGTTCTGCTTCAAGCCTCACCTTCCCGTCCGATTTCTTCCACCTTGACCAAATGCCTGATCTTCCGGATCATGCCGCGAATTTGCGGCGAATCATTATGCTCAACTACGTCGTTCAATACATGAAATCCCAGGGCCTTAACCGCCCTCTTTTGATTCCGGGCATAACCGATAGCGCTCTTCTTCCAGGTAATGCGCAGTTTAGATATCTTCATTTCAAGTTTTAGCACGCCTGGCTAATTCCTCTTTCGGGTCCTTGAGTTCGCTCAGCGCGCGCATAGTCGCCTGAACTACATTGACGGGATTGGAGCTGCCGAGCGATTTGCTCAGGATATCCCTTATCCCGGCGGACTCAATCACGGACCGGACTGACTTGCCGGCAACCACCCCGGTTCCGGGGGCCGCTGGTTTGAGCAAGACCTTAGCAGCGCCAAACTTGGCAGTTATCTCATGAGTGATAGTGCTCCCGTTCATCGGCACCCGAATAAGGTTCTTCCTGGCTACGGCGGTCCCCTTTCTGATGGCTACCGGAATTTCTTTGCCCTTACCGAGACCGGAGCCTACATGACCCTGATTATCGCCAACCACCACCAGGGCGCTGAAGGAAAGTTTCCGCCCCCCGCCCACCGTCTTGGCTACCCGTCTGACATGAACCAACGTCTCTGTCAGGCTTAGCTCCTCTGGATCAATTCTTTCATTCATGTTTGCTTCAATCCATTTTAGTGGTTAGGGGTTATGGGTTATCCCCTATCCCTCAGCTCTAGAATTTTAGTCCCGCTTCTCTAACTGCCTCTGCCAGTGCTTTAACCCGGCCGTGATACTTGTATCCCCCACGATCGAAGGCAACCTGCTCAATTCCCTTATCCAGGGCCCGCCGGCCCAATAATGCGCCCACGAGTCTAGCATCCTCGGTCTTGGTCTTAGATTGAGTATGTGCCCTCAACTCGGGATCAATCGAGGAAGCTGACGCCAGAGTCTGCCCCGAGGTATCATCCAGAAGCTGGGCATAGACATACTTCAGGCTGCGGAAAACGCAAAGACGAGGCCTCATAGCCGTACCTCGGACCCGCCTTCGAATCCGCAGATGCCGCTTCCTCCGGTTAACTCTGGTATCTACCGCGCTTGTCATGTTATTTCTTGGCCTTCCCTGATTTGCCTGCCTTTAGACGCACCTGCTCACCGGAATAGCGTATGCCCTTGCCTTGATAATGGTCGGGTGATCTCAGCGCTCTAATCTGCGCCGCTACCTTACCCACCAGCTCCTTATCGATCCCTGAGACCATCACCTTATTGGTTCCTTCGACGCTAAATGATATACCCGGTGGAGCCGAGACCTCGACAGGATGGGAATAACCCAGTTGGAAGATCAGTTTCCCTCCCGAAACCTGGGCTCGGTATCCCACCCCCACGACCTCCAGACCCTTTTGAAACCCCCCGCTTACCCCTTGAACCATGTTGGCGATAATCGTCCTGGTGAGACCGTGAAGGGAACGATGGATCCTACTATCGGTGGGCCTTGATACTATGAGAATCCCATTACTAAATTCAATCAACATATCGGGGGGTATGGAACGGCTGAGCATTCCCCGGGGACCTCTGGCGAAAACCTCGCCTCCCTTAAAGCTCATCTCAACCCCTTCAGGTACCGGTATCGGTCTCCTACCTACTCTCGACATCGTCTCTCACCATACATAGCATAGAATTTCGCCGCCAATTCCCTTCCGCCATGCCTCTTTTCCCACCATTATCCCCTGGGTAGTAGAGAGAATGGCGATCCCCAATCCGCCATATACCCGGGGGATTTCACCTTTTCCGGCATACACCCTCAGACCGGGTTTGCTTACGCGTTTAAGGCCTCTCAGCACCGGCTCCTTTTCCGCAGTGTACTTAAGATGTACCTTTATGACCCGCTGCGGTGTATTGCTCGTCAATATCCCGTAATCCCTGATGAATCCCTCGTCCTTGAGCACCTTGGCGATGGCGATCTTGATCTTAGAGGAGGGAACCAGGGTGAAATCAGCGCCAACCATATTGGCGTTTCTGATCCTGGTTAACATATCGGCTATGACATCACTCATGGTTGTTCTCCAAATTAGTCAATGGTCGATAGTCCCCCTCCCTGCCCCTGGACTGCCCGACTAGCGACTAGCGACTGTTTTACCAACTGGACTTCCTCACCCCGGGGAGGTAGCCTTCATTGGCCAGCTTTCGGAAGCAAATGCGGCAGAGCTCAAAATAGCGCAGATAGGCCCGGGGTCGGCCACAGAGACGGCAGCGATTCCTATGCCTCACCGCATATTTGGGGATTCTCTGAGATTTTACTACTTGAGAAGTCTTTGCCACAGTATCTCCTTATCTAGCGAAGGGCATGCCCATGAGCTCCAAAAGACGTCTCCCCTCCTCATCGGTGCGCGCCGTGGTTACGATAGAAATCTGTAAACCCCGAATCTTATCTATTTTAGCATAGTTTATCTCGGGGAAGATAATCTGCTCCTTTATTCCTAAAGAGTAGTTACCTCGGCCGTCGAAGGAATCTCGGGAGACTCCATGAAAGTCCCTTATGCGAGGGAGGACCGCATTAACCAACCGATCCAGGAAATCATACATCCTCCTGCCCCTCAGGGTTACTACCAGTCCAATCGTCATGCCCTGGCGCAGCTTGAAACCAGCTATCGACTTCCTGGCACGCGTAGTCACCGGGCGTTGTCCGGAGATCGTCGCCAGGTCGATAGAGGCTGCTTCCAGAGCTTTAGGATTCTGGATAGATTCGCCCAAACCGATGTTGAGCACGATCTTCTCCAGACGTGGCACTCTCATTATGCTTTGATACCCCTGCTCCTTCACCATCCGGGGGGCTATTTCTTGGTGGTATCTCTGCCTGAGTCGTGGCATCTGGGCCATCAATCGATCACCTCATGGCATTTCTTGCATAATCTGACCTTGCTCCTGTCTTCCAGGAGACGAAACCCCACACGGGTAGGCTGATTACACTTCTTGCAGATCAACTTCACATCGGAGACGTGCAGCGGCGCTTCCCGCTCGATGATTCCGGCTTGTCTCATCGTGCGCCCGGGTTTCGTATGCCGCTTGATCATATTGATCCCTTTGACTATCAGACGATCATCCTCCGGGATGGAGAGCAGAACCTTTCCCTTCTTCCCCCGATCCCTTCCCAGGATTATCACCACCTCGTCATTCTTTCGGATCTTTCTCATCACAGCACCTCGGGGGCCAGCGAGACAATCTTCATGAAATTCTTTTCCCGAAGCTCTCGCCCTACGGGACCAAATATGCGGCTACCTTTGGGGTTTCCTCTTTCGTCTAAGATAACCGCGGCATTCTCGTCGAACCTGATATGCGAGCCATCGCGACGGCCATATGTCTTTACCACCCGGACCACCACCGCCCGCACTACCTCTCCTTTCTTGACCGCAGAACCGGGTACGGTCTCCTTAACTGAGGCCACGATCAAATCCCCCACCGTCGCATATCTTCTCCCCGTACCTCCAGGGATGCCGAAACACATAATTTCCCGCGCGCCGGAGTTGTCCGCAACTCTAAGTCTGGTGTATATCTGAATCATGTATTTAGCGCGTAGCGCATAGCGTGTAGGGGGTAGGGGCTACCCGCTACCTACTATCCTTTCGGCCACTCTCCAACGCTTTTCCCTGGAGAGGGGTCGCGTTTCGGTAATCTTCACCCTATCACCGACATTACAGGCGTTAGTCTCGTCATGGACCTTGAACTTCTTACTATTCTCGATGTACTTCTTATAGCGAGGGTGCTGACGGCGCGTCGTAACCATCACCACCACGGTCTTATCCATCTTATTGCTCACCACATTGCCCACAATGGTTCGTCTGTTCCCCATAACATCACTTGGTGATTGGTGATTGGTGATTGGGGTTACCTCGTACCCCTAATTACCAATTACCAATTACCAATTACCTCCTGTTCTCGGATCACCGTGTTGAGTCTGGCGATTGTCCTCTTCACCTTATTGAGTTCACGATAGTTTGTCAATTGCTTGGTAGCTGCTCTGAATCGCAGATTAAAAAGCTCCTGGCGGGAGATCTCAAGCTCTCGCTTCAACTCCTGGTAATTCAGTTTCCGAATCTCGCTTATTCGCACTCTTTTATTCAGCCACAGATAAAGTGATTAGTAACTAGCGTTACCCCGCCCACTAATCGCTAATTACCAATCACTCCAATGTGACTATCCTTTGTTCTTTAGTAATCTGCCGGGTAGAAATAGGAAGTTTATGTGAGGCTAGGCGCAGTGCCTCCCGTGCCATGTCCTCGCGAATGCCGGCGATCTCAAATAGCACTCTGCCCGGTTTCACCACTGCCACCCAGTGATCCACCGGCCCTTTACCCTTGCCCATTCTAGTCTCAGGTGGCCGGGCGGTGACCGGTTTGTCCGGGAAGATACGAATCCAAACCTGACCTCCTCGCTTGGTATGGTGCACGATGGCCCGCCTGGCGGCCTCGATCTGGCGACTGGTAACCCAGGCTGGCTCGAGAGCCTGTAATCCGAACTCGCCGAAGTCCACCACGTTGCTCGAGTATGCCTTGCCTTTGCGACGACCACGCTGGCTCTTACGAAATTTTACTCTCTTCGGCTGCAGCATCTTTCATCATAAACGTAGGGGTTCGATTTATCGAACCCGATCTTTTATCATTCCACTGACTCGGTGGCAGGTTCCAACACCCCGACCTCGGCTACGCGGCGGGGCTCGAGGATAAAATTGCCTTTATAAATCCAGACCTTCACCCCAATCT
>BBPD01001464.1_pt3 | contig 12904 bp, 14 predicted proteins | sample 1344911 | NCBI WGS metagenome assembly BBPD01 (sample SAMD00019088, study PRJDB2971) | groundwater metagenome | biome: freshwater biome; feature: mineral spring; material: ground water | place: USA: CA, Sonoma | collected 2011-09 | depth surface m
ATATCTTTATCGGAGCCTTTATCTTGTGCATTTTCGTCACAGGACCATCATATCCATCTTGTTGCTGATTCCATAACAGGAGAAAGAGTTGCAAAAAAAGGTCTGCTTGAAGATGGCATAACGGTTATATTCGGAGCAGGTGTGATGGGAAGGCTACAGATAGAAGTTGCACTTACATACAAGCCAAAAAAGATAATTGTATTTGATATAGAACCAGAAAAATTTAAGTGGATAGAAACNNGAAGAACCATGAATGCAAAAATGACCATGATTTATTGGAAGGGAGAGAAATTTTGGCTTGGGAAACTTCTCGAACATCCGGAAATCATGACCCAGGCAAAGACTCTTGAGGAATTGGAAGAAAATATTAAGGATGCCTATCTATTGATGGCTATGGATGATGTACCTGAGGAACACAAGATGAAAGAAATTGCAATATGAAGCGAAAAGATTAAAGGGGTCTGACCCCTTTAACTTCTTTGACAGGTGGATGGCTTTTAGCCCCTTGGGCTGCAGCAACATGGGGATTGAAAATAGGATTCCATCCTGCTCACCATGCTTTTCGGTGGATTGAAATTAGCAGACAGCATCATCGGTGTTGATATGAGAAAAGTTCACTATGATGAAATGATAATAACAGGCTCATCTGGCGGCAATTGGTCAGATACAAAAAAAGTTTTGGAATTTATATATAACAAAGAAATCAATGTTGATAATCACATAAGTATCGTAGGAGATTTATCGCACAGTATTGAATTTTTAAGTCTTGTAAAATCGGGCAAGATTAATGGCAAAGCAATCGTATATCCCCATACAGGTTTAGATAAACCTCTGATGCCTGACAACGGCTGGACAAAAGAAAAAGAAAAAACACTTCTATTGCATAAAAGTATCTTCACCTAAGGGTAAGACTTCCGAAAATACTTGCGTTTTGTTAGAAACACAGATCCCCGTTTTCACGAGGACAAGTTTTGAAAATATTACATTCACCCCGTTAGATAGTAAACATCTAACGGGGCAGGGATTAAAAGGTTGTTTTATCCTGTTTAGAAATAAATTCCTAACAGAGTTTATCTGTGTAATCATGAAAAAAGGCACTTTTTCGGTCTCAACTACTTTAAACAAAAACGAAATAGAGAAAACTAAAAAATCCCTTGAAACTTCGCATAAGTTTTAAGAAATATTACCCTGTGAATATGTATTATATCTCTTGTAATCTCTGTGGAAAGGACGAAACAAAGATAATATTGAAACAGCCAAATTCTGAATATTTTCCTCGCACTATTGTGCGTTGTCTAAATTGCGGATTGGTATATATGAATCCGCAACCCGAGTATAAAGAGTTGTTGAAAATATACCAGGAAAATTCTTCCGAAGATATAAGTAGCCCATCGCCTGAGAAGGTGATTCCAGAAGAGCTACTTTATCCTTATCCGCCAAATATAAGGATTCCACTCAGACTATCTTTTTTGAAGAAAATGATGAAACCAGGGAAACTTTTAGATGTGGGCTGTGCCTCGGGAGAATTTCTTCATTATGCTAAACTTGCAGGATGGGAAGGAGAAGGTATTGAGCCCTCGTTTGTTATTGCGGATATAACACATAAAAAGACAGGCTTACCTATCTATAGAGGTACTTTAGAGGATTTTTCTGAAAAAGAAGAAATATTTGATTTGATTACTATGTTTGATGTAATTGAGCATGTAGCAGATCCTAAAACAGACATAAAAAGAGCCTATCAGTTATTGAAGATTAATGGGATGATTGCTATCTCTACTCCCAATATCGGATGTCAAAGATACTGGATGCAAAAAGATAAATGGCGTGGATTTACTGAGAGTCGGGAGCACATTTTCTTCTTCAGTGCAAGGACACTCTCGGATTTATTGATAAAATGCGGATTTAAGATAAAGAGAAGGTTAACAAGAAAAATATCTCCTGTTCTGTGGCGATGGCTTGTTTATTTCGGTCTTGGTAATGTCCTGGAAATATATGCTCAGAAAATATAATGGGATATAAAATTAATTATTTGCATAATAAAGTAATTAAGATCTTGGAAAATCAACCGAGAACAAGGTTGCTTGATTTGGGAACCGGAGAAGGAAGTTTAGCCAAGCAGGCCAAGGATAAAGGATTTGAGGTTATAGCACAAGATGCAGACCAGTCTCGCTTTCGGTATAAAGGTGAAATTGAGTTCAGGCAGGGCGATTTAAACAACGAGGATTTACCTTTTGAAGAAAAGAGTTTTGACTGTGTGGTTATGTTAGAGGTAATTGAACACCTGAAGAATCCCTATTTTGTATTGAGAGAAATAAACAGGGTTCTTAAAGCAGAAGGAGTTTTAATACTGTCTACACCAAACATTTTAAACCTCAAATCTCGATTGAGATTTCTCTTTGAAGGCACATATGACTACTTTCGTGAGCCGCCCCTGGAGCTATCTGCCTTTTCCAAACATAATCTTTTTAATATTCATCTTTTTGCCTATAAATATCCTGAATTAGAATATATTCTATTTGACACAGGATTTAAGACTGAGAAGATATTTTCTTCCATCTCTCTTATACAGGCAAGAATACTTTCTATCGTCTGTTTTCCAACAATGAAATTACACGCATATTTTAAGTGTCAACGTGGAAAGAAAAAAGGCGGTATGGATTACAGCCGCATTTTTAAAATTTTACTTTCCCCCGAAATGCTTTATAGCCGCCATCTTATAATTAAGGCTCAAAAAAGATAGATTATGGAATTTTATAGGGTTAGGGATTATTCACAGGTCTTGTTTAAGCGTGCATATCATAAAAAGGCATATCTTACGCTTCAGAAGAGAATAAAAAATATAGCTGTATATAAAAGTGGAGGAGGATTAGGAGATTTGGTCCATAGTGTTCCTTTGTTTCGCAGTTTTAAAAAGATGTTTCCTCAGGCAAAGATTATCTATCTTGGCTTATATCAGAGACCGACCTGTGATTTAATTTTTAGAACTATCCCCTATATAGACGAATATATCCATTATGAAAGCCCAAAAAAGAAAAGGGATTTTAAAACATATTTTTCATTTTTAAGAAGATTTTTTAGAAAATTTGACCTTATTGTAGATACACAAAGAAAGTTTTTGCCTTCATTTTACATCTGGCTTCTGATGCCGAAACATTTTCTTTCCATAAATCCACTTTTTTCCTGCTGGCGGTTTTACTATAAAAGAAAGGTTCACATAACCGCCAGATTACTCTCTTTAACTCGCATTCTTGGCTTTGGAGAAGTTAACTTTGGTCCAGAATTTAACATCCCTCCAGAATCTCTTTCTATAGCCAAAAAGTTTCTGAATGATTTTGAAGGTCCTTTCATCTCCATTATCCCGGGCGCTGGGAATCCTTATAAATCCTGGGGAGAAGAGAAGTTTGCCTTGCTTTCTGATAATCTTTCTAAAATGGGGTACAAAACGATTCTCATTGGGAACGAATCAGAAAAAAAACTTCTTCATAAAATTAAAGGAAAGATGACTTTTGAACCAATAATTCCACTTTTGAAGGATGCAAGATTTGGAGAAGACCCAGTTTACAGCCTTGGTATTTTAAAATTTTCTTCATTAACCATTGGTAATGACTGCGGAGGATTGCATCTAGCTACTTTAGCTGAATGCCCGGTAATTGGAATATATGGACCAACTAATCCCCTGAAATCCGGGCCCTTGGGAAAGAATAATGTAGTTCTCTATAAAAACCTCCCTTGTTCACCCTGCAAACTAAAAAGTTGCCCAATAGATAGAAAATGTCTTAAAAGCATAACCGTTAATGAAGTAGTTGAAACAGTAAGGTTTATTTTAGAAAAACCGTAACTATTCAGCCTGTTTGCATGTTACTTGACCCTGTTAGAGAATTGCTTGATGCCAAAAGTGTTTATAGATATTGGTTTCTCTAACAGGCTTGACATGAACCTGAGATATGTGTTAGGATAATTACACCATGAATCGAGTTAAGTTTTTCCAAAAATTGTATTGACAGGTTTAATGAAATGTGGTATATTGGTAATAGGTAAGTTTTCCCCAAAAGGCGTAGAGGGGGACGTAAATGGGCAGGTAAAAACTGACCCCTGTAAACTTGCTTGACTTTTTATTTTGCTTGACTTTTTATTTTTCAAACGCGATAACATTTTTGCTGTTAAAGTTTTCCGCTGTTAATCATTAAAAGGGGATGCATATATGAAACGGTTTAGGGGCTTGATTGTTGTATTGTTTTTCTCAACATTTTTCTCAATCTGCAGCGCCTTTTGTTTTTCTGTCCACGCTCAGGAAAAGAGCGGCGAGGTATTGAAGCAACTTGAAAGAAAAGAACTCATCCCGCCTGAAAAACCTTCTGAACCGCCTGTCATAGAAATAGAAAAAGATAAGGTTGAGGAAAAAGATAAGGATGCTGTCAGGTTTAAAGTCAGTGAATTCAAAGTAGAAGGTGCGACACTGCTTGATGTCGAAACAATCAGGTCCATAACCGCACCCTATGAAAACAAAGAACTTACCCTTTCTGAAATCAGCAATATAGCAGAGGCAATCACAAATGAATACCGTAAGAAGGGATACATAATAGCCTATGCATTCATCCCTGCACAGGATATAGAAAAGGAAATAGTAAGAATTAGAATAATAGAGGGCAAAATAGGAGACATTGCTGTCACAGGCAATAAACATTACAGCGCCGAATTCATACAGAAGCGCCTTGAAACAGCAAGGAAAGACCCGTCCCTCAAAGAAGATACACTTGAAAGGGCGCTTCTCATCCTCAACGAATACCCGTCCCTTAATGTAAAGGCATCCTTAAAGGCAGGCAAAGAGCCCGGCACAGCCGACATTATTGCAGCGGCAACGGACTCACGATATATATCAGCAGGCATAAGCTATGACAACTTCGGATCAGAAGTCATCAGCAAACACAGGGCATCAATATGGTTTGATACAGGCGGCCTTGTCGCAGATGGAGACCTCCTCATGTTAAGGGGCGTAACAGGGCTTGACAAGATAGACCTTGACAAACTTTCATACGGCAGAATTGAATATATATTCCCTGTTGACCGCAACGGCACAAAGTTGGGATTTTACCAGCACATGGCGCATCTACGAGGGCAACACCTATCCCCTGCTAAAGTCCTTCCTGACTCCGCTGACCATTACGGCAAACAACGACAGCAAGACCTATGACGGACTGGCTTACAGCGGAGGCAGCGGCATAACCTACAGCATCCCATCTCCTGTGCTCTCAGGCGCACTGGTTTACGGCGGAACCTCGCAAGGCGCAATCAACGCCGGCAGCTATGTCATCACACCCGGCGGCTACTACTCCAACCAGCAGGGCTACGACATTAGCTATGTAAACGGCGCATTGACTGTGAACCCTGCACCTCTGACCATAACAGCGGATAATAAGAGCAAGGTGTATGGCGATGCAAATCCGGCATTGACCGCAACATACAGCGGTTTAAAGGGAACTGACACATCAGCAGTGGTAAGCGGATTAACATTGAACACGGCAGCAACTACAGGTTCAAATGTCGGCAGCTATACCATCACAGCGGCAGATGGCACAGCAACGAATTATACGATCACATTCGTCAACGGTGTTCTCACCATTACCGCAGCGCCGGCGACAACCCCAGAAACGGTTGCATACACGGATGTTTATATAGAAGGGCTTGTTAAAATCCTCAATGAGATGAGCGGCAATCCAACCAATATAGCAGAGCGCATCCTCACAATATTTGATTTTGCGTGGTTTTTTATAACTGAGGTACTTTATGAAAACACGTTTGTCATAGAGGACATGCCGAGATATGGAATAGAAAAGTAGAAAAGGGGACGGGCTACTTTTTGAGAAATGAAAACGGAAAAGGGGACGGTTCTAATTAAATGAAAATGATTCAAACAAGAAAATGTGAATAATAAATAGAATCGTCCATTAAGAGTCCCCATGACACCTTTTGATAAACTTGAAAAAGTTACCGAATTAATGAGCGAGAACAACAGGCCCCTTTAATTTTATTTTAGTTTCATCGTTAGGTCAATAAATATAGCTGCCTGAATTAGTGGATTTTAAGGTATAATCACATTATCTGAAAGGGGGCAAATTATGGATACAGAATATACGGCTATAGTAAGGCAAGAGGGTGATTGGTGGATTGGATGGATAGGGGAAATTCCAGGGGTAAACTGTCAAGAACATACTCGTGAAGAGTTAATGGAAAGCCTCCGAGCCACTCTGAAAGAGGCACTTGAATTTAACCGTCAAGACGCGCTCTCTGCGATAGGAACTGGATATGTAGAAGAAAAAATTGCTATATGAAACGCAATGATCTGCTGAAGCATCTACGGTCGCAAGGATGTGAATTTATCAGAGAAGGAAGTCGCCACTCATGGTGGTGGAATCCAGAACAAAACAAACGTTCATCTGTGCCGCGGCATACAGAAATCAACGATAACCTTGCAAGAAAGATATGCAAGGACCTTGGCATAAAACAAATAAAGTAAGCCCAAACAAGACATTCCATATAGAAAAGGGGACAGGCTACTTTTTGAGAAATGAAAACGGAAAAGGGGACGGTTCTAATTAAATGAAAAAGATGCAAACAAGAAAATGGGAATAATAAATACACCCGTTCTCTTTAAGCGACTTAAGGGATCGCGAGAAACTGCACCCCTCCCTGCGAGATTGGCCGTTGTGGCATAATATAGATAAAAAGGAGAAAAATAAAAATGAAAGAAAAGTTAACGGCAATATTTCAAAAATCGCCATACGGATATATTGGCTTTATTGAAGAACTTCCAGGAGCGAATACTCAAGGCAAAACACTTGAAGAAGCAAGAAAAAATTTAATTGAAGCGGTCCAGCTTATTTTGGACGCCAACAGACAACTTTTTGAAGAAGAACTTAAGGGTTTCGAAATTATAAAAGAAGACTTCGGAGCAGTAACGGTTTGAAGCGAAAAGATGTAATCCGACATCTTGAGTTAAACGGATGCGAATTCCTACGAGAAGGTGCAAATCATACGGTATATGTAAATCGCAGAAAAAAGAAGGCGAGCACCGTTCCCCGTCACAGAGAAATTGATAAATATCTTGTCACGAAAATATGTAAAGACCTTGAAATACCAAAGCCATAACATTTCACTCCACAGTATATAGAAAAGGGTATAGAAAAGGAAAATGGTATAGAAAAGGGGACGGGCTACTTTTTGAGAAATGAAAACGGAAAAAGGGACGGTTGTTTTAAGTAAAAATTATTTTTGCCCTGAGGGACGTAGGTGAAAATTGACACTTTTCATGATGAATGGATGGGAGATTCAGGGGGCAATTCTTCAATCGTTACATTTTCCAAGAAGCCGTTTGAATAAATTCAGAAAAAGGAGACAAGAAGATGAAAGACAAAGTGCCTGTATCAGTGGTCGTAATTGCTAAAAATGAAGAAAAGAACCTGTTAGATTGTCTCTCTACGGTGAAATGGGCTGATGAAGTTATTCTTTTTGACGATGGAAGTACCGACAAAACAGCGGAGATAGCCAGAGAACTTGAGGCAAAGGTGGTAAAAGGAAACCTTGCTAACGAAGGGGCTAAAAGAAACTTTGCCTACGGTCAGGCAAGAAATGAGTGGGTTTTGAGTCTTGATGCTGACGAAAGGGTGAGTCCAGAATTGGTTACAGAGATTACTTCTCTTCTGAAGAGAAAAGATATTTTTCATAAAGGATTTTCTATACCGCGTAGAAATTACATTGGTAATTATTGGATTCGCCATGGTGGTTTTTATCCGGCTGGACAACTGCGTCTTTTCAAGAAAGATGTTTTTTCCTATGAAGAGACGACGGTTCATCCCCGTGCTTTCTTAAAAGGAAGTTGTGGGCATTTAAAAAGTGATTTAATCCATTATTCCTGGAAAAATTTCAATCACCTTTTTGCCAAGTTAAATAGCCAGAGTGACTTGGAAGCAAAAAAGATGTTAAACAAAAAGAAAGTTGGTCTGGGACATTATCTCTATAGAGCAATAGACCGATTTGTCAGAAGATATTTTGTCAAAAAGGGCTATCGTGATGGCTTTATTGGTTTTATTATGGCTTTTCAAGACAGTCTCTACCAGATATTTTCCTATGCAAAATACTGGGAGATGAAAAGAAATTAATAATATCATACAACATATCGTTATTTAACTACCTTTTTTGCTTCTTCAAATTCAATATAAACTGCATCTATTTCTTCGTTATGAGTTAGGTTCAATTTTATCATCTCTTAAAAATAAAATGTATACACAGTAATTACTGTCACTACCTTCTTTTCCATCGCTATTATCGGCATTACCTGTTTTTCTCCTAATTTTCACCTACTTTTAAGTGGGGGAGTAGTATAAATACCACACCACACCTAAAAGAAAAAATATTTCTTGAAAAAAGTTTAATTTAGTAATATAATAAAAGAATAAAAAGGGGATATAATGTTACATACTATATTACTTGCATTACATATTATAATTTCTGTGCTTCTTGTTATTTCTGTTCTTATGCAACCCGGGAGAGGAGAGGGGCTTTCAGAAGCTTTTGGAGTAACTTCTACACAGAAGTTTTTTGGTGCACAGACAAATGTAGTACTTGCAAAGATTACTGCTGTTCTTGCAGGTCTTTTTTTGATATCCTGTCTTACAATGGGTGTTGTTCAGAAAAATGCCGCTGATTCACTGATGCAACGAAGAAGATCTGTCCCTGCAGTACCAGAAACAAGACCTGTAAGTCCGGAAATACCTGAAACGACCCAGCCACCGCCTCAGGGTGAGCCTTAAAAAACCTGTTATACAAACCACACAATGAGACTAATATTTAAGATATTACTTCTAACATCCTTGTTCTTGGGAGCCTGCCAGAAAAAAAATGAAGAAGTTTCTATTCAAGAGCCGGTTGGCCCTATCACCCTACCTTACGGAGATGCAATTGTAGTCGGTTCTATTGCAGATGCCTTAAATCTTGTTCCGATAATCGCCTCAGATGGTGCCTCACATGAGATCTGTGGGCTTATATTTAATGGTCTTGTAAAATATGATAAGAATTTGAATCTTACAGGAGATCTTGCAGAATCCTGGGAGATTTTAGACGATGGACTTACAATAATTTTTCATTTAAGAAAAGATGTAAAATGGCATGATGGTGTTCCTTTTACAGCAGACGATGTTCAGTTCACATTTAAGAAACTTACGGACCCACAGGTAAGGACCCCTTACAGTGGAGATTTTGAAAGAGTAAAATCCCTTGAGGTTTTGGATAAATATACTGTAAGAGTAAAATATAGTGAACCTTTTGCCCCAGCACTTGAAAGCTGGGGTATGTCCATAATACCAAAACACCTACTTGAAAAAGAAGACCTAAATGCAACAGAATTTTCAAGAAATCCCATTGGCACTGGTCCTTACAGATTTTTTTTATGGGATACAGCAGAAAAAATAGAACTTGTCGCAAATAATTCATACTTTGGAAAAAGACCTTACATAGACAGGTATATATACAGAGTAATACCTAATGCCGCATCTATGTTTCTTGAACTTCGGGCAGGCGGTATTGACCAGATGGGACTTAACCCTTTTCAATACACAAAACAGACTGGCACAAAATTCTTTAAAGAAAATTTTAATAAATTTAGGTATCCGGCTTTCACATATACGTACTTAGGATATAATCTTTCAAATCCACTCTTTTCAGATATAAGAGTAAGAAAGGCCATAAATTTAGCAATAGACAAACAGGAGATTATAGATGGAGTTCTTTATGGGCTTGGAAGACAGATCACAGGGCCTTTTATACCGGGAAGTTGGGCATATAATGAAGATGTCCAACCCTCTGCCTTTGACCCTGAAAAGGCAAAGGAATTGTTAAAAGATGCAGGCTGGGTTTATAAAAACGGAGTCTTAAGAAAAGATGGAATGCCTTTTAGGTTCACACTCATTACAAATCAGGGAAATGAGCCGAGAAGAATGGCATCTGAGATAATACAAAGAAGGTTAAAAGCAATCGGGATGGATGTCAGAATAAATATAATTGAGTGGAAAAGTCTTATCAATGAGTTTATTGGTAAAAGAAAGTTTGATGCAGTCCTTTTAGGCTGGTCATTGAGCAGGGACCCTGACCTATATGATATCTGGCATTCATCAAAAACAAAAGAAGGAGAATTTAATTTTGTTGGATATAAGAATCCAGAAGTTGACAGACTTATAGAAGAAGGAAGGGCAACCTTTGATAAGGAAAAAAGAAAACAAATCTACCACAGAGTGCATAAAATCCTCTATGATGAACAACCGTACTGTTTTCTGTTTAACCCAGACTCATTGCCGATTGTCCATAAAAGATTTCATAACATAGAGGTTGCACCCGCAGGCATAGGGCATAATTTTATTTATTGGTATGTTCCCAAAAAATTACAAAGATATAGAGGTTTTGAAAGATAACTTTGAAAAACTTTATAAAATTATGTGCCGATGACCCCGTAAAATATGATTTTAGTATTACAAGATTTGGAATATGGGGAAGCAACTTAAAAGGGCAAGTGGCAACTGGTGCCCTGGTGCTCTGATGCCTGGGAAGGGGAATATGTGTTACTTAAAAGAGTCTGCAAAGATTCATTTTAATGAGTTCCTTCAGCCCCTGATAGATTCAAGCAGGGGTAATTGCTCTTTCAGGCGCCGTTCTGAACCATTCCTTTTGCTCAAGGGTGAACTTCCGCGAAGAGATGACACATTACAGTGTCACTTCTGGCTTCGCCCTCATAATGACATCTCCTGTTTCTGTAAGAAGACTATGAAAGATTGGGTTGGGAGATCCGACCCCCGAGTCGCTCCTACATTAAATTAGAAAGAGATTACTATGCGTCAGAAAGTAAGTATAATTGGTGCGGGTAATGTTGGTGCAACTATGGCAATGAAATTAGCGGAAAAAGATTTTGCAGATATCATTTTAGTTGATATTATCGAGGGGATGCCGCAAGGAAAAGGATTGGATATAACCCAGACCGGTCCGATAGATAGTTATGATACAAAAGTTATTGGAACCAATTCCTATACGGATACGCAATATTCCGATATTGTTATCATAACTGCTGGCGTTCCGCGAAAACCGGGAATGTCCCGCGATGATTTATTGGAAGCAAATTATAATATCGTTAAACCGGTGACCGAACAGGTCGCACAATATTCGCCAAACGCGATCCTGATTATAGTCGCGAACCCGTTAGATGCAATGGCGCAGTTAGCATATAAAACCAGCGGATTTTCGAAAAGTCGAGTTATGGGGATGGCAGGAATTCTTGATACTGCCCGATTCCGCACTTTTATTGCGATGGAATTAAATGTTTCTGTTGAAGATGTTTATGCATTAGTTCTTGGTGGGCACGGAGATACGATGGTGCCATTGGTGCGATATTCTACGGTAGCCGGAGTTCCTTTACCAGAAATTTTGTCGAAAGAAAAATTAGATATGTTAATTCAGCGGACTCGGAATAGCGGCATGGAAATCGTTAAACTACTGAAAGCAGGGGGCGCTTATTATGCGCCGGCAAGTGCAGCAGTACAAATGGTTGAAGCAATTATTTTGAATAAAAAACGAATTCTACCATGCGCTGCATATCTGGAAGGGGAATATGGTATCAACGGCTTATTCGTTGGCGTACCGATTAAACTAGGAGCTAATGGAATTGAAGAAATTATCCAATTGAGACTTACTCCAGAGGAAAATGCTGCGTTAAAGAAATCCGCAGCCACAGTTGAAGAACTAATTAAAATTATGGAAAAATTCTAGATTACAAACCAAATGCACTAAGAAAAGCAGACTTCAAAAAGCATTGTGATACCAGGAATATTTAATAAGAATGTGTAAAAAATATTGCAGGTGCAGTTATAAGAGTGGCAAAAGGCAAAGACTATAAATTTATTGGTATGGAACAGATTAAAAAGAGGTATAGATAATGAAAAGTTTTTTATTTTTTTTTCTATCTACTGCTTGTTGTTTATCATTCCCTGTGTTTGTACATCCCTATACGCAGACAAGGGTTTTGTTAGGGACAACTGTTTCAATAACAATTATTGAAGAACAGCAAACTGCTCAAAAAGCCTTTGCGTCTGCATTTGAAGAAATAAAAAGAATTGAAAAAATAATGAACTGGTTTGACTCAGAAAGTTGTGTCTCTAAACTTAACAGAGACGGTGCTAACTTTCCGGTGGAAGTATGTGAAGATCTTTTTAAAATAATTGAAATGTCACAAAACTTTTCAAAAGGCACTGACGGCATATTTGACATTACAGCAACATCTTTGAAAAGAAAGGATGGGTGGAAAAACATAATATTAGACAAACAAAACAGGACGGTATTTTTTAAGGACAAAGATGTGAAAGTTGATCTCGGCGGGATTGCAAAAGGTTATGCAATAGACCGTGCTGTGGATGTTCTTAAAAAATTAGATATAAAAAGCGCACTTATAGATGGCGGAGGAGATATAAGAGTGGTCGGAAAAGGCAGGAATGGAAAACCGTGGAACATAGGTTTAATGGATCCCATTGACGATAAAAAAATATTAGGAACACTTTCCCTATCTTCCAGCATTGCAACATCAGGGAATTATTTAAGAGAACACATCATAGATACCAGTAGTGGTGAATCTGCAAACACTGATGTTATAAGTTCTTCTATCATTACAGATAATTGCGCAAAAGCACAGGCACTTGCAAAGGTACCCATAATAGCAGGACTTTCAGGACTTAAATACTTAAAAGATGTGTCTATTATATGTGTAGTAAAACAGCACGGGAAAACATATGTTTTAATCTCAGAAGATATAGAGTTTATCCCAAGAAAGGGTGTAGAGGTTAGGATAATAAGATAGGCAACGGGCAACAGGTGC
>BBPD01000663.1_pt2 | contig 12888 bp, 7 predicted proteins | sample 1344911 | NCBI WGS metagenome assembly BBPD01 (sample SAMD00019088, study PRJDB2971) | groundwater metagenome | biome: freshwater biome; feature: mineral spring; material: ground water | place: USA: CA, Sonoma | collected 2011-09 | depth surface m
CGCTGCGGCGCCAAGCCAGCCGAGCAGGATCGGCGCGCCGCGGTTGGCCTGGGCCGCGGCGGTGAAGGCGTCAAGCGCCGCCGCGTCGTCGGCCTCCGGCGCGGGGGCGTGGATCGCGATCACCGCGTCCACCTCCGGCGCCGCCGCCAACGCGACGGCGGCCTCGGCGAGCCGCGTGCCGGCGGCGGCGCCGAGCGAGAGCGGGTTGCGCCGCTCCAGACCGGCCGCGCCAAGCCCGGCGCTGGTGGCCTCGGAGAACTCGGCCAGCCGCAGCCCCGCCGCGAGCAGTGCGTCGGCGGCGAGCCGCGCGGGGCCGATGCCGTTGGCGACGACGGCGACGCGCTCGCCCGAGCCGGGGCGGGCGCGGCTGCGGGCGAGGGTTTCCGCCGCGGCGACCCACTCCTCGAAGCCCGAGACGTGCAGCACGCCGGCGCGCCGCAGCACTGCATCGGTGGCGGCGAAGGCCCCCTCCTGCCGCTCGCCCGGGCGCAGCGCGACCACCGGCCGCTGGCGCGCCGCGGCCCGCGCGGCGGAGACGAACAGCCGGCGGTCCTTGATGCGGCGGACCTCCAGCATCACGCAGGCCGTGCCGGCGTCGCGCGCCAGCCAGTCGAGGCCCAGGGCGAAGCCGATGTCGTCGTTGGCACCCAGGCCGAGGATGGCGGAGAAACCGAGGCCGTCAGCCGCCGCCCAGTCCACGGCGGCGCGCGCGACGGCGGCCGATTGGGCGAGCAGAGCGAGCGAGCCCGCCGGGATCGGCCGGTGCGAGAGCGTCGCGTTGAGGCCGATGCCCGGGATGGCCACGCCAAAGGCGCGCTCGCCCAGCACCCGCACGCCCGCCTCGCGCGCCATGTCGCGCAGCCCCGGCACCGGGCCCGGGACGATGGCGGCGAAGCAGCCCAGGCCGCGCACCCGCGCCAGCGCGGCCGGCAATCGGTCTGGTGGCAAGGCGAGCACGGCGAGGTCGGGGCGCGGGCCGGGCGGCGCGAAGCCCTCCATCCCCTCGCCGGTCAGCTGCCCGCGAAACCCGCCCGCGAGGAGGTTGCGGGCCACCACGCGCGCCTCGGGCAGCGCCTTGTCGCCGAGGAGGAGGACGCTGTCGGGGCGGAAAAGGGCGGCGTCGGCGAACCCGTTGCGGGGGCGGCCGTCGAAAGCGAGTGCCATGACTTCACCCTGCCACGCGACGCCGGCGGCCGGAACGTGCGGGGGTGTGACATTGCGCCGCCGCGACCCGGCGTGCGCGGTCCGCGCCTGCCTCTACGGTGCGGGCAGGAGCGCGTCGGTGCGGCCGAGCAGCCGGTAGGCGACGAGGCCCACATACTCGCGGATCGCCCACTCCGCCTGGCCGAGCCGCGCGGCGAAGGGCACCTCGAGCCAGCCACGCGCGCCCGGCGCAGTGGAGTAGTTCACCGGCCAGGGCACGACGGCGAACCCGGCACGCCGGAAGCACCCCACGGCGCGCGGCATGTGGCTCGCCGAGGTGATGAGCAGCCACACCTCGCCGGGCCGGGGCTGCGCGAGCGCGCGGCTTTCGACCGCGTTCTCCCACGTGTTGCGCGAGCGGTCCTCGTAGAGCATGCGCGGCCCTTCCAGGCCGAGGGAGGCGAAGAGCCGCTCCGCCACCTCGGCCTCCGTCATGCCGGCCGGGTCGAGCCGGCCGCTGCCGCCGGTGAAGAGGATGCGCGCGTCGGGGAAGCGGCGCGCCAGCGCCACCGCCTCCGTCATCCGCTCGGCAGCGCCGTTGAGCGCCGGGATGCCGCGGGCCTCGGTGAGCAACTGGTCCACCGCGCCGCCGAGCACCACCACGCCGTCCACGCGCGCGGGCGGAGCGCCCGGGCGGGCGAAGCGGTCCTCGAGTGGCAGGGTGAGCAGGGCGGCGAGCGGCGTCGCGGCGATCAGGGCGAACCAGGTGAGGCCGGCAAGCAACGGCCACCGCGCCCAGCGGCGGCCCGCGAGGAGGAACGCCGCGCCGATGAGCGCGAGCAGCAGCGCGAAGGTGTTGGGCCGCGCCACCATCCAGAACAGCTTGGAGGCGGCGAACAGCGCGTCCTGCATCACTCGGCCTCCACCAGACGCCACAATTCCACGGTGCCGCGCTCCTCGGCGAAGGACGCGGCGAGCTCGTAGGCCTCGTCCAGCGCCTCGGTCAGCATCGCCATCGCGGAGGCGCGCATGGCGAACCACTCGGAGCGGTCGAGCACGATGAAGCGCGGGCGGCTGTCGAGGATGCGGCGCACCTCCGCGTCGGTGTCGATGCCGGCGAGGCTCGCGAAGCTGCCGGTCAGGTGCACCGGGAATGGGAAGCGCGTGGGCAGCGCGGCCTGCGTGAGGAAATACACGACCGGCTGGTAGTTCGGGACGAAGATGGTCTCGCCCGGCCGCAGCTCCTCGTTCATCAGCGCGGCGATGCGGCGCGGCGTGTCGGGGCTGCCGAGGGCGAAGCCGCGGGCGAGGCGCGATTGCAGGTCGATCGCGAGCACGTCGGCCGAGACGGCGGCGACGGCGGCCAGCATCAGCGCGCCGGCGCGGCGGGGCGTGGCGAGGCGGGAGAGCATCAGCGCGCCGAGCGCTGCGAGCAGCGCCAATGGCGGCAGCGCGATGAGGAAGTAGTGCGGGAAGAACATCCCCGGGGCCGCGATGGCGAGGGACGCCACGGCCAGCCACAGCACGCCGAGGGCCGCGAGCCGCCGCAACTCCGGCACGGAGGAGCGGAACGCGAAGCCGGCGCCGCAGGCCAGCAGCAGCAGCCAGCGCAGGGCAAGGGCCGCGGTGACGATGCGCCACACCGCCTGCTCCGCGGAGACGCGGCCGGCGGCGTAGACGAACGGCGCCTCGATCATGCTCTCCCACCACACGCCGAACTCGCCGCGCAGCGCGTAGGCCGCGCCGAGGAGGATGGTGGGCAGGGCGCAGAGGGCTGCGTAGGCGAGGGCGAAGAGGCCGAGCCGCCGCAGCCCCATCCGGCGCGCAAGCAGGGCGGGCCCGACCAGGAGCGCAAAGGCGAGGCAGCCCTCGGGGAAGACGACCTGCTTGACGAGCATCGCCGGGCCGATCAGCGCGCCGATGGCGATCAGGCGCCACCAGGCCGGCGGCTCGTCACGCAGCGCGCCGCCCAGCGCGAGGGCCAGCGCCGCGACGACGAACGGGGCGAACAGGATCTCCGTGTTCGAGGCGAGGCCGCCAAGCAGCGTGGAGTGCCCCGCGTAGAGCACCGCCGCGCCGAAGCCGAGCGCCGGCGGCCCGCCGGCCACGCGCACCAGGGCGAACAGGCCGTAGCCCGTCGCCGCGACGGCCGCGGCGCCGAGCAGGCGCACGGTTGCGATCTCCTCGCCCACCAGCAGGAACGCCAGCGCGATCAGGCCTGGCGCGCCGGGCGGATGCAGGTCCCACACGCCGGAGAACGGCCACCGCCCGCGCAGCCACTCGCGGGCCTGGAGCAGATAGAGCGACTCGTCCCAGTCGATCACGGACGGGAGGAAGGACGCCCAGCGCAGGGCAAGGACGAGGGCTGGCAGCAGGGCCAGCGCCACGATCCAGGCCAGGCGTCGGTGCGGGTGGGCGCGCGGCGCGGCCATGGTCGGGCCTTATGCGGCGCGGGGTCGGGCGCGTCCATGGCGCGGATGCCTGCGGCGGTCGTGCTGGCTGGTGTGTTGCGTGATGGCACACGCCGAGGTTGTGGGCGCTGTTTCTGGATTCTTGCCAGTCTTGAGATTGCCACAAAACCTTCTTGGCGACGCCAAAGATCGCCCGGTGAGCGACACTTAAGGGGATAGTTAACGACGCCCCGGCACCGGAGCGCGGCCAGGCATGGCAGGCGGGGCGAAACCCCGGCGAGCGTGCCTTTGGTCGCGCGGTGGAAGCCGGGGCGTCACCGCCAGACCAGCCAGGAATGCGCCCCGACATGTCCTCGACCACCACGCTGAACTCCTTCCCGCTCTTCGGCCAGGCCATCCCCGCCCTGCCCGGCGGTGCGGCACAGGGTGCCGAGGTCGTGATCCACGACCCGGTCCGCCAGATCTTCATCGTCATGGGCGCCCAGGGCTTGGACTTCCTCGACGCGGTGAGCGGCGCGCGGGTCGGTGGCTTCGGCAGGGCCGCGGTGCAAGGCACGGGCGGCGACCCGCTGACGCGCCTCGGCACCGCCAACAGCGTCGCGATCAGCGGCGACACGCTCGCGATCGCCTTCGACGGCGGCCTCTCGGGCGGCGCGGGCAGCACCGCCCAGGTCAACGGCTTCGTTGCGTTCTTCCAGCTCGGCACCGCCGCCAACGGGGCGGTCACGGCGACGTGGCAGCGCACGGTCACCGGCCCCGACTTCTCCGTGCCCGACATGATCACGTTCACCCCGGACGGGACGAGGCTGCTGGTCGCCATCGAGGGCGAGCCGCGCGACGAATACGCCGCGGCGGGCACGTCTAACCCGGTGGGCGGCATCGGCATCATCGACGTGGCGACCGGCGCGCTGACGTTCGCCGGCTTCGAGGCGTTCAACTCGCAGAAGGCGGCGCTCCAGGCCGCCGGCGTGCGGATGAACATCCCCGGCGCGACCGTCGCGGAGGACCTTGAGCCCGAATACATCACCATCGCTCCGGGCGGCGCGTTCGCCTACGTCGCGCTGCAGGAGGCGAACGCGATCGCCGAGCTGGACATCGCCTCGGCCACCATCACCCGCATCATGCCGCTCGGCTTCAAGGACCACTCGGTCGCCGGCAACGGCCTCGACCCGTCGGACCGCGACAACGCCGCCGGCACGGGCAACATCCAGCAGATCGTGCTCGCGCCCGTCCGCGGCCTGTACATGCCGGACGGCGTGGCGAGCTTCGGCCTCGGCGGCCGCACCTTCCTCGTCACCGCCAACGAGGGCGACGCGCGCGAGTGGGCGATCATGGGCGCCGGCGGCCGCGACGACCCGCGGCTGAATGGTTCCGGCCTGACGCTCGACCCGACGGTGTTCCCCGACGCAACGACGCTGCTGCTCAATTCCGAGCTGGGCCGTTTGCGCGTCTCGCGCACGGATGGCGACACGGATGGCGACGGCGACCTCGACCAGATCTTCGCTTTCGGCGCGCGCTCGCTGTCCATCTTCGAGGTGACCGCCGGCGGGCTCGTGCGCACCTTCGACAGCGGCGACCTGATCGAGCGCACCCTGTTCACCCAGTTCCCGACGCTCGCCGCGGCGGACCGCGACCCGGCCAAGGGGCCGGAGCCGGAGAGCGTGTCGCTCGGCTTCATCGATGGCCAGCTTTTCGCCTTCCTCGCGCTCGAACGGGCCGCCCCGGGCAACAGCCTCGTCATGGCGTTCAAGATCGAGGACGAGGCCACGGTCACCTACGCCGGCCTGCTGCGCGGCACCGGCACCGGCGCGCAGAACCCGGAGGTGATCGCGTTCGTTCCGCGTGAGAACTCGCCGGCCGCCATCGACGCGCCGATGCTCGCCGTGCCGAACGAGAGCAGCAACGTGTTCCGCGTCTCGACCGTCACGCAGGCCTCCACCGCGCCCTTCACGCTGCAGATCCTCCACGCCTCCGACTTCGAGGGCGGCGTCGATGCCGTGAGGCGCGCGCCGAACTTCGCGGCCATCGTGGACTTCCTCGAGGACCAGTCGCCGAGCGGTAACAGCATCACGCTCTCCTCGGGCGACAACTTCATCCCGGGCCCCTTCACCGCCGCCGGCACCGACCCGGCGGTGCGCCCCGCGCTCGCCGCGTTCTATGAGCAGGCGCTCGGTCTCGCCGCCGGCAGCCTGACCGGCATCCGCAACGGCACCCTGCCGTTCAATGCGCTCGACATCGCCATCCTCAATGCGATCGGCATCGAGGCGAGCGTCATCGGGAACCACGAATTCGACCTCGGCCCCAACCCCTTCGCCGGTGCGTTTGACTTCGTCGCGAGCCTCCCCGCGCTGCCGGGCCAGCCCACGCTCGGCTCCATCACCAACATCGGAGCGCAGTTCCCCTTCCTGTCGGCGAACCTCAACCCGGCGGGCGAGCCGGCACTGAACCCGCTGTTCACCGCCGAGCTGCGCGCCGCCGTCTCCTACGCGACGACGCGCGCCGACCTGCTGACCGGCGAGGCCATCCGCGCCGAGGCGACGGGCCGCGAGTGGTCACCATGGACGACGATCACCGAGGGTGGCCAGACCATCGGCGTGCTTGGCATCACCACGCAGATCCTCGCGCAGATATCCTCCGTCGGCGGCGTCATCGTGCAAGGCGGCCCGGCGGACAACATGCCGGCGCTCGCCGCCATCCTGCAGCCGCTGGTCAACCAGATGCGCGACGCGGGCATCAACAAAATCCTGCTGCTGAGCCACCTGCAGCAGAACATCAACGAGCGCACGCTGGCCGAGCTGCTCTCCGGCGTGGACGTGATCGTCGCCGGCGGCAGCCACCAGCTCTGGGCCGACGGGACCGACCCGCTCGAGCCGGGGACGACACCGGGCAACACCTACCCCGTCGTTCGCACCGGCGCGGACGGTGCGCCCGTGCTCGTCGTCAACACGGCGGCCAACTACACGAATGTCGGGCGCCTCGTGGTTACGTTCGACGCCAACGGCGTGATCGACCTCGCCTCGCTCGACCCGGCCATCAACGGCTCCTACGAGACATCAGACGCGGGCGTGGACCGGCTGCTCGGCAACAACGACGGCACGCTGTCGGCGGCCGAGCGCGCGACGATCTTCGCCGACGGCACGCGCGGCGGCGAAGTGCTGCAGCTGGTGACGCCGGTGGGCGAGGTCATCCAGGTGAAGGACGCCAACACGTTCGGCTTCACCAACGTGTTCCTCGAGGGCCGCCGCGGCGAGGTGCGGACGGAGGAGACAAACCTCGGCAACCTCACCGCCGACGCCAACCTCTTCGTCGCGCGCCAGGTCGACGCGGGCGTGATGGTCTCGATCAAGAATGGCGGCGGCATCCGCGCCGAAATCGGCGCCGTCTCCGGGCAGCCCGTTCCGGTGGAGCTGCCGCCGCTCGCCAACCCGGAGACGGGCAAGCTCGGGGGCGCGGTCAGCCAGCTCGACATCGAGAACAGCCTGCGCTTCAACAACTCGCTCACCGTCCTCTCGATGACGGCGGCCAACGTCGAGCGGATCGTCGAGCACGCGGTGGCGGCCTGGACACCAACGACGACGCCGGGCCAGTTCGGCCAGTTCGGCGGCCTCGCCTTCTCCTTCGACCCGACCCGCGCGGCGCAGGTGATCACGCAGGTGTCGTCCGGCGGCGTGCCGGTGAGCGCCAGCATCACCACCGAGGGGCTGCGCGTGCGCAACCTCGTCGTCACCAACGACCTCGGCAACCCGGTGGACGTGCTGGTGCGGGACGGTGTGTTTCAGGGCGACCCGAACCGCGTCATCAAGGTGGTGACGCTGAACTTCCTCGCGGGCAACGGCACGCCCGGGCAGCGGTTCCTGGGCGGCGACAGCTACCCCTTCCCGCTTTTCACCATCCCCGGCAGCCGGGTGGACCTGCTCAACAGCCCGCTGCTTGGCGACGGGGGTGCGACCTTCGCCGCCAGGGGCAGCGAGCAGGACGCGCTGGCCGAGTTCCTGCTGGCGCGCCACGGCACCGCGGCAGCGGCGTTCGACATCGCTGACACGACCCCCGCGGGCGACCTGCGCATCCAGAACCTGGGCTTCCGCGCCGACACCGTGGGCAACCCCTTCGTGCAGGTCGGGGGTCCGGGCGGTGCGGCGTCTTCGGTGCAGACCGTCCGCCTGCCCGAGGGCGGCGCCCAGTCCTTTGCCCTGGCCGGGACCAACGCCGACGAGACGTTCTTCGTGCCGGACGGCAACATCCAGCTCGACGCTGGCGGCGGCAACGACATCGTCTTCGGCGGTGCGGGCAACGACCTGCTGCGCGGCAACGATGGCGATGACGAGATCCATGGCGGCGGCGGCAACGACGTGCTCGGCGGCGGCGGCGGCAACGACTTCATCGACGGCGGCGAGGGCGACGACCAGCTCTTCGGCGATGCCGGGGCGGACGTGCTGTCCGGCGGCGCCGGCAACGACGTGCTCTACGGCGGCGCCGGCGGCGACCTGATGATGGGCGGCCTGGGCGACGACAGCTATCAGATCGACAACCTCGGCGACGTCGTCGAGGAGACGGCGGGCGAGGGCACCGACAGCGTGTTCGTCCTCATCGACGGATGGACGGCGGCGACCGGCACCGAGGCCACCTACCTCATGGGCACGGCAACCTTGCTGTTTGGATCGGCGGGCGCAGACGTGCTGGTGGCCAACGCCGGAAACCTTGGCAGCCGCCTGTTCGGCAACGCGGGCGGCGACCAGCTCTGGGGCGCGGAGGGCGACGACGAACTCTGGGGCGGCGCGGGCCGCGACGTGATCCGCGGCGGGGGCGGCGCGGACGTGCTCGTTGGCGGAGAGGGCAACGACCAGCTCGTTGGCGGCGCGGGCGCCGACCGCTTCGTCTTCAACGCCGCGGGCTGGGGCCGCGACGAGGTGTTCGACTTCAGCCGTGCCGAGGGCGACCTGATCGACATGCGCGGCTCGGGCTACGCCTTCGCCGACCTCGCGATCAGCGTCATCGGCACGACCACGCGCGTCGAGGTGCAGGGCGACCGGATGGACTTCTACAACGTCCCCGGCGGGCTCGCGGCGGCGGATTTCCTCTTCGCCTGAGCCGCTTCATCGGCAGCGGGGGGCCATGGCCTCCCGCTGCCACAGGAACAGGCCGGCGCCGACCAGCAGGGCGGCGCCGGCGGCGTCCCACCCGTCGGGCCGCTCGCCCCACAGCAGCAGGCCGAGCGCGGTGGTCCAGAGGATGCCGACATACTCGAACGGCGCGAGAAGCGTTGCGTCCGCGCGGCGATAGGCCTCGGTCATCAGCACCTGCGCGGCGGCCGAGATGCCGCCGACCGCCGCCAGCAGCCCCCATTGCGCGAAACTGGGCCACGCCCAACCCGGCGCGCTCCACAGCGCCGCGACGACGGACGAGCCGAGGGCAAACCACAGCACGATCGCCACGTTCGGTTCGCCCGAAGCGCCAAGGCGGCGAATGGTGATCATCGCCCCCGCCCAGCCCAGCGCGCCGGCGAGCACGGCCAGCACAGGCACCGCCGCGCCCGCCCCCGGCACTCCCACCATCAGCAGCACGCCCGCGAAGCCGGCGGCGATCGGCAGCGCCTTCGCCCAGCCCACGCGCTCGCCGAGCAGCGGCCAGGCAAGCAGCGCGAGGAAGAACGGCATGGTGAAGCCGAGCGCGGTGACGGTGGCGAGCGGCAGGGTGGCGTAGCCGTGGAAGGCGCCGGCCATCCCGACAAGGCCGCAGGCCGTGCGTGCGACGTGGCCCCAGGGGTGCCTTGTGCGCAGCGCGCGCAACCCGCCGGCCTGGCGCAGCAACGGCCAGAGGAAGGGCAGCGCGAAGAGCGAGCGGAACAGCACCACCTGCGCCAGCGGCACGCCGCCCTCCAGCGCTTTCACGCAGGCGGCGGCGAGGGCGAAGAGCAGGCTCGCGGCGAGCAGCGCGAGGATCGCGCGCCTGGGGTTCATCGGTGGGGTGTGGCCATGGGTGTGGAGCGAGGCTAGGTTTCGCCGCGCATGAGCGCCAGACCGCCCAAAGCGCCGCCGATCCAGCCCCTGCCCGGCCTCGAAATCCTCTCGGACGAGATCGCGTATGCGGGCCGCTTCGCCTTGCAACTCGTCCGCTTCCGCCACCGCCGCTTCGACGGGCGGCCCGGGCGCGAGCTGCTGTGGGAGTTGTGGCGGCGCGGGCGCGGCGTGGCCGTGCTGCCCTATGACCCCTGGAGCGACCGCGTCGCCCTCATCGAGCAGTTCCGTCTGCCGGCCCACGCCGCGGGCCTCGAGCCGGTGATGGTCGAGATCGTCGCCGGCCTGCTGGAGCAGGGCGAGGAGCCGGAGGCCGCGGCGAAGCGGGAATGCGCGGAGGAGAGTGGCCTGCTGCCGGACCGGATGGAGCGCATCGGCCGCTACATGCTGATGCAGGGCGGCTGCGACGAGACGATGTTCTTCTACTGCGGGCGCGTGCGGATCGAGGGCGGCGCCGCCACCGCGCACGGCCTGGACGACGAGGGCGAGGACATCCGCCTGCTGACGATGCCGGCCGAGGCGGCCTTCAATTGGCTCGACACGAATCGGGTCGAGAACGCGACGGCCGCGCTGTGCCTGCATTGGCTGCGCCACAACCGCGCGCGGCTGCAGCGGGAGTGGACATGACGGAGAGGCTGTTCCTGGCCGACGCGCAGCTGCGCGAGGCCGCCGCCTTCGTGGTGGGCCACCACGAGGGCGCTGTGCTGCTCGACCGCACCATCTTCTATCCGCGCAGCGGCGGCCAGCCCGGCGACACGGGCGAGCTGCGCTGGGAGGGCGGCGTGGCGCGCGTCGCGGAGGCGATCAAGCACGGGACGGATGGCGTGCTGCACCCGCTCGAAGTCGGCGGTCATCCACCCGTCGGGGCGGAGGTGACGCTCGCGCTCGATTGGGAGCGCCGGCACCTTCACATGCGCATGCACACTGCGTTGCATCTGCTCTGCTCGCTCGTCCCCGGCATCCACGCCACGGGCAACCAGATCGGCGCGGAGAAGTCGCGGCTCGACTTCGACCTGCCCGAGCCGCCGCCCAGGGAGTGGTGGGCGGAGCGGCTGGCCGCGCTGGTGGCGGCGGACCATCCGGTGAGCACCGGTTCGATGACCGAGGCTGAGCTGGAGGCGAACCCCGGCCTCGTCCGCACGCTGTCGGTGCAGCCGCCGCGCGGCGCCGGGCCCGTGCGCCTCATCAGGATCGGGGCGGGCGAGGCGCCGGTGGACCTCCAGCCCTGCGGCGGCACGCATGTGCGCGCGACGGGCGAGATCGGCCGCGTCGCGGTGTTGAAACTGGAGAGCAAGGGCCGGCAGAACCGCCGCATCCACGTCGCGCTGGAGGATTAGGCGATGCACAGCCCCCTCGTCTCGACGGAGTGGCTTGCGGGCGAGCTGGGCAAGCCCGACCTCGTGCTGTTCGACGCGACGAAGTACCTGCCGAACGAGGGGCTGGACGGGCGCGCGCTCTTCGCGGAGGCGCGCATTCCCGGCGCGCGCTTCTTCGACATCGACGAGGTGGCCGACCCCGACGCCACGCTGCCGCACATGGTCCCCACCGCCGCGCGCTTCGAGAAGCTGATGGCGGCGTATGGCGTTTCCAACGCGTCGCGGGTCGTCTTCTACGACCAGAAGGGGATCTCCTCCTCCGCACGCGGCTGGTGGCTGATGCGGCTCTTTGGGCACGAGGCGGCTGCCGTGCTCGACGGCGGGCTGCCGAAGTGGCGGCGCGAGGGTCGCGCGGTCGAGGGCGGCCCGGCCGCGCCAACCGCGCCCACGACATTCCGCGCGGACCTCCAGGCGTCGCGCCTGCGCGGCCTCGGCGACGTGAAGCGCATCGTGCGGCAATCGCCGGCCGCGGGCGGCGGCGTGGAGCTCATCCTTGACGCGCGCGCCGCCGGCCGCTTCGCCGGCACCGCGCCGGAGCCGCGCCCCGGCCTGCCCTCGGGCCACATGCCCGGCGCCGCCTCGCTGCCCTTCACCGACCTGTTGGCGGCCGATGGCACGATGCTCGGCGCGGACGGGCTTCGCCGCCGCTTCGAGGCAGCCGGCGCCGACGGCACGCGGCCGGTGGTGGCGAGTTGCGGCACCGGCGTCACGGCCTGCGTGCTGGCGCTCGGCGCGGTGCTCGCAGGGCTGCCCGAGCCGGCTGTGTACGACGGCTCATGGACCGAATGGGCCTCGCGCCCCGAAACCCCAAAGGCGACCTGCTGACATGCCCGACGACCTCCACCGCCGGCCGTCTTTCGCGACGCGGATGAGCCACACCGGCCGCGCCGGCGTGCGCACCCATGGCTTCGTGAACCCGCCCGTCCACCGCGGCTCGACGGTGCTGTTCGAGGATTGCGCCCAGCGCCGCGCGCACGCGGCGAAGCGCCACGAGCAGGTGCTGACCTACGGCACGCAAGGGGGCCCCACGCACCACGCGCTGGAGGACGCGCTGTGCGAGGTGGAGGGCGGCACGCGCTGCACCGTGTTCGGCAGCGGGCTGGCCGCCATCGCGGTGCCGCTGCTCGCCTACCTCAAGGCCGGCGACCACTGCCTGATGCCGGACAGCGTGTATGGCCCGGCGCGCAACCTCGCCGACACGCTGATGAAGGGCTGGGGGATCGAGACGACCTTCCACGACCCGTGCGTGGACGAGGCGGGGATGCGCGCGCTGCTGCGCCCCAACACGCGCGTCGTGTACACCGAGAGCCCGGGCAGCCACACTTTCGAGGTGCAGGACATCCCCGCCATCTCGCGCGCCGCGCGGTCGGTCGGCGCAAAGGTCCTGATGGACAACACCTGGGGCATCCACAGCTTCCAGCCGTTCCGCCACGGCGTGGACGTCTCGATCCAGGCACTGACGAAATACGTGGGAGGCCACTCCGACATCCTGCTCGGCTCGGCCGTGGTGGCGACGGAGGGGGACCACCTCGCGGTGCGCGGGGCCGCGTCGATCCTCGGGCAGTACGCCTCGCCCGACGATTGCTGGCTGGCGCTGCGCGGCCTGCGGACAATGCCGCTGCGGCTGCGCCACCAGGAGGCGGCGGGAATCGAGGTCGCGCGCTGGCTGGAGCGCCAGCCGCAGGTGCTGCGCGTGCTGCACCCCGCGCTGCCCTCGCACCCGCAGCACGCGCTGTGGCGGCGCGATTTCTCCGGAGCATGCTCGCTGTTCGGCTTGGTCCTCCAACCCCGCTACGGGCAGGAGGGGATGCTGCGCTTCGTGGACAGCCTCTCGCTGTTCGGCATCGGCGCGAGCTGGGGCGGCTTCGAGAGCCTGTGCATCCCGACCACGGGCTTCGTCACCCGCAGCGCGGGGACGGGCGATTTCGGCGGGCCGGTGTGCCG
>BBPD01000294.1_pt3 | contig 12838 bp, 10 predicted proteins | sample 1344911 | NCBI WGS metagenome assembly BBPD01 (sample SAMD00019088, study PRJDB2971) | groundwater metagenome | biome: freshwater biome; feature: mineral spring; material: ground water | place: USA: CA, Sonoma | collected 2011-09 | depth surface m
TCCTTCGCCATGCGGCTCGCGTCGCCGCAGACGTAGAAATGCGCGCCGTCCTGCAGCCAGCGCCACAGGTCGGAAGCCGCCTCGGCCATGCGGTGCTGCACGTAGTCCTTGCCGGCACCGTCGCGCGACCAGGCGAGCGAGAGGCGGGAGAGCGCGCCGGAGGCCTGCCACGCCTCGATCTCGTCGCGGAAGAGGAAGTCCGTCGCCGCGCGCCGGTCGCCGAAGAACAGCCAGGCCCGACCCTTTGCGCCGGTCGCCGCGCGGTGCTGGAGGAAGGCGCGGAACGGCGCGACGCCCGTGCCCGGGCCGACCATGATGACCGGCGTCGCCGCGTCCGAGGGCAGGCGGAAGTGACTCGTCAGCACCTCGGCGCGCAGCGGCGCCTCGGGCGTCGCACGGAACGCCAAGTGGCAGGAGGCGACGCCGTCGCGCGCGCGGCCGCGCCGGGTCTCGCGCACCACGCCCACGCACAGCTCCACCCGGCCCGGAACCGCGAGCGACGAGGAGGCGATGGAGTAGAGGCGCGGCTTGAGGCGCGGCAGCGAGTCGAGCAGCGCGGCGACCGGCGGCCGCGCGGAGGGAAAGGCCTCGAGCAGGTCGAGCAGGTCGGCGCCGTCGGGCTGCGCGTCGTCCTCGCCGTCGGCGAGGCGGCGAAGCGCGGCGGCGTGCGGCGCGTGGCGCGCGTGCGCGGCGAGCAGGTCGAGCGTGCGGTCGAGCGGCCGCGCGATGTCGCGCTCCTCCGCCAAGGCGCGGCGCAGGGCGTCGTGGTCGGCGCCGAGCGTGCGAAGCACGGCCTCGACCAGCGCCGGGTCGTTGGGCGCGTGGACGGCGAGGCTGTCGCCCGGCTCGTAGGCCAGGCCGCTTTCGGCGAGGTCGAGCACGACGTGGCGCACGTCCTTGTCGCTGCCCTCGGCGGTGAGGCGCGCGGCGGAGACGAAGCGCACCGCCCTGCCCTTCGGCGCCTCTGCCGCGGGCTTGGCGAGGACGGCCGCGACGGGCGCGGCGGCGAGCATCGCCTTGATCGCCTTCTGCGTCCCCTTGCCGCCCGGCACGCAAAGCGCCGCGCTGCTTTCCGCGCCCGAGGCCAGCGCGGCGGCGTAGGTCTTGCACACATAGCCGCACTGGCCGCAGTCGAGCTGCGCCATCGCCGCCATCAACCTCTCAGGCTGCGGCCGGCCCTCGGCCAGCGCCAACCGCTCGTCGAGCGCGAGCGCGGGGTCGTGCCAGGGGTGGTCGTCGGCGACCTCCGCCGGGGGCGGCGGCGCGGCGGAGGCGTTGGCCGGCGCGCCGCCGTACAGCCCAGCGAGGAAGCCGTTCAGCCACGCGCGCTGGTTCGGCGAGAACGGCGCGCTCTCCGGGATCAGCGGCACGCTGTCGCGCGGCAGGTTGGGGGGCGAGATCGCGTTCACGCGGGTACGGCCTCCTCGGCGATGAGACGCAGCGCGGCGTCGTCGCGGGCCGCGCAGAATTGCTGGAACGTCGCCTCGCCCGACGCGCGCCACGCGGCGAGCAGCGCCAGCACGCGCGGCCCGAGCTCGTCCTGCGCCACGCGCGCCACGATCAGCCGGCCGATGGCCTGCTCCGGCCCCGCGCCGCCGCCGACGTGCAGGTCGTAGCCCTCGACCACATCCTCGCCGCGCTCGACCTTGGCGCCGAGCAGGCCGATGTCGGCCACGAAGTGCTGCGCGCAGGAGTGGTGGCAGCCCGTGAGGTGGATGTTGACCGGCGCGGGGGCCTCGATCCGCGCCTCCAGGAAGTCGGCGAGCTCCGCCGCGTGGCGCTTGGTGTCGGAGGCGGCGAACTTGCACCCCGCGTTGCCCGTGCAGGCGACGAGGCCCGCGCGCAGGTGCGACGCCTCGTGGCTCAGGCCGAGCGAGCGGATCGCTTCCAGCGCTTCCTCCACCTGCGCGACGCCGGGGAGCAGCAGGTTCTGCCACACCGTCAGCCGCAGCTCGCCATTGCCGAAGCCCCGCGCGACGGCGGCGAGGCCGCGCAGCTGCGGCAGGGTCATTCGCCCCACCGGCAGCGCGACGCCGATCCAGTGCAGCCCGTCCTGCTTCTGCGCGTGCACGCCGACATGGCCGTGCTTGAGCGGCGGCTCGTTCGGCAGCAGCGCGGCCCGGCGCAGCGTGCGGCCGAGCAGCGTCTCGACCTCGGCGAGGAAGCGCTCCACGCCCCAGCGGTCGAGGAGGTATTTCAGCCGCGCCTTCTTGCGGTCGGTGCGGTCGCCGTGCGCGACGAAGACGCGCAGGACCGCGTCGCACACCTCCACGGCCTCGCCCGGCGCCACCACCGCCTCGGTCGCGCGCGCGAAGTCGCGGTGGCCGGTGATGCCGCCCAGCGTGAGGCGGAACAGCACCTCGCCCTCGACCGTGCGGTGCGCGGCCAGCGCGATGTCGTTCGTCTCCTCCAGCACCTCCACTGTTCCGCCGCCCTGGAGCGAGATGTTGAACTTGCGCGGCAGGGCGAAGAGGTCGCGGCTGTGCAGGAGGTGGTGGTGCAGCGCGCGCACCAGGGGCCGCGTGTCGAGCAGCTCGCGCGGGTCCACCCCCGCCGTCGGGCTGGCGGTGATGTTGCGCACGTTGTCGGCGCCGGTGCCGCGCGGCAGCAGGCCGAGGTCGCCCAGGCGCATCACCACCTCCGGCCCGTCCTTCGCCGCGATGCCGCGGAGCTGGAGGTTCGCGCGCGTCGTCACGTCGGCGTGCGGGTGCGCCAGCTCCTCGGCGATGGCGGCGACGCCCTCGGCCTGGTGCGCCGTCAGCGCGCCGCCGGGGACGCGCAGGCGGCACATGAAGGAGTCCTGCGCGGGGCCGACGTAGAACAGCCCGTGCCAGCGGCCCGCGAAGTCCTCGATCGGCTTGGGGAACTTGCCCTCGGCGGCGCGGGCGACCAGCTCCGGCCAGCGGTCGAGTGGGTGGCGCTCGCGCTTCATCTCCTCCTGGGGCACGAGCTTGCCGCCGGCCGCGAGCGTCGCGTCCTGCGCGGCGCGCAGCGCGTCGGGCGGCATGCCGCCGGCCGCCCCGCCCTCCGGCGCGAGCGTGCCGCGGCGCGCCTCGACGCCGGCGAAGAAGCCTTTGAGGTACTCCTGCTGCTCGCCGGAGAAGTTGTCGGTCATCACGCTGCCTCCGCGAGCGGGCCAAAGGCAAGGGCGGCGCGGATCGCGCGCGTGTCGCGCCCGCTCGCCAGCAGATCGAGGAAGAACGGCGCGTCGGCCGTGTCGCCATAGAGCACGCAGCCCACAAGCCGCCCGCCGCGCAGCCACAGCCGGCGGTAGCTGCCGAGGCCCGGGTCGCGCAGCGTCACCGCCTCGGCGTCGGGCGGCGCGATTTCGCCCGCGGACCACACGGCGGTGCCGGAGACCTTGAGCGCCGCCGCGTCGGGGCGCGGCGCGTAGGCCGTGCCGGCCTCGCCGAGGAGCGTGCGCGCTGCGGCCTCTGCCATCGCCAGCGCGGGCGCGACCAGGCCGCACACGACGCCCGCGTGCTCCGCGCACTCGCCCACCGCGAGGATCCGCGGGTCGCTGGTTCGCATCGCCGCGTCCACGACGACGCCGCGCGCGACCTCCAGCCCCGCCTCGCGCGCGAGCGACACCTCGGGCCGCACGCCGACGGCGAGGACGACGAGCTGCGCCCGAACCTGCGCGCCGCCGGCCAGCCGCACGGACGCGGCCCGGCCCTCGGCGCCCTCCACCGCCTCCACCTGCGCGGGCAGCACCATACGGATGCGGCGGCGTTCGAGCTCCGCCACGAGCAAGGCTCCGGCACCGTCGTCGATCTGCCGCTCCATCGGCCAGGGCAACGGGTGCACAACGGCGACCGAGAGGCCGAGTCGCGAGAGGCTCACCGCCGCCTCCAGCCCCAGCAGCCCGCCGCCCACCACCACCGCCTGCTGCGCCTCGCGCGCCGCGCGGCGCATCGCGATCACGTCGGCGAGCGAGCGATAGACGAACACGCCCGGCAGTTCCGCCCCCGGCAAGGGCAGCCGCACGGCGCGCGAGCCGGTGGCGAGCACCACCCGCTCGAACGCGATCCGGTCGCCCCGCACCGTGACGGCAACCCCCGCCGCGCGGTCCAGCGCCGCCACCGGCGTCGCGGGGCGGTAGGCCACGCCCAACGCGCGCAGCCGCGCCGCGCCGTGGGTGATGAGCGACGCCGCCGCCGCCTCGCCCGAGAGCGCGCGGCCCAGCGCCACGCGGTCGTAGGGCAACGCGGCCTCGGCCGAGCAGAGCACGACGGGCCCGCCGCGCGCCGCGACGCGTTCGGCAACGCGCACGCCCGCCGGCCCGGCGCCGATGACGAGCGTGGTCATGGGCAGGTCGCCGCGGGCCCGCGCGGGGGCGCGGCCCCCGCGCCCCCGCGGGCGGCCCACGGCGTCCCCTGACCCCGGCGTAGGGTTCGTGATCGGGGGATGAGGGGGGTGCTTCGGCTCCCTGTCCTGGCCCGATAAATCTCCCGCGGGTCCAGGGGCACGTGGCCCCTGGCGGGGGGTGTGGGGCGGCGCAGTCCCCCTGCCGGCCAGCGGCGACCTCACGCCGCCACCGGCGCCGCGTGGCGCTCGTGCAGGAAGCGCAGCACGGCCTCGCGCGCGGCGAGGAAGCGCGGGTCGCTCGCCAGCGCGAGCCGGTCGCGCGGGCGCGGCAGCGGCACCTCCAGCACCTCGCCCACCACCGCGTTCGGCCCGTTGGTGAGCATCACGATCCGGTCCGAGAGCAGCACCGCCTCGTCCACGTCGTGGGTGATCATCATCACCGTCGTGCCGAGCCGGGCGTGGATCGCCATCACCTGCTCCTGCAGGTGCGCCCGCGTGAGCGCGTCGAGCGCGCCGAAGGGCTCGTCGAGCAACAGGACCTTCGGCCGCATCGCCAGCGCCCGCGCGATGCCGACGCGCTGCTTCATCCCGCCCGAGATCTCGGCCGGGCGCTTGGCGGCGTGCGCCTCCATCCGCACCAGCGCGAGGTTCTCGCGCGTCCACGCGTCGCGCGCGGCCCGCGTCATCGCGCGGCCGACGGTGCGGTCCACGGCGAGGCGCACGTTCTCGTACACCGTGAGCCAGGGCAGCAGGCTGTGGTTCTGGAACACCACGGCGCGGTCCGGCCCCGGCTCCGTGACCTCCGTGCCGGCGAGGATCACGCCGCCCGAGGTCGCGGGCAGCAGCCCGGCCACGACGTTGAGCAGCGTGGACTTGCCGCAGCCGGAGTGGCCGATGACGGCGACGTATTCGCCCTCCCGGACGCGCAGGTCCACGCTGTTGAGCACGGGCAGCGGCGCGCCGGGAAAGCGGACGGTGACGCGGCTGATCTCGAGGAAGCCCCGGGGGTCGTTCACGGCGTCTCTCCGTTCACTGCTCGGTGGTGCCGCGGGTCACGGCGCGGCCGAGCAGCGCCATGATGCGGTCGAGGACAAAGCCGACGGCGCCGATGTAGACGAGCGCCACGATGATGTCGGACAGGTTGGAACTGTTCCACGCGTCCCACACGAAGAAGCCGATGCCGACGCCGCCGATGAGCATCTCGGCCGCGATGATCGCCAGCCAGGAGAGGCCGACGCCGATGCGCAGACCCGTGAAGATGTAGGGCGCGGCGGCCGGCACCACGATGCGCAGGAACCAGTCGTGCGGGCGCAGGCGGATGACGCGCGCGACGTTGCGGTAATCCTGCGGCACGTTGCGCACGCCGACGGCGGTGTTGATGATGATGGGCCACACGGCGGTGATGAAGATCACGAAGATCGCCGAGGGCTGCGCCTCGCGGAACGCGGCGAGCGACAGCGGCAGCCAGGCGAGCGGCGGCACGGTGCGCAGCACCTGGAACAGCGGGTCGAGCGCGCGCAGCGCCAGCGTGGAGGAGCCGACGAGCATGCCGAGCGCCACGCCGGCGACGGCGCTGAGCGCGAAGCCCAGGAAGACGCGCTCGAGGCTCGCCAACAGGTGCAGGCCAAGGCCCTTGTCGAGGCCGCCGCGGTCGTAGAACGGGTTGAGGATCAGCTCCTTCGACGTCGCCCATACGGTCGAGGGCGGCGGCAGCGTCGCGGCCGGCCCGGACGCCGACCACTCCCACAGGCCGAGCAGCGCGGCGAGCAGAAGCAGCGGCGGCAGCGCGACGTCGAGCGCGTGGCGGAGCCGCGCGCCGGCGCGCCGGGCGAAGGAGGGCGGCGTGGCGCGGGCTGGCGCGACGGGCGTCGCGACCGCCTCGATCGGCGCCGGCGCGGGCGGTGTCGTGATCGCGTTCATGGCGTTCGCCCTCACGCCGCCGACAGGCGCTTGATGGGCTGCGAGGCGAGGTAGGCCGACGGGTTCTCCGGGTCGAACACCTTGCCGTCGAAGAACGTCTCCCGCCCGCGCGAGGTGCCGGTGGGCGTCTCCGACGCGCGCACGCCCGCGCGCTCGGCGGCGGCGCGCCACAGCTCCTCGCGGTTGACCTGCGCGATCAGCGGCGCGGCGTCCAAGCCCTCCGGCAGGATGCCCCAGCGCTGGTTCTCGGTGAGGAACCACAGATCGTGCGAGCGGAACGGGTAGCTCGCGTGGTCGCGCCAGAACTTCATCGAGATGTCGAAGCGCGTCTCGCGCCGGCCGTCGCCGAACTCCACCTCGCCGCGCATGCGGCCGAGGATGTCGGCGGGCGCCACGTTCAGCCACGCGCGGCGGCCGATGATGTCGCACATCTCGGCCTTGTTCGCCGGCTCGTCGCACCAGCGCTGCGCCTCGATGACGGCGGCCGTCAGCGCCTCCGCCGCGCGCGGGTTCTGCGCCACCCAGTCGGCGCGGAGCGCGAGGCACTTCTCCGGGTGGTCGCGCCAGAACTCGCCGGTGACGATGGCGGTGTAGCCGAGCCGCTGCGTGACGAGCTGCGCGTTCCAGGGCTCGCCCACGCAGAACGCGTCCATCGTGCCGACGCGCATGTTGGCGACCATCTGCGGCGGCGGCACGACGATGGTGGAGACGTCGCGCTCCGGGTCGAGGCCGCCAGCGGCGAGCCAGTAGCGCACCCAAAGGTCGTGCGTGCCGCCGCGGAACGTCATCGCCACCTTGCTGTCGCTGTTGAGCACGCGGCGGAGCGGCGAGCTGTCGAGCCGCGCGCCGGCCGGCGCGTGCTTCGCCGCGACGCTGATCGCCTGGCCGTTGGTGTTCAGCCGCGCCAGCAGCGCCATCGGCACGGGCTGGTTGTTCTGCACGATGCGGCCCGTGTGGATGAGGTAGGCCATCGGCGTGAGCAGGTGCGCGCCGTCAATGCCGCCGCGGCCGCCGCCGAGCACGAGGTTGTCGCGCGTGGCGCCCCAGGAGGCCTGCCGGTTCACCTCGACCTCGGGCATGCCGTGCTTGGCGAACAGCCCGCGCTCGCGGGCGATGATGAGCGGCGCGCTGTCGGTGAGCGCGATGAAGCCCAGGTTGGCGCGGCGCGTCTCGGGCGCGGTGGAGCCTTGCGCGAAGACGCCTCCCCCGTGGACGGCCTTTGCGGCCGCGAGCAGGGCGGCGGTGCCGGCGAGGGCTTGGCGGCGGGTGGCGTTCATCGGGGCGTCTCCGTCAGGGCGGTGGGTTGAATCGGGGGTGGCGAAGGCGGCAGAGGCGCGGGCGCGCCGGCGCGGCGCGCGGCCTCGCGCCAGAGGTCTGGCCGCCAGGGCGACAGGGCTTGGGCCTCGGTCGCGGCGGCGGGCGCGTGGCCCCAGCGGCGCATGGCGGCGAACCACCAGGCGGCCTCCTCCGGGTGCGGGCAGGTCTCGCCGAAGCGCAGGCACGCCGGCCCGGCGGGGTCGAGCGCGCGGGCGAGGACCGCGTCGGGGACCTCGGCGAACAGGCCGCTGGCGCGCAGCAGCTCGGCCGCCGCGACGCGGTTCGCGGGCTCGGCGAGCCATCGCGCGCCGCGGACCACGGCCGCTGTGGCGGCGACGACGGCCGCGGGGTCGCGCTCCGCCGCGCCCTCCGCGAAGGCGAGCACCTTTTCCGGGTGCTCCGGCCAGATCGCCGCGGTGGGCAGGGCGATGCGGCCCGCGCCGCGCTCCTCCGCCGCACTCCCCCAGGGCTCGCCGGCGCAGAAGCCCTCGATGGCGCCCTCGGCGAGCGCGCGCGCGACCTCAGGCGGCGGGACGACGACGAGGCGCGCGTCGCTGTCCGGGTCCACGCCGCCGGAGGCGAGGAAGTGGCGCAGGAGGTAGTTGTGCGAGGACCAGGGGAAGACGACCGCGAGCGTCGGCGGCGGCAGCCCCGCCTCGGCGCGCTCGACGAGGCGGGCTGCGAGGCTGGTCGCCGTCACCTCTCCCTCGCCCGCCAACGCGCGGGAGAGCGCCACGGTGTTGCCATTGCGCGCGAGCGAGGCGGTGACGGCGAGGCGGCGCGCGATGCCGTCGGCGCCGAGCGCGAGCGCCATGGCCAGCGGCCCGAGCAGGTGCGCGGCGTCGAGCGCGCCGAAGGCGAGGCGGTCGCGCAGCGCGGCCCAGGAGCGCGCGGGCTGGAGCGCCACGCGCAGCCCTTCCTCGCGGAAGAAGCCGAGCGTGTCGGCAGCCAGCAGCGGCGCGGCGTCGAGCAGCGGCACGCAGCCCAGGCGCAGGGTGGCGCGATCGGCGAGCGCGGGCGCGGCGGGTTGAACGAGGGCGGTGACGGGCAAGAGCGTTGACTTCAGATGGCGCGCCGCCGTTGGCGCGCCGGGTGCGTCTTGCCCGGGGTGGCCGGCGCGCCGTTGCGCCGCCCGGGGCCGCGCTTGGCGGCGAGTTGGGCTTGCCCCAGGGGATATGTGCGGCGCAACAGGATTTCGGCCTGATCTGCTGGAAAATTAGCCGTCCGTTTACGACATGCCCTTAATCAGACCTTATTGCCTCATTCGAGCGCATAAAATCCTCCGCGGCCTCCGCTAAACGCCGCCCGCGGTCCATCGCCATCCGCCGCAGCGCCCGGTGCGCCTCCGCCTCGGACAGCCGCCGGCGCTGCATCAACGCGCCCTTCGCCCGCTCGATCACCGCGCGCTCGGCCAGCGTCGCCCGCGCCTCCTCGAGCTGCGCCACAAGCGCCTGGTGCGCCCGGAATCGGCGGATCGCGACCTCCAGGACGGGCCGCACACGCGCCGGCGCCAACCCCTCGACGACGTAGGCCGCGACGCCCGCCTCCAGCGCCGCCTCGATCTGCTCCGGCTCGCCCTTGGAGGCGAAGACGACGACGGGCCGCGGTTCGTCGCGGTGCAGCGCGCGCATGGATTCCAGCGCGTCGCGCGAGGGGTCGTCGAGGTCGCAGACGATCACGTCGGCCCCGGCCTCGCGCACGAGGCGCACGAGGTCGGCCGCGCTGGGCGCGACGGCGACGACGGCGCAGCCCGCGGCTTCCAGCCCGGCCCGCACCGCCTCGGCCCGATCGGCGTCGGCGTCCACCAAGAGCACGCGCAGAAGGGCTCTCCTCCCCCAAGCGGCGTCTCCTTCCCCTTCCATGTGTCGCGCGGGCGCCGGGGAAAAGGAAGCGCGAGCGCGCGGCGGCGGTCGCTGGTTCCGCCTCGCCGGCCCGCGCGCGCGGCGCGGGCAAGCAATTCCCGACGCGACTGCCGCTTGCTGCGGCACCCCGGGCGCGGGCGGCCTTCCGCGAGCCGCGGATCGGCCCGCGGAGGGCGGCGCTGGCGGCGGCGCTCCGTCAGCCCTCCTCCGCCGTGCGCGGGCCGCAGCGGTTGTGGACGCGCGTCGCGGCCACCGCGGCCTGCCCCATCGCCACCGCGATCTGGTCCAGCCCCGCCGCCACGTCGCCGATGGCGAAGAGGCCGGGCACCCGCGTCTCGCCCCCCTCCCCCACCACCACCGCGCCGCGCCCGTCCAGCTCCGCGCCGAGGCCGCGCGCGAGGCCGTCGCGGTAGTCGAGGCCGAGCGCGCTGTAGAGCACGTCGAAGCGCAGCGTCTCGCCGCCCTCGGCGCGGATGGCGGCGATGCGGCCGTCGCCGTCGCGCTCCAGCGCGAGGACGGGCCGCTCGGCGATCCGCACGCCCAGGCCCTCGAGCTTCCGCCGCGTCCCCTCGTCGAGGTCGTGCATCGGCGCGCCGAGGGTGAGCAGCGTCACGTCGTCAGAGTAGGTGCGGGCGACGAAGATCGCCTCCGCCGCGCCGCGGGCGCCGCGGCCGATGACCCCGATGCGCTGCTCGCGCGATTCGTAGCCGTCGCAGATCGGGCAGTGGCGCACCAGGCCCTCGCGCACCGCGCCCTCCACGTCGGGCAGCGGCGGCTCGACGTCCTCGGCGCCGGTGGCGAGCAGGACGTGGCGCGCGACGAGGCGCTGGCGGCGGCCGTCGCGGCGCGCGATCTCGGCGGTGAAGCCCTCGCCCTCGCGGTCGAGCGCGACGACCTCGCCGGCCAGGATCGGCGCGGCGTAGGGCGCGAGGCTGGCGCGCATGCGGGCGAGGATCTCCGGCCCGCCGATGCCCTCGGCGAAGAACGGGATGTTGTGGCTCGTCGGGATCCAGCGCGCGCGGGGCTCGCCCGAATCCACGACGAGGAAGCGGCGGCGAAAGCGCGCCAGGTAGAGCGCGGCCGTCAGCCCGGCCGGGCCGCCGCCCACCACCAGCGCGTCCAGCTTCGCGCCGCCGATCGCCTCCGCCGCCATCGCGTCCATGGCCGCGCCAACGCCCGGGGCGCGCCGCGGTTGGCTGGCCGCGCGCCGGGCAAGCTGATAGTGGGGGCAGCGGGTTCTGGAGGGGCCGGATGCTGCCGGATGTAGGCGCGCGGCGGGCGGCGTGGGCGCCCTGGGCCGCCATGGCGCTGGCGGCGGCGGTCGCGCTCGCCTGGCAGCTGCTGTTCGCCGTCACCTACCCGCTCAACCACGCCTCGGGCGACGCGCCGAACTACCTCAACATGATGCTGCGGCGGGAGTCGAACCTCACCCACGCGAGCTTCTACCCGTGGCTGATGGTGCGCTGGCTCGGCCTGCTCAACGTGCCGCTGCGCGCGACCGACGCGATGGACGTGTCGCAGCTCGACTGGGCGACGCTGCTGCGGATCTCGCTCGCGCAGCACCTCCTCCACTGGCTGCTCGCGGTGGGGGGCATGCTGCTGGTGCGGCGCGCGCTGGGAGCTTGGGTCGCGGTCGGCGCCTTCCTGCTGTTTACCCTCCCGCCCTTCGTGCTGAGCAATGTCGGCACGACGCAGCCCGAGTGGCTGCAAGCGAACTTTCTTCTGGTTTCGTTCGCACTGGCGGCGAACGCGATGCGCGCGAAGGGGTTCGCGGCGCGGCTCGCGCTGCACGCGGCGGCGGTCGCGCTGATGGGGGCGGCGTGGCTGGTGAAATACAACACGCTGCCCTTCTTCGGCGCGCTCGCGCTGCTGCTGCTCGCCGATCGCGGGCCGTGGCGCGCGCCGCTCGGCGGCGCGGCGCTCGGGGCCGCGCTCGCGGTGGGGATGGCGCAGGCCTACCTGTCGTTCGTCCACGCGCCCACCACGGGCACGCGCGCCTGGCACCACAACCACGCCTGGGTGCTGCTGGGCCGGCTCGAAGTGGGCATCGCCAACGACATCCTCGAGACGCACCCGGCCGGGATCGAGGTGCAGCGCTGGCGGGCGCTGGCGCGGCTGCTGCCGCAGGAGTACCAGTGGGCGCGCGCCTTCCGCACCATCGAGGACCGCGCGCCCGCGGCCCTTCGCGCGCCGCACGAGGCGGCCTTCGCCCGGGTGATGGCGGCGAGCCGGGAGGAGCTGGACCGGATCGTCCGCGAAACCCCGCTGCCGCCCAACTTCAAGCTCGGCGTCTCGATGATCCCGCTGATGCATTACGTGGGGCTGCGCGAGGCGGACGAGCTGGGCACGGCGGTGTACCGCGAGTGGGTGCTCGCGCACCCGTGGCTGTTCGCGCAAAACACGCTCGCGCGCAGCGCCGGGTTCTCGATGCTGCGCGAGGGCCGGCCGTGGGTGCCGACGCGCGGCGACGAGATGGGGCACGAGACGCTGCAATGGCACCCGATGCTGTTCCGCACGCTGGTGCCGCCACCGGGCAATTACCACGCGCGCTACTGGGGTTTTCACGCCGCCCTGTGGGACCCGGGCGTGCGCATCTTCTCGCTCGCGCATGCGGTGTTCCAGCGCGCCGTCCCCGAGCGGCTGCTGCTCGCGCTCGCGCTGCTGTGGGCGCTGCTGCCGCCGCGGTGGAGCGGCGCCGCGTGGGAGGAGCGGGCGGTCGTCCTCGCTCTCTTCGCCGCCAGTGCGGCCTTCGTGGTGCTCTCCAACACGGCGCTGTTCTTCCGCGACAAGGAGGCGGTGGCGCTGTGGCCGGTGATGGCCGTGCTGTGGGCGATGGGCGCGGTCGGCGTTGCGCGCGCGGCGCGGCGTCTGCGCCGCTTCTCCGCGCCGGCGCCCGCGCCGGCGTGATGGAGGAATCCATCCTCTCCTGGGGCCGGCTCGCGCCCGCGCACGGGCCGGTGGCGCGGCCCTTCTTCGCGGACGAGGTGGAGCCGGCGCTGCGCGGCCACGCCTCGCGCCTGTGCCACGGGCTCGGCCGTTCCTACGGCGACGTGGCGCTGAACTCCGGCGGGCTGATGCTCCGCACGGCGGGGCTGGACCGGCTGATCTCCGCCGATTGGGAGGCGGGCGTGGTGCGCGCCGAGGCGGGGACGAGCCTCAACGCGCTGCTGCGCCTCGCCGTGCCGCGCGGCTGGACGGTGCCCGTGCTGCCGGGCAGCCGCTTCGTCACGCTGGGCGGCGCGGTGGCCAACGACGTGCACGGCAAGAACCACGCCTCGGCCGGCACGTTCTGCTCGCACGTCGCGCGCCTCGGCCTGCTGCGTGGCGCGCGGGTCATCGAGGTCGCGCCCGGCGGCCCGCTCTTCGCCGCCACCGCGGGCGGGCTCGGGCTCACCGGCGCGATCCTGTGGGTGGAGCTGCGCCTCGCGCGG
>BBPD01000103.1_pt1:7500-12826 | contig 12826 bp, 8 predicted proteins | sample 1344911 | NCBI WGS metagenome assembly BBPD01 (sample SAMD00019088, study PRJDB2971) | groundwater metagenome | biome: freshwater biome; feature: mineral spring; material: ground water | place: USA: CA, Sonoma | collected 2011-09 | depth surface m
CGCCGCCTCCCCGTCGGAAAGCGCCTGCTCGGCCGCCGCCGGCTGGAGCCGGTTGCCGTCGCGCTCTGCGCGCTCCTCGCGAGGGCCGCGCCGATCCTGCCAGCGCTCGCGCTGAGCCCTCTCCGGCAACCGCTCGGCGCGCTCACCTTCCTGCGCCTCGGCCCGTTCGCGCGGCTCGAACCGCTGGCGGCGCTCGCCCCGATCAGCCCGCTCGCCCCGATCAGCCCGCTCCCCCCGATCAGCCCTGTCACCGCGCTCGTTGTCGCCACGCGGCTGCTGGCGCTGGCGGTCCCCGCCGTCGGCCGGCTCGTCGCTGCCATCCTGCCCTTCGTCACCGTCGCTGCCGATGGGCTCGTCCTCGAACTGGTCGAACACCCCGCGCCGGGCGCGCATCTCTTCCTGCCGAATCCGGCTGTCGTTCAAAACGCGGAAATAATGGTCTGAATGCTGCAGATAATATTCCGCCGCCACCCGGTCGCCGGCCTGGTGCGCATCGCGCGCCAGCTGCTTGTATTTCTCCAGAAGCTGGTGGGCATTGCCCCGCACCCGCACTTCCAGCCGGGCGGCGTTCTGCCCCCCGGCGGCCATTCCCATGGGGCGCGGGTTGTTCCCGTTTCCGCCACCACCGCCGCGCCGCCTGCGACCGCTCTGCCTGTTCTGCATGCCTGGATGCCGTCCTTTTCGTTCGTGCAGCCGCACCACGCGCCCGGGGCGTCCATGCCGCCGGGGTTCGCCTCGGGCAGACTCCGCTGTGTTTTGCCGGGGCCCCAATGCCCCGATTGGCCAAAACGGAATGTGCCAGCCGCCAGGGTCCCGAAGGCCTCAAGACAGGCCCCCGGCCCATCATCCCGCCTGCCCATCCACCCTGCCGCTTGTCGCGTAACCAGCCGACGCAATCGGCCAGTCCTGCTGTGAGGGGGCAGGCTGGCCGGCCCCAGCAAAGGGCGTCCCGGCTGCGCTGCGCGGCCTGTCTAGACGGGGCAATCGCCGTTGCCAAGCCCATAACGGTCCATCCCCAATCCTTCTCATGCCGCCGCGATCACCAGCACCCGGGGCCGCCCGGCCAAATCCGCCACCGTTCGGGCAACCCCTTCGTGGTGCGCCGCCATCCCCAGCAGCGGCTCCGCCTGCCCCTCGCCGAACTCGAACAACGCCACCCCACCCGGCGCCAGCAGCCGCCCCACCTCCGGCAACAGCAGCCGATAGGGCGCCAGCCCGTCCGGCCCGCCATACAGCGCCCCGGCCGGCTCATGGCAGGCAACGTCGGGCATCAGCGGCGTGCCATCCGGAACATAAGGCGGGTTGCACAGCAGCAGGTCGAACCGCTCGTACACCCGGTCGGCCCAGTCCCCCAGCCGGAACTCCGCGCGCGCCGCCATCCCCAACCGCGCCGCATTGTCCGCAGCCACCGTCAAAGCCGCGGCAGACCGGTCGATGCCAAGCCCCGTCGCCGCCAGCCATTCGCTCAAGGCCGCCAGCAGCAGCGCGCCCGATCCCGTCCCAAGGTCCAGCACCCGCGCAGGCGGCCGCGCCGCAAAATGCCGCAGCGCCTCCGCGATCAACGTCTCGCTGTCAGGCCGCGGCACCAGCACATCGGGCGTCACCCGCAGCGCAAGGCTCCAGAACTCCCGCTCGCCCAGAATATGCGCGACAGGCTCATGGGCCCGACGCCGCGCCAGTAACGCCTCGAACCGCGCGACCGCAACCGGCGGCACCGGCCCGCGCCCCACCACCATCGCCAGCCGGTCCTCGCCCAGCACAGCGGCAAGCAGCAGCTCCGCATCCAGCCGAGGCGTCTCCCCCGGAAGCGTGCGGGCCGCAGCGCGCAACAGCGCGTCGCGATCAGCCATATGCGATCGCCATCCGGTGCAGGCGGTCACCCATCCAGCTGCGCCAGCCGCTCCGCCTCGTCCTCGGCGATCAGCGCACGCACCAGCTCATCGAGCCCGCCCCCCTCCAGCACCTCGGGCAGCCGATGCAGCGTCAGGTTGATCCGGTGGTCCGTCACCCGCCCCTGCGGGAAATTGTAGGTGCGGATGCGCTCGCTGCGGTCGCCCGATCCCACCATCGCCTTCCGATCGGCCGATCGCACACTGGCCAGCTTCTCCCGCTCCAGCTCATACAGCCGGGCGCGCAGCACCTTCATCGCCTTGGCCTTGTTCTTGTGCTGGCTCTTCTCGTCCTGCTGGCTCACCACCGTGCCCGTGGGCAAGTGCGTGATCCGAACCGCACTGTCGGTCGTGTTCACGCTCTGCCCGCCAGGCCCTGACGAGCGGAACACATCGATTCGCAAATCCTTCTCGTCGATCTGCACATCCACTTCCTCCGCCTCGGGCAGCACGGCCACGGTTGCGGCCGACGTGTGGATCCGCCCCTGCGCTTCGGTTGCCGGCACGCGCTGCACCCGGTGCGTCCCGGCCTCGAACTTCAGGCGCGCGAACACCCCTTCGCCCTGCACCCCCATCACGATTTCCTTGAACCCGCCCAGCTCCGACGCACTCGCACTCATCGTTTCCACGCGCCAGCCGCGCAGCTCGGCATAGCGCTGGTACATGCGCGCAAGGTCTCCCGCGAACAAAGCCGCCTCGTCCCCCCCGGTCCCGGCCCGGATTTCCAGAATCGCCGGCTTTGCATCGGCCGCATCCCTTGGCAGCAGCTTCAGCGCCAGGGCCCGCTCGGCGTCGGGAAGCTGCGCCTTCAGCTCGGGCAACTCCTCGGCAGCCAGTGCCCGCATCTCCGCATCGCCCGATGCGTCACCCGCCAACGCCTCCAGCTCGGCCAGCTCCCGCCGCATCGCGATCACCGCGCGCACAGCGTCAGCTACCGGCGTAAGCTCGGCATAATCCTTGGAAAGCGCCACAAGCCGAGCGGCCTCCAGCGCCGGATTGGCCATCTCCGCCTGCAACGCCTCATGCCGCTGCACAATCTGCGCCAGACGCTGGTCAGCCAGAAGCATCAGCGATTGCCACCCAGGCCGAAAAGATGTTCGCCCGTGGCCATTAGAATGGCCGCTCGGATCCTTTCTTCGTCTGCGTCTGTTCCGATGATCCTGCTCAGCTTCAGCCTGGAAACGTCCGAATGTTCCATGACGAACAGGACGAATCGGACATTCGATTTGCGAGCCAACTCAACCCGCCGCTTGGCATTTCCACGATAGGCCATCTCCACAGAAAGCCCCGCAATTCGCAGTTTCGCAGCAATCGACGCAGCCTCGTCGTCAAGTCCAGGTCCATCCGGCACAACAGCAAGATCAGCCCGGAAATCTTCCGGCGCCCCGCACAGCATCATCAACCGCTCGATCCCGCCGGCCCAGCCCACCGCCGGCGTGTGCGGCCCACCCATCGTCTCGATAAGCCCGTCGTACCGCCCGCCGCCGATCACCGTTGCCTGCGCGCCCAAGGCATCGCTCACAAACTCGAACGCCGTATGCCGGTAATAATCGAACCCCCGCACCAGCCGGGGCGCCCGCTCATACGCCACACCGCTCGCCTGAACCCCCTTCTGCACCGCCTCGAAAAACGCGCCGGCTTCCAAGCTCAGACAGGCATCGATCACCGGCGCATCCGCCACGAGCTCCCGGTCGCCCGGCTCCCTTGAATCCAGAATACGCAACGGGTTCGTCTCCAGCCGCCGCAAACTCTCTTCGCTCAGCACATCCCGGTGGGCTGAAAAATGCGCCACCAGTGCCGCCCGCCAGGCGTCCCGCGTCTTTGCATCGCCCAGCGTATTCAGCTGCAGCGTCACGCCTTGAACCCCCAGCTCCTTCAGCAGCAGGTCCGCAAAAGCCAGCAACTCCACATCCGCCTGCGGCTCGGCCGCCCCCAGCACCTCGGCGTCGATCTGGTGAAACTGCCGGTATCGCCCCTTCTGCGGCCGCTCGTATCGAAACAGCGGCCCATGGGTCACCAGCTTCAGCGGCGCAAACTGCTGCCACCCCTCGCTCACGAATGCGCGGGCTATGCCAGCCGTGAATTCCGGCCGCAGCGTCAGCGAATCCCCGCCCCGATCCGGAAACGTGTACATCTCCTTGGAAACAACGTCGGTCGTCTCCCCCAGCGTCCGCGCAAACACGCTGGTCGCCTCCACCACCGGCACCATCACCGGGCGGAATCCGAACCGCCGCGCCACGTCCCGGAACCGGCCCACCACATGGTCGAACCGCTCCGCCTGCTCGCCCAGGAAATCCTGCATCCCGCGCACAGGTGCAGGCTTGGGCAGCCGGGGCGTCTTCACATCATCGCTCATGGCCGGCGCGCCTAGCATTCCAGCGACATCCACGCAAAGCCGCGCCCGGCAATCCTACCGCACTGCAACACGCGCTTGACGGCCCGAGCCACCGGCTGGCATGTCCCCGCCTGCTCCCCTGAGCGGGCGACAGACGGGAAAAGATGATGGGTCTCTTCAGATCGCTCGCCGACAAGGTCATGGTTCGCCTGCACCGCCGCAACGAATATGAAAGCGCGCCCTTGCGCGAATATTTCCGGCGCCACCACGACATCGATGTCGGTCTCTACACCATCGGCCCCTTCGATCGCTGGCGCGTGCCCCCGGGCGCCCGCATCGGCCGCTACTGCTCGATCGCCCGCACCGCCCGCCTGCTTGATGCCGACCACCCGGTCGATGCTCTGGGCACCCACCCCTATTTCTACCTCGCCGAATTCGGCGTCGTCGGCCGGGATCAGCTGCACCTGCGCCCCCAGTTCGTCGAAGACGGCGTCTGGATCGGCCACAACGCCATCATCACCCCCAGCTGCGCCCGGATAGGCCGCGGCGCCATCATCGGCGCCGGCGCTGTCGTGATGCAGGATGTGCCGCCCTACGCCATCGTCACCGGGGCGCCTGCACGCCTCGTCCGCTTCCGCTTCGATCCCGACACCATCGCCGTCATCGAGGCGACGCACTGGTGGGAGCTCGACCGCCCCGCCCTCGCCCGCGCCGTCTGGGCCGCGCCTGATTTCGCCCTCAACCCCCGCCGCGCCTCGGTCGAGGCCTTCATCGCAGGGCTTCCCGGCGTCACCCTCCCGCCCCTGGTCCGCGCGCAGGTCGCCGAAACCCTGCCGGTCGGTCGCGCGCCCCTCCTGGCGCTGCTGAAATCGGAAATCCCCGACCTTTCAGACAGCAGCCTCGCTGCGCCCTTCGCCGATCTCCGGATCGACAGCTTCGGCCTCATCTCGCTGCGCATCGCGGTCGAGCAGCTCGCCGGCCGCCAGATCCCCGACCGCATCTGGGGCGCCCTAATCACCCCGGCAGACCTCCTCGCTCTGGCCGCCGCGCCCGCCGCACCGGCCGCCGCGCCGCCACAGCGCCCGGCCCCCCCACCCGTCGC
>BBPD01000336.1_pt4 | contig 12826 bp, 12 predicted proteins | sample 1344911 | NCBI WGS metagenome assembly BBPD01 (sample SAMD00019088, study PRJDB2971) | groundwater metagenome | biome: freshwater biome; feature: mineral spring; material: ground water | place: USA: CA, Sonoma | collected 2011-09 | depth surface m
GACGACGGTGCGTTTAGCCTGTACCACTTTCGGGGCACAAGGCTGCTGGCGGTCGATAGCGTCAACGCCACCCGCGAGCACCTGCAAGCGCGCAAACTGCTGGACGCCGGCGTGTCACCCACCCCGGAACAAGCCGCCGACCCGGCCTTCGACCTCGGTAGCGGGCTAGCGGGCTGAGGCGACCTGAGCGACCCAGCCAGCGGCCACAGTCGATGTGCGCTATAGTGATCGTCGCACCCGCACAGTCTTTTCCAATTCAGGTATGAGCCTGAAGCGCCCTGAGATCGACGACGCGCAGCGAGTCGATCGGTTGTAGGACTGGCCAGTATATGGGGCTTGGTTTTTTTGGCTTCTTCAACCGTGGTAGAGGGCTGTGGGCATGTGGGCGAAGGTGCGTACCGGTGGGCAACGTGTACCCACGTTGTCCACGGGTCGTGCCGGTGCGCGTTGTTGCGCGCTGTTGCGCGCATCGTCCACATGTCCACAGCCCTGCAGCAGCAGAGCGGGTCTGACCGGATCTGTGGCCCCGCCTCAGCCCGGTGCGTGTGAGCGTGCGCCTGAACAGCGCTTGGCGGGCCTCGTTGAGTTCCTCGGCGGCTTGCACATCGGTCAGAGCGTGTGCCAGCTGGTACAGCTCCAGCAGCGTCACGCCGGGGCGCAGGCAGCTCGCCGCCTCGGGCAGGCTGGCCAGCTTGTCCAGCGGCGTCATTGCGTCGCATGGCCGGTACACGCGCTTGATGCGTCCGGGCTTTTTCGGGTCGGCCAGCTCGGTAGCAAACAGGCACGGGCGGTGAAAGTTCAGAAACGGATTGAGGTACTCGCGGCAGTAGGTATCGAAGCGATCCGCATGACGCCGCTCGATGTGCTCGTAGCCGAATTCCTTGCGCACCACGGCCCCGTTCTTGGTTTCGGCCAAGCCGTTGTCATTGGCTAGCGACGCGGACGGCTGCGCGTGAACTCGATGCGCAGCTTGTTTAGCAGCCGCGCTACCTTGTGGTTGACGTACTCGCTGCCGTTATCGGCGTGAAAGCCTAGGATCTCAAACGGGAACTGCGCCAGCATTGCCTCAATGGTGCTCAGCAGGTGCGCCTCCGAGATGGTCTGCACCGTGGCCACCACCTGCCACTGGGTGACGCAGTCCACGGCGTTGATGTGGTACAGCCCTTTGATGCCGTCTAGGTCACCCTGATGCACGCTGTCGATGCGGACGCAAGCCGGCTCGGCCCTCGGGCGTTGGGGCCTTGCGCACGCCGATTTGGGTGTTCTTCGTTGGCCGGGTCTTGGTCAGCAGCACACGCTGGAAGCGGCAAGCCTGCACTGTGGCGCAGCGTAGTGCTTGACCAAGGGCTGGCCGCTGACCCAGCGCGCTACCAGCCGCGTGATCTGGGCCCGGCTGTAGCCGCTCAGGCGCTGCAGGTAGGCCAGCACAGGGCCGCGCTCTGACTGGGCCTAGCAGCGGTAGTCAAAGCGCTGCAACACGCTGCCAATTCCTAAGCGTAGCGGCCCGCGTCGTCGGCAGTGGCCTGAAACTGCATCGCCTGCGTGCCCGCCAGCACCTGGCGCACTTGCTCCAGCGTGCGCACCTGAGCTTCGTTCATGTCGATCACCATCTTTGCGATGATCGATCCGCTGCGCCAGTGAACTGCCTGCCAGTCCCCAGATCGCCAACCCCAGGTGCTCTCTAGGCTCATTCCCCAGTGGAATCTCGCGCCTGGCTTCAGGCTCATACCTCGTTGGATAAGACTGCAGCCTGACGAACGCCGCTCTATGCACTACAATCATCGGCTGCCGCAAACCCGCAAGCGGCACGACTAGCCGGCATAGCTCAGTTGGTAGAGCAGCGCATTCGTAATGCGAAGGTCGGGGGTTCGACTCCTCTTGCCGGCACCACCCCATTCAGATCGCCAGGATGCGCTTCAAAATCCCGCAGGCATCCAGCGCCTTGGGGATGGCGATAGACTGAAACTCGGGGTTGCGATAGCTGGAATTGCTCTTGAGCGGCTGCGTCAAGGCGGGATCGGCAAACATATCGCGCGTCGCCCCGCCTACCAAAATCAAATCAAACGGGTTTTTCACCTCGACAGACCCTGGGCCTATGGCGAGCGTGTGTTGCAGCAAGACCTGGGCCGCCGTTTTTGCGTAGTCTATCGTTTTGTGGGCCGGGTCGGCATAAACGATGCACTTCGTCCCCGCCGCTCTCTGATGCAAATCCACCAGCACGAACAGGTACACATCTTTCACCGTCTCACCAGGTTTGACACCGTTGCCGTAGGGGCCGAGCACAGAAAAGGTTCTAAAAATGGCGTTGCGCACCGAATAGTAATTGAAACTGCTGCGAATCTCGATTTTTAAACGAACCGAATTCACGCTGCTGCCTTTGCCCCTCCTCTTCTCCAGCAGCACATCCACCTGTTCAAATTCTCCCGCTGCACTGATGGCAGGGCCAGCGGCCTCCAGCTTGCATTCCATCCCATCAATCTGTGAGCAGAACTCCAGAATTCTAGCGCGCACCCACCGTTCAACCCAAACCCCCATCATGCCCTTGGCCAGACGCAGTTCATCGGACCGCGGAACGCCAGCCGAATCCACCGCATTCAAATGCTGCTGGCCGTACCATTTCAAGGCCCGGGCAGCCTGCTGGTTGGCCTCCTGGCTGGGGTGCACCGTGTGCCGCAGGCAGTGGTGCGCATTTAAACTGGCGTCGAAAAAAGGAGGGCCATGCGCAGGCTCTGGGCAGAATTTTTCAAAAACATTGGCACCCATGATGGAACTCCCTCGAATGACAACCGGTACTCAACCAAGGCCCGCCCGCTCCAGCAATTCCTCAAAACTGGCAAGCGACACAAACTGAATAGGCATGGGCGACTGGTGGCCATGCAACTGCTCAAAGAATTTGCGCACACAATCCAGCCTGGCAACTGCCTTCTGACTGGGCCTGGAGGCAGCCAGCGCGCTTTGGGTATCCAAAACAAAGCAGCGCTGCCGCACGCTACCGGCTCGAAACAGCACCATCCAGTCGGGATGGTACTCGCCCAGAGGCGTTGGAATGGTCAAGCTGTCGGGCAGCTTGGCGTGCAACTGGATTGCGGCATGGGCGTCGAGCTGCAGGATGAAGCGGCGCTCCGCCTCCGATGCCGCCGACACACCATCGCTGACATGGCGCTGCAGGCGCGCGCAGGCATAAGGCGTCGTGGATCGGGTCAAGTTTGCGGCGAAAGCAGCCAGATCGTGGCCGCGGCCCAATGACACATACCGCAAATGCTGCGCGATCCAGGCGGTTTTCTGCGCATTGATCAAACGAGCGGCGTCAGCGGTGAATGGCTCTGGGTTCAAACGGTATTGATCAAAACAATTGGAGTTGACACGGCTCAAAATCAAAGCCACATCACGCCGGGTCAACTGCGTACGCTCTGCCAGCGCACCTATCAAATCCCGCTTGCTGGCAGGCAGCAGCCCAGCAGTGGCCTCAATCAACTGGGTGCCCCTGTGCACGAAAGCCCCTGGGGTGCTCGATGCGGCGCCGTCAAGCGCAGCAGACTGCTCGACCGTGTCAACGGCAAACTGCAATCGAGTCAAAGCAAGTTCACGATTCAAACAAGCCGCCGCTGCCTCGATCAAGTCCACCGCATCGGACTGCACGGTGAACACCGCCTGGCGACTGATGCGCTGCCAAAACTCAACAAATTCAGGGTGCCGAAAATTGGCATCGAGCAGGGCAAATTTGGCTACACGCTCGTCGATGATCTGGTAGGCTTGCAGATCGGCATCCCCAGCGCCCTCACTGCCCTCAGACGCTGCCTTGGTGTGAGGCCGCAACCAGGGCCCGCCCAAATCTCGTTGCAAAGCCGCCACGTAGTCTTTGTAACTCTCACGCGCGACCACAGTCAGCACATTGACATCGTGCACCAGCGCGGGCTGATCCATGCGTTCGCCGTGCTGATTGACCGATAAGCGCAGGCCGCGCCCCACCTCCTGGCGCCTGGAAACATGGCTCTCGCCTTGCTTGAGCGCACAGATGACGAAGACATTGGGGTTGTCCCAGCCTTCGCGCAAGGCCGAATGAGAGAAAATGAAACGCACCGGCTCATCGAAGGATAGCAATCGCTCCTTGTCTTTGAGTATGAGGTCGTAGGCGTCTGCGTCGTTGGCGTGGCCGAGGTTGCTGCCCCGCTTTTCCAAAACCGGATCAACCAAGCGCTGGCTGCGCTTGTCGATAGAAAAATAGCCGCTGTGGGTTTGTTCTGGCTTGATCTGGTTCAAATACTTGCCATACGGCTCATGGCCATCCGGGCTGATTTGCTCCAGACACAGGGCATACTCCTCTTCGAAAATGCGGGCATATTCCCCTTTTTGATCGAACCGGCTGTAGTCTCGATACTTGGCCACCTGGTCGATGAAAAACAATGTCAGCACCTTGACGCCGCGATGAAACAGGCCCAGCTCCTTTTCGAAGTGGGCCCGAATCGCCTCCCGGATTTGCAGCCGACTCAACAGCAGCTCGCTGGCGGCACCGTAGAATTCGCCCACCTGCAACTCGACGCCATTGCGGAATTCGACCCTGTTGGTCTGCGCATTGATTTCTTCCACCACAAAACCGCGGTAGCCTTCCAGGCCCTGGCTCAAATGATAAAGGTCGGTATCCGCTCTAAGCCTGCGCGTGCATCTGAGCACGCTGCCGCCCGAATTTTCTTCCATCTCGACCGTGGCGGTCGGGGGGGCGCCCTGCACGCGCTCTACAGACTGCAAATAAAGCAAGCCCGCGCCCGGTACGGCGCGGTTGGCCGAAATGCCGCGCACCGAAATTTTCTTCACCAGCTTGTGCTGGTAGGCGGCGAAAGCGTCCAGCCTATAGACCAGGTCATGCACCGTTTTGTGGGTGGCAGAATAGCGTAACGCCAGCAGCGCTTGCAATTTGGCCAGCGCTTCAAGGGTCTGCTCGCCTTCCATTTTCTGGGGTTCATCCAATATCAAAACCGGCCGGCAAGAGGCAATCACATCGACCGGGCGACGCGACTGGAAATCATCCAGCTCCTCATAAAACCGGCGCTGCTCTGCAGCCCGCGCGGCAAAGGCCTGAATGTTGATGATCATCACGTTGATGCCCGCGTCTGAGGCAAAGCTCTCAAGCTGGTGCAGCCGCTTGGAGTGGTAAACAAAATACCGCAGCCTGGTCTTGTAGCTTTCCAGAAAATGCTCCGCCGTGACTTCAAACGACTTGGCCACCCCCTCGCGTATGGCGATGCTGGGCACCACCACGATGAACTTGCTCCAGCCGCAGGCCCGATGCAGCTCGAATATCGTTTTGATGTAGCAGTAGGTTTTGCCCGTCCCGGTTTCCATTTCAATGTCGAAGTTGAATTGGGCAACCGGGGTCGAAGTCAGAGCGGTTGCAAGCGGCAGACCCTGGCGTTGCTGCACCAGGCGCAGGTTGTGCAATATGGCCTGCTCCGACAGGCGGACTGGGGCATTGCCGCCCGACCAAGCCAGGTCTGTGTGCGCGTTCGGAATCAGGCTCAATTGCGTGCCCGCTGCGGCATCCAAGGCGGTGCCTGGCCCCTTGAAGCAATCAAGCACCGCCTGCACTGCGGCGCTTTGGTGCGCTTGGGTCTTGAATTTGAGTTTCATGGCCCGGAGCATCAGATGAACTTGAGTTCGGTTTCGGGTGCGAGTGCCCGGTAAATCTGCTCGGCATTGATCTTGTCCGCGCTGTTGCCAAATCCGGCATAGCGGAACACCTGGCGTGCGGGCTGCAACTGTGCCAGCGCCTGCACACAAGCGGTATCGATGGCACCCGTGGCTTGGGCATAATATATCAATGCCCGGTCGCCCACCACCATCGCTTGGCCACCAGGCACTTCGATTTGTTGCAGCGGCAAATCCAGTTCCAGGCCCCAGTCCAGCATGAGCTGGAGCAGCAGGTCGTCATCCGTGCGCTCCGGCTTCATCAGCTCGACCCCGTCTTCGAGCCTGTGCTGCTCCAGCGCATCGGGTGCAACAGCCACTTCCCGCCGATTGGGGCTGTCCACCTTGAGCAAGCGGTATCCCACATCGCCCGACCAGCCCGCGTGCGCTGCAGCCGCAAGCAACTGTTTCCCGACCGCCTTGATGCGGGCCTGGGTGATTTCCGCGATGTGCTGGAATCCGGCCTGGTAGGCGGGTGAATTGGGGGCGCAGGGTTCATCGAGTTGCACCAATATAAAGCGGCGCTGGCTGCCTTGTTCGTGGTTCATCTCCAGCACGGCTTGCGCGGTGCTGCCCGACCCGGCAAAAAAATCCAGGACGAGGCCATCGGCCTTGGAGCCTATGGCCAGCAAGTGCTTGATCAGCCCGGTGGGCTTGGGGTTGTTGAAAATGTGCTCGTGGCCGAGTGCCTGGCGCAGTTGCCGTTTGCCATCGGCATTTTTTTCGGTATCCAGCAGCAAGGAGCGCGGCACCTTGGACTTTTCTTCGGCCTTGGCCTCCTGCTGCGCGCCCGCACTGTGCAGGTAGATTTTGTATTCCACCTGCCAGTTGCCCTTGCGGTCTTTGCGCATGATCACCTTGTTTTCCCGCATGGCCTGCAGCAAACGCGACTCCTCCCACCTCCAGGTATCGAGCACCTGGGTGCCATCTGGGGCGGTTATGGGGTAATGCAGCGTGGGCCGGGGGTCATCGGGCCGCATGCGCCGGAATGATTTGGTTTTGTAGGGGCCGAGCGTGTCGCAGTGTTCATCTTGCAGCCGGTATTCGGTTTTGTCTTCTGCTGTTAGGGGCAGGCGCAGCCGCGGCACGGCATCTTTGTTTCGGGCATAGACCAGAATGTATTCGTGATCGGTTGCAAAATGGCGCGAATCATTGCCGCCGCCGGCGTGCCTGCGCCAGACCAATTGCTGCAGGTAATTGTCTTCACCGAATACTTCGTCCATGACTTTGCGCAGATTCGCCACTTCATGGTCGTCGATGGAGACGAAGATGATCCCGTCTTCGGCTAGCAGCAAACGTGCCAGCTTCAACCTGGGGAAGATCATCGAGAGCCAGTTGGAATGGAAGCGGCCATGGGCCTCGGTGTTGCTGCCGAGCCAACGCCCGAGCGCGTCAGATTGCTGGCTGCGGCGCAGATAGGATTCGATATTTTCGGTAAAATTGTCGTCATAGACGAACTCGTTGCCGGTGTTGTATGGGGGATCGATGTATATCGTATTGACCCGCCCCAGATACACCTCCTGCAGCAATTTGAGTGCCTCCAGGTTGTCGCCTTCAATCAGCAGGTTTTTGGTGGCATCAAAGTTCACGCTTTGTTCCCGCAATGGGCGCAGCGACTTGTCTATTGCCGCCTTCGCGGCTTGCAGTGCCTGGCGCTTGCCCGGCCAGTTCAGGTGGTAGCGCTCCTGGCTCCCGTCTGCCATCTGCCCCGAGAGTTCGTGGCGCAAGCGCTCAAAATCAACCGCCCACTCGATTTGGCCAGAGTCGGCGCGGCTCTCGGTTACGCAGTCTGGAAACAATTGGCGCAATTTGTGCAGCTTGTCCGGCTTGCTGGGCACGCTGGATGGATCGGTTATTTGTTGATCTGGCATTTTTGTTTGATCGGTTCGACCCCGGCGGGATCGGTCTGGGCCGGCACACGCTGTCGGCGCAACTCGAAGCCCCATAAGAAGTGTAGCGCCCGCACGCACCGGCGGCCCAGCACCCCAAGCCGCCGCCGCCCTGGGGCTATCATCACACCCCATGACGCCTGCGCCCCACTTCGATTGCACCCTCACCCTCTTGCCCGGCGCGGCGGGCGAGCAGGCGCTGCATGCGGCGCTGCTGCCTTCGGCGCTGGGCCCAAGGCTGGGTGCCACACCCGAGCGGGGCGCGGTGCCGCGGCTGGAGCTGGCGCTGGTGTCGCTGCGCACGCCGGCTGGGTTTGCCTCGCCAGCGGCGGATTTCGAGTGCGACCGGGTCGATCTGCTGCAGCACCTGGAGCTCGACCAGCCCTACGTTTTTATGGCGCGGGTGCGCGGCCAGTCCATGTCTGGGCGCGGCATCGACGATGGCGACCTGCTGGTGATCAACCGCAAGATCAGCCCGCGCCACGGCCACATCGTGGTGGCCTTGATCGACAACGAGCTCACCTGCAAGACGCTGCACCAGCAAGGCGGCGCGCTCAAGCTGGTGGCGGCCAACCCGGATTACCCCGACATCGTGGCGCGCGAGGGGCAGGATTTGCTGCTCTGGGGCGTGGTGACGAGCTGCATCAAGTCCTTCGGGGCTTAGATTCAGCCTCCTTGAGCTTCTGGAATACTCCGTGTACGCCCTGCTCGACGGCAACAACTTTTACGTCTCGTGCGAGCGCGTGTTCGATCCGCGCCTGTGCGGCCGGCCGGTGGTGGTGCTGTCCAACAACGATGGCTGCGCGATTGCGCGCTCAGAAGAGGCCAAGGCGCTGGGCATCAAAATGGGGGCGCCGTGGTTCCAGATTCGGCACTTGGAGCGCAGCGCCGGTCTGGTGGCGCTGTCGGCCAATTTCGCGCTCTACGGCGACATGAGCAGCCGCATGATGGCGATCGCCGCCGAACTGGGTTGGGAGCAGGAGGTGTATTCGATCGACGAGTGCTTTGTGCGCTTGGACGGCGGCGCGCAGGCCACAGCGCGGGCCGTCGAGTGGCGCGCGCGCATCCTGCAGTGGATCGGCATCCCGACTTGCATCGGCATGGGTGCAACCAAAACCCTGGCCAAGCTGGCCAACCACATCGCCAAAGACGCCGAGCGCAAGGGCTGCTACCCCAAGGCGCTGGCGCAGGTGTGCAACCTGAGCGCGCTCAGCCCGCGCCAGCGCCAGTGGCTGCTGCAGCGGGTTCCGGTGGGCGAGGTTTGGGGGGTGGGGCCGCAGATCGGGCGCCAGTTGCAGGCCGCAGGCATCGGCACGGTGCTGGAGTTGCAGCGCAGCGACCCGGCCACGCTGCGGCGGCGCTGGTCGCTGGCGCTGGAGAAAACGGTGCACGAGCTCAATGGCACGGTCTGCTACGAGCTGGAGCACGAACCGGCCCCCAAGCAGCAAATCGCCTGCACGCGCAGCTTTGGCCAAGCGGTCACGGAGCTGGCCGATCTGGAGCAGGCGATCAGCAGCTTTGCCAGCCGCGCCGCGCTCAAGCTGCGCCAGCAACACAGCCGCTGCGCCCAGGTGCTGGTGTTCATACGCACCAGCCCGTTTCGCCCCCATGAGGCGCAGTACGCGCGCTCGATCGTGGTGCCGCTGCCAGCACCGGCGGCCGATGCGCTCAGCCTGGTGGGCGCGGCGCTGCAGGGGCTGCGCTCGATCTACCGCCCAGGCTTGCGCTACGCCAAAGCCGGGGTGATGCTGCTGGACTTGCGCGCCGCCAGCGCCAGCGTGCAGTTGGCGCTGGCGCTGGAGGGCGACACCGGCACAGCGCAAACCCGGCGCGAGCGCCTGATGCAGGCGCTCGATGCCGTGAATGTGCGCTACGGGCAGGGGGCGCTGCAGTTGGCCAGCGCCGGGGTGCGGCAGGCGCAAGAGCCCGCCCCGGTGTGGCAGATGCGCCAGCAGCGGCGCTCGCCGCGCTACACCACGCGCTGGGACGAGCTGCTGCGGGTGCGCGCCTGAAAAGCGCCTGAAAAGCGCGCCGCAGGCGCAGTATCATGGCGGCATGTCGTACCCACACCCACTCCACCCCGCTCCCGGGCCCGTCCACGCCCCGGCCTTTTCACTCTGCGTTTTTTGCGGCTCGCGCAGCGGTGCCGATGCGCGCTTCGAGCAAGCCGCGCGCGGCGTGGGGCAGTGGATCGGCCAGCACGGCGGCCAACTGGTCTATGGCGGCGGCAACAACGGGCTCATGGGCCTGCTGGCCGACGCCGCGCTCGACGCCGGGGCCAGCGTGGTGGGGGTGATTCCGCAAAGCCTAGAGATCAAGGAACACGCCAAGCGCGAGTGCACCGAGCTGCACGTGGTGCCCTCGATGCACCGGCGCAAGCAGCTCATGGCCGAACGCGCCGACGCCTTCCTCATCCTGCCCGGCGGCATCGGCACGCTGGAGGAGTGGTTCGAGGTCTGGAGCTGGCGCCAGCTCGGCTACCACGACAAACCCATAGGCGTGCTCAACGTGGGCGGCTTTTACGACCCGATGCTGTCTGCGCTGGGCCAGAGCGCGCAGGCCGGCTTCATGGACACTTGGCAGCTCGACCTGATCCAGATTTCCTCCAGCATCGAAACGCTGCTGCCCGCGCTGGTGCAAAACGCCGGCTTCGCGCCGCCGGATCGGCTGGAGCAAATTTAAAGCGGCCCCCTGCGGCATAGCCGCCATCGAGCCATTGCAAGGTGGCGTTCTGGCGGCGCTTGCCGAATCTGGTCACCACGACTTGAACAACCCAGGTCGGTCACCCTGCCCTATGACAAACCGAGCCCTAACCAGCCCAGCCATAATTTACGTTTCAATCGCAAACTAAAATAACACCCGCCCTTGTTATAGGTTCAGCCCCATGCTCCGACCCGCTCCCGGCCGCTACGTCACTGTCACCACCGCCGGCGAGCCGTTCCAGGCCTTCGTTCCGCTGCCGTTGCCGCCGAATCCGCCGCTGGTGTGGTCGGCCGCGCTGCGACGGCGCTTCGACGCGGCGCTGGTCGCCTTGGGGCGGCTGGATGCGGTCTCCGCGATGCTGCCCAACGCGGCGCTGCTGCTCTACAGCTTCGTGCGCAAGGAGGCGGTGCTGTCCTCACAGATCGAGGGCACGCAGTCCTCGCTGGCGGACCTGCTGTTGTATGAGATCGACGAGCAGCCCGGCGTGCCGCTGGACGACGCGCGCGAGGTCAGCCGCTGCGTGGCGGCGCTCGAACGCGGCCTAGAGCAGTTGCGCGGCGGGCTGCCGCTGTGCACCCGCCTGCTGTGCGAGATGCACAGGGTGCTGCTGACGCACCCTGGCGGCCAAGGCAAGATGCCCGGTGAAGTGCGCCGCACGCAAGTGTGGATCGGCGGTACGCGGCCCGGCAACGCCGTCTTCGTGCCGCCGCCGGCCGATGCGGTATCGGATGCTCTGGGAGCGCTCGAGCGCTTCCTCAACGACCAGCCCGAGCCCGTGCCGCCGCTGCTCAAGGCGGCGCTGGCCCACGTGCAGTTCGAAACCATCCACCCGTTCCTCGACGGCAACGGACGCATCGGGCGGCTGCTGATCGTGCTGCAACTGGTGGCCGACGGCATACTGCGCGAGCCGATGCTGTACCCCAGCCTGTACTTTAAGACCCATCGGGCGCTGTATTACGAGTTGCTCAACGAGGTGCGCCTGCGCGGCGACTGGGAGCGCTGGCTCGACTTCTTCGCCGAGGGCATCGAGACGAGCGCGACCCAAGCCGTGGCGACGGCGCAAGCCTTGCTGGCGCTGGTCAACGCGGATCGCGACCGAATCGCCGGGCTGGGGCGCGCCGCGGCGTCGGCGTTGCGGGTGCACCAGGCACTGCAACGCCAGCCAATCGCAACGTCTGCCGCGCTGGTCAAGGCCACGCAGCTCACGCCGGCGACGGTCAACAAGTCGCTGGCGCATCTGGAACGCATCGGCATCGTGGGTGAAGTCTCGAACCGGCAGCGCGGCCGTGTGTTCAGCTACCGCAAGTACGTCGAGCTGCTGGCAGCCGAGCTGGATGTGCAAGCGTCAAGGCCAGCCTGAGCCGCCGCCGCGCTCAAATCGCGGTTTCGTCCTGCTCGCCGGTGCGGATGCGCACCACGCGCTCGACCGGGGTGACGAAGATTTTGCCGTCGCCGATCTTGCCGGTGCGCGCGGCGCGGATGATGGCATCGACGCAGCGCTCCACGTCTTCGGACTTGAGCACCACGTCGATGCGCACCTTGGGCAGAAAATCGACCACGTACTCGGCCCCGCGGTAGAGCTCGGTGTGGCCTTTCTGGCGCCCAAAGCCCTTGACCTCGGTCACCGTCAGGCCGGTCACGCCCTGCTCGGCCAGTGCCTCGCGCACTTCTTCGAGCTTGAACGGTTTGATGACGGCGGTGATTTGTTTCATGCGCAAGGGCTCCAACGAAAAAAGATTGGCTTGACTTTATCATGCCTCCCATGACTGCAACGGCCGAACCGGTATTTCGTGCGCGCGCCCTGTGCAAGCACTACCCCATGGGCGAGGTGCAGGTGCAGGCGCTGCGCGGCATCGACCTGGACCTGTACCCGGGCGAGTTCGTGGTGCTGCTGGGTACCTCGGGCAGCGGCAAATCGACCCTGCTCAACATTCTGGGCGGGCTGGACCGCCCCAGCAGCGGGCAGGTGCAGTGCCAAGGCCACAACCTAGACGCGGCCGACGAGACCGAACTGACGCGTTTCCGACGCGCCTCGATCGGCTTCGTGTTCCAGTTCTACAACCTCATCCCCAGCCTGACGGCGCTGGAAAACGTGCAACTGGTGACCGACATCGCCACCGACCCGATGCCGGCCGAGCAAGCGCTGGAGTGGGTCGGGCTGAGCGAGCGCCAGCACCATTTTCCGGCCCAGCTCTCGGGTGGCGAACAGCAGCGGGTGGCGATTGCGCGCGCCATTGCCAAGCGCCCGGCCGTGCTGCTGTGCGACGAACCCACCGGCGCGCTCGATTCGCGCACCGGGGTGCGGGTGCTGGAGGCGCTGCGGCGCATCCACCAGCAGCTCGGCGCCCTGACGGTGGTGATCACGCACAACGCGGTGATTGCCGACATGGCGGACCGCGTGATCTACCTCAGCGACGGCCGGATCGAGCGCGAACAGCGCAACCCGGCCCCCAAAGCGCCGCAGGAGCTGCACTGGTGAAGGCGCTGCAGCGCAAACTGCTGCGCGACGCCTGGCAGTTGCGCGGCCAGGCGCTGGCGATTGCGCTGGTGGT
>BBPD01002351.1_pt1 | contig 12825 bp, 11 predicted proteins | sample 1344911 | NCBI WGS metagenome assembly BBPD01 (sample SAMD00019088, study PRJDB2971) | groundwater metagenome | biome: freshwater biome; feature: mineral spring; material: ground water | place: USA: CA, Sonoma | collected 2011-09 | depth surface m
CCAGCACGCTGGCGGCGTTGCCAAACAGGTGGTTGGCGGTGTCGCGGCCGCGGCGCAACGCGGACTCATCGACCACGTCGTCGTGCAGCAAGGTGGCGGTGTGGATGAATTCGACCACCGCCGCCAGGCTGTGGCGGCGCGCATCGGTGCAGCCCAGCGCCTGGCACATGAGCAGCAGCAGAGCCGGGCGCACCCGCTTGCCGCCGGCGCCGATGAGGTACTCGGCCACCTGGGCCACTAGGGGAACGTCGCTGCCGAGCTGCTGGCGAATCACGCCATCGACAATCTGCATGTCGGGGGCGACCAGTGACAGGACGGAGTGGGAGGTAGCGGGCGCGGCGCTCAATTGTGGGTCAGCGGTTGCGAGATAGAGCAATCCGCCATTATAGGGAGGCTGGCAGGGGACGCCGGGCCGCTCCCAAGCCCGTTTTTAGCCCCTATAATGGTTGCGTTTTCGAGGAGCGTTGCAGCCGCACCCGGCTCTGGGGCGGCGAGGCTCGAAACGCGGTGCACCCCTAGCGGGGTTTGCCCCATTTGCAACGACGCTCGCCCACTGTCTGGTGTGGTGAGCCGCCGTGCGCGCCCCTGGCCAGTGGTTTATTCAGAACACCGCTTTTGGATCTACCATGAACGCACCGCTGCAATCCGCCCTGCAACCCACGCTCAACACCGACTGCCTCATCGCCGACATCGGCTTGGCCGCCTGGGGCCGCAAAGAAATCCGCATCGCCGAAACCGAAATGCCGGGCCTGATGGCGATCCGCGAAGAATACGCCGCGCGCCAGCCGCTGGCCGGAGCCCGCATCACGGGCAGCCTGCACATGACGATCCAGACCGCCGTGCTGATCGAAACCCTGCAGGCGCTGGGCGCGCAGGTGCGCTGGGCCTCGTGCAACATTTTTTCCACCCAAGACCACGCCGCCGCCGCCATTGCCGCCGCGGGCACGCCGGTGTTTGCCTTCAAGGGCGAGACGCTGGAGCAGTACTGGGACTACACGCACCGCATTTTTGAATTTGGCCCTGCCGGCACCGCCGCCGAAGGCCCCAACATGATCTTGGACGACGGCGGCGACGCCACGCTGCTCATGCACCTGGGCCGCCAAGCCGAGCGCCACCCCGAGGTGCTGGCCAACCCCGGCAGCGACGAAGAGCGCATCCTGTTTGCCGCCATTCGCGCCAAGCTGGCCGAAGACGCCACCTGGTACAGCCGCAAGGGCGCGCAGATCATCGGTGTGACCGAAGAAACCACCACCGGCGTGCACCGGCTCAAAGAGATGTCGGCCAAGGGCACGCTGCTGTTTCGCGCCATCAACGTCAACGACTCGGTCACCAAGAGCAAGTTCGACAACCTGTACGGCTGCCGCGAGTCGCTGGTCGATGGCATCAAGCGCGCCACCGACGTGATGATCGCCGGCAAAGTGGCCGTGGTGGCCGGCTATGGCGACGTGGGCAAGGGCTCGGCGCAGGCGCTGCGCGCGCTGTCGGCACAGGTCTGGGTGACCGAGATCGACCCCATCAACGCACTGCAAGCGGCCATGGAAGGCTACCGCGTGGTGACGATGGACTACGCCGCTGAACGCGCCGATATTTTCGTCACCGCCACCGGCAACAAGGCCGTGATCACCTATGAGCACATGGCGCGCATGAAAGACCAGGCGATCGTGTGCAACATCGGCCACTTCGACAACGAGATCGAAGTCGCCGAAATCGAAGCGCGCTGCCAGTGGGAGGAGATCAAGCCGCAGGTGGATCACGTGATTTTCCCCGATGGCAAGCGCATCATCCTGCTGGCCAAGGGGCGGCTGGTGAACCTGGGCTGCGGCACCGGGCACCCGAGCTTTGTGATGTCGTCGAGCTTTGCCAACCAGACCATCGCCCAGATCGAGCTCTACGGCCACCCGGACGGCTACGACGCTGGCAAGGTCTATGTGCTGCCCAAGCACCTGGACGAGAAAGTGGCGCGCCTGCACCTGAAAAAAGTCGGGGCCCAGCTCACCGAGCTCAGCGACGATCAAGCAACCTACATCGGGGTGCCCAAAAACGGCCCCTACAAGCCCGACAGCTACCGCTACTGAAGCCGGCTGGATTGCACACCATGGCACTGCCGCTGAGTTTCGAGTTTTTTCCGCCCAAAACGCCCGAGGGTGCGCTCAAGCTGCGTGCCGTGCGCCAGCAGCTGCACACCCGGCGGCCGGAGTTTTGCTCCGTTACCTACGGTGCTGGGGGCTCGACGCAGGAGGGCACTTTTGCCACCGTGGCCGAAATTTTGGCCGAAGGGGTGCCCGCGGCGGCGCATTTTTCGTGCATCGGGGCCACCCGGGCCGGGGTGCGCGAGCAGTTGCGCCAGTTGCAGGGCCTGGGGGTGCGCCGCCTGGTGGCCTTGCGCGGCGATATGCCCAGCGGCTACGGCCTGGGCGGCGAATTCCAGTACGCCAGCGACTTGGTGGCCTTCATCCGCTCCGAGTTTGGTGCCGCCTTTCAGATCGAGGTGGCGGCCTACCCCGAGGTGCACCCGCAGGCGCGTTCACCGCAGGCCGATTTGCAAGCCTTTGCCACCAAGGTGCGCGCCGGGGCCGACAGCGCCATCACGCAGTACTTTTACAACCCCGACGCCTACTTTCGCTTCGTCGATGAGGTGCGCGCGCTGGGCATCGAAATCCCGATCGTGCCCGGCATCATGCCCATCACCAACGCCAGCCAGTTGCTGCGCTTTTCCGATTCCTGTGGGGCCGAGGTGCCGCGCTGGATACGGCTGCGGCTGCTGGGTTATGGCGACGACGTGGCCAGCATCCAAGCCTTCGGGCGCGAGGTGGTGGGCGATTTGTGCGAGCAGTTGCAGCAAGCCGGGGTGCCGGGGCTGCACTTCTACACCATGAACCAAAGCGCACCCACGCTGGCGCTGTGTGAGCGCCTGGGTTTGTAAGGCGGTGTGTGAGGCGGCATAAGCTCATGACCATCGGGTATTGGACGACGCGCCGCGTTGCGTTTAAGGTCATCATTTTTACAGGAGCCCCCGCATGAAAATCGAAACCCTGGCCGTACACGCCGGCTACAAGCCCGACCCCACCACCAAGGCCGTGGTGCCGCCGATCTACCAAACCGTGGCCTACGCTTTCGATAGCGCCCAGCACGCGGCCGATTTGTTCGACCTCAAGGTGCCGGGAAATATCTACACCCGCATCATGAACCCGACCACGTCGGTGCTGGAAGAGCGGGTGGCCGCACTCGAAGGCGGGCTGGCGGCGCTGGCACTGGCTTCGGGGCAGGCAGCCATTACCTACGCCATTCAGACCATTGCCGAAGCGGGCGACAACATCGTTTCGGCCTCCGCCCTGTATGGCGGCACCTACAACCTGTTTGCCCACACCCTGCCTCAGTTTGGCATCCAGACCCGTTTTGCCGACTCCGACCGGCCGCAGAGCTTCGAGGCCCTGATCGACGAGCGCACCAAGGCCATCTACGCCGAGACGCTGGGCAACCCGCGCGGCAACGTGACCGACATCGCCGCGCTGGCCGAGATTGCGCACCGCCACGGGGTGCCGCTGATCGTTGACAACACCGTGCCCACGCCCTACCTGTGCCGCCCCATCGAGCACGGGGCCGACATCGTGGTGCATTCGCTCACTAAATACCTGGGCGGGCATGGCAACAGCATCGGCGGGGCCATCGTCGATTCGGGTAAATTCCCTTGGGCAAAGTACCCGCAGCGCTTCAAGCGCCTCAACGAGCCCGATGTGAGCTATCACGGCGTGGTTTACACCGAGGCGCTGGGGCCGGCGGCCTACATCGGGCGTGCGCGCGTGGTGCCGCTGCGCAACATGGGTGCGGCGCTATCGCCCTTCAACGCCTTCTTGATTTTGCAAGGGATCGAGACGCTGGCGCTGCGCATGGACCGCATCTGCGACAACACCTTGGCGGTGGCCAACTACCTGCGCCAGCACCCCAAGGTGCGCTGGGTCAACTACGCCGGTTTGAGCGATCACCCCGACCACGCCCTGGTGCAGCGCTTCATGGGCGGGCGCGCCTCGGGCTTGCTCACTTTTGGCGTCGATGGTGGGCGCAGCGGCGGCGAGCGCTTCTTGGACGCGCTCGGGCTGTTTACACGCCTGGTCAATATCGGCGACGTGCGCTCGCTGGCCACGCATCCGGCTTCGACCACGCACCGGCAACTCTCACCCGAGGAACTGATGCAATCTGGCGTGACCGAAGACACGGTGCGCCTGTGTGTGGGCATCGAGCACATCGACGACCTGCGCGCCGACCTGGAGCAGGCGCTGGCGCAGGTTTGAGTAGCCCGCAGCAGGGTGCCAGGGGCGCTGCGCGCTTTTAAGCGGCGCTGCCCTCGACCGTCCATTGGGCACCAGGGCCTTCCTTGAGGGCGGCGCAAACCCAAGGCAGGGCATTGCGCCACTGCTCGGCCATGGCGTATGGGGGGTTGATGAGGTGCACCGCGCTGGCGTGCAAGGGCGTGCGGGCTTGGCCGCGCGCCACCTCGGCGCTGCGCCCGCTGGCCACGGCTTGCCCGACATCGAGTTGCGCCAGCGCCCAGGGCCGCTGCAAGCGTGCGCACAGGGTTTTGAGTTTGCGCGCCAGGGAGTGCGATTCGGGGCGCGCAATCACCGGGTACCACACGGCGTAGCAGCCGGTGGGGAAGCGCTCGAGCGCGTCTTCGAGGCAGTCGAGCACGGCGGCGTAGTCGGTTTTCAGCTCGTAGCTGGGGTCGATCAACACCAGTGCGCGCCGCGTCGGCGGCGGCAGCAGGGCGCGCAAGCCGGTGAAGCCGTCGCTGCGCCGCAGCTCGATTTGCTTGCCCCGCCCCAGGTCGGCCACGTTGCGTTCCAGCAGCCGCGCGTCGGTGGGATGCACCTCGAACAATTTGAGCTGGTCTTGCGGGCGCAACAGCGTCTGGCAAATCCAGGGCGAGCCAGGGTAGTGGCGCAGGCTGTCGTGGCCGAGGTTGTAGGACTGCACCACATCGAGGTAAGCCTGCACCGCAGCAGGCACCGGCTGGCCCTTCTGGCGCGCCGCCGCCGCCAGGCGCACGATGCCGCGCTCGGACTCACCCGAGGTGCGCGCCAGTTCTTGGTCGAGCCGGTAGATGCCCGTGCCGGCGTGGGTGTCGGCCAGCAGCAGGCCCACGTCTTTTTGGGCAAGGTAGTGCAGGCAGGCCACCAGCGTGAGGTGTTTGAGCACATCGGCATGGTTGCCGGCATGAAAGGCGTGGCGGTAGCTGAACATGGGGCGATGGTACTGCAGTCGGCTGCACCGGCAGGCGCGGCGGGTGCAGGAGGTGCTTGCCTAGGGCTGGATGAGGCGAAAAAAAGTGCTAGAATGTCGGGCTTCGCAGCGCATAGTGCGTCCGCGGCGAAGGCATGGCCGTGGTTTTCCCCCTAGGGGTGCGCTCGGGCCGTGCAAACCCACCTAAGAGGCGGCCAACAGAGCCGCACCGACCGTGGAAAAGACGCCTGCCAAACCCTCTTTATCAGAGCAAACTCATGACCAAAACCTTCAGCGCCAAACCGGCCGAGGTGGTGCACGAGTGGTTTGTGATTGACGCCACCGACAAGGTGCTCGGACGTGTTGCCAGCGAAGTGGCACTCCGGTTGCGCGGCAAACACAAGGCCATTTACACCCCTCACGTGGACACGGGCGATTTCATCGTCATCGTCAACGCGGCCAAACTCAAAGTCACGGGCAACAAAGCCCTGGACAAAATCTATTACCGCCACTCGGGCTTCCCGGGCGGGATTTATGGCACCAACTTCCGCGACATGCAGGCCAAGCACCCTGGCCGCGCGCTGGAAAAAGCGGTCAAGGGCATGCTGCCCAAAGGCCCGCTGGGTTACGCCATGATCAAAAAGCTCAAGGTCTATGGCGGTGCCGAACACCCCCACAGCGCCCAGCAACCCAAAGTGTTGGACATTTAAGGAACGCACATGATAGGTGAATGGAACAATGGCACCGGCCGTCGCAAATCCAGCGTCGCCCGCGTGTTCCTTAAACGAGGCACGGGTCAGATCACGGTCAACGGCAAAGACATCGAAGCCTTCTTCGGCCGCCAGACCTCGATCATGATCGCCCGCCAGCCGCTGCTGCTGACTGGCAACGAGCAAGCGTTCGACATCCAGGTCAACGTACACGGCGGCGGCGAATCCGGCCAAGCCGGTGCGGTGCGCCACGGCATCACCCGCGCCCTGATCGACTACGACGCCACGCTCAAGCCCGTGCTGAGCGCGGCCGGCTACGTGACGCGCGATGCGCGCGAAGTGGAGCGCAAAAAGGTTGGTCTGCGTTCGGCACGCCGGCGCAAGCAGTTCTCCAAGCGCTGAGCCGCACCCAAGCGCGCACTTTGCGGTGCGCGCAGGGCGTCCGGCTCCGCCTTCGTGCGGTTGCGGCGCTCGGTGTGTGCCAAGGCACAGGCCGCCCTCAGGCTATACGCCCAGGGCGGTTTTTTTGCGCCTGCGCCAGTAGCGGCGGTGGGCACGCTAAAACCCCCGCCGCAGCGCTGGCAATCGCTGGCCTGGTGCAATCTTGAGCTTTTTGCTTTACTATTGCGCAATCACCGAATAACTCGCAGCCGCCTCAAGGTGCAAGCAGCCCTTGCTGAGCCGGGCGAGTTTCTTGAGCCCATCGTTTGTAACGGAACCCCGCACCATGAGCGAAGTCGCAGAACGCCCCGCTACCGAAATGCCCGCCCCCTTTGTCTTTACCGACAGCGCGGCGGCCAAGGTGGCCGATTTGATCGCCGAAGAAGGCAACCCCGATTTGAAGCTGCGCGTGTTCGTGCAAGGCGGCGGCTGCTCGGGCTTCCAATACGGTTTCACCTTCGACGAAGTGGTGAACGAAGACGACACCACCATGAGCAAAAACGGCGTCAGCCTGCTGATCGACGCCATGAGCTACCAATACCTGGTAGGGGCCGAGATCGACTACAAAGAAGATCTGCAGGGGGCGCAGTTCGTGATCAAAAACCCCAATGCCACCACCACCTGCGGCTGCGGGTCGAGCTTTAGCACCTAAATCCCGCGCCGCTTTAGGCCGGGTAAATCGCGCCCAGCACCCGCGCCCCGCGCGCCCCGGTGACGCTGGGCAGGTTGCCTGTTTTGCCCTCTAGGGCTTGCAGCGCCAGCCAAGCAAAGGCGGCGGGCTCGACCCAGTGCGCGGGCCATCCAGCGGCCTCGCTGGGCTGCACCGCCACGCCGGGCAGTTCCTCGGCCAGCATCTGCATCAAACACGCATTGCGGCTGCCACCACCGCATACCCAGGCTTGCCGCAGCCCTGTCGCGCCACAGTCCAGACGCTGCACCGCTTGGGCGATGCTGCGCGCCGTCAGGCGCGTGAGGGTGGCTTGCACGTCGGCAGGGGCCAGGCCGGGGAAGGGCTGCAAGCGCTGGGCTAGCCAGGCGGCGCTGAAGTGGTCGCGCCCGGTGCTTTTGTAGCCGCTTGCAGCGAAATAGGGGTCTTGCAGCAGGTGCGCCAGCAGGGCTGGGTGCTCGCGCCCGCTGGCGGCCCAGGTGCCGTCGCGGTCGAACCAGGCCCCGGTGTGGCGCTGGCACCAGTGGTCGAGCAGCGCGTTGCCGGGGCCGGTGTCAAAACCCAGGGTGTCGGCGTGGGGCCGCAGGGCGCTGAGGTTGGCAATGCCGCCCAAGTTGAGCACCAGCACCGCCCGATCGGGGCGGCCGAAGATGCGCTGGTGAAAGGCCGGAACCAGGGGCGCGCCTTGGCCGCCTGCGGCCACGTCGCGGCTGCGAAAGTCGGCCACCACGGCGATGCCGCTGCGCTCGGCCAGCAGCGCCGGTTGATTGATTTGCAGGGTGTAGGGGTGCGGCACGGCGGCACCGGGTGGGCAGTGGCGCACGGTTTGGCCGTGGGCCCCAATGGCGCGGATCTGCCCCGCCTTTAGGCCGCTGCTTTGCAACAACTGGGCCACCAATTGGGCGTAAATTTCAGCCAATTCGCAACCGGCCTGCGCCGCACGGTGCAGTTCGTCCGGGCCGCTGTGGTTGAGGGCGGTGAAGCTGAGCCGCAGCGCGGCCGGAAAAGGGGCGCTGGCCTCGGCCACGACGCGCAGCGAGGCGGCCTCATGCGCGCCGCAGTCGAGCAGCACGGCATCGACGCCGTCGAGCGAGGTGCCCGACATCAGGCCGATGGTGTGCGGGTTCATAGATGCGCAGCCCCCCGTTGCGGCGGGGCAGGGCGGTGGGTAACGAAGGGCCTTACTGCGCGCTGGCCTGCACCAGCGTGGCTGCGGCCGCGAGTTTTTGCTTCATGTCGGCAGCGGCTTGCCGGAACGCCGGGCGCACGGCGGCCGACAGCGGCTCGCTGCCGCCACCTTCAGCGACCAGCAGCAGCGGGTCGCGGTGTATGCCGTTGAGGCGGTATTCAAAGTGCACGTGCGGGCCGGTGCACACGCCGGTGCAACCCACTTGGCCGATGTACTGGCTTTGCTCTACGCTCTGGCCCTGGCGCACGTCGATGCGGTGCAGGTGCGCATAAACCGTGACGATGTCGTTGCGGTGCTGGATGAACACCACGTTGCCAAAGCCGCGCTGGGAGCCGGCGAACTTCACCACGCCATCGCCCACGCTGCGCACCGGGGTGCCGATGGGGGCCGGGAAATCGACCCCCAGGTGTGGGCGGCGCAAGCCCGTGACGGGGTGAAAGCGCAAGCCAAAACCGCTGCTGATGCGCGAGAACTCTAGCGGCGAGGCCAGGAAGGCGCGCCGCGTGCTGTCGCCGTCGAAAGTGAAGTAGCCGCCGCTCTGGCCGGGGGCCTCGAACCACAGCACCTGGTGCGAACGGCCGCGGTTGACGAACTCGGCGCTCAGCAAGCGCCCGTAGCGCAGCAGCTCGCCCTCGGCTTCGAGGGCCTCATAGACCACGCGAAACGAGTCGCCCGGTTGCAGGTCGCGGCGAAAGTCGATTTCGCCCGAAAAAATATCGGCCAGTTGGGTAGCAACCCGGTCTGGTAGGTTGGCTGCTTCGGTGGCGGCAAAGAGCGAGTTGCGGATCACGCCGCTGCTCACGCGCACCGAGCGCTGCAACGCGCCTTGCTCGATGCCGGCCACAAAGCCGCTGCCACTGCGCTCGACCAGCAGGCGCTGGTAGTGGCTGGCTTGGTCGCTGGGCAGCCAGCGTGCGCTCAGGCGCAGCAGGCGCTGGTCGTCGTCGGTTTCGGCGCGCACCAGTTTGCCGGCCGGGCCGCGCAGCAACTGGGCGGCATCGGGGTGGCTGCGCAAAAACTGCTGTGCGGCGCTGTCGCTCACGCCCAGGCGTTGCAGCAGGCTTTGCACGGTGTCGTTGCGGCGCGTGACGTCGGTGCGAAACAGCACGAAGGGCACCGGGGCTTGCAACTCGGGCACCGGGCTGGCTTGGGTGAGCAGCGCCGCGTGCGGCACCGACTCGACCACTTGCTGCACCGGCAGGTTGGCGATTTCGGCTTCCAGTGGGGCCACGCCAAAGGCCGTGACTCCGGTGCCGAGCAGAACAGCACCCAAACCGGCCATGAAATGCCGGGGGTACTTTTGCAAAGTGAGCTTGATGTGCTGGGCCAGTTCGTTCATTCAAGGTCAACATCAAGGCCCCCCTGGGGTGCAGCAAGGCAACACCAGGGCGGCAGAGAAATGGGCAGGGCACCGCAACAACGGCGCAACTGAAGGGCGGATGATAAGCCACAGCGAGCGGGCCATAAAAAACCAGCCAGCGCCGTGCGCCACTAAAATCAACCCACGAATAGTGAGCCAGTATAACGCGCCAACTGCGGTTGGGCATCTGTAGAAACCCGAATGATCCAAGCCACCCCCCCCACCGCTGCGGCCCCGCGCACTGGCGCAACCCCTGCTGCACCCCGCGCAGCGCCCCTGAGCGAAGCCGTGCAACACGCCTTGGCCGTGACGCGCCGCGGCTGCGAGGAGCTCATCCCCGAGGCCGACTGGGTGCAAAAATTGCATCGCAGCCAAGCCAGCGGGCAGCCGCTGCGCATCAAGCTCGGGCTGGACCCGACCGCGCCCGACATCCACTTCGGCCACACCGTGGTGCTCAACAAGCTGCGCCAGTTGCAGGATTTGGGGCACACGGTGATTTTTCTGATCGGCGATTTCACCAGCCTGATCGGCGACCCGTCCGGGCGCAACAGCACCCGGCCGCCGCTCACGCCCGAGCAAATCCAGGCCAACGCCCAAACCTACTACCAGCAGGCCAGCCTGGTGCTGGACCCGGCCAAAACCGAAATCCGCTACAACAGCGAGTGGAGCCTGGCGCTGGGCGCCATGGGCATGATCGAGCTGGCCGCCAAATACACCGTGGCGCGCATGATGGAGCGCAACGATTTTCACCAGCGCTACACGGCGGGCAGCCCAATCAGCGTGCACGAGTTTTTGTACCCGCTGATGCAGGGCTACGATTCGGTGGCGCTCAAAGCCGACCTGGAGCTGGGCGGCACCGACCAAAAATTCAACCTGCTCATGGGCCGCCACTTGCAGGCCGAGTACGGCCAAGAGCCGCAGTGCATCCTCACCATGCCGCTGCTCGAAGGGCTGGACGGGGTGGAGAAAATGAGCAAGTCCAAGGGCAACTACATCGGCATCGGCGAAGCGGCCAACACCATGTACGCCAAGGTGTTGAGCATTTCCGATGAGCTGATGTGGCGCTGGTTCACCCTGCTGTCGTTCCAGACCGAGGCGCAGATCGCGGCGCTGCGCGCCGAGGTGGCGGCCGGGCGCAACCCCAAAGACGCCAAGGTGCAGCTGGCGCTGGAGCTCACCACGCGCTTTCACAGCGCAGCGGCGGCGGCGGCGGCGCAGCAGGACTTCATCAACCGCAGCCAGGGCGGGGTGCCGGATCAAATCCCGGAGCTGGAGTTGGGTGGCGCGCCGTTGGGGCTGGCGGCGCTGCTCAAAGCCGCCGGGCTGGCCCCATCGAGCAGCGAAGCGAACCGCTTGATCGACGGTGCCGGGGTGCGCGTCGATGGCACCGTGATCAGCGACAAGGGCCTGCGCCTGGGTGCGGGCACTTATGTGCTGCAAGTGGGCAAGCGCAAGTTTGCCCGGGTCACGCTGGCGGCGGGCTGAGACGCTGCGGGCATTTTTTGCAGGAGTGAAAACCATGGCCATGGCGCAACACAGTTTTCTGAGCCTGGGGCGACGCGGCTTTCACCGCCTCGCTTACACCGACTGGGGCGACCCCCAGAGCGCGCACTTGGTGCTGTGCGTGCATGGTTTGTCGCGCAACAGCCGCGATTTCGATTTTCTGGCCAATGCGCTGCAGCCGCGCTGCCGCGTGGCGTGCCTGGACGTGGTGGGGCGCGGCGACAGCGCTTGGCTTGACGACCCGGCCGACTACCGCTTTGGCACCTACCTGGCCGATGCGGCCGCCTGGATCGCCCGCGTGACGACGCCGCGCCCGAGCTCTTTTTTTAGCGAATGGCAGCGCCGCATGGGCTTGGCGCGGGTACCCGAGCGGCCACAAATCGACTGGGTTGGCACCTCGATGGGCGGCTTGATCGGGCTGCTGCTGGCGGCCAAGGCGCAGTCGCCGATCCGGCGTCTGGTGCTCAACGACGTCGGGCCGCTGGTGCCGTGGCAGGCGCTGCTGCGCCTGAGCGGCCACATCGGGCAGACGCGCTTTGCCACGCAGGCGCAGGCGCAGGCGCACCTGCGCGCAGCTTGCGCGTCCTTTGGCATCGACGACGAGGCGCACTGGGCGCATTTGTTTGCGCACAGCATTGCGCCCGAGGGCGCAGCGTTTGCACTGCGCTACGACCCGGCGCTGGGGCAGTTGCGCCGCAGCCCCGACCCCGAGCTGCCGCTGGGGCCCAACTTCATGCGCGGTGTCGATTTGTGGCGGGCTTGGGAGGCGATCGACTGCCCGGTGCTGGTGCTGCGCGGTGCCCAGTCCGACGTGCTGCTGCCCGATACGGTGCAGCGGATGCGGCGCAAGCCTGGGGTGCAGGTGCTCGAGTTCGAGGGTGTGGGGCACGCCCCGGCGCTAATGAACGCAGAACAAATCGGCGCAGTGCGCGACTTTTTGCTGCACACCGAGCCCTGAAAAGGGCTGCGGGCGGGGGAGCGTACCGCAAGCGCGCTTCAGAGGGTGTGCCGGAGGTTCAAGCCTCGCGCTCGCGGTACGGGTCGGGAAAACCGAGCCGCGCCAGGATTTCGCGCTCGCGTGCCTCCATCGCTTCGGCGTCGGCTGCGCTGGTTTCGTGCTCCCAGCCCTGGGCGTGCAGCGCGCCGTGCACGATCAGGTGCGCGTAGTGGGCTTGCAGGCTTTTGCCTTGGGCGGCGGCTTCTTGCTCCAGCACCGGGGCGCACAGCACCAGGTCGGCGTGCACCACGGGTGTTTGGGTGTAGTCGAAGGTGAGCACGTTGGTGGCGCAGTCGCGCTGGCGGTAGTCGCGGTTCAGCGCCCGGCCTTCTTCGCTGCCGACGATGCGCACCGTGATCTCGCCCGGTGCCGCCAGCGCGTGGCGCAGCCAGCGTTGCACCCGGTGCCGGGGCAGGGCGGCGCGGTGCGGGGCCAGGCTCAGGCCGGCCTGGGCATCTGCACGTTCCAGGTGGGCGAATTGCAGCGAGAGCGTGAGGGCGGGCAGTTTCATGGGGTGGGCGCAGCAGGAACGGCAGGGGTTGCAGCAGGGGCTGCAGCAGAGGCCGCAGCAGAGGCCGCAGCAGGTGGCGTTGGGCGTGTGCGGCTGCGCGCTCGGGTGGGCGCAGGGCCGGGTGCGGCTCCAGGTGCGGTGCTGCTGGCCGAACCAGGCGCAGCGCGCTGGGCACCACTGTGCGCACCGTGCGCGCCTTCGCTCACCCGGCCGCCGCCGCTGTCGTAGGC
>BBPD01000520.1_pt2 | contig 12806 bp, 11 predicted proteins | sample 1344911 | NCBI WGS metagenome assembly BBPD01 (sample SAMD00019088, study PRJDB2971) | groundwater metagenome | biome: freshwater biome; feature: mineral spring; material: ground water | place: USA: CA, Sonoma | collected 2011-09 | depth surface m
TTGCCGCCGCCCTTGCCGCCCACCTGCTGCGCCACGAAGTTCACCAGCTCGCCCGCCTTGAGGCGGCCCATGCAGTCGGGCGTCACGCCAGCGGCCAACTGCACCTTGCCGCCTTCGACGGCGGCCAGCACGATGGCGGCGCTGCCCAAGCGGGCCTTGAGCCGGTCCAGCGTCTCGCGCAGCGCCTTGGCATCGGCCCCTTGCAAGCGGGCGGCCAGCACCTGCACCCCGCCCACCTCGATCGCCTGCGCCAGCAGCTCGTCGCCCTGGGAGGCCGCCAGCTTGCCCTTGAGCGCGGCCACCTCTTTTTCCAGCGCCCGCACCTGCTCCAGCACGCTGTGCAGGCGCGGCAGCAGCTCGGGCACCGGGGCCTTGAGCGCATCGGCCACCGCCGCCACGCTGGTTTCGATCTGCTGCAGGTAGGCCAGCGCGTGCGCGCCAGTCACGGCCTCGATGCGCCGCACCCCGGCCGCCACCCCGCCTTCCGAGACGATCTTGAACAGCCCAATGTCGCCGGTGGCGCGCACGTGGGTGCCGCCGCAGAGCTCGCGGCTGCGCCCGATGTCGAGCACGCGCACGAATTCGCCGTATTTCTCGCCAAACAGCATCAGCGCGCCCGATTGCTGCGCCCGATCCACGTCCATCACCCGCGCTTCGGTGGCTTGGTTGGCCAGAATTTGCGCGTTCACCTGCGCCTCGATGGCGCGGCATTCGGCCTCGGTCAGGGGTGCGTGGTGCGCAAAATCGAAGCGCGTGCGCTCGGGCGTGACCAGCGAGCCTTTTTGCTGCACGTGCTCGCCCAGCACCTCGCGCAAGGCCAAGTGCAGCAAGTGGGTGGCGCTGTGGTTGCGCACGATGGCGGCGCGGCGCTCGGCGTCCACCTCGGCCAGCACGTGGTCGCCCACGGCCAGCGTACCGGTTTCCAGTTGCCCGTGGTGGCCATACACATCCGCCTTGATTTTTTGTGTGTCGAGCACCGCAAAGTGCGCCGAGCCGCTGTGCAGGCGGCCGCTGTCGCCCACTTGGCCGCCGGATTCGGCATAAAAGGGCGTGGCTTCGAGCACCACCACCCCGGCTTGCCCGTGTTTGAGCTCGGCTACCGGCAGCCCGTCGCGGTAGAGCGCCAGCACCTTGGCGCTGGCCTGCAGCGCGCCGTAGCCCACGAACTCGTTGCCGTGGCCGGTGTAGTCGAGCCCGCGCTCCATCTTGAACTTGCCCGCTGCGCGCGCCTGGGTTTTCTGGCGCTCCATGGCGGCGTGGAAACCGGCCTCATCAACCGCCAAGCCGCGCTCGCGGCACACATCGTGCGTCAGGTCGAGCGGGAAGCCGTAGGTGTCGTGCAGCTTGAAAGCCACGTCGCCGGGCAGCACGGCGGCTCCGCCAGCCAGCGCGGTTTCCAGCAGCTGCATGCCGTTTTCCAGCGTTTCGTAAAAGCGCTCCTCCTCGATCTGCAGCAGCCCGGCGATGCGCGCCGCGCTGGCGGCCAGGTGCGGGTAGGCGCCGCCCATTTGCGCCACCAGCTCGGGCAGCAGCCGGTGCAAAAACGGCACCATGCAACCGAGCTTGTAGCCGTGCCGGATGGCACGCCGGATGATGCGCCGCAGCACGTAGCCGCGCCCCTCGTTGGCGGGCAGCACGCCATCGGCGATCAAAAAGGCGCTGGCGCGCAGGTGGTCGGCGATCACGCGCAGCGAAGGGCTTTCCGGGTCGGCCGTGCCGGTCACGCGCGCCGCGCCCTGCACCAGGGCCTGAAACAGGTCGATCTGGTAGTTGCTGTGTACGTGCTGCAACACCGCCGCCAGCCGCTCCAGCCCCATGCCCGTATCCACACAGGGCGCGGGCAATGGCTTGAGCGTGCCGTCGGTCTGCATATCGAACTGCATGAACACGTGGTTCCAGATTTCGATGTAGCGGTCGCCGTCGGCCTCGGGGCTGCCGGGCGGGCCGCCCGCCACCTCGGGGCCGTGGTCGTAAAAAATCTCGGAGCAGGGGCCGCAGGGGCCGGTGTCAGCCATCATCCAGAAGTTGTCGGACTGGTACTTGCTGCCCTTGTTGTCGCCGATGCGCACCACGCGCTCGGGCGGCAGGCCGATTTCTTGGGTCCAGATCTCGTAGGCTTCGTCGTCGTCGATATACACCGTGGCCCAGAGCCGATCGGCGGGCAAGCCATAGACTTGCGTGAGCAGCTCCCAGCCCCAGTGCAGCGATTCGCGCTTGAAGTAGTCGCCAAAGCTCCAGTTGCCCAGCATCTCGAAAAAGGTGTGGTGCCGTGCGGTATAGCCCACGTTTTCCAGATCGTTGTGCTTGCCGCCAGCGCGCAAACAGGCCTGCACCGAGGCCGCACGCACGTAGGGCCGCCGGTCGGTGCCGAGGAACACGTCTTTGAACTGCACCATGCCGGAGTTGGTGAACATCAGCGTCGGGTCGTTGGCGGGCACCAGCGGGCTCGACGGCACCACGCTGTGGCCGCGCTGGGCAAAGAAGTCCAGAAAGGTCTGGCGAATCTCGGCCACGGAGGCCACGGGCGGGGTCGGGGTGCTGGAGGTCATGGTCTGGCGCTCGGTAAAACCTTGGATTTTATTCGCCTCCCTAGGCTTTCAAACTGCCAGCAACACCGACACCGCGCCTGTTGCGTGATCAGCGGCCTTGGGGCGGATGAGGATCTCTACGTCCCGGTCCATCTGGGTAATGAAGTGCAGCAAGCGCTCCGAAGAAAACCGGCGCAGCTTGTAGTGGCGCAGCTCCGAGACGTGCGATTGGGCAATGCCAAAAATCTCGGCGGCGGCGGTTTGGGTGAGCTTGCGCTCCTTGATCAGATCGTTTAGCCGCATGGCCAGCTCGGTGCGCAGCTTGCGCTCCTGGGCATCGACAAAGCCCAAATCTTTGAAGACATCGCCCGTGCCGACATCGATTGCCTCATTCATCATGGCCATATCGCACCTCATAATCTTTGCGCGCCAACTTGAGGCGCTCGTGAATCCGCTCAATGTCAAACGCCAGCAGATCGCGTTTGGAAGAGCCGACCCAGTGCAAGGGTCGCTCGTGGCGTGGCGGTTTGCTCATGTTGCGAATATACCTCAAGTGACATACTTCGGCACAAGACACCAAGCCACCCTCCCTCGGCTATGCTCACCCCCATGCGCCTGAACCTGATTTACGCCCGCGCCGCCAATGGCGTGATTGGCCTGCACAACCGCCTGCCCTGGCATTTGCCCGAAGACTTGGCGCACTTCAAGCGCCACACCTTGGGCTGCCCGGTGCTCATGGGCCGCGCCACCTGGGACGGCCTGCCGCCGCGCTTTCGGCCCCTGCCTGGGCGGCCCAATCTGGTGCTCACACGCAACCCGCAGCGCGCCGCTGCCCTGCAAGCCGAAGGGGCCTTGCCCTGCACCAGCCTGGAGCACGCGCTGGCCCAGTGCGCCCAGATGCAGCCGCCGCCGCCCGAGGTGTGGGTGATAGGCGGTGCGCAGCTCTATGCGCAGGCGCTGCCGCTGGCCAGCCGGGTGCTGGCAACCGAAATCCAGGCCCACTTCGAGGGCGACGCCTACGCCCCGCCGCTGGGCCCCGAATGGCAGGAGAGCAGCCGCGAGCCCGTCACCAGCGCCAGCGGTTTGCGGCTGGATTTTGTTTGCTACCAGCGTGCACCGAGCCCGACGGGGCTGGCTGCGGTACCGCCAGTGCGCGCCTGAACGGACCTGGAACCCGGATGTGAGCGCCTGGGGTCATTGCGGTGGCCTGGGTTTGGGCGGCTTGGGTGGCGGCTGCAGGTAGCGCGCATCGGACCAGGTTGCCAGCCACTGCGGCGCAAAGGCCACGAACACCGCCACGATCAGGCCGGTTAGAAAGGCATCGCCCCAGGCCATGATCCAGCGCGCCACCAGCGCCTCCAGCAGGTTCTGCTGCCCCAGCGCGTGGTGTATGAGCTCAAACACCACCCCGGCCAGAAACACCGCCAGCGCCGTGCCCAAAAAGGCGCGGCCCAAGGTGTAGATGAAGAGATTGGGCGGCAGCCAGCGCCGCAAGCCGGCCCCCACGGCCAAAGCCAGCGTGGCCGGCACCAGCCCCATCCAAACCCACTGCGACAGCAGCTCGGGCAGCGCCGCCTCGCCCAGCAGCCCGACCAGCAGCGCCACCAGCGCCAGCACCGGCACCGCCAGCGGCCAGCCCAGCAGCAGCAGCACCAGCGGGGCCCCAGAAAACTGCAAGGCCAGCCCCTGTGGCAAATTTTGTGGCATCAGCCACAGCCAAGGCAACAGCACCAGCGTGGCCAAGGTGGGCGTGAGCAAGGCACCCCCGGCCAGCAGGCGCCAGGGCCGCATGGCCAGTGCCAAAGCCAGGGCCAGCAGGCCCACCGTGGCCTCTAGCCAGCTTAGCGCGCTCCAGGCTGCTGCGTCCATGCCCTAGCCGCGCATACCCGGCAGCTTGGGCATGCCCATGCCACCCATGCCGCCGCCCAGTTGTTTCATCATCTTCATCAGGCCGCCGCCTTTCATTTTTTTCATCATGCCCTGCATTTGCTCAAATTCCTTGAGCAAGCGGTTCACTTCCTGCACCTGCACCCCGGCCCCAGCGGCAATGCGGCGCTTGCGCGTGGCCTTGATGAGTTCGGGTTTGCGCCGCTCGGCCGGCGTCATGCTGCAAATGATGCCCTCTTTGCGCCGCACCTCTTTGTCGGCGCGGTCCATGTCGGCGGCACCGGCATTGGCCGAAAACTGTGAGGGCAGCTTGTCGATGAGATTGGCCAAGCCGCCCATTTTTTTCATCTGCCGGATTTGCTCCAGAAAATCTTGCAGCGTAAAGCCCTCGCCGCTCTTGATCTTGGCGGCAAATTTTTGCGCCTGCGCCACATCGACCCCGGCCGTGACCTGCTCGACCAGCGCCACGATGTCGCCCATGCCCAATATGCGCCCGGCGTGGCGCTCGGCGTCGAAGGCCTCGAGCCCGTCGAGCTTTTCGCTCACCCCGGCAAACTTGATCGGCACCCCGGTCACGGCGCGCACCGAGAGCGCCGCGCCGCCGCGTGCGTCGCCGTCGAGCTTGGTGAGCACGATGCCGGTGAGCGGCAGCGCCTCTTTGAAGGCGCGCGCGGTGTTCACGGCGTCTTGGCCCTGCATGGCATCGACCACGAACAGCGTTTCGACCGGGTTCAGCGCCGCGTGCAGCGCCTTGATTTCGTCCATCAGCACCGCGTCGATCGCCAGCCGCCCGGCGGTGTCAACCAGCAGCACGTCGAAATGGTGCTTGCGCGCGTAGTCGAGCGCGGCGAGCGCGATGTCCAGCGGTTTTTGCTGCGCCGTGCTCGGGAACCACTCGGCCCCGGCTTGCGCCGTCACGGTTTTCAACTGCTCGATGGCGGCGGGCCGGTACACGTCGCCCGAAACGGTGAGCACTTTTTTCTTGCGTTTTTCGATCAGGTGCCGGGCCAGCTTGGCGGTGCTGGTGGTTTTGCCCGCGCCCTGCAAACCAGCCATCAGCACCACGGCGGGCGGTTGCGCCGCCAGATTGAGCTCGCCCGCTGCGCCCGCGCCCATGGTGGCGGCAAGCTCTTTGTGGATGATGCCGACCAGCACCTGCCCCGGCGTGAGCGAACCCACCACCTCGGCGCCGAGCGCCTTGCCCTTGACGCGGGCAATGAAGTCGCGCACCACCGGCAGCGCCACGTCGGCCTCCAGCAGCGCCAGCCGCACCTCGCGCAGCATCTCGGCCACGTTGTCTTCGGTGATGCGCGCCTGGCCGCGCAATTCTTTGACCAGGCGTGAGAGTTTTTCGGTAAGGGCAGAGGCCATGCGAACAATCGTGAGCGGGTTTAAACTCCGGGCATGATACTCGCGACCAGCCCCTGGTGGAGCACCGTCCCTGCATTGGGTGCGGCGCTGGGCTACCTCGTGCTGGCGCTGGGCTCGCAGCGGCTAGAGCGGCGCGCCATCTGCACCCTCATGCTGCTGGTGTGGGCGCTGCATGGGCTGGCGCTGTTTGCGGCGCTGGGTGCTGCGCCGGCGCGCTTTGGCTTTGCCACCACGCTCTCGGTCACGGCGTGGCTGGTGCTCACGGTGTATGCGATCGAAACCCGGCTCTACCCGCAACTGGCTACGCGCTGGACGCTGGCCGGCTTGGGTGCCCCGGCCGTGCTGCTGGCGCTGCTGTTTCCGGGCCAAGCCTTGCCGGTGCTGCTCTCGGGCTGGTTGCCGCTGCACTGGGCGTTTGGCGTGGCCTCCTACGGCTTGTTGGGGGTGGCGGTGGCGCACGCTTGGATGATGCAGCGCAGCGAGCAACTCATGCGCAGCGGCCAGCCCGCCCCGCAGGTGCTGCCGCTCTTGATGCTGGAGCGCATCACCTTTCGCTTCGTTGCCGCCGCCTTTGTGCTGCTCACCCTCACTTTGCTGGCCGGGGTGTATTTCTCTTGGCTGCTGCACGCCAGCGGCTGGGCCTGGACGCACAAAACCATTTTCACCCTGCTCTCTTGGGCCGTGCTGGGGGTGCTGCTGCTGGGGCGCTGGCGCTACGGCTGGCGCGGCTGGCGAGCGGTGCGCATGTTGTATCTGGCAGCGGGCTTGCTGCTGCTGGGCTATGTGGGTTCGCGCTTTGTGATCGAAGTGCTGTTGCAGCGGGTGCCGGCATGAAATACGCCTTGCTGGCCCTGGTGCTGCTGGCGGCTTTTTTCATCTGGCGCCACAAGCGCCGCCAGCGCCAGCGCGAGTTGCAGCAGCAGCAAACGCAGCGCGAGGCGGCCGAGCGTGAGCGCAAGCTGGGGCGGCCGGTGCCCATGACCGCCTGCCGCCACTGCGGCCTGCACCTGCCACTGGCCGATGCCACCGAAGGCAAACTGGGGCACTACTGTGGGCCAGAGCACCGCCAGCACGCCGAAGATTGAGCCCGGTGCCCCCGAGCCGCCGCGGCACACGCTGACGCAGCCCGATTTCGCACCCACCTGGTTCGCCCCTGCTCCCGCCACCGCAGCCAAGCCCGGCGCCGAACCCGACGAGCTCAGCCCGCAGGAAGCCAGCGCGCGCCTTTGGCGCTTCTTTATGCGCGCGCGCTTGCTGGTGGCCTCGGGGCTGCTGCTGCTGCAGGGCTATTTTTATTTACAGGGCAGCGCCGCGCTGTGGCTGTGGCTGCTCAGCCTGGCCTATTTTGCTGCCACGCTGGCGGTGCTGCGCTGGAGCCGCCCGGCGCGCACCGAATCGTTTTGGTCCCCCACTTGGGTGCTCACGCTGTGGCTCGATCTGGCGCTGTTTGGGCTGCTGCAGTTTGTGCAGATCGGCGCTTTCAATTACCAGCCGCTGTTTGTGCTGCCGGTGCTGCTGGCTGCGGTGTTGGGGCCGCTGCGGCTGGCGCTGGGCGCTGCCGCCTGCGCCACCCTGCTGCTGCTGTTCGACGCCCTGGCCGGCGAGCTGCGCCAGCCCGAGCTCACCGCCACCTACGTGCAAGGGGCGATCACCGGGGTGGGGCTGTTTTTGGTCGCGCTGCTGGTGCACCAGTTGGCGCAGCGGCTCGGGCGCGAGCAGGCCCAGGCCAGCGCGCACCGCGCCGCTGCCGATGCGCAAGCGCAGGTCAACCAGCTCATTGTCACGGGCTTGAGCGAGGGCGTGCTGGTGCTCGATGCACACGGCCAGATCTGGCACGCCAACCCGGCCGCCTGCGCCATGCTGGGCGCTCCTGGCGAGCAGCCGCCGTATGCGCGCCTGCCCACCCTGCCAGCCTGGCCGCTGCTCTCGGGCTGGGCGCGTGCGCTGCTGCAGCAGGGGCAAGACACGAGCCAAACCCTGAACCTGCCCAGCCCCAGCGGTGAGGCGCAGCAGGTGCATTTGCGCGCGCGCCTGAGCCAGCTTGAGCCAGACAGCCCGATCGAGCCCGCCTGCGTGATTTTCATGGAGAACCAGCGCGACATCGAAAACCGGGTGCGCAATGAAAAACTCGCCGCCATGGGGCGCGTGTCGGCCGCGCTGGCGCACGAAATTCGCAATCCGCTGGCCGCCATCAGCCAGGCCAATGCGCTGCTGGCCGAAGAAGCCCTCACGCCCGCGCTGCAGCGCCTGAGCACCATGATCGGCCACAACGCGCAGCGCCTGGGCCGCACCGTGGATGACATTCTAGAGACCAGCAAATTGCCCAGCCGCCCCAGCGCCTTGGCCGAGCATCTGCCGCTCGATGCCAGCGTGGCCGCCATCGTGGCCGACTGGCAGCAGCAGCACCCCGGCGGCCCGGCCCTGCACTGGCAGCCCGGCGCGGGTGCCTTGCGGGTGTATTTCGAGGCCGAGCACCTGCGGCGCCTGCTGGTGAACTTGCTCGATAACGCGCACCGCCACGCCCCAGTGGGCAATGCCACGGTGAGCATCGGCAGCCACAGCGGCCCGGCGCGGCTGGAGGTCTGGAACCCTGGCCCGCCGCTGGCGGCCGAAGTGGCGCAGCACCTGTTTGAGCCATTCAACTCCTCGCACAGCCGCTCCAGCGGGCTTGGGCTGTATCTGGCGCGCCAGTTGTGCCAGCGCCACGCGGCGCGCATCGAATACCGCCCCAGCCTGCGCGAGGGTGTGGCGGGCAATGGCTTTGTGGTGAGCTTCACCCACGCAGCCGAGTTCACCAGCCGCGCCACACTCGACCGCCCCACCGCCCCCAGCCCGGAGCACACCGCATGACCCCCCACACCGCTGCCAGCCTGCTCGTGGTGGACGACGAACCCGATTTGCTCACGCTCTACGAGCTCACGCTGCGCAAGAGCGGGCACCAGGTGGCCGCCGCCAGCGATCTGGCGCAGGCGCGCGCGCTGCTGGCGGCGCAGCGCTTCGACGCCCTGATCACCGACATGCGCCTGCCCGACGGCCTGGGGCTGGAGCTGGTGCGTGAGCTCACGCAAGCGGGGCGGCCCGAGAAAACCATCGTGGTCACCGCTTACGGATCGGCCGACAACGCCGTGGAGGCCCTCAAAGCCGGGGCCTTTGACTACCTCACCAAGCCCGTGGCCCCTACGCAACTGCGCGCAGCGGTAGCCAGCGCGCTGCTTGCCGCCCAGCCACCTTGCAACGCGCCCCAGCCCTCATCAGGCCCGGCGGCGACGGCCGGGCTGGAATCTTCTTCCTCCCCGGCGGCGGTGGCCGGGCTAGACCGGGGTTCGTCAGTCGCAGGCTCCGATTCCTCACCCCGGCCCAGCCCGGCCCCCGGCGCCTCCGCCGCCTCCGCCGCCGCCTGCGCCCCCGCCGCCGCCCCCGCCTCTGCTGCTGCTGTTGTTGCCTCTGCCTCTGCGCTCGCTTTGGCGCAATTGGTGGGCTCCAGCCCCGCCATGTGCGCCTTGCGCGAGCGCGTGCAGCGGGTAGCGCGCAGCATGGCCCCGGTGCTGGTGCTGGGCGAATCCGGCACCGGCAAAGAGCTGGTAGCGCGTGCGCTGCACCTGTGCAGCCACCGCAGCGAGGGGCCCTTTGTTGCCGTGAACTGCGGCGCCATCCCCGACGCGCTGCTCGAAGCCGAGTTCTTTGGTGTGCGCAAAGGCGCCTACACCGGCGCCAGCGCGCACCGCGAAGGCTACTTCCAGGCCGCCCGTGGGGGCACCCTGTTCCTAGACGAAATCGGCGACCTGCCACTGCCCATGCAAGTCAAGCTGCTGCGCGCCGTGCAGGAGCGGCGCGTGCGCAGCCTAGGTGCCAGCGAAGACGAGCCCACCGACGTGCGGCTGCTCAGCGCCACGCACCTCGACCTGGCGCGCGCCGTGCGCGAAGGGCGCTTCAGGCAAGACCTCTACTACCGCCTCAACGTGATCGACCTGCACCTGCCCGCCCTGCGCGAGCGCCGCGACGATTTGCCCGAGCTTGCGCAAGCCCTGCTGCAGCGCCTGGCTGAGCGCAACGCCAGCCCCACCACCCCGGTGCTCAGCGCTGCGGCACTGGAGCGGCTGGCCAGCCACCCCTTCCCCGGCAATGTGCGCGAGCTCGAAAACCTGCTCGAACGCGCCTTGGCCCTGCACCCCGGCCCCACGCTCGACGCCGATGCCATCTGGCTGCCCCCACCGCCCGCAGCGGCCCGGTTTTCGGCCCCAGGCCCCGCCGCAGCCGGCTCGGCCCCCAGCAGCCCGGCCCACCTCGCCCCCGCCCACCCCGCAGGGCCAGACCATGCCGCCCCGCCCGACGAACACGCCCCCACCCGCGAGCAACTGCAAGCCTGGCTGGAGCAACACCGCTGGAACCAGTCGCGCGCCGCCCGCCAGCTCGGCTGGACGCTGGCCAAACTGCGCTACTGGATGCAGCGCCACGGCTTGGCCGACGGACCTTGAGTTGCTCAGGTGCTGGTGCAAGCCACCGCCAGCACCACTTTGGGGCAGACCAGGCACAAATCCGGCTGCACAACGGTTTCGACCAAATCGTCGGCCTCATCGCCCTGCGGCAGGCGCACGTCGAAAGGCGCGTTAGGCCACAAAGGTAAGATCGTGGCGACTCGCGGTGCTAGAATCTTTCCTCACTCAGGAGTGCAGTATGAAGTCAACGCACGTAATCTCTGACCCCGAAATCCTCGGAGGTACACCTGTTTTTTTAGGCACGCGTGTTCCCGTGCGAATCCTATTTGAGCACCTCGAAGCTGGCGACCCGCTCGAAGTCTTTTTAGAAGATTTTCCCTCCGTGAGCCGGAAGTTGGCAGTTCAAGTTCTTGAGGACGCAAAGTCTCACTTGGAAGCAGATGCGCATATTGCTTGACGAGTCGGTACCTTGGCGACTCGGGCACCACTTGGCCGGGCACAGCTTCACTTCGGTTCAGAAGCACGGTTGGGCGAGCATCAAGAACGGGAAACTACTGGCGTTGGCCGCTGGTGAATTTGACGTCCTGCTCACCGCCGATAAAGGAATGGAACACCAGCAAAATCCTGAAACGCTTCCAGTAGCGATTCTGGTTGTTCGTGCCAAAAGCAATCGTATGGAAGATCTGTTGCTCGCCGTACCTGCAATCTTGAAGGCGCTCGAGGGTTTGCAGCCTCACACACTCACCCGCGTTGCTGCATAACTGCCGCTAGCGCGCCGCCAGCAAACCCCAGTCTATGCGCACCCCCGGCAGCGGCCGCAGCTCGGTTTGGCCCTCGAGTTCGAGCACCTCGGGCATGGTGTAGCGGCCCTGCTCCAGCCGGTAAATGGTGAGCACCCGGTCCAGCGGATGCAGCAGCCAATATTCGCGCACCCCGTGGCGCTCGTAGAGCACGCGCTTGACGATCTGATCGCGCCCGGCACTGGCCGGTGAGAGCACCTCCAGCACCCAGTCCGGCGCACCGCGGCAACCGGCGGCATCGAGCTTGGCCGGGTCGCAGACCACGCACAAATCCGGCTGCACCACGGTTTCGACCAAATCGTCGGACTCATCGCCCTGCGGCAGGCGCACATCAAAGGGCGCGATATACACCCGGCAGGGCTGGCCGTGCAGCGCGTTGCCCAGTTGGCGCGCCACTTCGAGCAGCACCTCCTGGTGCCTGCGCCCCGGTGCCGGTGCCATGGCATGGGGCACACCCTCGATCAATTCAAAGCGCTCATCCCCCGACCACTGGCGGTAGTCGGCGTAGGTGCAGCGGGGCGTAGCGGCGAGTTGCTGGAGTCCCATGAGCGGCTTTCGAAGGCGCAGCACAGTCGCTGCGCCCAAAACATTCTAGCCCCGAGCGCCGCTGCCGTGCAAGCCCAAATTCGGCCCGCGGCACAGGGCACCCCGCAGCAGCAGCCGCACATCAAAGGGCGCGCTAGGCCCCCTTGACGGCTACCCTCCTAGGGCGTATAGTGAAGGCATGTTAACGGTCGTTGAAACAACCCTGTTCCAGCGCCAGTGGCCGCTCTACTGGACGGAAGAAGAAAGAGGCGGCTTCGCCGCCTACATCGCAGAACATCCAACAGCCGGAGACGTTGTGCCCGAGTCCGGTGGCATTCGCAAAGTGCGTTGGTCCCGTGCAGGTTCGGGCAAGTCTGGTGGCCTGCGTGTGATCTATTTCACCCGCACGCCGGAAGGCGAAGTTGTTCTGCTAACGCTATACGCGAAGGCGAAAACGGACAACCTCACTGGCGCTAAATTGAAGGAGATCCGTCGTGCCCTCGAAAACCAAACCTCTCACTGACAAAGAACTCGCTGCCTATGAGGCAGAGCGTGACTTGGCAGCAGAACTTCTTCAGGCTGTACAAGAAATGAAGGCAGGCCAACTGCATGTCGTTTCGTCTCCTGTCATTGAAGCTCGCAAGAAAACTGGGTTGTCGCAGTCGCAGTTCGCTACGCTGATGGGTGTGTCCGTCCGCACCTTACAGGGATGGGAGCAAGGTCGGAAACAGCCTAGTGGCGCGGCCCGCACGCTACTGGCAATTGCCAGCACGAATCCCAAAGCTGTGCTGGCGGTGGCCTCCACCAGCGCCTAACCGGCGGTTCAACCCGGGAGCGCCCCACTGCATTTTGGCGCGGCGGGCTGTGGGGGCAGCACAGACGGCTTGCATTGGCATGACGCAGCGGCTGGGCTGCGCTCGGGTTAAAGCACATCAAAATTTGAGGTGAAATTTTGATGCCCCATGCCACCGCCACAGCCGCCCGCCCCAGCCCGCTCCCCCAGCCACCCGCTGCCACACCCCTGTGCCGCATACAGCGGCGCGGCTTTTGCCAGCGCCTGCCCGCACCTGCCAGCGCCCAACAGGCACTGGCACGGCATTTGCTTATACTCAATCGACCGCAAACCCTTTGCGGCCCTTTATCAACCCGCATTGGAGAGTTTTTATGAAACGTGTGCAACAAGGCTTCACCCTGATCGAACTGATGATCGTGGTGGCCATCATCGGCATTTTGGCGGCGATTGCGCTGCCGGCGTACCA
>BBPD01003000.1_pt3 | contig 12797 bp, 16 predicted proteins | sample 1344911 | NCBI WGS metagenome assembly BBPD01 (sample SAMD00019088, study PRJDB2971) | groundwater metagenome | biome: freshwater biome; feature: mineral spring; material: ground water | place: USA: CA, Sonoma | collected 2011-09 | depth surface m
TGCTCATAGCTATTTCCCTTGAACTCTTACCTCTTTATACACTGCATCCAACTTATCTTCCAGACGTTTGAAACTGGAATCCAGACGATCAGACAAGACCTGCAAATCCTGTTTGTACTCGGCGCGGGTTATGTGCTCGCGCGCGATCTCCTCACGGGTAGAGCGGAGCAGCAGGTCTGTAGCGTCCATCTGGGTAAACTTTCCCCTCAAGAAAAACCCGACAACCATCATACCCATCGTGAGCAGGAGCAACCACAGTTCTGTAAACTCCTGCACGACTATATCCCTTGTTCTGACTACTGGTTCGGGTTCTAACAGTCCCATACACGCCTCGCCTTACGTAGACGACTATTCGGGTCTTTGGCCGCCTTGGGCCACATTTTCATCTGGCCCGCCGATCTCGCACAAAAACTCTTTTTACGCTTGCCGCCCTCCGGTTGGGGTGGCTTCAAATCCATACCCTGTTTCTTGGCCGACGCCCGCCCCTTGGCGTTAAGCCCGCCTTTCGGGTTCTTGCCCTCTTTACGGGTCCACGCCGGAGTCTTAGCCATAAAACACCACTACCGATGTTGCGTTGGTAAGAGTGCCATGCAGCGGACGATCAGCCAGAATACCCTGACCAGGCATGATTATGTATATCGAACCAGCGTTTACACTCGTGGGAGTGGCAATCTGGACAAGCACACCACCACTGGCCCCATCTCGAATAGTCACGTTCCCGGCGGAAGCCCCGCAAACGGCATAGATGGCCTTGATACGAGAGCGCCCGAGATTGGTGCCGCCCTGTGTCTGGAAGTTACCAGTGGCATTGAGCGGCTGCGTAGATAGAACGTCAGTTTGCATAGCCATGGCTTATTCCTTATCAGGCGTCAGCAAACGGGGTCGCAAGCACACCCGACCCGATAACGACACCCTGCACGAAGTATCTCAGGGGAGCCACAGCAGTAACTTGCAGCCATGTCCCGGCGATACCGCCAGTCGTGGAACCGTTGAAGTTGATGAAATCATTGGAAGCTGCTGGCACGAAGCCGCTTGCAGCGCCACCAGCGGAAGGCACCATGAGCAAAGAGCCTACAAACCTGTCGATACCGTTCGTCCCGAGCTTCCAGTTGGTAGCCGTGGTCTCGACGAAAAAGTTGTAGCTGATACCGATGTTGTTCCGCGTGCTCACAGGACCGCCCGGTCCGGCGGAGTCGGGAGCCGGAGTAGCGATGATAGCCGGGAGCGTGATGACAAGCGTTGCATCGTTGGTACGGATAATGCGGCTGCCACCGTGAAGTTCGGGGGAAACTGTCACCGTGTTGGTGTTATCCGGGATGTTTACAACAGCCCCGGAACCGTAGGTAATAAACCCGTTGAGCGAGCGTACGGGACCGCTGAATGATGTAATAGCCATTTTTATCTCCGTGTAGTAGCACCACCCCGTATCGTCTCTACTACGTCTGCTAGGTCAGTCGATACGGGTATTCATTCCTAGGTAAAGCACCATAACCTAACCGATGTTAGATGTGAAGCGTGTCACCGTTTCTTCGGGGCTTTTTTACAAACCACACCGCCCTTGGCGCGACCGGTTGCAGCACGGCGAGCTTTTACTCGGGCTTCCTCGGCCTTCATATAAGCAGCGTCGTCGTGACGGGAGGGACGAGAGCGGGGTGCGGACTTTTCTCCGGCCTCTCTCAGCGTCTTGGAAATAGGCAGAACTGTATCCGTAAACCGCTGCTTTGCTTTCTCCACGCGCGACATTTCAGGCTTTGTCATCGGGCTTTTTCCTGTCTCGGGCCTGTGTCAACGCCGAAGCGCAAACAGCCCGTATCTCCATATAGGTAAGCAGGTGGGGGCGGTTTATGCCGCGCGCTGCAATGGATGCAATGGGTGCCGAAGTGTGCTCACCAGCAAGCACTTTACAAGCCAACACTGCCCGCTCGATAAACTTCATCTCCTGCGCCCTTGCTAAAAAGCCCCCGGCCAAAATGACCAGGGGCTTTTTGTTTACCGGCCTTATCCGTCAGGCCCCTGCGGAACCATAGATACCGAGGGGGTCCGACCAACCGAAGCTATAACGCTCGCGGCTCTTGTAGCGGACGTTCCCGGTGTCGAAGTCGCCGTCCATAGAATTGGAAAGCGGAGCACGGACAAAGTGCTTCAGACCATTCGGCACGTCGGTAGTAAGGAACCACGCATCCGGGTCGGTCAGGAAGTGGTTGACCGTGTATCCCTCGGGGATGGACCCGTTGTTCTTCAGCGCGTTGATGTCGTTGTCGGCGGTAGCCGGGCGACCTTCACTTTGCAGAAGGCGGGTTGCAACGAACATCAGGTTCACCGGGATAACCAGCTTGCGTGGCTTTGCCGCGATGAGCAGTCCGCGTTCGTCAGTCCATAGAGCGATCTGGATAACCGCTGCCTCAAGCGAAGTTTCGTTGAGGTCTGCGGGCGTCGTCGGGATGTTCGAGTTCACACCACCCGAAACGAGCGGGTGCGCCGCGCTGAACAGGGGCACACCATCACCACCGACAAATGCGGGGGTGAACCCGTTGTTCAGGATTGCTGCGCCCTTCGTCTGCTTCGTGAAGGCCATGGCACGGGCAAGTGCCTTGGTGTAGCGAGACGACAGCGAGTCGTAGAGGTTATCTTCAATGGCTTCTTCCGTGAGCGAGAACCCGAGGGCAATCGTCTCGTGGTTGTAGCGAGCAGTGAAAACTTCCTGCGCGTTATCGTATGCGATGGCAGAACCTTCGTTCTTGACCGGCGCGGCGGCAAAACCAGAGAGCTTGGTTTCTTCTTCGAAAGAACGCTCGGAAGTCTCCGTCTCGAAGATTTCCTTGTGCTCCTCGCCATAGCGAGCATACTCCAGACCGAACAGGGCGTTCAGACCGGGGAGAAGTTCTTTAAGAAGCTGTGCGCGTGAAATAGCCATTTAATAATACTCCTCAGACGCCAGTCGGGTTGTTGTACTGGTGCACACCGGCGTTCCACTTTACGATCACTTCGGTAAAGAGGGTCGGAGTGCCAGCCGGGGACGACTCAGGCACAACGTCGATGATACGAACCGGAAGGGTAGCCGTGGTGGCCGTGGTGGCCGACACAGCGACACGGGAATTACCGGTAACAGTGTTACCAGGGTTCTGGACAAGCGAAGTGTTGTTACCAACATTCGTGCGCTGCACCGTGCCGATAACCGTGCCAGCAGTAACAACCGCGACCCGATAAAGTTGGTCCGGGTCGTCCTGCACATATGCCTCGATGTTCGGTGCCACCACATTGCCAGGGTAGAACTGCCGGAACGTCTGGCCGAACACGGGGTCGCTGAAAGTGCACCCGAGAAACACACCAACCGGCGTAGCCGTTGTGGTGCCCACGTCCTTCACAAGCGTTCCATCTGCCGACAACGACACAATATCGCCGTAGAAGATAGGCGTGACGGCACCGGACGCGATGGGGATAAGGCGGGTTTGACCCGCAAACACTTGCCCACCGATAAGATTGATGGGCGCGAGACCGTAGGGGGCTGCTGCTGCGGGCATATTTAACTCCTGTCCTTACTTGCCTTTGCCAAACGAAATCGTCGATTTACGTTCGCGGAATAGGGGCATACGCGGGTCATTCTCGCGCATGAAGTTGTTATCAACCGATTCCATCTGGTCACGGTTCTGGCGGTTAAAGTGCGCTTCACGCTGGGCAACAAACGTATCGGGCATCTTGCAGAGAAGCAGACCGCCGACCTCGATGTTGTCGGGAAACCGGCTAGTGGTGTCCCTTACCATCTGAAACTGCGGCTGTTCTTCAACGCGAACCGGCTCCCAACCTTCACGAAACTTGGAGGAAACATTCCGAGGGTCTTGCTGGGTCATCGTGGTCACACGAACCCAACGATACGCATAGCCCGGCAGCTTATCCGGCTCCGGGAGGACAGACGCGGGCTGCCACGAAGTCGGGCGGCCCGACATATCGCGGGTTTCCATGTCTCTGAACGTACGTGCCTCAATCATATTAGTTCCCTGCCATCTTCACTACTTCCCTCGCGTATTGCTCCGGCGTAAGGCCGAGGCGTTTGGCGATGGATAACTGGGATTGGTTCAGCACAATGCGTTTTGAAGCTGTGCTACGAGAGGCAGGAGCGACCACGGCGGGGGCTCGGCTCTCCGAACGGGTCTGGCGAGATTGCTTACGCTCCTCCGGCTCGAAATACTCCGGGAAGCGCTGCCGCATGGTCTTGTCGATGCGGCCCCAATACTCGTCGGTTCCAATATACGGAACCCCGTTATCTTTAGCGAGCTTCTGATGAAGCCCGAGTGCAGCAGCAGTCATCTCCGGGTCCGACCCATACCACGAATTGCGCTCTTGCCACGCAAGGGCTTTCTGGTCTGGACGCGGTATATCTTGCGTCTGCTGCGTTTCTTGTAGCTCATTCTGTTGGGGCTGTAAAGCGGGTTTGTACTGCTTCAACTGTTCCAGCCGATAAGTCGCAGAAGTCAGGATTTCCTGTGCATCGGCAAGTTTGTCGGAGTCGCCACTATCGAACGCCTCCTTGTAAGCCCGCTTGGCCTTCTCGACTTCAAGCTCGGCAGTGCCCCGGTAGCTTGTAAGCAGGTGTTCTTCGCCGCTTGTCAGCGTCTGACGAAGATTTTTGTTCTCCTCGTAGACACGTTTTACAACGCTAAGTGCCTCCTGCTGCTCGCGGAGCGCGCGCTCTTTCTCGCGGCGCTCGTCATGGAACGCTTTCTTGTATTGCTTGATGCGCTGCTTTACCGCGTCGTCGTATTTATCAAGCTCGTCGTTGTCGAGTTCTTCGACAATTTCCTTCGGCAGGGGCTGCCTGCCCCTATCCTCTGGCGGAGTATCGTCCTCGATAACAACCTCGAAGTCATCTTCCTGACTAACAAGGTTAGTTTCCTGGTCGTTATCTGGTTCCATAGCCATACGTTCTCTCCATCAGTTCCGCGAATAGCCGCGCGGGTCCTCGACAACAGCCTCTACCGAATCATCATTGATGATGCGAAAATCCTTGCCGTGTATTTTCACGCGCGTGCCAGCGTGCGGACGCACAAGGATGAAATCCCCCTCCTCACACCACGGGCCAGACGGGAAGCGCTTCTCGTCCTTGTAGCAATCCGGCCCCATTTTTACGACGAACAGGACCGTTGTAAGAAGTTCCTCGTTTTGCCGGGTAACATCGGCCTTGATGACGCCACCCGACGTTTTTTCCTCGGCTTCGGGCACGGCGCATAAAATCCGATACCCGGACGGGACAGGCAACTGGGTAGCCTTCCGCATACCGGACAAGGAAGCCAGCGCGGACGCTACTGTTTTTGCCTCATCAAGCGAGATCGTCGTCGTCATCTTCATCCTTCTCCATTTGCACGGTCACGTCAGCCAGAACAGCATTCGCTATCATCAGCCCGCGAATTATCCCACATGCGTATTTATAGTCGCCGTAATCCTTGGCAGCGCCGCGCGCGAGATCGTCACTCAGAACTTTCATCTCGTCGTTGAACTTCCCCGCCAGATACTGCATCAGTGTCTGCGCCATCATCTTCTCCCTTGTCGGCCTGTGCGGCCATATTTACAATAGCCTGGAGTGCTGTTGTCTGCATCTGCGTTTCACGCAATGTCTGGTTATCTTCCTGCTGGGCGACTTCCGACATTGCAAGGGTGGCGTCGATGGCAAGTCGTGCACTATCGACCTTTTCCTTTGCAGCCATCTGCGCTTGCGACTGCGCGACACGCACACCGGCGTTCATACCGGCGACACGCTCCTGCGCCTTGATACGCTCGCGCTCAATCTCGGTCCGGTCGGCCTTCGTCGCAGCATCGACAACAAGTTTTCTTTCTTCGATTTCAACTTTCTTGGCCTTGATGGCAAGCTCCTGCTGCTGCATCTGCACAATCGGGTCTTGCGCAGCCTGCTGGGCCTGCTCGGCGGCGGCCTTCTGCGCGTTCTCCTGTGCCACTTTCTGCGCGGCGGCGGCAGCGAGACGGGAAATCTCTTTCTCCATATCTTCGGACATTTCTGCGTCGGGCTCTGGATAAGGCACTCCGGCAGCAAGCTCGATACGGCGGCGATACTCGAACGCAAGATGCTCGGCTATATGTGCCTGCATGGCGGCCATCATTATCTGCGCGCGCGGGTTCTGCCCCATGACTTTGGCGACTTCGGGGTCTTGCATGGCGGAAGCATGTACCAGAATATGAGCTTCGTGGTCCTGATACATAAACGCCTTCACCGGCTTGCCGTTCAGCACACTCATATTCTCGCTAACCGGGTCGCGCGGCTTCTGGTCGTCATCAGCCAGCGGCACAAGCCGGGCTGCGTTCCGTATTCCAAGGACTTCCAGCATCTGACGATGCAGATACGGAAGGTCGTATAGCTGCGGTGCCCCCTGTGCGAGTTGCATAACGGCCTGATACTGCACAACCTTCTGCGCCATGGTCGCGGCGTTCGGGTCACTGACAGGCACAACATCGACCATATCATAATCTGCTTGCTTGGCCTTGGGTGTGCCTTCCTCCGGTTCATAAGAATAGTCATCATCCGTATAATCACGAATGATAGCCTTCAGCAGACGAAACTCCTGCCGCATCGCGTAGTGGATACGCGCCTGGACCGCACTCATCACTTTCAATGTGCGCTCAAGGATGGCAAGGGTCGTCCCGACAGGGCTTTGAGCCGACATATCGGCAACTTTCAGGTCAGCCGCAGACGCAAAGCGTCGCCCCTCGTCAACAATCGTCTGGAGAAGCTGATAGAGGACACCCGACGGCTCCTTGTAGGGCAGCGGGAGAATATTGTCCTTCATTGTCCCGGACGTAACATCGACATCGCGGAACTCGCCAGGAGAAATAGGCGTATCGTCACCCTTCACCCGCAGACCGCGTGTTTTAAAACCGCCGGGCAGGTTCGCCAGCGTCCCGGCGTCCACAAGTTGCCGGATAATGGACGTTCCCGACTTTGCGAAAGCCCCGATAAGATGTATCAAACCAAAAGCGTAGAAGCCGAACCCCGGCACATAGGAATAATGGACGAAGTGGTTCCGCTTTTCCTTTTTCTCGTCCTCCGGGTGCCAGTTGCGCCGGATAGCCAGCACCTCACCGGTGCCTTTCTCGATGGTAACAACATAAGGCAGGGCTATACCCGTCTTGTTACCGTCCTCATCAACGTCCTCATGCCCTTCGAGGTCAAGGCATACGTGCATTTCAAGCACACGGAACCGATCATCCGTGGTAGCACTGAAGCCCATCTGCTCGGCTATCTTTTTCTCGACTTCATCGAATGTATCGGTAGGCTCGCCAAGGTCAATGTCACGGTAAAAACCGGCAACCTGCAACTTTTTCATCTCGTTCGGCGTCTTGCGCATCACATGCGTCACACGCTCTGCCGTCTCAAGGCTGGAAGCCCCGTATGGGACGACAACATCTTCTGCCGGGAGGAAAAGCGCCACCTGCCGCCGCAGCGTCGGGTCAAAATAGACTTTCTTGAACGCATTTCCGGCCAGACCAAGGCCCCACAACATGCGCTCGTGCTCCGGCCTGTACTCAACCATCCGCTCCGTTAGCTGATAGTTCATGTCATCCTTGACACGCAGGGCTGCGTCGCGCTTTGCGGGGGTTTCCTTTCCGATAATCTGCGTCTTGACCGGTCCCTGAGCCGGAAAAGTCTCCATCATCGTCTCGGCCTGGAACTTTACCAGCGCTTCGGAGAGCAGGGGATGATGCACACCGCACGCGCCGCTCCACGGCTCCGTCCGTTCCTCTATTTTCATGCCTAGAAGTTCAAGCCCGTCAACATATGTCTGTATCCAGTCCTTGCGGGACGAGACATCGGACTCAAAATCGGCCACAAGGTCGGACGCAATGGCCTGAATTACCTTTTCATCAAGGGTTTCGGCCAGATTTTCCTTGAAATCGCCCTGTTCTGCGTCGGGCAGGGGGCTGTCCTCACCTTCTATAAAGACTTCGATAACGACTTCATCCGGGTTGCCGACAAGTGCAAGCCCCGCAGGAGGTAGATTTACAGCCTTATCGACAGCCATTGGTTATCCCCTAGTCCCTGTGCTCTATAATAAGTTCGTGCTCGATAACCCGAAGAACCCCAAGCACGGTTACAAGTGCTATATCACCACTATATTTTCGCACAACGGCGTTCAAGTCCTCATAAAGAGCCATGGGGGTATCGGTATCTACCCGCAGCGGCAATCTAACCACGTTAGTCTCGTCCGTATCCATCTACCACCTCTAGTAATAGGCCGCATGACGCGGCTGGAAATCCTCTCCAAAACTCTTGTCGTCGAGGTTTGTGGATATATAGCCGCCCCGCCGAAAGCGCGCGAGTGCCATTGACACGGTATCTGCATAGTCATCGTGCTGCCCGGCAGGAAACTCAGCCACTTCATCTATAACTTCCTCGGCCCAACGGGTCTGCGGTGCCCACACACGCCCCGACGCAAATATGTCCGCCACCGCGTTAAGCCGGGAAATCTTGTCATTTCCTCTGGTCGGAGTAAACTCCTGGACCGGAATACCCATGGCACGAAGCTCATATATAAGAGGTGCGCCGCTGGCCTTTTTTTCCACGATCAGGCTGTCGGGCTCCCAATCCTTATAGTGCTCGATAACTTTCTGCTTCAGTGTCGGGAACTCCATCCGCTCCCGGAAAGCGTTCAGCAAAATAATATTGGCCTGCTGCTGCCCGTCTCCATCTTCCTTGTAGAATACGCCCCATGTAGTGCAGGCAGAGTAGTCGGCCCGCTGGGTTTTCTCGAACGCCGTGTCCCATGCAGTCAGAACAAACTCGCAGGCGGGGGGCTTCTCCTTCTCCCATATCTGCCACCACTCCCGCTTCACGATAGCGGCTGCATCGCTCGTTGGAGATTGTTGGTATTGTGCCTGCCACTTGCTGTTCGGAAGTTCTTCCCGCAAGGCAAGCAGTTCTGCTTCCGGCCAGAATTGCGGCCAAAGCGGCTTGCCCGACGGGAGGATAGCAGGAAACTCGATTACCTCCCATTCTTCCCCGCCACGCTGTGCGGCAGCATCCAGCACGCGCGCTGTTAAATCTCGCCTCGACCATCTGGTGTTGTGACTTACCAACCCACCCGCAATAAAGTTTGCGGTGTGTTCAACTTCTATGTCGAACACTTCTTCGCGTCCGGCGGGAACTATTTCAACAATAGGGTCAGCTTTTAGTCTGTAGGTATTTCGCAGCGCGCATGAGTATATCCGGCGTTTTGCCGTAGCCAACTGCGAGGTTACAATCGTTACACAGAAGTCCACGCACGCGCCCACTATGGTGGTCGTGGTCGATACACAACTTCCCATTCCAATGAGCGCGCGTGTTATGGGCGGTAGGGGGGTCGCCGCACACGTCACAGCAGTTGCCGCGCACGGCGACCATACGAGCATATTCTTCTGCGGTAAGACCGTAGCGAGACTTAATACGCCGTGCGCGACGCTGCTCAGGAGTAGACGGTGGGGATATATACTGCTTTCGATAACAGGACGCGCACATACCCCGACAATGGATTTGTTCACCACATGAACAGGTTTTGCCCTTCCATTTACCATGGTAGCCCAACGGCCTGTATGGGGCTTCCGGGTTCTTCCGGTGGTAGGAAACTTTTGCTTGGCAGGGGGCGCATAAACCGGGTCGTGTCTGCGACCGCGCAGGTCGCGCGCATCCATCACTCCGACAAGCGACATACCCGGACACAGATGTTTCAGTCTCGCCCACTTGCGCTCCCCGGCGTGCTCTACAAGGAACGGATGGTTCCCGTTTGCACGAACAACTTTGCCAGATTGTGTTTTTATTGTAAATACGTCATCATAACCACTTGACTGGAAGTTAAGGACGCGGGCGGTAGTGAGGTGCCCGCTCTCATATGTCGCTACCAGATCGCCAGGGCGAATATCGCACAGGGGGGTTTCCGTCCCGTCAGGTCGAAGCACTGGAGTATCGCCTGTCATGCACATAACCACGACTATGGCCCCCCCAGGCTGCAACCGCTGGCGGGGGCCGGACGTGTACCACTCATATGTGGAGTCGTAGATAGCAGGGTTGCTCTCGGCCAGTGCCGCTTCCTGCTCGGAGTTATGTGTGACGACGTACCCTCGCCCGGCGAGAAACAAACCGTCCTCCCGTGCTACGGTTATGCACTGCACAGCCCCGCGCTGCCCGGCGGGAGTCACCGTTATAGACCTGGTGCGGTCGCGCCTGCGCGACGTTGGTCTGGAAGTAACCCGATGTATGGTATTGTATGTCCGCATCCGGCACTTGCGCCCAAGCGAGTGCAGCAATTCCACCACCTGTCGAACCAGCGCCTCGTCCTTGTTACGGAACACATACTGGCCGGAAGCGGTGACACTACCGAGCGAGTGCAGCAAGTCCCAACGCTGCTCGACCGACGCCGGTATGTGCTCGCTACCGAACTCCTCCCGCGCAGGATACTGCACTGCTGCCTGTAGTGGCACCGCTCCGCCGGACTCGACAAGTTCCTCGGTAGTCAGGTTGCGATAAGAGGCCCCGACCCGGACGTTCCACAGGTGTTTTGCATCTGCGTATATACTTGCCCCGTCGGGGGTCTTAACCTCGTATAGCTCCCGGTCCTTGTACACAGGGGATTTGTGGGTAACTTCTGTCGGTCGCCCATCCGGCCCGTACACATAATCCCCGACGCACAGCGTCCCTATGGTTTTCCAGCCGTCCGGTGTCGCTATGGGCGTATCCACCGCAAGAGCGTGCGGGTCATCAATTATCAGCAGGTCTGCACCCTTACCGGTCACGGCCCCGCCGACGCCGATAGCGAAGTAGTCACCGCCTTTGGAAGTGTTCCAGCGACCCGCCGCCTTGCTGTCGGCAGAAAGCACGAGGTCGGGAAAAATAGAATGGTACACCTCGGTGTCCACAAGGTTACGCACCTTGCGACCGAAGCCTACGGCAAGCTCAGCCGTGTGGCTTGTCTGGATAACCTTCTTCGCCGGATACTTTCCTAAAAACCAGGCAGGTAGAAGGTAGGACGCAAACTCCGATTTCGTGTTGTGCGTGACGAACAAGGCACGGCCCGCAAGAAACAACCCGTCCCAACGCGCTACTTCGATGCACTGCACGTCGCCGGTGCCTGCACGCTCGAAAGAAATATGCCGTCGCGCAGGCGGAGCCACACGTACTTCATCCCCGACGAGTTCGGCCTTCATACCGAGCCCCCACAGCAGTTCGATATACTGGTCCCGGAGCGTGGGGAACGATGTAACAAGGGGGCCTGTGTCCGTAAGACCCTTGAGGAGCGCCCGCCGCTGATTTGCAGATGCGCACATATACATAGTCGGTATATATTTAGCGGCAGGGCTCGCACGGATGCGCGTTCCGAGCACGAACGGGTCTACAGGCAGGGGGGTTTCGGGGAACCGGACAGGGGCGTGGTCGGGTATCCATGCCAGCTTTGTACTCTTTCGCCTGCCGAGGTCTTGCGCGGTCCTGTTCCTGAACACCTGCCTTCTGGGGCACAGGGCGACATTCCACAAATGACCGTGATCGCACAGCACACTGTTGCCATAAGCATCAGAGACACGCCACAGGGCGCGCCCACGGTGTACATCGGACTTGCCCAACACGCGGGTAGGTTCGCCATCGGGGCCGAACACATAATCTCCCGGCTGCACGGTCTCCATGGTTTTCCATCCGGCAGTGGTAAGAACAGGTGTATCGAGCGCCAGGCAATGTCTGGGGGGCATGTTCAGAATCAGGCGGCGGGTCTGTCCGTTTGCCACCCGCTCAAAAGCCGCAGCCATTTTTGCATGGTGCGCACCGGGGATGAACGACGGCCACACATGCTTTACAAACGGCAGGAACCGCTCCTGCATCAGCTTGTTCGACCTCAGTTTGTAGAGCTTATCCAACTCGGCAAGGAGCAGTTCCTGTTCCTGAACAGAAAGGAGCGGGAGTATCTTCGGGATATCAGACAGAGAGGTCATCGTCGTCCTCGTCCTCGTCCGTATGGTTGCCGATGACGCCAAGTTCTGCATCGAGGTCTATATCATAAGGTACGACATCAACCACGTCGCCGTTCAGCAGGCGCTTGACCCGCTCCTTGATGGCGTTCTCAAGATCGTCCGGGTTCTTGTAGTTCACGGTCACTTCGGACTTGGTAGAGAAAAGACCTATATCCACGTGCTTGCCCAAAAGCTCCAGAGCCTTCAGTTCGTATTTCGTGTCGCCGCAAACTGCTATCTCCATCAACTTCTGGGTAATAGCCGCACGCACCTGGTTTGCATCTATGGCAAGGGCACGACCATATTCCCGCAAGAAAGCAGCAGCGCCTAATGCTACTCCCGGTGCAGCGAGACTTTGCCTGTCTTTCTTGTTTATGGCGTTTTTCAGCAGGGCTGCGGTTTCGATGGAGTCCCGTGCCTCAAAGTCCGGCAGGGCGCCGAGTGCTTCTTGAAGTTCTGCGGTCTTGCCTGCAACAGCAAGTTCTTCGAGCCACGACCCCGTTTCGGTATCGCGCGTATCATATGGAAGCGGGTGCTCTTTGGTTGGAGCCACATCCACGCCAACGTAGGTCTTGTCCCTTTTCGGCATAGATTCAGCCATATAACAAATGTTAGGCACCGCGCAAGCCGGGTTTTAAGTTGTTGTTTTGTATGAACTTTGCCCGGCGTTTTATTTATAATGCGCTCTTATGGGTAAAGGTGGGGTTTTATAGGGGGTGGGGTTTTGAAGCGGAGCGGAGTGGGGGGTGGGGTTTTCTATTTCAAAACAAATTGGGGGGGGGGGTTTTCTATTTCAAAACAAATTGGGGGGTGGGGTTTTC
>BBPD01002066.1_pt3 | contig 12652 bp, 14 predicted proteins | sample 1344911 | NCBI WGS metagenome assembly BBPD01 (sample SAMD00019088, study PRJDB2971) | groundwater metagenome | biome: freshwater biome; feature: mineral spring; material: ground water | place: USA: CA, Sonoma | collected 2011-09 | depth surface m
GCAAGCCGTTCGAGGCGGGCAAGCGTGGCCCGAAGCGCAGCCCCGCAGCCGCCCCCGCGCCGCGCGACGACGCGCCGAGGGCCGACCGCCGCGGGTCGTCGCCGCGCCCCGCCCCATTCGGCACCAAGCCGTTCCGCGGTGAGCGCCTGCCCCCCGGCGAGCGTCCGCCGCGCCGTGGCGAGGCGTCGGGTCCAAGCCGTGAGGGGCGGTCCGGGCCGCGGCGCGACGAGGGGTTCGGGCCTCGCGGCATGGGGTTTGGCGAGGGCGATCGCCCGCGCACGCCACGACGCGCTGGCGAGCAGGCGCCGGGCGAACGGCGCGGCAGGCCGGAGCATCCAGACCGTGCCTCGCGCGACCCCGCAGCAGCAGCCGCGTCGTTTCGCGGCGACGCGGCGCGTGGGGCGGCCCCTGGGACGACCCGTGGGGCAGATCGAAGCGGGAATCCTCGCACCGGTCGTGGCCGCGACGAGATGGCCGCACCGTATCGCAGCGACGCCCCGCGCGCCGCGGGACCGCGCCGTTCCACCGAGGCGCGGTTCGCGCGCCCAGCCGACGCGGCCCAACTGCGCGGGCCACGCCACGACAGCGCCGATGCGCCGCGCGGGCGAGGCCGCTCCGAGGGCGACTCGCCGCGCGGCGTCCGCCGGCCCGAGGGCGATGCCCCGCGCGGGCCGCGCCGATTCGAGACGGACGCCCCGCGCGGGCCACGCAGCGCGGGCGCCGAGGCCCCCCGCCCCGCGCGCCGCAGCGAACGGCCGGACGCCGCCGGCACGTCGCCCCGCCGGGCATCGCCGGGGCCTGCGGCAGCGCGCGACCCCGACCTCGACTTCTTCCTCGACGCCGACCCCGCGGCAGACATCGCCGCCCCAAGCCCCGCCCTGCCCGCCGCCTCCTGGGCGAACGAGGACGACGGCGGCGCGGACGCACGGTCGGACTCGGCGCTGGTCTGGCTGCACGGCGTCCATCCCGTCGCCGCGGCGCTCGCCAACCCGGCTCGCCGCTTGCGCCGCCTGCTGCTCACCGAGTCGGGCCGCGCCGCGCTGATCCCCCGGCTGCCCCCGCCTTGGCGCATCGGGCCCGAGCCGGCGGAGAAGGAGAACCTCGCCCGGCTGCTCGGGGCGGAGACGGTCCACCAGGGCTGCGCGCTGCTGGTCGAGCCGCTGGAGGCACCGCCGCTCGAACGGTTCCTCGAGCACTCCGCCGGCCCGGTCCTCGTGCTCGACCAGGTGACCGACCCGCGCAACATCGGTGCCATCCTGCGCTCGGCCGCCGCGTTCGGCGCGGCCGGGGTGGTGCTGCAGGAGCGCCACGCCCCGGGCGAGACGGGCGCGCTCGCCCGCGCCGCCTCGGGCGCGCTCGAGGCCGTGCCGATCCTCCGCGAGGTCAACCTCGCCCGCGCGCTCCGCACCTTGAAGGAGGCGGGCCTGTGGGTGGTGGGCCTCGAGGCGGGCGGCCCCGTCACCCTCGCCCAGGCCGCCCAGGGCCTCGCCGGGCGGCGCGTCGCATTGGTCCTCGGTGCGGAGGGCGAGGGGCTGCGGCGGCTGACGCGCGAGACGTGCGACGAACTGGCGCGGCTGCCGATCCGGCCGGCGATGGAGAGCCTCAACGTCGCCGCAGCGGCCGCCGTGGCGCTCTACGAACTCACGCGGGAGTGATGAAGCCGGTCGTCGACGCCATCATTGCCGCGCGGCGCGCCCGCGTGCCGCTCGCGCCGCTCGCCAACCCCCTGGCGGACGGGGCGGCCCGGCGCTTGGCGCAGCGATTGCGCTCAGCGATTGCGCTCAGCGCCGCACGCGGTTGTGCAGCCGGCGGGCTTCATCACCGCGCGCGGCGTTCGGCGCTCGCCCGCCACCCTACGCTTCGCCGAATTCGTCGCGCCCGGCGCGGGATGCGTGATCGGGGTGCTGCCCGCGTGACATCCCGCCAAAACCGCTCTGGCGCGCGGCCCTGGGCGCCGCCGTCGCAGAGGGATTTCTTGCCATCGGGATCGTCGAGCGGCGCGGTGGTGGACCGCGAGACCTCGGCACGCCGCTGCTGATTGCCGACCCGCTGGTCCACGCCGGCGGCGTGTGCGGCGACCGGATGGCGAACTGCGCTGCGTCCGGCCTCGGGGCAAGCCGGGCCGTGCTGTTCGTGGACGGGGAGGCACGCGGTTTCGGCCATCCGCGTGACCTGCCCAGCCATCCGCTCGACGCGCTGGCCTGGCTCGCCAACCCCGGCGCGGTGCGCCCCTTTCGGCGGGCTGCGCGCGGGCCGGCGCATCTGGTTGGGTTCGGTCACGCCGCCGGCTTCGCGCGATGGGCCGTGCGAGGTTGAGGCGGCGTTCGACGGGGCGGGCCGCGCCGTGGCGCGCTTCACGGCGGATTAACCGCGCATGGGGCAAGGATGGCGCGGCGGCCATGTGGCTGCACACAAAAACAAGCCGCCAGGAGGGCGCGTCGGCAAGGCGAAAATCTCGATGATGCCCCCCGATGATTGGTCATCCCTCCCGGACTCCCTCCAGCTCGTTCTGGCGCGCGAGGCGATGCGTCGCGCGGCCGATACGTTGGCCGACCACGCCGACCAGCTCGCCGAGGAGATGGAGCTCGGCGCGCTCCGCGACCGCGGCGGGCCGGAGGCGCTGCGGCTGTTCGCCGCCGTCGTGCGGGCGAGCAGCGGCGCGGAGAGTGGCCTCGGTGACGGCGTCACGGTGGGGCGCGCGTAACCGGGACGGGGGGAGCGCCCGCCCCCTTCTACTTCCGCGTGAGCGTAGGCACTTCCTCACGCAGCCTGAAGCGCAGCGCGCTCCAGGTGCCATCGAGCGCGATCTGCGCCACCGGCAGCAGCCCGGCCGACGTCAGCGGCTCCCACCCGTGGTCGCGATCGAGGTCGGAGCGGACGGGGCCGGTCTTCTTCGGATAGGCGAACCAGAGCCGGCCGCCGACGCCGTAGAGTTCCATCGCGCGCGCGGCGACGCGTGCGAGTGCCGCCCGGTCCGGCGCGAAGGCGAGGATCAGCTCGGGCTCGGACGCGCTGGTGGCGGGCAAGCCGTGCTTGAAGCCGGCGGGAGGTTCGAGGACGGAGCACACCATGCCGGGCTTGAAGCCGAGCTTCTTCGGGATGGAGGCGTCCAGGGCAGCAGCGTCAATCAGCGGTCACTCCGGCGGCGCGGGCCACCGGCCCCCAAATAGAGTCCTGCGCGCGAATGGTGGCGGCGAGTTCCGCGCGGTTCCCGCCCACGGGTTCCGCTGAGATGGCCCTCAACCGCCTCACCACCGCGGGGTCGCGCGCGACCGCGATGGAGGCCGCCTCCAGACGGGCCACCAACGGCTCAGCCATGCCGCGTGGCCCCATGAGCGCGATCCAGGTCTCGGCTTCGAAGCCGGGAATGGTTTCGGCGACCGTGGGGGTCTCGGGCAGCAGCGGCAGCCGGGTTCGGGAAGTCACGGCCAGCGCGCGCACGCGACCTTCCCGCACCAGTGGCAGTCCAATGACAGCGCCCTCTACATAGACCGCCAACGTGCCGGCGATCAAATCCGGAATCGCCGCGGCGGCACTGCGGTGGTGGAGCACGTCGCAGCGCGCGCCGAGGTTGCGAAGCAGCATTTCGAGGGCAAGGTGCTGGACGCTCCCGGCCCCCGGAGTCCCGCAGGAGGCCGGCCTCGCCTTGAGCGCGTCCGCAAGCTCGCCCAGCGTGCGCGGCGCGTTGGGGCCTGCCACGAGAAGCAGATGTGGTAAGGTAGCGAAGCGGCTGATGGGAGTCAGGTCCGCTTGTGGATCATAGCCCATTCGGCGTGACAGGTGCCGATTGAGAACGAGGGTGGTCGCGGTGACGACTCCGAGCATCGCGCCATCCGGCGCCGAGCGCGCCACGGCCTCCGCAGCCACGTTGCCGCGCGCGCCGGTGCGGTTCTCCACTTCGAAGGCAAAGCCCAGGCGTTGGGCGAGGCCATCGGCGAGGATCCGCGCGATCTGGTCCGTGCCGCTGCCCGGTGGGAGGCCGACGAGCAGCCGAGGTGCCGGCGGGTCGGCCGTGGCCTGGGTCAAGCTTGGCTGGGCACGCGAGGTGGCGGGCCACGCCAGGGCAAGCGTCAGCGCGGCCGCCAGGGATCGGCGCGTCATGTCCGGCCCGCCGGCGGCTGGGGTTGAGGCATGCGCGGCATTCCCTTGTTCCGCCGGCGCCATGCCACAGCACCACGCTTGGGCATAGCCGTTGTCATGCTGCGCGCGATTGTCTTGAGATTTCGCAACCAGGACCGATCACGTTGCGCTGCATTGACGACGCGCGAAGCGCGCGCCTAAAAGCGCCACGGCAAGGTTACAGGGTTCACCACGGGTCGGAGCGCCCCAACGCCATGAACAAGGCACCATGAAGTCCCCGCACGATTCGCGGGACGCGACGATGGTTGGCCGCCGGTCCGATGGGGCAGCGGTGCGCCGGCCACTGTCTCCCCACCTGCAAGCGTATGACATGCTGCAGATGACGTCGGCGCTGTCCATCAGCCACCGAATCACGGGCGTGCTGTGGTCCGGCGCGCTGGTGATCCTGGTCTGGTGGCTGCTGGCGCTCGCTGCGGGCGAGGAAGCCTTCGCCGCGGTGCAATGGTTCCTCTCCTCCTGGCTCGGCGTCCTGGCGCTGGTGGGGGTTGTCGGCGTGGTGTGGTTCCACACGCTTCTTGGGTTGCGCCACCTCGCCTGGGATGCCGGCTACGGCTTCGCCATCCCGACCGTCTATCGAACCGGCCGCGCCATCCTGGTGGCGACCGCCGCGCTGACCGTGCTCACGGTTCTCATCGGCCTGGTGTCCTGGCGGTGAAGGACGACGGCACCTCGCCAGCGCTGCGCTCACCGCTCGGCCGCGTGCGCCACCTCGGCTCCGCCAGGAAGGGCACGGAGCACTGGATCGCCCAGCGCGTAACCTCGATCGCGCTGCTGCCGCTGACGGTGTGGTTCCTGGCCTCGATGGTGACGCTCGCCGGCGCCTCCTACATCGAGACGGTGCTGTGGCTCTCGCATCCGCTGAACGCGGTGCTGATGCTGGCCCTGCTGGGCCTGACCTTCCACCACACCGCCGCGGGGCTGCAGGTCGTCGTTGAGGACTATGTGCGACCCGAGAGTCGCAAACTCGCGGTGATCCTGGCCATTCGCGCGGTGTGCTGGCTCGGCTTCCTGGCCGCTGCGCTTGCGGTCTTGCGCGTGGCGCTTTCGCACTGACATAGGACGGCACTCGGCACGGATCCGGAACGCTCGTGGCGCGCGCGGCGCGAAGGCTGACGTTCCGGTTGGATGTTCGAGACGGAATTTCGGGGCACGAGGGCAGCATGAACGCGATCAGCAAGCCGAGCATGGGCGCATACCGCATCGTGGACCACACCTACGACGTGGTGGTGGTCGGCGCGGGCGGGGCGGGCCTCCGCGCCACCTTCGGCATGGGCGCGTCCGGCCTCAAGACAGCCTGCATCACCAAGGTCTTCCCGACGCGCAGCCACACGGTCGCTGCCCAAGGCGGCGTGGGCGCCGCGCTCGGCAACATGGGCGAGGATGACTGGCGCTGGCACATGTACGACACAGTGAAGGGGTCGGACTGGCTCGGCGACCAGGACGCCATCGAGTACATGTGCCGCGAGGCCATCCCCGCGGTCATCGAGCTTGAGCACTACGGCGTGCCGTTCTCCCGCACTGAGGACGGGCGCATCTACCAACGGCCGTTCGGCGGCCACATGCAGGACTACGGCAAGACGCCCGCAATGCGCGCCTGCGCCGCGGCCGACCGCACCGGTCACGCCATCCTCCACACCCTTTACCAGCAGGCGTTGAAGGCCAATTGCGAATTCTTCGTCGAGTACTTCGCCCTCGACCTCATCATGGACGACGAGGGCGTGTGCCGCGGCGTCACCGCGTGGTGCCTCGAAGACGGCTCGATGCACCGGTTCCGCGCGCAGACCGTGGTGCTGGCGACTGGTGGCTATGGGCGCGCCTGGTTCTCCTGCACCTCCGCGCACACCTGCACGGGCGATGGCGCAGGCATGGCGCTGCGCGCCGGCCTGCCCCTGCAGGACCAGGAATTCGTCCAGTTCCACCCGACCGGCATCTACGGCGCGGGCTGCCTCGTCACCGAGGGCGCGCGCGGCGAGGGCGGGTACCTGACCAACTCCGAGGGCGAGCGCTTCATGGAGCGCTACGCGCCCACGGCGAAGGACCTTGCCTCGCGCGACGTCGTTTCCCGCGCGATGTCCATGGAGATCCGCGAGGGGCGAGGGGTCGGGCCGCACAAGGACCACATCCACCTCCACCTCGAGCACCTGGGCGCGGATATCCTGCACGAGCGCCTGCCAGGCATCTCTGAGACGGCGCGCATCTTCGCGGGCGTGGACGTGACGAAGGAGCCGATCCCGATGCTGCCGACCGTGCACTACAACATGGGCGGCATCCCCACGAACATCCATACGGAGGTGCTGCGCCCGACGCGGACGGACGAGGACGCGGTGGTGCGCGGGCTGATGGCGGTGGGCGAGGCGGCGTGCGTCTCGGTGCACGGGGCCAACCGCCTCGGCACCAACTCGCTGCTCGACCTTGTGGTGTTCGGCCGCGCGGCCGCGCACCGGGCGGCGGAGACGATCAAGCCCGGCACCTCGCAGCCGCCGCTGCCGCCGCGCGCGGGCGAGCAGAGCCTCGACCGTTTTGACCGCGTCCGCAACTCCAAGGGCTCCACGCCCACGGCCGAGCTGCGGCTCGAGATGCAGAAGACGATGCAGGCGCATGCCGCCGTGTTCCGCACCTCGGACCTGCTGAAGGAGGGCGTGGACAAGATGCGCAAGGTCGCCGGTGGCATGGGTGACCTGAAGGTCGCCGACCGCAGCCTGGTCTGGAACAGCGACCTCGTCGAGGCGCTCGAGCTCGACAACCTCGTCGGCAACGCGATGACGACCATCGTTTCGGCCGAGGCCCGGAAGGAAAGCCGCGGGGCGCACGCGCAGGAGGACTATCCGGAGCGCGACGACGCGAACTGGATGAAGCACACGCTCGCCTGGATGGACGAGAACCACGCCGTCCGGCTTGACTACCGCGGCGTGAAGATGCGCACGCTCACCAATGAGGTGCAGGTGTTCCCGCCAAAGGCGCGGGTGTACTAGTCGCACATGACCCCAACGCCATGACCATCGTCGCCGACCGGGGCTTGTTCGTCCGCCTGCTGGTGCAGTCCGGCAAGTTCGAGCATGCCCAGGCGGAAGCGTTGGTGGACGCGATCGACGCGACGACCAGGGAGCCGGCGACGAAGGCTGATCTGGACGTTGCGGTGTCCGAACTCCGAGGCGACAACAAGCGCCTCGATCAGCGCATGGATCAGGGGGAGAAGCGTCTCGACCAGCGCATCGACCAGATGGAGGAGCGACTCGACCAGCGCATCGACCAGATGGAGAAGCGTCTGGAGCAGCAAGTCGCCGCCTCCGCCAACGCCTTGGTTGTCAAGCTCGGCGGCCTGATGATCGCCCTCGTCGGCCTGCTCTTCGCCGCTATCCAACTCACCTGATCGCCCGGGACACACCCATGGCCACCTTCACCCTTCCCAAGAACAGCACCATCGGCACAGGGGCCACCCACCCCGCGCCCGAGGGCGCCACCCGCACCAAGGCGTTCCAGATCTATCGCTGGGACCCGGACGCGGGCGACAATCCGCGTACGGATACCTACACGCTCGACCTCGACAAGTGCGGGCCGATGGTCCTCGACGCGCTGATCAAGATCAAGAACGAGATCGATCAGACGCTGACCTTTCGCCGCTCGTGCCGCGAGGGCATCTGCGGTTCCTGCGCGATGAACATCGACGGCTTGAACACGCTGGCCTGCCTCAAGCCCATCGACGAGGTGCAGGGCGCGGTGCGGATCAACCCGCTGCCGCACATGCCCGTGGTCAAGGACCTCGTGCCCGACCTCAGCACGGTCTACGCGCAGTACCGCTCCATCGAGCCCTGGCTGAAGACCGACACGCCTGCCCCCCCGGGCGAGGAGCGGCGGCAGAGCAAGGAGGAGCGGGCGAAGATGGACGGGATGTGGGAGTGCATCCTGTGCTTCTGTTGCTCCACCGCCTGCCCCAGCTACTGGTGGAACGGCGACCGATTCCTCGGCCCCGCCATCCTGCTCCAGGCCTATCGCTGGATCGCCGATAGCCGTGACGAAGCGACGGGCGAGCGGCTCGACAACCTGCAGGACCCGTATCGCCTATATCGCTGCCACACGATCATGAACTGCGCGCGGACCTGCCCGAAGGGGCTCAACCCCGCCGAGGCGATCGGCAAGATCAAGCAGCTCATGGTCGAGCGCGAGGCATAGCCACGCAAACCTCGGCGCGCCGCGGCGTTGAGGCCGCGTGCGCGCGCCCTCCACCACGATCCGCCAATCGCCCGCGGCCTTGGCATGCGTGGGGCTGCTGTTGCTTGTTGCCGCCTGGCTGTGGGCGGGGCAGGGCAAGGGCTCAGCGGCGGTCGCCACGGTCCTGTCCGGCCTGGCCTGCGCGGCGCTGATCGCCACGCCGCGCGAACGCGCCACATGGTTGCCGGCGCGGGTGCGGGCGCTGCCACGCGACCTCGACGTTGTCCCGCCGCTCGCCGCGCTGCTGTCCACGCCAAGCTACGGGCTGGGTTGGTTCCACGGCGCAAATCCCTTCGACGAGGTGGTCCACCTCGCCTCCGGCGTGCTCGCGGGGGCGGTGCTCGCCGGGCTGCTGCTGGCCGATGGAGCGCCGCGTCGGCCGCGGCGGCTGCTGGCGATTGGGCTGCTCGCCGGCCTGCCCTTCGCGGGGACGTGGGAGGCTTTCGAATGGGTCGTCGGCATGGTGGGCGACGCCCCTGACACGCTCTCCGACATCGCGCTCACCGCCGGCGGAATGGCGCTGGGCGCGTGGGGCTACGCAAGGGCGGCGCAGCGCTGATCGCGGCGACCTGGAACATCCACCGCGGCCTGTCGGCGCTGTTCCGCCCGTCGGCGGGCCTGGTGCCGCGCGTGCTGGCGGAGATCGGGGCGGAGGTGGTCGGCCTGCAGGAGGCGCAGCTCTGGGGCGTGCCGCGCCGAGCGTTGCTCGACGAGGCCGCGCTGCGGCGCGAGACCGGGCTGCGGGTGTTGCGCCTGTTCGCAGACCAGCAGGGTTTCCGCGGAAATGTTCTTCTCGCCACCGACACGGTCAAGCTTGTACACGGCCCCACGGCCCTCCCCCTCGCCGGGTGGGAGCCGCGCGGCGGGCTTGTTGCGGAGCTTGGCCGGCACGGATCGCGCCTGCGGGTGGCCTGCGCCCACCTCTCGCTCGGCGCGCGTGACCGCCAGCGCCAGGCCGCGCTCCTGCTCGCGGCGCTTACCGGCGCGGACCGGGCGCTGCTGCTGGCCGACGTCAACGAAGCACGGGGCGAAGCGCTGGGCACGCTGCGCGCCGCCCTCCCCTCCCCGCCAAGCCCGCCAACGTTTCCGTCGTTCCGCCCATCCTGCGCGCTCGACCACGCGCTGGGGAGCGCGGGTTTGGTCGAGGAGATCTGGGTCCATGACACGCCGCTCGCGCGAGCCGCGTCGGACCACCTGCCACTGGTGGCGCGGCTGCGGCTCGCTTAAACTTGCCCGGCGGGGCCGTGGCGTCGCTCGACCCGATCCAGTCTCTGTCCAAGGCGGTCAATGCGAGCGCCGAGGTGAGCAGTGGATTTGGCCATGCCCGCGTCGTCACGGCGCAACCCCGCCAGCGCGACCTCCACACCGCTCAAGCGCGACTCCACGTCGCGCATCTTCTGATGCAGGCCGTCCACCGACGCCTGGCTGTGGCGCAGGTGTTCCAGGAAAAATGTCGCGCGTCCGGCGCAGTTGGACCATCATCGGATCAAACGGAATCGTGCGGGCGGGTAAAGATGCTCGCCGAGACAACGCCGTCGAGCGATTTTCGTGAGCCGATGCGAACGCAAATCGCGCTAGAGCCAATCCACCCTGACTGTTGTCAGGGCGGTTGCCTCTAACATCTGTTTTCAGTGCAGATTCACGCCTCCGAGCGAAGACGCTCTCCGGCGATCTGCTCCAGCAGACCGCCCCCCGGCGCCGCCACATCACCCAGCGAACGGGTCCCTCAGCGCAATGGTGTCGTCGCGGTCGGGCGAGGTGCTGAGCATCATCACCGGCGCCTCCACCAGCTCCTCGATGCGGCGCACGTATTTCACCGCCTGCGCCGGCAACTCGGCATAGGAGCGCGCGCCGCGGGTGGAGCCGGACCAGCCCTCCAGCGTCTCGTAGATCGGCCGCGCCGCGGCCTGGGCGCGCATCCCCGCCGGCAGGCGCTTCATCACCGCCCCCTCCACCTCGTAGCCCGTGCAGACGCGCAACTCCGCCAAGCCGTCGAGCACGTCGAGCTTGGTCAGCACGAGGCCCTGCACGCCGCCGATCTTCACCGCCTGGCGCACCATCGCCGCGTCGAACCAGCCGCAGCGGCGACGGCGGCCCGTCACCGTTCCGAACTCGTGACCCCGGTCGCCCAGCAGCCGCCCCGTTTCGTCGTGCAGTTCCGACGGGAACGGGCCGGAGCCGACCCGCGTCGCGTAGGCCTTGGCGATGCCAAGCACGAGGCCGACCTGCTCCGGCCCCACGCCGGCACCAGCGGCGGCGTTGCCGGCGACCGTGTTCGACGAGGTGACGTAGGGGTAGGTGCCGTGGTCGACATCGAGCATCACGGCCTGCGCGCCCTCGAACAGCACGCGCCGCCCGTCGCGCCGTGCCTGGTCCAGCCGCTCCCACACCGGCTCGGCGTAGGGCAGCAGGATCGGCGCGAGTTCCAGCAGCCGCTTCATCAGCGGCGTCTTCTGGAACAGCGGCGCCTTGAGGCCGGTCAGCAGCGCGTTGTGGTGCAGCAGCAGTTCGTCGAGCTTGGCCGAAAGCGTCTCCGGCTCTGCGAGGTCGCACAGCCGAACGCTCCGCCGGCCCACCTTGTCCTCGTAGGCGGGGCCGATGCCGCGGCCGGTGGTGCCGATCTTGTCCTCGCCCCGCGCGGCCTCTCGCGCACGGTCGAGCGCGGGGTGCAGCGGCAGGATGAGCGGCACGTTCTCGGCGATGCGCAGGTTGTGCGGCCCCACGTCGAGGCCCTGCGCGCGCACGCGCTCGATCTCGCCCAGCAGCGCCTCCGGGTCCAGCACGACGCCGTTGCCGATCACGCCGAGCTTGCCGCGCACGATGCCGGACGGCAGCAGCGAGAGCTTGTAGGTCGTGCCGCCCACGACCAGCGTGTGGCCCGCATTATGCCCGCCCTGGAAGCGCACGACGATGTCGGCGCGGCTGGCCAGCCAGTCCACCACCTTGCCCTTGCCCTCGTCGCCCCATTGCGCGCCGATCACGGCGACATTGGCCATGCTGTCTCAGTCCTTATGCGGGAGGGCGCGGGCGTCCGACCCGTCCCAGAGGTGGGTGCACCGCAGCGCCGCCGCGTCGTCATGCGCCGAAAGCGCGGCGACGGTGGCGAAGCCCCGCGCGCGCAGCGCGGCGCCGGCGGTGGCGGCGGTGCCGAGCGGCAGGAAGCAGCGCGCGCGGCGCGGCGTGGCGGGCGCCGCGCGCAGCACCGCGTCGGCGTAGAGCGACATGCCCGTCGCCGGCTCGCCGTTCAGCGAGCGGTAGCGGCCGCCGCGCGCGAGCTCGCCCACAGCGCCCGGGCCGAACAACGCGAAGGCGACGCCCTCGTGGTAGCGGAAGCCGCGGGACTCCACCGGGTCGAGCGTGACGCGCAGGCGGGCCGGCGCGCGCGCGGCTATGGCGCGCACCACGCGCGCCGCGTTTTCCGCGATGGCCCGCGCGCGCGGCGGCAGCGCCGCGGCGTCGAGGATGGCGAGGGCGCGCTGCCACGGCCCCGCGGCGTCGAGCAGCGTGGGCAGGGTGTGGGCCAGTCCGGCTGCCGCAGCCCGCTCGGCCACGGCCGCCGCGTCCTTGCGGTCGAGCGCGCGCTCCAGCCGCTCGCGCGCGGCGCCCGCAGGCACGCCCGCCTCCTCCAGCAGCGTCGCCGCCATGCGCGGCAGTGTCACGTCAAGGATCAGGTCGCCCACGCCCACCGCCGCGAGCGCCTCGGCCGCGACCAGCGCGACCTCCGCGTCCGCCTCCGGCACCGCGCCGCCGATCAGCTCGATGCCGGCCTGCGGCAACTGGCGGGAGGGGGCGAGCTCGCTGCCGCGCACGCGCAACACCTGCCCCGCGTAGCACAGGCGCAGTGGCCGGGGCTGGAGGCCGAGGCGCGTGGCGGCGATCCGCGCGACCTGCGGCGTGGTGTCGGCGCGCAGGCCCATCATGCGCTGGCTCATCGGGTCCATCAGGCGGAAGGTCTGCTCGGCGACGGCGGCACCCGAGCCGGCGAGCAGCCCCTCCTCGAACTCGAGCAGCGGCGGCTTCACCCGCTCGTAGCCGTGGGCGGCGAAGGCCTCCATCATCGCCTCCACCAGCCGAGCCTCGCGCTCCGCCTCGGGGGGGAGGAGGTCCACGAGGCCAGCGGGCAGCAGCGCGCCCGGCGTGGCGGCCATGGTGGCGGATGCGGTGCTGGCGTCGTCCATCACGGGGCGAGGGTGTGGCGCGGAACCGTCTCCGGAGCAACGCGCCTCAGGTGTAGAGGGGTGGGGCAACGCGGCGGGTCTTTCGCGTTAGAGCCAATCCACCCTGACTGTCGTCAGGGCGGTTG
>BBPD01000572.1_pt1 | contig 12624 bp, 16 predicted proteins | sample 1344911 | NCBI WGS metagenome assembly BBPD01 (sample SAMD00019088, study PRJDB2971) | groundwater metagenome | biome: freshwater biome; feature: mineral spring; material: ground water | place: USA: CA, Sonoma | collected 2011-09 | depth surface m
GCTTCACCAACACAGCAAGGCGGGACTCGCCGAATGGATACAGCGGTCCAGACATTTCCAACGACCCTTCTTGTTCTTGTTCTGGGTTCTTCTTGGTGGCTTGGCCGGGTGTTCCCGGTCCGCAGCGACAGCCTTTCCATAGCGCAACTGGAACTTTCCTGCTGTTAACCAGTGTGACACAGTTGGACAGTGCTGCTGCGGCAGTCCGTTCCGGCGTGCAGCCATGCGGAACGACGCCGGCCCGATGCGTCGCCCGTCCGTTGCTATTCGGCGGCCAGTGGAAGCGCGGGCGGGCGGGCGGGCGCGAGCCCGTCGAGCGGAAGCCGGCCGAGCAGGGCCTGCGCGACTCGGGCAAGCGTGCCGGCCAGCCGGGCAAAGCCGGCATTGGGGGCAAGCGAGTCCATCTCCATGTAGAGGGTGCGATCGAACTCCAGCTGGACGCAGTGCAGGCCCTCGGCGGGACGGCCATGGCGCTCGGTCGTGTGGCCGCCGGCATAGGGGCTGTTGCGGGTGACCTTCAGGCCCTCGGCGCGAAAGGCCTGCTCCAGCCACTCAACCAGCGCAGGCGCCGCGCTGCAGCCGTAAAGATCGCCCAGCACCAGCTGCGGCGGGGCCGCGCCGTCGAGCGGGGGCATGGAATGAACGTCGAGCAGGACCGCAAAGCCGTGGCGCTGCCGGGCGGCGGCGAGGCCTTCGGCAAGCGCCTGGTGCCAGGGGCGGTGCAGGCCGGCGATGCGCTCGGCAGCAAGGCTGACCGGCAGGCGCGTTGCGTGGATGGGCTGGTTTGGCGCCGCGACGCGCGGGAACAGCCCATAGCCGCGCCGGACGCGCTCGGTGAGGCGGGGGGTTTCCACAACCTTGCCGGCGAACATGCCCGGGTCAAGCTCGTCCTCCGCGCGGTTAAGATCGAGGAGGGCGCGGCTGTGTATTGCCTCGAGAAGCGGGATACCGGCGTCGGCGCAGCCCGCAAGCAGGGCGCCGACATGGGCGTCCTCCATCCGGCGGAGCTGTGGTTCGGCAAGCCGGCTGGCGGCCAGGAACTCGGCAGGCAGATGGGTGCCGCTGTGCGGCGAGGCGAGAATCAGCGGCAGCGCGCCATCAAGCCGGCCGGTGAGGCGGTAGGGCGTCATCCGACAAGCGCCGGGATATGGGCCTTGAACTGGAAGAAGCCCCGCGTGGCGTGCGGCCAGGCCCGGCTGTCCCAGCCGCGGCGGACGGGGACCAGGCGGATGCCCGCCGCGGCGCAGGCCTGCTGCATCAGGGCGATGCGGTCTGCGACGGGCCCCACCGGCGCATAGGGGGTGAGCAGCTGCGCAAGGCCCTTCGCGCGAGCCCACTCCACAATTGCAGCGGGCAGGTCGTCGACAGGCAGGCGATCTTCGGGCGTTGCGAAATGGGCCGCAGCGCGGGCGAGGCCATCGGCGAGGCCGGCATCGGCACAGGCGAGCCTGCCGTTCGCGGGGTCGCCGTCGATCGCCGTCGGGCCGACGACCGCGCGGATCGGGGCAGGCCAGGCGATGGTTTCGGCGCACAGGTCCTCGGTGTGAAGGAAAAGCCCGCAAGCAGCGTCGGGGTCCGCCTCGGGCAACGCCGGCAGGGCGGCCGGATGCGCGGGGGGTTCCGCCGGCAGCGCGTCAGCGCGGGTTGCCAGCGGCACGTCCACGGCAAAGCGCCCGCCGGACGTGCGGCGGATGGTGTCGGCACTTGCGAGATAGGTCTTGCCCTGGGTCTGCAGGCCGGCCACCCAGCGCCAGCCCAGCGTGTTGGAGGCCGGGCAGGCATCGAGGAGGTGGCGGAAGAAGAAGTCCGCGCCCAGCTGCCAGGGCAGGCGCAGTGTGAAGATCCAGATGCTGGCGAAGCTCATCCGCGCATGGTTGTGCAGATAGCCGGTCTCCTGCAACTCCTTCACCCAGAAATCGAAGCAGTCGATTCCGGTGCTTGCCCGAACCGCCTCGGCAAAGCCCGCGGCAAGGCCGGCGTTGCGGGCAAGCTCGCCCTCCAGCCGCTCCACATCTGCCAGATAGCGCCGCCAGACGGCGGGGCGCGCTTCCAGCCAGCCGCGCCAGTAGCTGCGCCAGCAAACCTCCATCACGAACTTTTCAGCAGCCTCGAATCCATGCGCGGCGACGGCCGCGCGCGCGACCTCTTCTTCGGTCAGCAGGCGCCGGCGGATCGCGGGCGACAGTTCCGATACCGCTGTCCTTTGCCCGGGCCCTTCATCGAAGTTTCGGCGCGCGGCGTAGGCGCGGCCGGCCCGCGGCAGGAAGGCCTGCAGCTTTGCGAGCGCGTCGGTTCGGGTTGCGGGAAACACCATCACTGGCTGGTTAGCCGCTGTGCCGGCGCGGTGCCAGATCGCCGAGGTCGCAGTCCTGTCAGGGCTTGGATGGTGCGGCGAATTCGGGAAACGGCAAGTCCGAGCGTGTGAATCACTTGGGCCACCGGGCAATCCGGCCTTCGCGCCCATCGCTCACCGCAACGCCGTGGACCAGGCTTCCGAAGCGAAAGCTGAACTCGCCGAACCGTTGCTGTGTGGCGGGGTCGAAGGCGATCCGGCGCCCCTGCATCGACCTGGCGCCCGGACGGCCGGTGGTGCCCCCGAAGAACCGGATCAGCGCAGCACACCCCCGATAGACCCGGCGTCCCGGGGGTTCGGTGTAGACGGCGTCCGGGGTGAACCGGTCGGCGGCATGGCCCGCGTCGCCCCGGTTCCAGCCATCCGCCAGTCGGCCGGGCAGGGCGGCAAAGCCCTGCGCGCCGAGGGGCTTTGCGCAAAGCGGCGCCGCGGCCAGCAGCACCCCAAGCGCGGGCACGCTAGACCGTAAAGCTCTCGCCACAGCCGCACGAGCCCTTGGCGTTGGGGTTCTGGAACACGAATCCGGCAGTGAAATCATCCTCCTGCCAGTCCATCACCGAACCGATCAGGTAGAGGAGCGAGCCGCCGTCGACGAAAAGCGTGCCCGAGGGCGTGTCGATCGCCTCGTCGCCGGGCCTCGGCGCCTCGACATAGTCGATGGAGTAGGCAAGCCCCGAGCAGCCGCGCTTCGGCGTGGACAGGCGGACGCCCGCAACCGGGCCGGGGGCCCGGGCGATCAGGTCGGCAATGCGCCGTTCCGCGCCCGGGGTCAGCGTGATCGGCGCCGGGCGCGGGCGGCGGGTAAGGGTTTCGGTCGTCATAGCATTCCAAGCTCCAGCCGGGCCTCGTCGGACATGGAGGCCGGGTTCCAGGCCGGCTCCCACACCAGGTTCACCTCGGCCGTGGCGACCCCCGGCACCGCCATCGCGCGAAGCTCCACCTCGCCGGGCATGGTTTCGGCGACCGGGCAGTGCGGCGTGGTCAGTGTCATGGTGATGGTCACATGGCCTTCGTCGATATCCACGCCATAGATAAGGCCGAGGTCATAGATATTCACGGGGATTTCAGGATCGAAGATGTCGCGAAGCGCGGCGACCACGGCATCCTTCAGCGTCTCGCCCCCGAGCGCGTCCGCAACCGGGGGCTTTTCCTTCAGGAACCCATCCAGATAGTCGCGCTGGCGGCCGACCAGCGCGGCCGGCGTATCGCCGGCCAGCGGGGGCTGCTTCGGGACGAGCGGCACCTCGTCCACGATCTCGACCTCGAAGCGGCGGACCTGTTCCTGGCTCATCCGAAAATCCTCATGGTGCGTTCGATGCCCTTCACCAGCGCTGCCACATCGGCTTCGGTGGAGTGGGCGGAGAAACTGGCGCGGGCGGTTGCCGGCACGCCGAGCGCGCGCATCAGCGGCTGGGCGCAATGGTGGCCGGCGCGGATCGCGACGCCGCCTTCGTCAAGTATGGTCGCGACATCGTGGGGATGCACGTCGCCCACTGCGAAGCTCAGGATGCCGGCGGAATCGTCGGGGCCAAACAGGCGCAGGCTGTTCAGCCGGTCGAGTTCTGCGCGGGCCAAGCCCAGCAGCGCGCGTTCGTGGAGGTCGACGGCGTCGATCCCCACCTGCTCCACCCAGTCGATCGCGGCGTGCAAGCCCACGGCCCCCACAATGTGCGGCGTACCGGCCTCGAAGCGCTGCACGCCGCTTGCATAGGTCACGCGCTCGAAACGCACCTCGTCGATCATCGCGCCGCCGCCCTGCCAGGGCGCCATGCCGGCGAGAATCTCGCCGCGCACCCACAGCACACCCAGCCCAGTCGGGCCGTAGAGCTTGTGCGCCGAGAAGCAGTAGAAATCGGCGCCGAGCGCGGCGACGTCGACCTTGAGCCGCGGGGCGGCCTGGCAGCCATCTACCAGCAGCTTCGCGCCTGCGGCATGGGCCGCGTCCGCGATCCGGCGGACGTCGGCGACCCCGCCCAGCACGTTGGAAACATGGGCAATCGCGACCAGCTTCGTCTGCGGGCCGATCAGCGCGATGAGCGCCGCTTCGTCGATCCGGCCGTCATCGGTCAGCGGCCCGACATCGATCTCGGCGCCCACCCGGTCTGCGAGCATCCGCCAGGGTACGATGTTGGCGTGATGTTCAAGCAGGGTCAGCAGGATGCGGTCGCCGGGGCCGACATTGGCGCTGCCCCAGCTGTTGGCGACGAGGTTGATCGCCTCGGTCGCGCCGCGCACGAAGATGGTCTCGTCTGCCCGGCCGCCGATGAAGCGGGCGCTTGCCTCGCGCGCGGCCTCATAGGCTTCGGTCATGCGCGACGAGCGGTTGTAGACCCCGCGGTGGACGGTCGCATAGTCGTCTGCATAGGCGCGGGTGATGGCGTCGACCACGGCACGCGGCTTCTGCGCGGTGGCAGCGGCGTCCAGATAGGCCCAGTTTTCGGGTACACCGGGGAATTCGCCGCGCAGGTCAAGCAGCCTTGGTGCAGCCACGAAGCTGGCGGACAGCGGCAGACTGCTCATGTGCGCCGCTCAAGCCAGCCGCGCGTCTCGGCGTCCAGCGCGTCGCGAACTGCTGCATCGGCAATGCCGTCGAGTGCGTCGGCAACGAAGGCCTGGGCCAGCAGCGATTGCGCGTCTGCCGGCGGAACCCCGCGCGACCGGAGGTAGAACAGCGCGGCCTTGTCGAGTTCGCCCACGGTGCAGCCGTGCGCGCACTTCACATCGTCTGCGAAGATCTCGAGCTCGGGCTTCAGATTGGCGGTGGCGGTGCGCTTCAGCACCAGTGCGCGGGCCGATTGCGCCGCGTCCGTCAGCTGCGCGTCGCGCGCGACGGCGATCCGGCCGAGATAGGTGCCGGTCGCCTGTTCGTCGAGCACCAGCCGCACGCGCTGCCGGCTGGTGGCTTGCGGTTCCTGGTGGCGCACGTCGGTGACGAGTTCGATGGTGGCGTCGCCGCCGCCCAGCAGGATGCCGCCGAGATCGAGGTCTGCGCCGGCCTTCAGATGCGCCTCGATGCTGACCCGGGCATAGCCGGGCGACGTGATCACGACCACCAGTTGCAGCCTTGCGCCCGGCGCAAGCTCCACGCGCACATCGTGAATTCCGCCCTCGCAGACCCGCAGCAGCTGCGAGTCCGCCGTGCTGACAGGCACATGGATCAGCCGCGCTGGCCGGGGCGGCCACAGCGCCTCCACCGCCTTCAGGTCGGCGTAGCGCCAGGCCTCTTGCCTGCGGGTGGGCAGTGCCGTCACGCCGCAAGCCCCTCATAGCCTTGCGCCTCGAGCCGGAGCGCGAGGTCGGGGCCGCCGGTTTCGATAATGCGGCCGGCGCGCAGCACATGCACGACATCGGGGCGCACATGATCGAGCAGGCGCTGGTAGTGGGTGATGAGGAGGACAGCGCGTGTCGGCCCGCGGAAACGGTTGATCCCTTCGGAGACGATCCGGAGCGCATCGATGTCGAGGCCCGAGTCGGTTTCGTCGAGCAGCGCGAACTTCGGCATCAGCATGCCGAGCTGGAAGGCCTCGTTGCGCTTCTTCTCGCCGCCCGAGAAGCCGACGTTCACGCCGCGCTTCAGCATGTCGAGGTCGAGGCCGAGGACGGCCGCCTCCTCGCGCACGCGCTTCAAGAAGTCCGCACCCGAGATCTCCGCCTCGCCGCGCAGCTTTCGCTGGGCATTCATCGCGGTGCGCAGGAACAGGAGGTTCGACACGCCGGGGATTTCCACCGGATATTGAAAGCCCAGGAACAGACCGGCGGCGGCACGCTCATGCGGCTCCAGCGCCAGCAGATCCTGCCCGCCAAAGCTGACCGTGCCTTGCGTCACCTCATAGCCCTCGCGGCCGGCGAGCACATGGGCGAGCGTGGACTTGCCGGCGCCGTTGGGGCCCATGATGGCGGCCACTTCCCCGGCCTTCACGGAAAGGGTGAGGCCCTTCAGGATTTCGCGGTCGCCGATGCGGGCGTGGAGGTCGAAGATCTCGAGGGTCACTGGGCAGTCTGCCTTCTCTGGTCTGCAAGCGCGGCAAGGAGCCGGCTGCGTTCGTCGTTGGCGCAGGCCGCAGGCGCTTTTCGATCGGCGCGCGCAAGCGGAACGGTTTCGAGGCACCCGGGCGCAGCCGGGCAGCTCAGTGAGCCAACTGCAGGGTCGCCGCTCAACCGCACCACGCTGAACCGGTAGGCGCCGTCCCGCCCGCGATCGAGCTTGACGCCGACCTTTTCGGCCATGCGCGCAAGAACGACAATGTCGGCCGCTTCCGGGGCGGGCACCGTTGCCGTCGAAGCGGCCGCGAGAAACAGCGTGGCAAGCAGGGGCATCAGTTCGCCGCGTCCTTTTCGATGCGCTTCAGGGCAAGTTCCTCGACACGGCGCGCCTGCTCCTCGCGGGTGCACTGGATCATCCGGTCGGCGGGGGTCTTGCGGTCGGGCAGCTTCACCGCGCAGGCCCTTGCCGCCTCGCAGGTAAGCAGGTCGATTTCGGAATCCCCGCTGGAGCGCATCACGGTGCAGGTGGCGTCACCCCTGGCCGAGGTGCGCAGCAGGTGCACATGCACCAGGCGCAGCTTGCGGGCCAGGATCACGATCTCTTCGCCGATCTCGTCGGTGCCGACCCCGATATCCGGGCCGAGCGGCCGATCGGGCGACGGGATCGGCGTGATCCCGAGCGTCTGGTGCGGCGGCGGCACGGCAGCCGCCTGCGCAAGCACGGCAAGCGCAATCATGTTCACCCCACCGAGCCTTCCAGGCTTACGCCCAGAAGCTTCTGCGCCTCGACCGCGAATTCCATCGGCAGCTGCTGCAGCACCTCGCGGCAGAAGCCGTTCACGATCAGCGTCACGGCTTCCTCCGACGAAAGGCCCCGGCTCATCGCGTAGAATTTCTGGTCTTCGGAGATCTTGGACGTGGTCGCTTCATGTTCCACCTGCGCGGACGGGTTCCTGACCTCGATGTAGGGGATGGTGTGGGCACCGCATCGGCTGCCGATCAACAGGCTGTCGCACTGGGTGAAGTTGCGCGCACCCTCGGCCGACGGCCCGATCCGCACAAGCCCGCGGTAGGTGCTGTCGGACTTGCCGGCCGAAATCCCCTTGGCGACGATGGTGGAGCGGCTGCCCTTGCCCAGATGGATCATCTTGGTCCCGGTATCGGCCTGCTGGTAGTTGTTGGTGACGGCGACCGAATAGAATTCGCCGACCGAATCCTCGCCCGACAGCACGCAACTGGGGTATTTCCAGGTGATGGCGGAGCCGGTCTCCACCTGCGTCCAGCTCACCTTGCTGCGCGCGCCGCGGCACAGCGCGCGCTTGGTGACGAAATTGTAGATGCCCCCCCGGCCGGCGGCATCGCCCGGGTACCAGTTCTGCACGGTCGAATATTTGATCTCGGCATCGGTTTCCGCAACCAGTTCCACGACAGCCGCGTGCAGCTGGTTCTCGTCGCGCATGGGGGCGGTGCAGCCCTCCAGATAGCTCACATAGCTGCCCTCGTCGGCGACGATCAGCGTGCGCTCGAACTGGCCCGTGTTCTCGGCGTTGATCCGGAAATAGGTCGACAGCTCCATCGGGCAGCGCACGCCCTTGGGCACATAGACGAAGGTGCCGTCGGAAAAGACCGCGGCATTGAGGCAGGCGAAATAATTGTCGCGAACCGGCACCACCGAGCCGAGATGCTTGCGGATCATCTCGGGATACTCGCGCACCGCCTCACTGATCGACAGGAACATGACACCGGCGCGCTTCAGCTCCTCGCGGAAGGTCGTGGCGACGCTGACGCTGTCGAACACGGCATCGACCGCGACCTTGCGCGCGCCCTCCACCCCGGCGAGAACCTTCTGCTCCTCGATCGGGATGCCGAGCTTTTCATAGGTGCGGCGGATTTCAGGGTCGAGCTCGTCGAGGCTGGCGAGTGTCGGCCTCTTGCGGGGCGCCGCATAGTAATAGGCATCCTGATAATCGATCGGCGGGATCTTCAGTTTCGCCCAGTCGGGGCTCTCCATCGTGAGCCACAGGCGGAAGGCCTTTAGCCGCCACTCCAGCATCCATTCGGGCTCGTTCTTCTTGCCCGAGATGAAGCGCACGGTGTCCTCATCCAGTCCCTTGGGCGCAAAGTCCTGCTCGATGTCGGTCGCAAAGCCCCACTTGTAGGTGGAGAGCTCCTCGACAGCCGCCGAGGCTTCGGCATTCCTGGGTTCAGCGGCGGTGGCGGTCGTGTCGGTCATGCGAACTGCTTCTGGCGGGCGGGGGCAGGAACGATGTCGGCGAGGCAGACATCGGCGAGCGCGGCCTTTACCGCGCGGTTGACCGGCGCCCAGTGCGGCCGGACCGCGCAGGCGTGCGAGAGGTCGCATTCCGCCCCTTCCTGACCGCAATGGGTCAGCGCGATCGGGCCGTCGATTGCCTCCACGATATCGGCGAGGCTGATCAGGTCGGCAGCACGCGACAGCAGGAAGCCGCCGGCAACGCCCCGCTGCGAGGTAAGGAGCCCGGCACGACCGAACTGGCCCATCAGCTTGGCGACAGTGGGCGCGGGAATGCCGGTCGCCTGGGCGACCTGCGCTGTCGACATCAGGCGGTTTTCCGCCGCCGCACGGGCCGCGGCCGTCATCACGACCACTCCGTAATCGGCAAGGTTTGACAGGCGCAGCATGATGAGACTCGATCCCGTACCAATTTCGTCTGGTTTAGATGGGCGTTCCCGGCCCGGCGATCAAGCCTTTTTGCGCAAATGTCAGCGCGCGGCCGTGGGTGTCCGGCCGGCCTTCGTGGCCGCGATCCAGGCGTTCACATTCGCGTCCAGCACCTCCATTGGAACCGCTCCGTTCAGCAGGACGGCATCGTGGAAGCCGGCCATTGTGAACTCGTCGCCCAGTTCCTTCTGCGCCTTGTCGCGCAGCTCGCTGATCTTCAGCCGGCCGATCATGTAGGCGGTCGCCTGGCCCGGATAGACGGCGTAGCGCTCGATCGCCTTCACGATACCGCCCGGCGCGTCGGCCGAATTCTGCTCGACATAGGCAATCGCCTGCTCGCGGGTCCAGCGCTTGTCGTGCAGGCCGGTGTCGACCACCAGCCGGATCGCGCGGTGCAGTTCCAGCTGCAGCCGCCCGAAGTCGCGGTAGGGGTCGGTATAGAAGCCCATGTCCTTGCCCAGCTTTTCGGCATAGAGGCCCCAGCCCTCGCTCCAGGCGGTAAAGCCGCCAAAGCGACGGAAGGCGGGCAGGCCGCTCAGCTGGCTGGTGACGGAGCCGTCGAGATGGTGTCCCGGCACGCCTTCGTGAAAGGCCAGCGCCTCCACCTCGGTCGAGGGCATGTCGGCCATGTCATAGAGGTTCACATAGTAGATGCCGGGGCGCGAGCCGTCGGGCGCGGGTCGGTTGTAAAAGGCCTTGCCGGCCGACTTTTCGCGGAACGGCTCGACTGCCTTCACCGTCAGCGGCGCCTTGGGCGTCGCCGCCGGGCTGAAATAGTCGGGAAGCTTCACCCTCATCGCCGCCATCACGCGGTCGGTTTCCGAAAGATACATCTGCCGGCCTTGCGCCGTGTTCGGATAGTAATTTTCCCGACGGGTGCGCATGTGGGCGAAGAACGCGTCGAGATCGCCCTCGAAGCCCACCTGCCGCCGGATCGCATCCATCTCGCCGTGGATGCGCGCCACCTGCGCAAGCCCGAGATCGTGGATCTGCGCGGCGGTCAGGTCGGTCGTCGTGTAGTAGGCAAGGCGTTCGGCATAAAAGGCATCGGCGCCGGGGAAGCGCCAGACGCCGTCGCCGGCCGGTGCTCGGGCCTGCTGCGCCGTCAGGAAGGCGGCCGTCCGGGCATAGGCCGGCTTCACCACGTCGACGAGGGCTGCCCGGCCGGCCTCGACCAGCGCGTCCTTTTCGGCCTGCGGGATCTGCAGCCTGCCCACCTTGGCCTTCAGGTCGGCATACAGCGCACTGTCGGGGCCTTCGCCGAAGGGCGCGCCGCCGGTGATGTTGGCGATGTCGGCCAGCACATAGGGGAAGGTCCAGCGCGGCGGGACGACCCCCTTCGTCTCGCTGGCCCGGGCATCGGCGACCGCCTGGTCAAGGACGGCGCCCACACCCTTCAGCCGCTCCACATAGGCCTCGGCCTCCGCCTTGTTCGCAACGCCGTGAAGGTTGATCAGGAAGGCGGGAACTTCGCTCTGCGCGCCATTCATCTGGTCGAAGCTGTAGCCGAAATGGCGGAAGGGCCAGGCGCGGGCCTGCCGCCCTGCCTGATAGTCGAACAGCCGGTAGCTGAGTGCGGACTGGGGCGAGAGCCTTGCCGGATCGAAGCGCCGCTTCAGTTCGGCCCGCGCGTCCTGGCCAAGGCGATAGCGGGCCGCCTCGGCAGCTTCGCTTCCGTCCGTCCAGCGGCCGTAATCGGCGTCGCGGATGCCGCGGTAGGTCTTGGCCTGCGGGTTCAGGGCAAGCTGGCTCTTGTCGAGATCGTCGAAGAAGGCGGCAAGGGCGGCATCCTGCTCGCCGGCGACGGACATCTGCGCGGCGGGCTTTGCGGCGGCCGTGCCCAGCGGCAGGACTGCAAGGCCGGTGGCAAGAAGAAGGGTGCAAAGCATGAGCGTCTCCGATGGCAGGCCACTGCTGTTGCACAGCCGGCGAACCCGCTGCAAGAGAGCGGACATGGCAGCCGACGCCCGAACGCACCAGGATGCTGACCGGCAACCCCGCCAGCATGGGCACCATTCGCATGGGCCGCACGATGATCACGGCCATGCAGGCGTGCAGGGCTGGCGCTATGGGCTCGCAATCGGCCTGAACATCGGGATCGTGGTGGTGCAGCTTATCGCCGGCCTCGCGCTGCAGTCGACTGCGCTGCTCGCGGATGCCGGGCACAATGCGTCCGATGTGCTGGGCCTGATCCTGGCGGGCTGGGCCGCCTGGCTGATGACACGGGCCGGATCGCCGCGGCGGACCTATGGCTATGGCAAGGCCGGCGTTCTCGCCGCGCTCGCCAACAGCTTGTTGCTGGTGTTCGCCTGCGCCGCGCTCGCCTTCGAGGCCGTGGGCCGGCTGCTGGACCCGGAGGCGGTGGCGCCGCCAGGCGGGATGGTAATGGCGATTGCGGCGCTCGCGGTGTGCATCAACCTGCTGTCGGGCTGGCTGCTGACGGGGGGGCATCCCGACGATGTGAACCGGCGGGCGGCTGTGGTGCACCTGTTCGCCGACGCCGCCGTGTCCGCCGCCGTCGTCGGCGCGGGGCTCATCATCCTGCTGACGGGTGCGCGCTGGGCCGACCCTCTCGCCGGGCTGCTGATCGTGGCCGTGATCCTGGCGACCACATGGCGAATCCTGCGCCAGTCGCTGGACATGGCGCTTGATGCAGCCCCCCGGCGGATCGACGTGGACGCGGTGCGGGCATGGCTTCTCGCGCTCCCCGGCGTCACAAACGTGCACGATCTGCACATCTGGGCCATCAGCACGACCGAAACCGCGCTGACGGCCCATCTGGTCGTGCCCGACGGCAGCAGCGACAGGCTGATCGAACAGGTTGTCAAGGGGTTGAAGGGGAAGTTCGCAATCGGCCACCCGACGATCCAGATCGAGCGCAGCGGCTGCGACCAGTGCAGCGCGCACCGGGCCTGATGGCGCAGCTCTGTTTCCGTTATGGGGCGATGAACGCGGGAAAATCGACGACCCTGCTGCAGGCGAGCTTCAACTACCGCAAGCGCGGCATGCGCACCATGCTGTAGACAGCCGCGGTCGACGACCGAGCCGGCGCCGGCCGCATCGGCTCGCGAATCGGGCTGGGGGCCGACACCCGCATGTTCGGTGGGGCGACCGATCTGTTCGCGGCGATCGCGGCCGAGCCGAGCGACTGCGTGCTGGTGGACGAGGCCCAGTTCCTGGGCGCCCGACAAGTGGACCAGCTGGCGCGGGTGGTGGACCGGCTGGACACGCCGGTGCTGGCCTATGGCTTGCAGACGGATTTCCGGGGGACGCTGTTTCCGGGATCGGAACGGCTGCTCACCGTGGCCGACAAGCTGGCTGAGCTGAAGGCCGTGTGCAGCTGCGGGCGCAAGGCGACGATGAACCTGCGGGTGGACCCGGCAGGCCAGGCGGTCACCGACGGCGCGCAGACGGAGATCGGGGGGAACGACCGTTATGTGGCCATGTGCCGGCGGCACTGGGTGGAGGCTGTCGGCGGCGCGTGGACCGGTTTTCGCTGCAGTCGGGTCACCGGGATCGCCCAACTGGGGCAAAAACCCGCCTGATACCGCATCCCGCTGACCATCGGCTGTCCGCGCAGCGGCAA
>BBPD01000254.1_pt1 | contig 12613 bp, 13 predicted proteins | sample 1344911 | NCBI WGS metagenome assembly BBPD01 (sample SAMD00019088, study PRJDB2971) | groundwater metagenome | biome: freshwater biome; feature: mineral spring; material: ground water | place: USA: CA, Sonoma | collected 2011-09 | depth surface m
CATAGCATGGATCACAGCATTGCTCGCTTCAGGACTTGGGGGATTCCTGCCGTGATGAAAAGCACTTCGTCCGCGACGCTTGCAACGCGTTGATTAAGCCAGCCTGAGTGATCGCGAAAGGCGCGTGCCATCGCATTGTCCGGCACAATGCCCTGCCCAACCTCGTTGCTGACCAAATAGAGCAGCGCGCTGCGCGGCGATCGTAGCGTTACCAGAAGACTGTCAATCGCCGCAGGCACGTCCTGTCCGTAATGCATCAGATTTCCGAGCCAGGCCGTGAGACAATCGATCAGGATCGTGCCTGACCTTGCCTCCTTGCCTGCAAGAAACTTCGGCAGATCGAGCGGCACTTCGGCAAGGCTCCAGCGCGGCCCTCGATCTGCTTTGTGGCGGCTAATCCGGTCGTCCATTTCGGTGTCAAACACCTCGGCAGTCGCGACGAAGGTCAAAGGCCCCGCCTGCGCCTCGGCCAAGCCTTGTGCGATACGGCTTTTGCCCGAACGTGCGCCGCCAAGAACCAGCACCACCGCCATCGTTGCATTTCCTGCTTGTAAAAATCCTGCGCCGCGTTCATCTCGCATCTGCAACTGGTGCCCCGCAAGGGGCTTAAAAGGGAACCCGGGACATTATCGCTCGCCGTCAACGGCAGCGATATTCAGGCCGGGGCTGTGCCCGCAACTGTGACCGGGGAGTTCTCGCCCCACAATGCCACTGGCCCCGTAAAACGGGCTGGGAAGGCGGGGCGGGAAATGATGATCCGGAAGCCAGGAGACCTGCCTGCTGCGGTCGATCCTTTGTGTGGACGGGTCCATCCACATGATCGGAGCAATGCCTCCGCGTGACGACATGAGCGAAGGTGGGGTCGGCCCGATTGCGGGCTCGCGTCGTATCGCGCCGTGTCTGCCGGCGCCTGCCTTCTGGGTGTGACGACAGGAGGTTTTTGTGGCCAAATTGAAATTTTCTCATCTTTTGCGATCTGTGTTTCTTGCAAGCTCGGCTTTCGGTTTGACATCGGTTCCAATAAAGGTGCTGGCGCGGGACGCACGTTTCCAGGACCTGGCCGAGCCTGCCCGCGAGATTATCGTTACGGCTGCCAACCGGACCGAGACATCGCTCGATAAGGTCGGGCAGTCAGTCAGCATCGTGGACCTTGCCGAGATCGAGCGTCGGCAAACCCAGAATGTCGCCGATATCCTGCGCACTCTCCCCGGCGTCACCATCGCGCGCAATGGCAGCATTGGCGGGAACACATCGGTGTTCATTCGCGGCGCAGAGAGCGATCAGACCGTGGCGCTTATCGACGGGGTCAAGCTCAACGACCCGTCCTCACCGGGCGGCGGCTTCAACTTTGGCAACCTGATGACCGGCAATATCGAGCGCATCGAAGTGCTGCGCGGCTCACAATCGGTGCTGTGGGGCAGTCAGGCGATCGCAGGCGTGGTCAATATGGTAACACGCAAGCCTACCGATGAGTTGGAGGTCAGTGCGCGCGGGGAGTATGGTTTTCGCGATACAGTGAACATTGTTGCCAACGCTTCAGGCAGCGCCGGGCCACTATCGGCCAGTGTTGGCGCGGGCTGGTTCCGGTCAGACGGCATCTCGAACTTCGCGGAAAGCCGCGGCGGGCGCGAGCGTGATGGCTATGAGAACATCGGCGCCAATGCGAATTTCAATCTGGCCCTGACCGATACGATCTCGGTCGATGCGCGCGGATGGTATTCGCGTGGTCGCTTCAACATCGATGGCTTCCCGCCGCCACGCTTTGCCTTTGCCGATGTCAACGAGGAAAGCGCGACCCGCGAAATCGTCGGTTACACCGGGGTGAACGCGGCCTTGTTCGATGGGCGGTTTCGCAATCGCATCGGTTTCGCGCTAACCGATACCGACCGCCGCAACACGGCACTTGATGGCGTGCCGTCAGAGACCTTCCGTGGGCTGGGGCGCAACGAACGTCTGGAATATCAAGGCATTGTCGATATCGCAAAGGGCTGGGAGGCAACCTTCGGGCTCGAACAGGAAATCTCCAGCTTCTCCTCCAGCAGTTTCGGCGCGGCCGCCAGCGTGGGCCGCGCGCGGATTTACAGCGGCTACGCACAAGTGGTGGGAACGCTGGCCGAAGGCTTCACGCTCACTGGCGGCATGCGGCATGACGATCATGACCGGTTCGGCGGGGCGACCACCTTTGGGGCGAGTGCGGTCTACAACCTCCAGCACACCGGCACCACGTTCCGGGCGAGCTTTGCCGAAGGCTTCAAGGCACCTTCGCTGTTCCAGCTGCTGAGCAGTTTTGGCAACACTGCCCTTGATCCGGAACGCTCACAAGGTTGGGACGCCGGGATCACACAAGAGCTTGTAGAAGGACGATTGACGCTCTCTGCCACCTATTTCGAGCGGGACAGCACGAACCTTATCCTGTTCATATCGTGCCCGCAGCCGCGCACCGGCATCTGCACCAACCGGCCATCAGGCACCTTTGACAATATTGGCCTTGCCACAGCACGCGGCGCGGAATTCGCCGTTACGCTGAAGCCTGTCGATGCCTTGCAGGTGCAGGTCAGTCACGGATATGTTGATACGCGCAACATTACGGCAGGCTCCGTGAACTTCAACCGCCGCCTGCCGCGCCGTCCGGAAAACTCGACAAGCCTGCTGGTCGATTACCGCTGGTCTTTCGGCCTCGAGACGGGGTTCACCATCACAAGCGTCAGCGAGGCCTTCGACAACGCGTCCAACACCACACGCCTTCCCGGTTATACGCTTGCCGATCTGCGTGCCATCTTGCCTTTAGGTCGCAATCTGGAGGTCACCGCGCGGATCGAAAATCTGTTCGACGAAACCTATGAAACGGCCTTCCGCTTCGGGCAGATGCCCCGCGCTGCCCATGTCGGCATTCGGGCAAGGCTGTAGATGACCCAAAGGTGGCGCGCCCTGATTGCTCCCTTCGCCATCCATGGCGGGCGAAGCGATCAGGCGCGCGAGCGGTTTGGCGGCGTGGACTGGCTCGACTTATCGACCGGCATAAGTCCCTGGGCCTTTCCGTTCGACATTCCGGCGCAGGCTCTTTCCCGATTGCCCTCCCCCGATGATCTTGTGCTGCTGGAAAGTTGCGCCGCCGCCTGCTTTGGAAGCGATCCCGCTGGAACAGTGGCCGTGCCGGGCAGCGACCTTGGGCTGCGGTTTATCGGGCGATTGTTGGATGCACGACACCCTTCAGCGATTGTGCCCGGCTACAGCGGTCATGTGGAAATGTGGTCCGAACCCTGCCTGCCGGTGGGAAGCGATGCGAATGCACTGATGGCCGCTGCCGAAGTCTGCGACGCGATAGTGCTGGCCCGTCCCGGCAATCCTGGCGGAGAAATCGTCGACGAGAGCGTGCTGCACGCCATTGCCGAACGACTTGTCGCGCGCGGTGGCTGGCTGATTGTCGATGAGGCATTCGCCGACGCTGAACCGGCTATCAGTCTCGCCGCGCGGGGATGGTCAAACCTTATCGTTCTGCGTTCGTTCGGAAAGTTCGCTGGACTTGCGGGTCTCAGACTGGGCTTTGTCATTGCTCCGGCAGATTTCTCCGGCCGCCTGCGCGAGCGTCTTGGCGATTGGCCAGTCTCCGGCCCTGCTGTGGCTGCTGGCGTAGCGTTCTACCGAAATATGTCGTGGCAATCGGCTCAACGACGGCGCCTTGCTGAAAGCGGCAAGCGCCTTGACCGTGTGCTGGGCGGTGCCGGGCTTGTGATCACGGCAAGCACGCCGTTCTTCCGCACGTGCACGACCCAGCACGGTTGGGGCCTGTTCGAGCATTTGGCCAAGCATCGCATCCTGACCCGTCCGTTTGTCGATGATCCGGCGCGGCTTCGCATCGGACTGCCTGAAGATGCGATCACTGCCCGGCGTCTCGCGCTCGCGCTTGCCGAATGGAGCAATTGATGACCGACGAGACCCCTGACTATACCCGCCACAACGAACGGATGAAGCGGGTGCAGGCCGCGCGCGAGCGGATGCAGGCACGCCGCACACTCGAACGCGGTCTGCTGATCGTCCACACTGGCAACGGCAAGGGCAAGTCCAGCTCTGCCTTCGGCATGGTCGTGCGCAGCCTTGGCTGGGGGATGAAGGTCGGGATTGTACAATATGTCAAAGGCAAGTGGGAAACAGGCGAGCGCAATTTCTTCGAGGCCAATCCCGATCTAGTGACCTACGAGGTGATGGGCGAAGGCTTCACCTGGGACACGCAGGACCGCGCGCTGGACATAGCGGCAGCGCGCGCGGCCTGGGAGCGGTCGAAGGAACTGATCCTCGATCCAGCCTATGACTTCGTGGTGCTCGACGAACTCAACATCGTAATGCGCGACGATACTTTACCCGCGGACGAGGTGATCGCGTTCCTGAAGGACCGCCCACTGACCAAGCATATCTGTATCACCGGACGCAGCGCCAAGCCGGACTTGCTTGAACTGGCCGACCTCGTGACCGAATTTGCCGAGGTGAAGCATCCCTTCAAGGCCGGGTTCAAGGCGCAAAAAGGGGTCGAATATTGACCCGGCTTCGCGCCCTTTACGGCCTGTGGGCTGCCTTGGCGCTGGGCCTCAGCCAGCTTGTCGCCAATCCGCTGGCGGCTGCGCCTCGGCGGATTGTCTCGATCAACCCCTGCATTGATGCGGTGCTGGTCGAGGTGGCGGGCCAAAAACAGATTCTGGCGATCAGTCATTATTCCCAAGACGCGCGAGCAACATCGATCCCGTTGGCAACGGCCCGTCGCTTTGCCGCGACGTCGGGAACTGCCGAAGAAGTCATCGCCTTGCGGCCCGATATCGTTCTGGCGGGCGCGCATGTGTCGCCCTCGACACTTGCTGCGCTCAAGCGCCTGAAAGTGCCCGTACAGACTTTCACGGTGCCTGAAAGCGTCGCCGAAGCCATCGCGCTGGCGCGAGCCATCGCGGCGGCTGCTGGTCAGCCTGCGCGCGGCGAAGCTCTGGTGCGGCGGATCGAGCAGGCTGTCGCGCGTGCGCAGGCTGGCACGCACGGGCGCGGCGCTCCGATCCCCGCGCTGATCTGGCAAGGCAGTGGTTTGGTTCCGGGTGAAAACACGCTTGCCAACGAATTGCTCCGCATCGCCGGCTTTCGCAACATGAGCGCCGCTTATGGGCTGAAGCGCTGGGATGTTCTGCCGCTGGAACATCTCGCCGCCCGCCCGCCGCGCGTCTTGCTGAGCGATTCTGCCACGGGGGATCGCATGACCGGTCACAGGGTGCTGCGCCGTTTGGATGACAGGATCGTTCGCGCTCAGTTCGACGAGCGGCTGCTGAGCTGTGCAGGGCCGGTGATGATCCGGGCACTGGATCGCCTTTCCGACGTGAGGGCTAGCCTGTGAATGCGCAGCGCTTCCCCTTGCTGGTTCCTGCGCTTTCGATGGCGCTGGTGGTTGTGTCCTGCCTCTCGGTGCTGGCCGGCAAGGTGTGGATTGCCCCTTCCGAGATATTCACTGGCGATGACCGCTGGCCGATCATCGCCGAATTGCGCCTTCCGCGTGTTGTGCTTGCACTGCTGATCGGTGGCGGACTGGGCATGGCCGGTGCGGCCATGCAAGGCTATCTGCGCAACCCCCTCGCCGACCCGGGGCTGTTTGGCGTGTCGGCGACGGCGGCGCTGGGGGCGGTCATCTCGATCTTCTTCGGCCTCGCGGCGACGCCGCTGGTGCTATCGGGCTTTGCACTCGCGGGCGCGGCATTGGCAGTGCTGCTGCTGTCTGCCATCGCTGGCCAAAGCGGGAGCGTAATCGTGTTCACGCTGGCTGGTGTTGTGATCTCCTCGTTGGCAGGCGCGCTGACCGCGCTGGTCATCAGCCTTGCTCCCACGCCGTTTGCGACTGGACAGATCGTCAACTGGTTGATGGGGGCGCTGACCGATCGAAGCTGGGACGATGTCACACTGGCCGCACCGCTGATTGTGCTTGGGATGATTGTAATCGCCAGTGCAGGCCGCGCGCTCGACGCCCTCACCCTTGGCGAAGCTGCGGCGCGCACGCTGGGCGTACGACCCGCCCTGCTGCAAGCGCAGATCGTCATTGGCGTCAGCCTAATCGTGGGCGCAAGCGTCGCGGCTTCGGGGATAATCGGCTTTGTCGGGCTGATCGTGCCCCACCTCATCCGCCCGCTCACGAACCGCCGCCCAAGCGCAGTGCTGCTGCCGTCGGCGTTGGCGGGCGCGTTGCTTTTGTTGGTGGCAGACAGTGCGGTGCGCGCCGCCCCGACAGTAAGTGAAGTGCGGCTCGGTATCGCCATGTCACTGCTGGGCGCGCCGTTTTTCCTCGCGCTGCTTTTGAAGATGCGGCGACAGATCGGATGACCGCGGTGCTGGAAGCGCGCGATGTGTCCATTACCCTCGGCCGAGGCCCGTCGCGCGTGCCCGTGTTGAGCGCCGCCAGCCTCACGCTGCGCCAGGGAGAGATCACCGCGATCATCGGCCCTAATGGTGCGGGCAAATCGACCTTGTTGGCGTGCCTTGCCGGTCTGCGCGCGCCTGACAGCGGCGCGGTAACGCTGGGCGCGGTCTCGCTGCTGCGCATGGCGGCGCAGGAACGCGGGCAGCGCATTGGTTTCCTCCCGCAGATTGCCGAGCTGAACTGGGATATCGACGTTGCCACCCTCGTCAGTCTGGGCCGCCTACCCCATCAGGGCAGCTGGGGCACAAGCGCAGCCGATGAAGCGGCGATTTCGAGTGCCTTGGCAGCGACCGATACGGCACAGTTTGCTTCGCGTGTCGTGCGCACCCTGTCGGGCGGTGAGCGCGCCAGAGCGCTGCTCGCCCGGGTGCTGGCAGGAGAGCCGGAGTTCCTTCTAGCGGACGAACCGCTCGCCAATCTCGATCCGCGCCATCAGTTCGAAAGCCTCGCGTTGATGCGCCGGGTGGCGACCCGCGGCGCGGGCGTGGTGTTGGTGCTGCATGATCTGGCGCATGCCATGCGGGTTGCGGACCGCGTGGTCATGCTGGACCGCGGGCAAATTGTCGCCGATGGAGCGCCCGATGCCGTGTTGACGCCACAGCACATCGCCGCCGTCTATGGCGTGGCGAGCCATGCTGTGACCCTCGGCGATGGCTCCCCCGGTCTGGTGTTGAGCGGGCCGTGCTGTTGAGCGGCGCACTCATTCTGCCTACCGCTCTGCTGGCGGAGTGGGTAATGGGTTACCCGCGCTGGCTACTGGCGCGCGTGGGCCATCCGGTGATGTGGATGGGGACGCTTATTGGTGCGCTTGATCGACGGTGGAACCGCGGTTCGCCGTGCGGCCAGCGCATCATGGGCACTGTCATGCTGGCGCTGTTGGTTGCTATGAGTGCGGGCGCGGCGGCGGTGGTTCAACATGCGTTCCTTCATTCCTTATGGCTCTGGCCGGTGCTGGTGTTGGCAGCGACGACCGGCCTCGCCCAGCGCAGCCTCGCCAATCACGTCGAGGCAGTCGCCGTGCCGCTCGCAGCTGGTGATCTGGAGGCGGCGCGCACGGCCGTAGCCATGATTGTCGGGCGCGATGTCGCGGGGCTGGACGAGGCCGGGATCGCCACAGCGGCAATCGAAAGTCTGGCGGAGAGCTTTGGCGACGGGGTCGTGACGCCTGCCTGCTGGCTTGCGGTGGCGGGTTTGCCGGGCCTGGCGGCGGCCAAGGCGATCAACACGGCAGATTCGATGGTGGGGCATTTGGACGCCCGTTACCGCTATTTCGGTTGGGCCAGCGCGCGGGCTGACGATGCTTTCAACTACTTGCCTGCCCGGCTGTCCGGCGCGCTGTTGGTGCTGGCAGCAGGCCAAGGGTGGCGCGCTGGCTGGCGGGTGATGCGGCGCGATGCGCGCGGCCATGCCTCGCCCAATGCGGGATGGCCCGAGGCGGCCATGGCAGGCGCACTCGGGCGGCGATTGGGCGGGCCGGTAAGCTATGATGGTAAGCCGGCGCTGCGGGCAATCATGGGTGATGGCCCCCGCCCCGATGCCGGCGATCTGGTCCGCGCGCTAATGATCTGGCGGCGGGCCTGCGGATTGTTGTGGGCCTTGGCGGTTATCGTGGCTGGAGCAGTTATTTGGCTGCGCTGATGCTGCAAGGGACCGGCTCTGATGTCGGCAAATCGGTGCTGGTGGCGGGGCTCTGCCGCCTGTTCGCCAATCGCGGCTTCAAGGTCATCCCGTTTAAGCCGCAGAACATGTCGAACAACGCGGCTGTCACCAGCGACGGCGGCGAGATTGGCCGCGCGCAGGCCGTGCAGGCTCTCGCCGCCCGTGTGGCCCCGCACAGCGACATGAACCCGGTACTGATCAAGCCGCAATCGGACCGCACCGCGCAGATTGTTATTCAGGGGAAGATGCAAGGTATGCGGAGCGCAGGCGGGTATCAGGCAGAAAAAGCCCGCTGGCTGGAAGCTGTGCTGGAAAGCTACCATCGTCTTGCCGCGCAGGCCGATCTTGTTTTGGTCGAAGGTGCAGGCAGCCCGGCAGAGATCAACCTGCGGCGCGGCGATATTGCCAACATGGGCTTTGCCCGCGCCGCCGATGTGTCCGTTGTGCTGGTGGGCGACATTGACCGCGGCGGCGTGATCGCCGCGATTGCAGGCACACGCGCTGTGCTGGGCCCCGATGACGCAGCCATGATCCACGGCTTCATCATCAACCGGTTTCGCGGCGATCCGGCGCTGTTCAAGGACGGGTACCGCATGACGGAACAGCTGTCGGGTTGGCGTGGGCTGGGTGTGGTGCCGTGGATCGCTGCAGCGCGGCGGCTTCCGGCGGAAGACGCAGTTGTGCTGGACACCCGGGTAACAACGGGCGGTAAGGTGGTGATCGCGGTCCCGATGCTCTCGCGTATCGCCAATTTCGACGACTTCGACGCGCTCGTCGCCGAACCGTCGGTGCGGTTGGTGATGGTGCCACCCGGCGAGCTTTTGCCTGCCGAGGCTAGCCTTGTGATCCTGCCCGGCACCAAGGCGACGATAGCCGACCTTGCGTTCCTGCGCGCGCAGGGCTGGGACATTGATCTGGCCGCCCATATCAGACGCGGCGGACAGGTATTGGGGATTTGCGGCGGTTATCAGATGCTGGGGACGCGCATCGCCGATCCTGACGGGATCGAAGGACCGCCTGGCGAAGTGGCGGGCCTTGGTCATTTGCCGGTCACCACACGGCTGACGCAGCACAAGCGCCTGACCGAAGTCACTGGCGTGAGCATCGCCGAGGGCGCGGCCTTGCGCGGCTACGAAATCCACTGCGGCGTAACTGACGGACCAGAGCCGCCATTGTTGCGGCTGGGCGATGGAAGGATGGACGGCGCGGTCAGCGCTAACGGCCGTATCGCGGGATGTTATGTCCACGGCCTGTTCGATCATCCCGCGCAGCGCGCTGCCTGGCTAGGGCGGCTTGGTGCAGCATCGGACGGGGTCGATCAGGCGGCGCGCGTGGATGCTGCGCTTGATGAACTTGCCGCCGCTCTCGATCGGCATCTGGATGTCGCCAGGCTGGCTGAGATAGCAGGACTGACATGACGGCACCGCCTGACTTCGACGACACCTTCCGCGCAACGCTCGCCGATTTGCTGACGTGGCGGCGCGACGTTCGCGATTTTCGCCGCGACCCGGTGCCGGAAGCGGTGCTTGGCAACCTGATCGCGCACGCCGCCCGCGCGCCATCGGTCGGTAACAGCCAGCCCTCTCGGTTCGTCATGGTCCGATCCGCAGAGCGCCGCCGCGCCCTTGTCGCCCATGTCGATGCCGAGCAGCTTGCCGCTGGCGCCAGATATGCCGATGCAAAAAAGGCCGATTATCAGCGCCTCAAGCTGCATGGGCTTAGCGAATGCCCGGTGGTCATCGCCGTGTACAGCGTGCGCGATCCCGCCGAGGGCGCTGGCCTTGGGCGCCAGACCATGCCCGAGGCACTTGTTTATTCGACTGTCTGCGCGATCCACACGCTATGGCTCGCGGCGCGGGCTGAGGGGATCGGGCTGGGCTGGGTCTCGATCCTGGAGCCCGCGACTGTGTCCGCGCTGCTCGACATTCCGGCGGATTGGCATTTTGTCGGGCTCTTGTGTCTTGGTTACCCCAAGGACGACGCCAATCTCCCGCTGCTGCAAACCAAGGGGTGGCAAACGCGTATTGCCTTGGATGCCATGGCGATCGAGCGGTGAGTGGAACAGGGACAACATAATGCTGAGCGAACAGACCATTGCGGCGCATCTTGATGCACTCGCCAAGCCGCCGGGCAGCATGGGGAGGCTGGAGACCCTGGCCGCCGATCTGGCGCGCATTCAGCAGCGTCTCGACCCGGTCACGCACCCGCGCCGCCTGATCCTGTTCGCAGCCGACCACGGGGTAGTGGCCGATGGCGTTTCCGCGTGGCCGCAGGCAGTCACCGGAGCGATGATGGCGACAATCGCGGCGGGCAAGGCGACCAGTAGTGCCTTGGCGGCGGCGCATGCTTGCGATCTCGAGCTCATTGATGCCGGGGCGGCCTTTCCCCCGGCGGATACCGCCTTGCGCGCTCCAGAGATACTCGCGGGCGGAACACAGTCTCTGGCGCACGGCCCTGCCATGACCGCCGATCAATTCGCCGCCGCATGGGCTCTGGGTGAAGCGGCAGCCCAGCGCGCAGCACAGGATGGCATGGCCGTTCTGCTGCTGGGCGAAATGGGCATCGGTAACACAACCCCGGCGGCCTGCCTCACCATGCTGTTGGCGGGCGCAGACGGCGATGGGGCGACCGGGCGCGGCGCGGGTGCGGATGACGATGTTCTGGCGCGCAAGCGAGCGATCGTAACCGCCGCCGCCGGACGTGCGGCTATCCTGCTTGCTAAAGATCCGCGGGCCGCGCTTGCCGAAGTGGCAGGCTTCGAGATCATCGCTATGGCGGGCTGCTGCGCCGAGGCTGCCCGCAGGGGGATGACCTTGCTGCTGGATGGCTATGTCGCGACTGCCGGGGCGCTGGTGGCGGATCGGCTCTACCCCCGCACCGCGAGTATGATGGTCGCGGCACATCGCTCGGCTGAACCCGGCCACGGCGCTGCCCTTGCTGCACTGGGGCTGGCACCCCTGCTGGAATGGGAGATGCGGCTGGGTGAAGGCAGCGGCGCGCTGGTCGCCCTGCCCCTGCTCGACAGCGCGGCGGCCCTGATCAGCAAGGTGGCGTTGCTCAGTGAGGTCACCGGATGAGCACGCTGCCCCCCCGCGTGCCGCGATGGGCGCCGCCGCTGCTGGCGGTGCAATTCCTCACCCGTGTGCCTGTGCCGATACTTGACCAGCTTGAGGGCCCGGTGGTGCGGTCAGGGTTGATCAAAGCAGTTGGATGGTTTCCGCTGGTCGGAGCAATGGTTGGCGGCGTTACTGCAGCGGTGGTGCTGGGGCTGGCGCAAATCGTGCCGCTTGCCGTTGCAGTCATCATTGCGCTGATAGCCGAGGCGCGGTTGACGGGCGCCTTTCACGAAGATGCCGTGGCGGATTTCTGCGATGCCTTCGGCGGCGGTTATACCGCTGACGATGTGCGCCGCATCATGAAGGACAGCCGGGTCGGAAGCTATGGCGCCCTCGGGCTGGGGCTCGCTGTTGCACTCCGTGCCGCACTGCTGATCAGCCTGCCGGTGATCGGGCAACCGCTGCTAGCTGCTGCTGCAATAGTCGCCTCGGCCTGCTTTGCCCGTCTGGTGGCTGTGGTGGCAATGGCCTTCATACCGCCGGTGCCGGCCGGCACGGGCCTTGCCAAGGATATTGGCGGGGGCGTGCATGCGAAAACGCTTCTGACCGGCACCCTTACCGCACTGCCTGCTTTGACAGTGTTGGCGGTGCTGGAATGGCAGAGTCTTCTGGGTGCTGTGATCCTTGCTGGCATTTTCCTGCTTTGGTTGCGGCGCATGCTGATACGGCGGATCGGTGGAAGCACCGGCGATTGCCTTGGCTTTGCTGCCTATGCCGGACAATTGTTCCTGCTTTTCGCGGTGATAGCGTAAAAATGCCGGATAACGTGATTCTCGTCCGCCACACTGAAGTCGCCCGGAAATGGCGCGGCCGATGCTATGGTGTCAGCGATGTCGGCCTCAGCCGCACTGGCGCAGCTGAGCTGTTACCGCTTGCCGTTGCTCTGGCAGCAGAGCGTCCAAACTGGGTTGTGCACAGCGACCGCATCCGCGCCCGCCGCCTTGCCGAAGCCATAGCCCGGGCGGCAAATTGCCCGCTTTCACCCGATCACCGATGGCAAGAGCGAGACTTCGGTTCGTGGGAGGGGCAAAGCTGGAACGCGATCTATCGCGCCACTGGGAATGCCATGGACGGCATGATCGAAGCGCCGGACACCTATCGTCCGGGCGGAGGAGAAACAACCTTTGAAATGGCAGCGCGCACCCTTGAAGCATTCAGCGCACTGCCCGAAGGCAGTGGTGTAGTTGTGACCCATGGCGGACCAATTGCCGCTTTGTTGGGACAGAAGAAGGGGCTGACGCCTCGCCAATGGTTGGCGATGGTGCCATCAACCGGCGCGTTTGTAACGGTCGCGCGGATGTACGGCGCAGAGGCTGACTAATTCGAAGAACCGAAGCTTAGCAGCACCCATTGGCCCCGGTCAGCCGGCCCACGACACGCCCAGAATTCCCGTGCTGAT
>BBPD01000876.1_pt1 | contig 12610 bp, 13 predicted proteins | sample 1344911 | NCBI WGS metagenome assembly BBPD01 (sample SAMD00019088, study PRJDB2971) | groundwater metagenome | biome: freshwater biome; feature: mineral spring; material: ground water | place: USA: CA, Sonoma | collected 2011-09 | depth surface m
CTGGAACAGCAGGTCGGTCCAGCCGCCGTAGTAGCCCTGCACGGCGCCGGCCGCGATGCCGATGGCGCTGGCGAGCGCGGTGAGCGCGAAGCCGAACAGCACGGAGATTCGGAAGCCGTAGATCACGCGCGCCAGCACGTCGCGCGCCTGGTCGTCCGTCCCGAGCCAGTTGCGCGAGGAGGGCGGCGTGGGCGCGGGCCGGTCGAGGCCGCGCACGATGGTGGCGTGGCTGTATGGGATGAGCGGCCAGACGGTCCAGCCGCCACGCTCGGCGAACTCGCGCAGGAACTCCGGGTCCTTCCAGTCGGCGGTGGTGGGCAGGCCGTCGGGAAGGATGTCGCTTTCGGCGTATTCGGAGAGGACGGGGAAGAGCCAGCCGGACTCGCTGCGCGCGAGCAGGGGTCGGTCGTTGGCGAGGAGCTCGGCGAAGAGGGTGAGGAGGAAAAGGGCGGCGAAGACCCAGAGCGACCAGTACCCCCTCTTGTTCGCGCGGAAGTTGGCCAGGCGGCGCCGCGTGATCGGCGACAGGCTCATGCGCGGGATAGCTCGAACCGCAGGGCGACGCGGGGCGCCGCGGCGAGGCCCTGCTGCATCGCGGCCTCGTCGGCGAAGCGCCCCGGCAGCCGGCGCGCCTCGGTCTCCACGACGAGTTGGTCGGCCGCGAACGGCCACGGCTCCAACGTGGCGGCGAAGGGCGCGGTGCGCGCGAAGGTGGCGCCCACGCAGTCGAAGCCCGCCCGCCCCCAGCAGAGCGCGAGCGCGACGTGGTCGCACATGGCGACGGCGCCGGAGGCGCGCGCGACGGTTGCCATGTCCACGCCGAGCTCGCGCGCCCACGCGGCGCCCAGCTCCTCCTCGCGCGCGACGTAGCGGCGCATCGCTTCGACGCTGGCCGGCGCCGCGTGCGGGTTGGCGAGGCCGATGCGATAGACGTGGCTGCCGTGGCGCAGGATGAGCAGCGCGGGCCAGAGACCCCAGGCGGCCTTCGCGGTGGCGACCCCGCGCTCCCACATCGTGACGTGCGCGTCGCCGGGCAGGGCGTTGAAGGCGCGCGGCAGGCCGGTGGCGGGGTCGAACTCCGGCGCCGCCTCCCACGGCATCCAGGGCAGGTCGTGCAGGGCGGCGGCGAGCGCGACGGGCTCGAATGGCTCGGGCCGCTCGCGCAGGGCGCGGCAGAGCTGCCCGGCGATGACGGCGTGCGCGGGCTGCGGCGTGGCGATCACGCCGCCGTCCGGCTGCGGCCACAGGATCACCGCTTCGCCTCGAAGTCGATGCGCGGGTCCACCAGCGTGTAGGTGAAGTCGGAGACGATCTGCATGAGCAGGCCGAGCAGCGTGAAGATGTAGAGCGTGCCGAACATCACCGGGTAGTCGCGCCGTATCGCCGCCTCGAAGCCGAGCAGGCCCAGCCCGTCGAGCGAGAAGATGATCTCGACGAGCAGCGCGCCGGTGAACAGGATGCCGATGAAGGCCGCCGGGAAGCCCGCGATGATGATGAGCATGGCGTTGCGGAACACGTGGCCGTAGAGCACGCGGCGCTCCCCCGCCCCCTTCGCCCGCGCGGTCAGCACATACTGCTTGCCAATCTCCTCGAGGAAGGAGTTTTTGGTGAGCATGGTGAGCCCGGCGAAGCCGCCGATCACCAGCACCACCGTCGGCAGGGTGATGTGCCAGGCGTAGTCCGCCGCGCGCGCCCAGAACGGCCACGCCTCCGCGCCGGACGAGGCGAGGCCGCGCAGCGGGAACCACTGCACGAAGCTCCCGCCGGCGAGCAGCACGATCAGCAGCACCGCGAACAGGAAGCCGGGTATCGCGTAGCCCACCAGCACCGCCGCGCTCGTCCACAGGTCGAAGCGCGTGCCGTCGCGCACGGCCTTGCGGATGCCGAGCGGGATGGAGACGAGGTAGATGATCAGCGTGCTCCACAGCCCGAGCGAGACGGAGACGGGCAGCTTCTCCACGATCAGGTCCCAGACGGGCCGGTCGCGGAACAGCGATCGGCCCAGGTCGAAGCGCAGGTAGCCCCACAGCATCTCGCCGAAGCGCACGTGCCAGGGCTTGTCGAAGCCGAAGGCGCGCTCGATCTCGGCGACGATGGCCGGGTCGAGGCCGCGCGCGCCGCGGTAGGTGCCGACCGGGGCGGCGCCGCCGGAGCTTGAGCCGGAGAAGCCGCCCGTCTCGCCCATGCCCTCTCCGGTCACGCGGCCGAGCGTCGCGCCCTCGCCCCGCAGTTCGGCGATGGCCTGCTGCACCGGCCCTCCGGGCGCGAGCTGCACGATGGCGAAGTTGATGACGATGATGCCGAGCAGCGTCGGCACCACGAGCAGAAGTCGCCGGAGGAGGTAGGCGGCCAAGGCGCCCTCAGAGGCTCCGCCGCGCCTCGGCCAGCGCGCGCTCGCGCGCCGGGTCCACCCACCACGCGGTGGGGAAGCCGACGGCGTAGCGCGGCGTGCGCTCGGGCCGGCCGAAGCGGTCCCAATGCGCGATCCAGAAGCGCCGCAGGTGCCACTGCGGCACCACGAACGCGTGGGCGAGCAGCACGCGGTCGAGCGCGCGGGTGCGCGCCACCAGCTCCTCGCGGTCCGGCGCGTTAATCACCAGCTCCACCAACTCGTCGATCGCCGGGTCGCAGATGCCGGAGATGTTGCGGCTGCCGTTCTGCCGCGCCTTCTCGCAGGTGAAGTAGTCGCGCTGCTCGTTGCCCGGCGACAGCGACTGGCCCAGGCTCAGCACCGTCATGTCGTAGTCGAAGGCGTCCATCCTGACCTGGTACTGCGCCGGGTCCACGGTGCGCACCCGCGCGGCGACGCCCAGCCGCTCGAGCCACTGCACATAGGGCAGCGCCACGCGCTCGAAGGAGGGCGACTGGAGCAGGATCTCGAACTCGAAGCGGCTCCCCTGCGCGTTGACCAGCCGCCGGTCGCGCACCGTCCAGCCCGCCTCGCGCAGCAGGCCGAGGGCGCGCCGCAGCCCCTCTCGGTTGTTCCCGCTGCCGTCGGTCGCGGGCAGGCGGTGCTCGGCGGTGAACACGCCCTCCGGCACGCGACCGCGGAAGCGCTGGAGCACGGCGAGTTCCTTGCCCTCCGGCAGGCCGCGGCTCGCCAGCTCGCTGTTGGAGAAGAAGCTCGTCGTGCGCGCGTAGAGGCCGGAGAAGATGTTGGCGTTCAGCCACTCGAAGTCGAACACCTCGACCAGCGCCTGGCGCACGCGCGCGTCCTGGAACAGCGGCCGGCGCAGGTTCATGGCGAAGGCCTGCATGCCCGTGGGCCGCTCGTGCGGGATTTCCTCGCGCTTCACGAGGCCGCGGCGCACGGCGGGAAAGTCGTAGCCCGAGGTCCAGTTGCGCGCGATGTTCTCCTGCCGGAAATCCACCTGCCCCGCCTTGAACGCCTCGAAGGCCACGGTGTCGTCGCGGAAGTACTCGTAGCGGAGCGCGTCGAAATTGTGCAGGCCGCGCGATGTGTTGAGGTCGCGCGCCCAATGGTCGGCCACGCGGCGGTAGGTGACGGAGCGGCCCGGCTCGAAGCGCTCGATGCGGTAGGGGCCGGAGCCCAGGGGGACGTCGAGCGAGGGGCGGGAAAAGTCGCGCCCCTCCCAGAAGTGGCGCGGCAGCACGGTCAGCTCGCCGAGGATGATCGCGAGCTCGCGGTTCTGGTCGGTGCGGAAGCGGAAGCGCACCGTGCGCGGACCGTCGGCCACGGCCTCGGCCACGTCGGCCCAGTAGGCGCGGTAGAAGGGGCGGCCCTGCGCGCGCAGGGTCTGGAACGTCCACACCACGTCCTCGGCGGTGACGGGCCGCCCGTCGTGCCACCGCGCGCCCTCGCGCAGCCCGAAGGCGACGCCCATCCGGTCGCGCGACACCTCGGCCCACTCGGCGAGGTGGGCGTAGGCCGTGGCCGCCTCGTCGAGCGATTCCTGCATCAGCGAGTCGTAGATGATCGGCACGCCGAACTCGGGGGTGCCGCGCAGGATGAAGGGGTTGAAGCTGTCGAAGGAGCCGAGGCGGGTCAGCACCACCTCGCCGCCCTTGGGCGCGTCGGGGTTGGCGTAGGGGAAGTGCGGGAAGCCGGGCGGGAGCCGCGGCTCGCCCATCAGCGACATGGCGTGGGTGCGCGCCGGGGCCGCGGCGTCCCGCGCCCGCGCGGCGGGCGGAACGCCGAAGGGGGCCGCGCCGGCGGCGAGGAGGTCGCGTCGCTTCATGGGTCGGGAGATTGGGGGCGCTCGCGCCGCGGCACAACCGCGGACGTCGTTGGCGGCGGCGTCAGGCGAGGCTCGCCACGACCTCGGGCAGCAGGGCCGGGTCGCCCGCGGCGATCACGTCGCCCGCGCTCCCGAGCGCGAGGCGCTCTCCGCGCCAATCCGTCATCCGCCCGCCGGCGCCCTCGACCACGGGGACGAGCGCGGCCCAATCCCAGGGCTTGAGCGTCGTCTCGACGACGAGGTCCAACAGGCCGAGCGCGACGAGACCGTAGAGGTAGCAATCCCCGCCCCAGGAGGTCCGGCGCGCGGCGCGGCGCAGCCGGTCGAGGCGCGCCACGTCCTCCGCCGCGAAAATGTCGGGCGAAGTGCAGCCGAACTCCGCCTCGGCGACGGCGCCGCAGGGGCGAGCGCGGACGGGGGCGAGGTCCGCGGCGGCGGAGGGGCGGAATCGCGTGCCCTCCCCCGCCACGCCGACCCAGCGCTCGCCGGAGACGGGCTGGTCAATGACGCCGAGGACCGGCACGCCGCGGTGCAGCAGCCCGATCAGCGTGCCGAAGAGCGGCCGGCCGGTGAGGAAGGCGCGCGTGCCGTCGATCGGGTCGAGAACCCACAGCCACTCCGCGCCCTCGCGCTCGCCGCCATACTCCTCGCCGAGCAGGCCGTGCGAGGGGAAGCGGCTGGCGAGGAAGGTCCGCAGCGCGCGCTCGGCGGCGCGGTCGGCCTCGGTGACGGGCGAGGCGTCGCCCTTCGCCTCGACGAGCAACTGGGAGCGGAACAGCGGCCGGATCTCCCGCCCCGCGAGGTCGGCCGCGGCCAGCGCGGCCGCCAGGAACCCCGGCGGGAGGGCCTCGCTCGCCAAGCTGCGCGGCGTTACCGCGGCGCCGGCGCGCTGGGCGAGATGGCGCGCAGGAAGGCGACGACATGCGCCCGCTGCTCGGCGTTGTTCAACCCGGCGAAAGCCATGCGCGTGCCCGGCATGTAGCGCGCCGGGGCGGCGAGGAAGGCGTTGAGATCCTCGTCCGTCCAGGGCTTGCTGGCCATCGCCCGGTTCGCGGCGGAGTAGCTGAAGCCCGCGACGGCGGCGTGGTTCGCGCCGACAATGCCCCAGAGGTTCGGCCCGACGCCGTTGCGCCCGCCCTCGTTCAAGCTGTGGCAGGAGGCGCACTGACGCTGGGCGACGCCGCGCCCCACGTCGGCGCTGGCCGAGGCGAGGAGCGGCAGCACCGAGGGCAGGGCCGGCGCTGCGGCCGGCGCCGCGGCCGGCGCGGCCGCCTGCGGCGCGCCGCCCGTGCTGATCGCCGCGGTCTGCAACCGGGGCGCGTGGACCGTCTGCTCGGCGACGATGCCGGCGCCCATGAACGCGATCCCGGCCGTCAGCACCGACGCCGCGATCTTGTTGAACTCGAGGCTCATGCCCGAACCACCCTTCCCCGGTCTCCGCGCGCGGCTTCCGCCGGCCTCGGCGCTGCTCTAGACGACACGCACATAACCGGTGGAGGCCGGCGCATCAACCGCCCGTCCGCTGTCGAAACCATCGCGGAACGCCCCCTGCCCGTGAACCCCATCGTCGTGATCCCGGCCCGCATGGCCGCCACCCGCCTGCCCGGCAAGCCGCTCGCCGACATCGCCGGCCGCCCCATGGTCGCGCACGTGCTCGACCGGGCGCGCGAGGCCGGGGTGGGCCCCTGCGCCGTGGCGGCGGCGGAGCCCGAGATCGCGGCGGCGGTGGAACGCGCGGGCGGGCGCGCCGTGCTGGTCGCGGACGACCTGCCCTCGGGGACGGACCGGGTCCACCGCGCGCTGGCCGCGCTCGACCCGGCGGGCGCGCACGACGTCGTGGTGAACCTCCAGGGCGACTTCCCGACCCTGGCGCCGACGCTGCTGCTGGCCGTGCTCAGGCCGTTGGAGGATCCGCAGGTCGACATCGGCACCCTTGTCTGCCCGGTGGAAAGCGCGGCCGAGGCGGCGCTGCGCTCGGTGGTGAAGGCGGCCTGCGCCTTCGCGAGCGACGCGGGAACGGCGCGCTGCCTCTACTTCTCGCGCAACGCCATCCCCTCCGGCGACGGGCCGCTCTGGCACCACATCGGCGTGTACGCCTATCGCCGCGCCGCGCTCGACCGCTTCGTGGCGCTGCCGCCCTCCCCCCTCGAACGGCGGGAGAGGCTCGAGCAGCTGCGCGCGCTGGAGGCGGGCATGGTGATCGCCGCCGCCCGCGTGCCGCACGGCCCCTTCGGCGTGGACACGCCGGCCGACCTGGAGCGCGCGCGGGCGCTGCTCGCGTGACGGAAGCGCTGTCCGGCGCAGCGGTAACGGCGTAAGCGGCAGCCCCACATGAGCCAGCAGAACATCGCCTTCCAGGGCGTCCCCGGCGCCTACTCCGACCTCGCCTGCCGCAACGCCTACCCGGGCTGGGTGACGCTGCCCTGCCCCTCCTTCGAGGCGGCGATGGAGGCGGTGCGCGCCGGCCGCGCCGAGCTCGCCATGCTGCCCTGCGAGAACTCGCTCGCCGGCCGCGTGCCCGACATCCACCGGCTGCTGCCCGAAAGCGGCCTCTCGGTCGTGGGCGAGCACTACGAGCGCGTCGAGCACTGCCTCCTCGCCCGCCCCGGCACGGGCATCGGGACGGTCCGCCGCGCGCACTCCCACCCCATGGCGCTGGGCCAGGTGCTCAAGGTGATCGCCGAACTCCGGCTGGAGCCGGTCATCCAGGCCGACACCGCGGGCGCGGCGCAGATGGTCGCGCGCGAGGGCACGCCGGCCGACGCCGCCATCGCCTCCTCGCTGGCGGCCGAGGTCTATGGCCTCGACATCCTCCGCCGCAACGTCGAGGACGCGGCGCACAACACCACGCGCTTCTACGTCATGTCGCGCCCCCGCCCCGCGCCGCGCATCGCCGAGATGGCGAACCCCGTCACCACCTTCGTCTTCCGCGTCCGCAACATGCCGGCCGCGCTGTACAAGGCGCTGGGCGGCTTCGCGACCAACGGCGTGAACATGACGAAGCTCGAATCCTACATGCTCGACGGCGCCTTCACCGCCACGCAGTTCCTCTGCGACGTGGACGGCCACCCGGACGACCCGCGCCTGTTCCGCGCGCTCGAGGAGCTGCGCTTCTTCTCCCGCGAGGTGAAGGTACTCGGCTCCTACCCGGCGCACCCGTTTCGCATCGCCCACGAGGGGCGCTGAACCCGACTCGCGCGGCAACCCCGCCGCCGCGCGCGCCGTTTCCCCCGTGCGACCTGCGATCGCCGGGATCCACCGTGGACGGGGCGAAGCCAACCGACGCGACTACGACGCTGTAGCTAGCCCGGAATATGCGCCGGGCTGTCCTGCCGCGGGCCGACCCCGTGGAAGTGGCCGAGCGGCCGATTTCGTTGCGGAAAACTCCACGAAACGGGCGTCTGCAAGGTAGCTCCGTAAAATCAATGGTTTGCGCTTGAGGCGGCAGCCGTCATGAATTATCCGGGCTAGCAGGCTGCGGAAATTCGATTTTCGGCGGCGACGAGCGCAACATTGGTTCTGCAACCTCCGTCGGCACGACAGGAAGCTTCAAACGACGACACCGCGCGATTCTCTCGCGCCCTTCGTTGCGCGCCCGAAGGAAAATTTCCGCAGCCTGCTAGAGCGGGATGCGTTGAGGCGGAACCGCCGAAAACGCGGAATGCCGCGAACGGGCCACGGCCAGGAAATCCGCGTGAGTGCGTGCGAACGCAGCATGGTCTGGGCGAGGAGGCCGTGGCGGGCGTCCTCAAGCGCGAGCGGGAGGGCGGCCGCGTGCGCGTGGCGCTGCGCACCGACACGGTCGTGCAGGCCGTCACCGAAATCGCCCGCCCGCACCCGCGTGGAGGTCGCGCGCACCCCGATCAACCGAACCTTGGAGCCGGGCGAGGGCATTCCCCGCCCGCGCCAGGAGGCCGACGGCACTTCGGTGCTGCCCGTGCTCGAGGAGGCGCTGTTCGTCGAGCGCCGCCTCGTCCTCGTCAAGGAGGAGCGCATCCGCGCGCGCCGCGAGGCGGGGACCGTCACCGAAACCGTCGCGCTGCGCCGCCAGCGCGCCGAGGTCGGCCGCGAACCGGTGGCCTGGCTCACCCCACCAGGAAGGAAAAAGCCCCCATGCCCATCGTCACCGCCGTCTTCGACGACCGCGACGGCGCCGGGCGCGTCGCGCAGGCCCTCGTCTTCCGTTTTCAGATCGACCGCGCGGACGTCTTTGCCGCCGATTCGAGCGACCCCGACGGGCAGGTCGCGTGGCAGCGCCTGGCCGGGCGCGGCATCCCGCAGGCCGACCGCGCCTTCTTCCACGAGGCCGTGACGCGCGGCCACGCCGTCGTCGCCGCCGACGTGGAGGGAGGCGCGCGTGCGCGAGGAGCTCACGCTGCGCAAGGACGCCCCCGAGCGCACCGGGACGATCCGCGACAGGGTGCGTCGCACGGCGGTGGAGATCGGGGGCGACCGCACCTCCATGAGCCTTCCCGGCTCGGCCTCGCCCGGCGCGTCGGGTACGGGGCCGCGGGCCGGCCTGTGGTCAGAAGCGCCGGATAGGCTCGACGCCGCCCGGGGCCGGCTGCCCCCGGGCGCGCAGGCAGTCGGCGACCAGGCGGCTTTCGGTGTCGAGCCGCTCCGTCCGCAGGCGGTCCAGGTTTTCCGGGTTGCCCGGGTTCACCTCCCGCATCACGCGGCGCATCTCCGGCGAGCGCCGGGCCTCGGCGCGGCATTCGGTCTCGGCGGCGCCCGCGGGCCGCGGCTCGGCGGGGCCGCGCGCGCAGGCGGCCAGGGCCAGAAGGGCGAGCAGGATCCTCACGACGCCAGCCAATCCTCGATGAGCCGCCGCGCGATGCTGTCCACGCGCGGCAGGGAAAAGCCCAGCTCCCCGTGCCGGCGCAGCTCGTCGCGGGAAAACCAGTGTGCGGCGCGCAGTTCCTCCGGGTCCACCGCGACCTGTTCCGTCAGCCCCTCGCAGTGGAAGCCGAGCATGATGGAGGAGGGGAAGGGCCAGGGCTGCGACGAGTGGTAGCGCACCAGGCCGACCTGCACCGACGTCTCCTCGAACACCTCGCGCCGCACCGCCTCCTCCAGGCTTTCGCCCGGCTCCACGAAGCCGGCGAGCGTCGAATACATCGTCGCGCTCGGGAAGCGCTGCGAGTGGCCGAGAAGGCAGCGGTCGCCGCGCACGACGAGCATGATCACGGCCGGGTCGGTGCGCGGGAAGTGCTGCGCGCCGCACGCCGCGCAGGCCATCGCGTTGCCGGCCGAGCGCGGCGCGCAGGCCCCGCCGCAGCCGCCGCAGAAGCGGTGCCGGACGCGCCAGTGCATCAGCCCCCGCGCGTGCGCCAGCACGCTGGCCTCGCCCGGCGGCAGCAGCCCCGCGACCTTGCGCAGATCCTCGAACGCGCCGACGCCCTCGGGCAGCAGGGGCAGCGGGTCCTCGGCGGGGGAGCAGTCCACGGCGAAGGTCGCGCGGCCGTCCCACATGCCGAGGAAGGCCCAGGGGCCGCCGGCCATCCGCACCCGTTCGGCCGCCTCGCGGGAAAGGAGCACGGCCTCGGCCCGCCCGTCTTCCAGGCCGCGCATCAGGCTGCGCGAGCGCCAGACCGGGGCGAAGAGGGAGTGGGCGTCGTCGAGCGCCGCCGCGACGAAGCCCGCGTCGTCGCGGCGCTGCGAGGCGCGGTCGAGCGGGCTGCCGGTGTAGGCGTTGGCGTGGCTGGCGGGGATGTCGAGCATGTCCGCGCGGCGTCATGGCACGCGGCCGGCGCCGCGCCAACTCGGTGCGCGCGGCGGGCCAAGAGCGGATCAGGGGCGGATCAGGGGCGGGCCTGGGGCTGGTCAGGCCAGGAAGTAGGCCGCGACGAAGCCGGCGACGACAAGCGCGACCGACCACACCAGCACGTTGCGGTTCAACGTCTTCTTGTCGGCCTGGCGGGCCTCGACCTTGGAGATCGTGGGCTCGGTTGTGCTGTTGTCCATGGCACGCGAACGCGGCCCGGCGGGGCGGGGTTGCCTCCGGCGCCGCAAGGCCCGATATCCCGCGGCGGAAGGTCGGCGCGGACGGGCTCCCCGCCAACCCGGTCAGGTCCGGAAGGAAGCAGCCGCAACGGGTTCTCGCCCGGGTCGCAGTCCGGCCTTCCGCCCGTTTTCTCGTCGGGGTTCATGCCGAGCGATCTCCTGCAGGAACCCGAAGAGGGGCTTCCCGAACCGCCGCCGCCGGAGGGGCCGGGGCTGTTCGGGCTGGATGACCCGCCGATGGCCGCGCCGGCCGCCGCCGCGGCCGCCGTTGGCGCCGAGCCGGCGCAGCCCGCCGGCCCCTACCGCGTCCTGGCCCGCAAGTACCGCCCCGCCACCTTCGACGACCTGATCGGGCAGGAGGCGCTGGTCCGCACCCTGCGCAACGCCTTCGCGCAGGGCCGCGTGCACCACGCCTTCCTGCTCACCGGCGTGCGCGGCGTGGGCAAGACGACGACCGCGCGCATCGTGGCGCGCGCGCTGAATTGCGTCGGCCCGGACGGCACCGGCGGCCCGACGGCCGACCCGTGCGGCGCGTGCGCCGAGTGCCGCGCCATCCTCGCCGACCGCCACCCCGACGTGGTGGAGTTGGACGCGGCGAGCAACAACGGCATCGACGACGTGCGCGACCTGCGCGAGACGCTTCGCTTCCGCCCGAGCCAGGGCCGCAACAAGGTCCTCATCCTCGACGAGGTCCACATGCTCTCGACGCAGGCGTTCAACGCCCTGCTCAAGACGCTGGAGGAGCCGCCCGACCGCGTCACCTTCATCCTCGCCACCACCGAGCTGCGGAAGGTGCCGATCACCATCCGCTCGCGCTGCCAGACCTTCGCGCTGCGCCGCGTGCCGCTCGATCGCCTGCGCGACCACTTCGCCGGCATCGCGCGGAAGGAGGGCGCGTCCGCCGAGGACGAGGCGCTGACCATGATCGCGCGCGGGGCAGACGGCTCGGTGCGCGACGGCCTGTCCATCCTCGACCAGGCGATAGCGCTGGCGGGGCCGGAGGCGCGCGTGACCTCGGCGCAGGTGCGCGACATGCTGGGCCTCGCCGACCGCGCGCTGGTGCTCGACATCTTCGAGGCGGTGGCGCGCGCGGACCTGGCGGCCGCGCTGCGGCGGATGGCGGAGGCGCACGAGGTCGGCGCCGACCCGTCGGTGATCGTCGCCGACCTGCTCGAGCTGACGCACACCCTGACCCGGCTTTCGGCCGTGCCGTCGCTGGCGCGCGACCTGGCGTTGCCCGAGGCCGAGCGCGCGCGCGGCGCGGCGCTGGCCAGGCAGCTTTCCGTGCCGGTTCTGGCGCGGTGCTGGCAGATGCTGCTGAAGGGGCTGGAGGAGGTGAACGCCGCCCCCGACAAGCGCCTCGCGGCGGAGATGCTGCTCATCCGGCTCGCGCACGTGTCCGAGCAGCCGACGCCGGGGGAGATCCTGCGCAGGCTGGAGGCGATGCCGGCCGGCGCGGAGCCGCGCGGCGGCCCTGCCCCGTCCGCCCCGCGCGGCGGGGCGCCGGCCGCGATGCGCGCCGTGGCCAACGGCGCGCCCGCGGTCGTCGAAGCCGCGCCCGCGCCCGCCACGTGGCAATCCGTCGTCGCCCTCGCGCACGGGCGCGACCCGCTGCTCCACGCGCAGCTGCTGCACGACGTCCACCCGGTCCGCCTCGCGCCGGGCCGCGTGGAAATCCGCGTGCTGCCCAAGGCGCCGCGCGACCTCGCCGCGAAGCTCTCGGCGCTGCTGGAGGCGCAGACCGGCGCGCGCTGGGTCGTCGCCCTCAGCCACGAGCCGGGCGATCCCACGCTGGCCGAGCGGTCTCGCCACGCGGAGGAGGGCCGCCGCGACGCGGCCCGAGCGCACCCGCTCGTCCAGGCCATCCTGGCCGCCTTCCCGGGCGCCACCCTGCAGGAGGTGCGCGACGACAGCCTCGACGCTTACGGCCTGTCGCCCAAAGCCCCCGAGCCCGAGGACGACGCCACGGCCGAGCGCGAGTTCGCGCCCCCCGACGCGCTCCATTTCGACGCCCCCTGGGACCCCGAAGAGGACGACACGCCATGAAGAACCTCGGCAACATGCTCAAGCAGGCGCAGCAGATGCAGACGCGCATGGCGGAGATGCAGGCCAAGCTGGAGGCCACCGAGGTCGAGGGCGCGGCCGGGGCCGGCATGGTCCGCGTGCGCCTGACCGGCAAGGGCGACCTCCGGCGGGTGCAGATAGACCCCTCGCTGGTCACGCCGGAGGACCGCGACGTGCTGGAGGACCTCATCGTCGCCGCCCACGCCGACGCCAAGCAGAAGGTCGAGGCGATGATGGGCGAGGAGATGCAGAAGGCGACCGCGGGGATGTCGCTGCCCGCCGGCTTCAAGCTGCCGTTCTAACCCGAAAAATTCACCACGCGTAGCGGTGCTCGGGTTGCGCGC